>Ga0114996_10001271_pt1 | contig 34027 bp, 22 predicted proteins | sample ArcticOcean_MG_C_4_FD_87039 | JGI IMG/M metagenome (GOLD analysis project Ga0114996, IMG submission 87039) | Marine microbial communities from western Arctic Ocean - ArcticOcean_MG_CB4_134 | ecosystem: Environmental > Aquatic > Marine > Oceanic | place: Arctic Ocean: Canada Basin | collected... | reverse complement strand
CGATGGATCTTGGGATGAAGGTGGCTGTACGCAGACTCGATGTACGGTTTTTCGGAACGGGTCCGACGACGATGCTTACTCGGCAAATAGAACGCTGCGGGACTCGGCACGATCATGCTAAAGAGTCGAACCTTGCCCTTCACCGCGTCGTAATGGGCGTTGATGGTCTTGCCATACGCTTTGCCGGGAGCGTTCTTTCCAGAGAACGTCTGCATCGCCCGGCCTTCCACCACGATGATTCCTTCGGCGGCACCGGTGGGCACTTCGGGCTCGGTGGCTGGAGGCGGACCATCGCCGGTGATGCGATCACGCTTCAGCTCGTTCCCGTTCTCATTCTGTTGGAGCATCATGGCCACCAGACCAGATACCTTGCCTTCCGGGGCTCGCGTCGTGCTCTTGGGCGGCTCGATCGTCACCGGGGTGGGTTCGGGCGTATCTTCCACCGGCTCGGCCACCAGCACCTCGTTTTGGACCGTCCCCGATTCAATGGGTTCATCGCCCAAGGACTCCAAGTCATCGCCTTCGTCATCGAGAGCGATGTGGTAAAACGCCATCTCTTCCGAGGGCACACCCAGATGCTGTTTCAGCCAAAACGAGAAGGAGACCAGATCTTCACGGAATGGAAATTGGTCCGCCACAAAGAGGTCCATCTCTTGAGTGTATGAACCAAAGAAGAATTCGTTCCAACTCCAGGTGGGCATGGCCGTCAGCTGCCGGTTTTCAACCGTCGACACGGGCAGTCTGGGGAGCGTCATGAAGAGAACACCCATCACGACGAGCACGACGCAAAACACGGCAACATGGGTTACCTTCGTCCAGTCTTTGCGTCGTTTTTGCGTCATCGTTATGGGTTCCACCTAGAACCGGAAATAGAGAAAAGGATTGTAACTGCGCCCCACGAGCATAGCAGTTGAAATGAGTAACAAGGACATATTACATCCAATCACCGCCAGACCGGTCAAGCGCTGCCTCAGACCCGATTCGGCCACGTAGGTCTCGACATGCCCCAACAGCCATGGATACACCGGCATGCAAAGGACGAAGGCCATCACCAACCAGTAGGCGTGTTCTTGAATGACCCGGCCGAGATCCGTGCCCGGTAACGTGGGATCGGCCCCCCCGAACATGACCGCCAAGTAATCGAGCAGCTGGTTAAAGTCCGTGAAGTAGAACAAGGCCCAGCTCACCACCACCGCGAAGAGCAAGTAGCAGTGACTTACGAAGGCGGGGAGCGCGTTGAGAAGTCGCTTAAGGAAGAGCCGTTCGAGCCAGATTAAGAAACCAAAATACAGCCCCCAGAGGATGAAGTTCCAACTGGCGCCGTGCCAAAGTCCCGTCAATCCCCAGACGACGAAGAGGTTTCGAATTGGATGACGTTTTTTCCCGCCGAGGGGGATGTACACATAGTCGCGAAAGAACGTGCCCAGGCTGATGTGCCAGCGCCGCCAAAACTCCGAGGCCGTTCGTGCGATGTAGGGGTAGAGGAAGTTCTCGTGGTAGTGGAAGCCGAACATCATCCCCAGGCCAATGGCCATGTCGGAATATCCCGAGAAATCGTAATAGATCTGCAACGAGAACATGAGCAGGCCAAACCAACTCTCTCCCACGGACAGGAGTGAGGGATCGGTCTCCATGTAACGAACCACCAGCTCACCGGCCACATTGGCGATGCAAACTTTCTTGAAGAGGCCCATACAGAATCGGCTCACACCCGAGACAAAATCCGAGAGCGTGTGCCGTCGATCGTCGACTTCCTTGGCGATGTGCGCGTAACGAACGATGGGCCCAGCGACCAGCTGATGGTAGAGGCTGACAAACATCAAGAACTTGAAATACGACCGTTGCGGCTTCACCTCGCCGCGGTACACATCCACCACGTAGGAGATGGTCTGAAATGTGTAAAACGAGATCCCAATGGGCAGCGAGTAGGTCTGCACCTCAAACGATGTGGAGAAGATTTCATTGATGGTTTGATACAAGAACCCGCTGTATTTGAACGCCACCAACAATCCGATGTTCACGACGATGGACGAAAAAAGCGGGGCTCTCTCCCATCGAGTCCCTCGGTATCGCTCCACCAGCAAGCCATGGAAATAATCGACGGTTGCGGACAAAAAGAGGAGACACACCCAAATGGGCTCCCCCCAGGCATAAAAGACAAAGGAGAACAGGATCAGGACGATATTGCGGTATTCGTCCTTGGGCGTGAGGTAGTAGATACACAGGTTCGCCGGCAGAAAAATGAACAGGAATGCGAGGCTAGCGAAGACCATGAGATGCTACTTCTTGACCACCTGTGAGACACCGGTTTTGTGTGGACGTCGAACCCAATTCGGGCGAGCCTACCCCACCGCGGCGCCAATCCACTACAAAAAAATGAACTGCTTTCGGTGTAGGGTGGTCGAATCCACCCTGCAAACAAGCTAGAAACGAACGCTATATCCAAGCCCAGCGTAGGGCGTGGTGTCATCGCCGAAGATGGCGCCGCCGTAGAGATCGATCATCATGTTGGGCGTGATCAGGACGGTGAACACCAGATCGGCGGCGGGGGTGACGTCAACCGAATCGCCGGCCTCGGCCACCACGCCCCACCCTTCGATGTACAACCCGATTGCGCGGGTAAGAGCCCAACCCACGCCCATGGCGAAGGAGAGATCGAAGGTGGTGTCGAGTTCGTCCGCATCGACCGGGTTGTCCACCCGCACCAAACGCGGCGTCACGCTGGTCGTCAACGTGAAATCGTCGGCCAGAGAGATGTCAGCAATGAGACTCAACGCACCGCTCACGCCACCCACCGAGGCCCCTTCAAATCCCGCTGGAATCATCAAAGCGGGCAACACGGCCAAACTGATCGAGTCACCGCTCATGAATTGCCATTTGACGCCCAACTCCACCGAATCCAGGACCGTGTCTTGGCCGTCGGGCATGGGCAGAATCAAGCTGGGGATTTCAACGCGGGCTTCCAGACCGTCCACGATGCCGAAGCGCGCGAGAAGGCCCAGCGCGCCCGTGGTGTCGTCGGAAAAAGCGAACTCCGCCCCGAGCTCCGCTTGCACCGTGCCCGGCCCAACCGTGCTGCTCGCGTCCGAAAATCCAGGGTGATCGGCTCCGATGGGATTGGCCCATGGGTCCGGTGTTTGCGCCTGTGCGGCCCCAAACATGCCAAGAACAACAATCGAAATCGCCCAACAACTTGTGGTTTTCATTCCATCCCCCTTCCGTCCCGACAATGACCCGCCTCATTCCATTGAGCAAGTCGCTTCAGTGTTGAGACACACATTCCAAACAAGGCGGGGATGCACACGCATTGTCTTGGCTCGCCCCGCAGATCCCCATCTTTCCAGGGGAATGGAGACACCGCTGCCCGATTTGGGCACAGGTGGTCGACAACGGCTCCGACGGCTCCTGCGATCGACAGCAGACGGTCACACTGAGGACCATAATCACCGCCAAAAGGCTCCACATTTGTCTCATGAGAGGAGAGTAGCATGCCCGATGGAACCGTGCGCAATCAGATGGGGAAAGGCCAAATCCGATCCCGGCGTTGACATTGCGAAACCGACCTACGGATTGTCGAGCGTTGCCGAATGACTAGAACACGAAGCCCAAATTCCAGTCGATGGCCGGGAGGATGCCATCCAATGCGGACTCGGTGTTTGGCAGGTCAAAATATAGATACTGAACGCCCCCACTCAGGCCCATGGTGAACCCGTTGCGCCAGACCCAGGTATAGCCAAAGAGTGCCGTGGCACCGATGGAAAATACACCCTCGTCGGCATTGGTTGCATCCATGAATCCAGGACTCACTTAGATGCTGGCCCGAAGTCCAGTCGGGGCGGTGTCATTCAGGAAGAACGCCAGACCCAGACCCAGTGTGGCCCCATACACTTTGTTTTCATCGAAACCAAAGTAGAAGCCTGAAGGCGAAATCGCCAACGCCACCGAGTCGGAGAGGTTGTGTTCCCAGGTAAAGGAACCAATTCCAAACAACATCCCTAAGGGATTAAAGGAGATCCGGTTCTTAAATTCCGGCATGGCTTCTTCCACGATCACGACTCGGACCGGTTGTTTCTCCGTCTCCGTCTCCATGGTCTCCTGCGCCCACGCACTGGTCGGCTGCAATAGACCACCGCACACCAGCAGCGCACAAACCATCGTCCTATTCGTCAAAGCTCTCATCGTTCCTCCCTTGAATGTTCCCCAGCCGAGGGAGCATCGCGTAAACCTAGCGGAACTTCAAGTCGTCGGCCGAACCACCTCTGCAGGATAGATCCGAGTATGACGAGCATGCCCTCCACCCAATAGACGCGACTCAATCCTCCGAAGATAGGCGGGATGCACAGTATCCAAAAAAACTGCTAGAGTGGGTATTCGTCTATATTGTCGACCGGATACCATTGCCGAACCGAGAGAGGCCTTCGCCATGTCACAGATTAGACGCGGGGTCACCCAAGCCAGCTACAACGAGAGCATGTCGGGCTTCTTCATGTTCCAGGTGTTTTGCATCGCGGTGGCCTTGGGCATCTACTACGAATCCTGGTGGGTGTTTGGGGGCACATTGCTCGGCCTCATTTTCGGCGTCAGCACGTCGGCTTTTATCGGTGCGATCTTGGCGATCGGATTGGGGATTGGTTGGGGATACGTCACCTACCACATCATGGACACCTTTGGTGCCGGCTCGGACGCTACGTGGGTGGTCACCATCTTGGTCACCTTGGGCACAATGGGGGCCAATTTCGCGGGCGTGGAGTGGACCCAGGATGTGGCGGGATACGATCCCACGCCCACCCCGCAACCCAGGCAGAAGACTGCTCGGTCGGTGCCGAGGCAGGTCTCAAGTCCACCGAAAAAGAGTAAAAAGCGACACAAACAGGCCCAAAAGTCTGCCTCATCAGGAGGCTTTGGCGGGTTCGCTCAGAAAGAAAAGGCGATCATCAACAAAACAAGGCCAGACACTGCCAAGAGCGCTTCGTCGACGACCCAAGCGCCCAAGAAGTCCCCCGATGAAATCGCCAAGCTGGATGCGCTCTGGAAGGAGCGAGATTGTCCACGCTGCGCGGAGACCATCAAAGCCAAAGCGAAGTACTGCCGCTTCTGTGAATACAATCTGGAAGGCGGCGATGCGTACCTGGGCATGCGCACCGTTTTGGAGACACACGCCCAAAACACCGGAATGCATGCGGCTGAGCTGCTTCCACAGGTGAGAGCCATCGAAGCCATCGCCGCAAAGGACAACGTCGACGTGGCCACGGCGGCCCAACAATGGGTCGACGCCAATACGCCTGCGCCCGAGAAACCACAAACGACCGCCAAGAAGAAAGCCAAGAAGAAGAGGGTCAAAGCACCTCCGCCTGAGCCCCAAGCGACGGCGGCCAACGAATTACAAGAGGCTCCCAAAGAGGATGTGGTGCAAACGTTGTCGAAAAAATCATCGCTCTTCCAAAGTGACCTTCTTGGTCTCTCACGCAGGCAGCTCCGCCAATTGGCCAAGGCCCGCTCCATGTCCCATGTCTCCGACACGATGGACAAAGGAGACATGATCCTCGCCATGGCCGAGGATGCGGAATCCTGGGGATAGTTGCAGCGACCGCGACAAGCCGTCCCAAAGAGTTCCCAGTACGCGCTGAAGAAACGGGGCCAAGAAGCCCCATTCCAAATATTCCCCTGCAATTACAGCGTGTTAATGCCATGGCACGACCCTTGCTTTGCTTCTGCGTCGCTTCCCGCCTATGGAGCATATTGATGAGAGACAGAACACCGATGAAGACGGCGAAAACGTGGACGATAACGGCCTTGATCGTGGCCAGCCTAGGCTGCAGTTACGATGTGTACGATCCCCAACCAGACGACGCGATGCTCTGGAACCCTGCCAGCAAAGCGGACGGCGTCGTAAGGCGCAATCTGAATGTCAGCGCCGAGGACGAAGAGACACTTCGTTTCCGGGCGCCACGAACCATCACCTTAACCATGACCCAATCCGAGAGTATTTGGGACGATCGTCCAATGCTTTCGGTGGAATTGCGCGTAGAAGGTGCGGTCTTTGTTAGCCAACCAGCGGCCGAACCCACCCTCACCGTGACGGCGGGGCAAGCCGACGATGGACAAGCCGCACTCGTGGAATACGGGCTGACTGTCCGCAATCACAGCGACGAGACCGTGTGGGGCGAACTGCTGATCAACGGAAAACCCCAATTGGGTCCATGCAAAGACATTCAAGTGCACTGGCCCACCGACTCGGTCCAATTTGTCACCCAGTGCACCGAATTGGTGGACGGTGCGGTGGAAGAGCATGAAGCCGCGTTCCGGGTCAACGAAGCCAACGTATGTTTGGCCAAGGGCGTATGGGGCATGAACAACAAGCCCTATTGGAACGTTCAAGGCCACATCGAAGCGCGCAGCGTAGACTTCGACTACAGCCACTCGGCTGGGTTCTTTGAGACGGTCTTTGAAGACACGGACGATGAGAGCCGCGTAGAGGTCACCGACTACACCGTCGGACTTGTGGTGCACAACAAAGGCGCGGGCGTCTCGGGCGATCACGACCGCAAGACTCAGGTCACCTTCGACCGGAAGAAGAAGACGCTGGAGTTTATCCAAGACGCCAAAGAGTGGGGCGCATTCACCGAATGGGAAACCCAATTCGCCACCCGCTGGAAGTGCAAAGCACTGTAGCCCCTTTTCACAGGCGCGCGCTCTTCCCCACCCGACCAAAACCTTCAACAACAACGTGCAGAACCCCATGCCGGGGTGATGTCATCCGCTGGTTGTGAGCAAGGGGAGGTTCTGCTCTTCATCCACCAGACCCAAGGGAAAGCGATTCGCCAGCGGTGTGTTGTGAATACCCAAATGTCGGCGAAGAGCGTCGTGGATGTGAGCCGGTTGCAGGAGAAACCCATTGTCGGAAGGAACCAGCACGCCATTCGACAGCGTGAGGCCTTTGGCTTGGATCCCGCCCATGCCCGCCACGGCTTGGGTTTCTCCGATGACACGACCGCCTTGAACGCCGGCACCCAGGATCATCATGGAGGTGATGGGCCAGTGGTTCTTTCCGCGGGTGACCAGGTTGTCGCCGTTGTAGACGGTGCGACCAAAGTCGGATCCCACCACAAGCGTCGTCCGGTGCCAGAGCCCGTGCTGACACAAGAGCCCAACCGTGTAGTCCACCGCTTCAAAGAGGGCCTTCAGCTGCGCCCGGTGTCCCTTCAGATTGCCGATGTTCGCGCTCTCCGCTTCGTTGTCGTGTTGACTGTGGGTGTCAAACCCGGTGGTTTGGAGGTGAGCTGTCCGGCAGATCCCGGCGAGCATGGCCGAGATCACGATCCGCATCCCGTGGACCAACTCGTGACTGGAATGGTGGGAAGGCTCCGGGATTACCTCGTCTTCCAATACCGGGCCCAAGGTGCCCAACAACTCCTCGGCCTGCCGCGCCTTGTTTAAGCGGTCCAAGGCAAAGCGTCGACGGGGAGGGATATCGCTGGGTATCAACTGCCGTTCCAGACGGCCCGCTTGATAGGCCTTGAGCGATTCGATCGCATCGGGTGGGATCAGCTCGTGGGGTGCAGCGGTGCGGCCGTAGGGGCTCAAATGCGGTCGGGTCAGATCGATCAAGAGCGCCGGAGTCCCGGCACGGGCCACGGGCAGGAGGCCCGCCGCGTTGTCGTAGCCCCCCGTGCTGATGAAGGAGAGGGGCAACATGGCGCCATTCACCACTTGCTCTTCTTGCGCCGCCGCAACCAGGGCCGCCAGGGTGGGATAGCCCGGACGACCCACTCCGCTCCAGGTGGTCCGGGGACCCACATCGTGACTGTTGGTCTGCGTGTCTACCCCGTTTACGATGAGCAGGTCATTCTTGTATTTCTGGAAGAAGTCCTCGTTGTTCGTCCCCACCGTGTAGGGAATGGGACCGCCGTCCACTTTGAAGGGCGCGTAGGTCAGCACGCCATTGTTGAGGTAATCGCCGCTGCCATATGGGCTATAGAGAGCCGCCTGATCGCCCCCAACCACGGGATCGCAGAACATCTGCGGATCCCATCCCCCGTAGGCCTCGAAGGTGATCAGGATCGGCGGACCATCCACGGGCGTGGCGCAACTGTCGTTCCAGGCGGCGAGGGCATCGCCACGGGGCAGCGTGAGGTAGAGCGTTGCGCCCGATGTCAGCTGCAGGAATTGTCGTCGCCGCATGCCCTTCTCCTTACTCATGCAAAAACTCGTAATCGGTCAACAGAGCCGCCATCACCACCTGCCACGCCCGAACACTGTACGTCGGGTCAGCCACCACCGACGTGTGCGTTTCCAGGGTGTCGTAGAGCACCGCGCCATCGAACTGACACTTATAGTCCCAGGTATATTCACCGTACACGCATTTGGCCTGACACCAACCGCCGAGGTTGGTCTTGGCGCTGCCCGTCGCCAAGGCGGCCTGCCCTGCCGTACGAACGCTGCTCCACAGGTCCAAGAGGTGTCCGATCTCGGGATCGTCGATTTCCACTTCCTGGCCCAGCAAGAGCAACAACAGCGTTTGAATGGACTGGCGAATTTGCGCTTCTCCTTCGGCAATGGCGGGATCCGTGTCGAGCTCGACCGCGTGGAAGAATCGTCGCTGGAGCGGATCATTGATGGCAAAATCCTGGGGGACCACCAAACAGCTCATCATGCTGGCCATGCGACGAGCGATAGCGGCGGTAATGCCGTTGGCTTGCCGATCCCGGTCAAGCACATAGCGACTGTCGATACCGCCGTAGAGGATCGGGTACTGCCAGGCCACGGTCAGACGAAAGTTGGGACCGGTACTGTAATAGAGTTGCCATGCATACCCGGTGGTCGCGAGGATCCGTCGGTGCAGCTGCTCGGGCGTCAGCAGGTGACCGCCGCCCACCTCGCTGAGCACCAAGGCCTGGTAACGGGGATCGTCCACGGCCAGGGGCGGCACGGTCTCGGTCCGAAAGATGGGTCCCAGGAGCATATGCCGGATGGCCGTCTTTATGTTGAAACCACTCGCCACAAAGACCTGGCGGGTGGCCTCCATCTGCCGGCTCTGAAAGTCAAAAGCCAGCGCTTTAGCTTCGTGGTCAGGATCGTTCAATCGGTCGGGCAAATCCACGATGGCGACCCCCAGAATCGTTCGATACAGATGCCGCACCATGGCGAATCCAAAGCGGGGATCTTCCACGATGCGATCGCCCAGCTGCTGCAACGCCGAACGGGAACTGGTCGAATCAAGCGGCGTGCCTTTGTACGCAGGTTCTCGGGTACACAGATCCTCCATACCGGCCTTACCCGCGCTGCACAAAATGTTCTGCGTCCACTTCTTGCCTTCGTTCAGGCGGTAGGCCCCTCGACGGTCCCGGTTCATGAAGTGGGCTCCCACCGGATCCATGGCCGCGTGGCAGACGCGACAACTCTTGCCCTCCAGCGTGGGATTGGCGGCCACGGCGTCGTCCTGACCCACCGTGAACTCCACAAGCTTCATCAAGTCGATGGCCACCAACTTGTCGTAGACCGTGCGCGAGCGCAGGCGATTGAGATTGGTTTCCGTGGTGATGTAGCGACGCAAGAACATGTGGGTGCTGAGCACACCAGCGTGGGGGATGGGTCCATCCTCCACAATATTGGCCGCCGTCTCCACCACTTGAACGGGCTTGTAGTCGCCAATGTCCATCCAATCGTCAAAGGGTACATCCAACCCGTACACCGCCGCCGCATACGAATTCACCATGGTGTAGTCCGCTGTGAGCAGGGTGCTGAAGGGCAGATCGTTTTCCAGAATATGCCGGACCAGCTTTAAGGGCACGTGCGCCACCGATAGGTTGGCGTTTAGGTAGCCCTGTTCGCAAAAGGTCACTTTCTCCGGATAGAGATCGTCGCAGCAGGGGTTCTCCGTGGAGCCATCACAGCAACTCTTTGTGCTGCCGTTCTTACACGGGTGGAAAATCCAGGCGTGAGGATAGTTGTGTGCGGAGGGCGGATTGGAGCGGTTGGGCAGATTATCCAGGGCGATGGTGTTCTTCAGGTTGGGGTGGAATCGGTTGGTGTACAACAGATCGTTGAACGCCTCTTCCATGCGATCATAGAAAGACGACTCGGTCATCAACGCGTCGATGCGATCGCCCAGGTTCTCTTCCGTCACATCGGCCAACTCGGTCATGTCGGGCAAGCGCGAGGTCAAGGTCAGCGAGGCCTTGCGCAGGGTCTCGCGGGCCGTCAACATCTGCCCGCCCTCTAAGATGTCGGACAAGGGCTCGGTTTCGCAGACGTTTTCCGCATTGAGCTGCTGGACCAGCTCGGCAAAGCGGGCGTAGTCCTCACTCCCCTCTTCGAACAAGACGCCGCCCTCGTGTGGAATGCCTCCGGACGCCTTGGGCAACATCAGCGCACCCCACGTGCGGATCACCTCCAGGTTGGTGCTGAGGTAATCGGGATCGCCGGGTAAGCGTCCCAGCCAGTAGGATTTCTGGTCTTTTTCAGCGAACTCGGCCACCAGGCCGTACGCGTTGTGGCAGCCCACGCAGCGACTGAAGATGGGTCCAGCCACCTGATTTAAGAAGGTGCTGTGGGCCGGAATGCAGGGATCGGGGCCCGTGTCGATAGTCTCGGGGATGTCGGGGATGTCAGCCGGTGGCGACGTGTCGGCGTCCAGAGGCTCCACATCGGGCTCCACCACATCGGTGGGGACTGTGTCGGTGGGGGCCGTGTCGGTGGGCCCCACATCCGTCGGCTCCACGGCGGACGAACCGCAAGCGACGGTCATCCAGAGAGAAGCAACGATAGTAATTCGACGGATCATGTTTGTGGGTTCAGGGTACCCTCAACGGGACCTTGACGTCCAGCCTCAGCAAACCTCCCCCACAAAATGGGAATACTTTGTCCAGGAGAGACACTTTTCAACACAGACTTCGATAGGATAGACTTTCCGCGAGGGAGGACTGGAGGACAGGATGGGAAATCGAATGCAAATGGGTTTGTTGCGCCTTCTGCTCATCGCAGCCGTCGGACTAGTCTGGGGCTGTTGCAACGACAACGCGAAAAAGAAGACAGCAGACACGCTAGTGGATGGGACTGTACCGCCCGAGCCGCCCACCATTCCGGAAGAGGACGGTCCCTACGCCGATCTCTACAACGCACTGGGGACGACCGATTCGTTGCCCATCCGGGGACGACTGGTGGAAGAAAAAGCCGGGCTCGATCCGGCCAAGACCGATCCCAAGGGGCAGATGTCCCAAGACGAGATCACCGAAACTGCCATCGATCTGAGCCTCCTCAGCGCTGGGCAAACGGTGGACATCGGTAGTGTCACCACCGACAACGAGGGGTACGTGGACACCGCCATCGACCTCTCGGGCAAAGGGCTCGCTGCCGGGAGCTACACGCTCCAAGCACGCGTTGCCGACAAATTGGTGGGGTTGGTGCCTGCGACGCTCTTGGCTCTCGACCATTCTGGCTCGCTCGTTCGCTCTGATGTGGATCTAACCTACCTGAACACCCAATTCGTAAGCGCGTTGGACAAAATCGAACTGCTGGGCGACGAAGCCAAGGACCGCAAGGCCCTGCCGGCCATGGAAGTGGTGTATCCAGCCATTCGCGGTGGTGCCGACGGCGCCCAGAATCGCTCGCTCGTGTTCTTGAGCGGCAGCCCCAAGTTCTTCAAGCGCATCTTGGAGGGAAAAATGGCCCTGGATGGCGTGCAACAAGACGGCGTCGTGCTCAAACCCTACAAAGACATCGTGGTCGGTAACCTCTTGGACTTCGACTTCGGGGGCATCATCCCCGAGTTGGAAGAGCAGGTGGGCTACAAGCTCTATTGGGTCATGCGTCTGCGTCTGGAAGCCCCCGCAGCGGCACCGGAGATCCTCATGGGCGACGATTCGGAGGCCGATATTGTGGTTTATGTCCTCTACCACCGTTTCACGTCGGGTGAGCTGGATGAGGCGGGGCTGATGGCCGAATTGGAGAAAGTCGATGTAGCCAAAGCATGGAGCGACTCCATCGCCGAATTGGCCCCACAAGTGTTGGCCCATCTGGCTGGACAAGCTCCTCCCGTCGAGGCCATCTACATCAACAAGACCGGCCTGGACACGGCCCACTTCCCTGTGGCCGATTGGAATGTCGACGGCATCACACGCTACCACTACGGCGCCTGGCCCCTGACGCTGGATCTCTACCAGTCTGGGTTCATCAGCAAGACGGATGTGCAAGGGGTGAAGGATCGGTTCATCGCTCTGGGCAAGAGCGCGGACTACCTGAAAACACGGTCCGATCACGGGGTCAGCGAAGGCTACTTGAAGGCCGAAACCGTTGCGGAGTTCGAGTAGTAGCGCCGCACAACGTGTCCAGAGGGCAAAAAAAGAGCCCAACCCTCGCGGATCAGGCTCCATTCATCCCCCCGTCGAACGCCTTACCAGACGTTCTCGGGATCCCAAGAATTACTGCGTACGCCGGCAATTCCATAGAGAATGTCGCCAAAGGTTGCGTCCTTCATGCGCTCGGCGATGGTGATCCAGTCGGTCGCATTTTCGGGACGACCGCGGTCGATGGCAATCATGCCGTCCATCAACCCTTTCAAGAGAACCTTGAGTGTTGGGGGCGCCCCGGAGGGGTAGGACGATTTGCCCGTGGCCACCACATCCATCAAGGCATGCCCCGATGGATCCGCGGACGTGGCCTTGGCTCGGAAGGCTTGACGCGTGTAGTACGCATAGGACTGACACGAGTGCATGACGACGATTTGGTAATCATCCGAGTAGGATTCGGTGTCGTCGAGCAAGTTCTTGGTGCCGTACGACGAATGTCCGTTGTAGTGCACCAGCGTGTAATGGCTCAGCCGCTTGCGGAAACTGGAGGCGAAGTTCGTCATCCAAGGCAGCTCCGTGGGGTTGTATAGGTCGATGACCATCGCCACACCGCCCTGAGTCCACATGTAGCGAACAAACGCGCCGTCGGGCGACTCTTCACCCATCAGATTCAATTCGTTCTCCAGCATGCGCTTGTGCATGTTGAAGCGATCCAAGGGGTCGTTGTCGCCACGGTTGGGTACCAAGGCCGCTTTGAATCCGACCAACCCGGTGTCGATGGGCTGCATCAACTTGTCATATTCTGGGTAGGTCTTGGGGCGACCGAAGACCGTGGTGATCGTGATTTGCGCCTTGTTGGTCTCCAACGAGCAGTCGGGCTGGTCGGGCTGAAAATAGTAGTGGAAGTTGTAGGCAGCCGCGCTGTGTCCGTCATCGGTCTTGGAGCAATCGCGAATGTCACCGTAGTCGATGGTGCCGGGCTCGACCGGTACGGACGCGTTAAACACGGTCGGATCAATGTCTGCGAGGGCAGGGACATCGCTTCCCCGCAATCGACCGAGCATATCGACCACGGCTTCGTACTCCACGGTCACGGAATCAAAGTCCTCGGTCACGAGGACCACGTTGACGCGGTCGGCCAATTGGTTAAAACGCCAATCATGGGATTCGGCGGTGTTCTTGACGAATTTGAGCTGGCTGTCGACCAGTTTGTGCTGAAGCTCCGTGTCATTGGCCAGGTCCGACCAATCTCCTGTGGCCTCTTGCCGAACAATCCCTCGAACCACAGCGCCGACCTCGTACGTGTCGGCCCCAATCCATCCGCTGTCCTGTTTGCCGCCGGCACCGTTGAACCCGTTGGTCCCGTTGGGATCCCACACGTTCGCGTCCCCACAGCCCAAGATGATCGCCACCACGAAGAAGAAACCCCAAAGGGTTTTCATGTTTTGTTGTTCACCACCAAACATCATGCGTCCTCCATTGCTCTTGCCGCGACACGAATGGTCCCGTGACCCCGGCGTGCCCCCTGTTGAGCAAGTTCCATGCCATGAAAAGTGGGGTCTGTGGACCACCCCAAAAGGATCGATAGGCCAGCTAGTGCGTTTGTGGTGCGCGGGTGCGTTGGCGAAGCAACACGACGATGAGATAGGCCACGAGGGCGACCAGTAACATGGTTTTGATGCCCAGAATCATGGACAAGAACTCCACAAGACCGCCGGTAACGGCGCCCAGCAGGTTCCAGCCAAAGGCGATGCCCGGGTCCGCGCGTTCCTTAAAACACAAGGCAAAGGACGTGGACGCAAAGAAGATGGGCGCACCCACAATGAGCATAGAGGCCCCCAAACGCGCGGCCGGCTCCAGGGCAAGCAGTGGTTGAATGGGGATCCAGTAGGCCGCTAACAAGGACGCAAAAAGCCCGCCGATGCTCGCCCACCAGGGAATCGGTTTGAGCTGGGTCACGATGGTGCCCAACAGGACCATGAGCAAGATGGCGCCGAAGACCACGGCGCTGGTCAACCAGGTGGCTCCCCAGAGTAAATTCAGCTCCGTGATGCTGCGCGTCTCCAAGAGGAGAAAGGCCATGCCAAAAAAGAACATCACGCCGTCGATGCCCTGCCCGGTCCGAACGCTGGAGCGCAGCTCGGGCGACGCGGCAAACACGCCCACCCCCGATATCAACAAGATGAGCCCAATGATGCTGAGGTAAAACCCACTGATGCCACGATTCTCCAGGTACAAGAAGGGCCAGTCGTCCGAAGGCAACTCCAAGGTCTCCAGCGCTTTTTCGAGCTTTGCGCTGTAGTGCTCCTGCCAGGGCGGCGCGGAATGGGCGAACGCGGGACCGGCCATAAAGACCGTGTTGAACAACCCGTTGAGCTTGGGGTTGGTTTTTCCCATGTGCGGCGCCTCACCAAAGGCCTTGGCCAACATGCCCGCCAGACGATTCTCAATGTACTCGTGCTCGACCCAAAAGAGCATGACGATGCCGCCGTTGTCGGTGAGCAGCGCCCGGGCCGCTCGCAGGCAATCGGTGGTGTACACGAAGTTGTCCAGCCGCACGTTGGACAGGGCTGCCAAGCGCGTCATGGAATCCAAGGTGCCAAAGAGAATGAGATCGTACCGCTCGTTGGTTTCATTCAAGAACGAGCGGGCGTCCGTGTTGTGGAGCGTCACCTTGGGCGAGCTGTAGGGATGGTTGGGGTGATCCGCTTCACCCATCGCCAAGATCACCGGATCGATCTCCACCGCGTCCACGTGTTCGACGCCTTCGTCGAGCAAAACCGCCACGTCGTTTCCGGTGCCCGCCCCCAAGACCAGGGCGCGCTTGGGGGGGCTCTTCAAGATCTGGAAGGGCTGATGGAAATCCGCACGCGTCTGAGCATGGCGTGGCGAATCGGCGGCATCGGCTTTGGCCAAGGGCAGCGCTTTCTGATGATGCGAACCGTTGGTCAGCACCGAAAAACCCGGGCCTTTGTCTCGAGGAAGCGTCGATAGGGCGTAATACGGACTGTACTGCTCGGCTTTCTCGGCCACCACCACCAAGGTCAATAGGACCGCCAAGATGGGGACGAACACCGCCAGGCGGCGGGCGCGAAACCCGATGAACACCGCGACGCCCACACCGACGACGCCAAACCACACAATGGGAAACGCGCCCGTGAATGCCACCACCGCAAACACGATGACGCCAACCAGCGATCCCGTCAGATCCCAGCTATACCCCCACAAGGTGGCCGATTGATCGCCCATGGCTTTGAGCCGCTCGGCCACCAGCTGACCCGGACCCAGAAAACACAGGGCGTTGAGCACAAAGAACAAGAGGACAGGCAATCGAATGCTCTGGATCACCGGGGCCTCAGCGCCCAGATCTTCGTACAAGAACCAGAGGTGTTCCGTCACGGATTCTTGGGTGAACGCGATCCCTTGAAGGCCGTAAGCGACCCCCACCACCACGAGCAACCCCACGGGCCACGACCACAGAAGCGAGCGCCTGCCCGCGCGCAGACTCCCGATGCCGAGGCCCAGAAATGAGCTGATCAAGATCAGGTTCGGAAAGTACGCCAGAACACGCACTTGTCCCGGCAGCCATCGAATGAGGGCAAGCTCTTGAAAGAGCACCGTGAATGACACGATGAAGAGTTCCAAGGACAACAATCGGGACGATTTCTCCATAGGGCGGACCGAGTATATCCTCCGCGCTCTACTCCACTCAACAACGTGTTCCTCTTGGAGAAAAAATCCCCTGTGAACAAGTGGTTGCGAGCCTTCGTGGAATAAGGGATGACGAACGCCAACGGACATAGTATGACTCGCCCCGCCCATAGGGCGGTCCGTTGGGACCTCCCCGAGAGCGCACACAATCGCAGCGGGAGATAATTGGATGAGTATCACGCAAAAAAGAGCCGCCAAACGGATCGGTGTTCGGCTGCTGGTCATTGGTGTCATTTCGTATTTCCTGGTCACGAGCAGTGTCTTTAATACGGACTCGACGGCCCAAGAGAACACCCCGGAACCAACTGTTGAAGCCCAACCGGCGGTGGTTGCCCCCACGGCAGCCCCAGCCGCTCCCGAGAAAGCCGCAGAGCCCGCAGAACCTGCTGCATCCGCCGACGACGACAGTGCCATCCAAGCGAACGCCTGGACATTGATCAACGGCCTCAGTGACAACATCTCCGACACCCCGCAAGCGTCAGACAGGACGCTTGGGCCCGAACTCTTGCAGTTGACCACCGCCGGGGACAAGGGTCTGCAAAGCACACTCAGCGACCCCAAGAAAGCCGGGAAGTTCATTCACCAGCTCCGTATGAAAGGCTTGGTCCCCGCCGACACGATTAAATGGACCGAATACATCCCCGCAGCCACCGACGATCCGGCCACGGACGAAGAGGCCGAGGACACGCCCAAAACGCACACTCTGTTGGGTATCGTCACCCTGCGAGCAGACAACCGGACACGGCACATCAAGTTCAGCATCGACGCGGCCACCGGTCAGATTGCGTCGATTGAACGCCCCACACCCACCGATCTGAAAGCCCGGGAGCTCGCCAACGCTATCTTCAAGCAAATCCTGGCCGGTGACATCGAGGGCGTGTGGGCGAACGCAGCCCCCGTTCCTACCTTCTTTGACAAAGATCAAAGAGGTCGAACGGTCGAAGAATTCAAAGCCGACCTGGAGCAGGACGACCTGCTGACAATCAAGACCGATGAAGACGGCAATCCGGTCATCGAATGGGACGAGAAAGACTCCCAAATCGAAGGCGGCTATCGCATCAACGGCACGGCCACCATCGAGTTCGAAGGCCAAGACGTTTCCGTTCCGCTGTTCGTGGTGTTCTTGGACACTGGGGACGGACTCAAACTTTTGGACGTTCAGAGCACCGCCGGCTTCACCGACCGCTTCTTCAACGGTACGGGCGACGGACTGGACCTGGCGTTGTTCATAATATTGTGCGCGCTAGGTATCGGCATGCTCTACATGCTGTATCGCTATTACACCGGACTGCGGAACAGCCCGCGTGAAATTTGGCTGCTCTTTTTCACCAAGGTCACCGAATACAGCGCCTACGGTGCCGCGCAGCTGGCCTTCATGTTCTATTTGCGCGACGACTTGGGTTTGTCGGACCTCGGGGCCGGCACCTACTTCAGCGCCTGGTCGACCATCCTCACGTGTCTCACCATGATCGTGGGCGCCGTATGTGATGCCATCGGTGTCAAGCGAACCCTGTTGGTCGGCGCTGTTTGCTTGTTGGTCAGCCGGGCCATTATGCCGTTTGCGGGCGACATTTGGATGGCAACCATTCTGGGCTTCTTGCCCTTGGCGATTGGTATCGCGATTACCGGACCGGTTCTGTCTGTGGGCGTGAAAAAGTTCACCACCATGGAAGGAGCGGCGATGGGCTTTGCCGCGTTCTACACACTCATGAATGTGGGTTGGGCTCTAGGTGCTTGGATCTTTGATGCGGTTCGAATCACCATGGGTGAGATGGGCTCCATTGAAGTGCTGGGCGCAAACCTGTCGACCTACGAAGTCATCATCGGCATCGGTTTTTTCCTCAACCTGCCCGACTTTGTCGCCATCGTGATGATGCGCCGCGGCGTGGAGATGACCGAATCCGGTGTGAAAATTCAAAAGTTCGAAAAGTCCAATCATACGGGCGGCATATTGGGGACCATGGTCGGCACCTTCCGTAGCGCCATGCGCGACACCTTCAAGATTTTTGGACATAACTTTGCGCAGCGCGCCTTCTGGGTGTTCATTTTGCTCATCGGTGTGACGGTGTTTGCCCGACTGACCTTCTTCCACTTTCACCTCACGTGGCCGAGCTATGGAGCTCGGTATTTGGGACAAGGCTCGCTGGTTGGCAACTTGTTCGGCGTGTGGAATCCGGTATTGATCGTTCTGTTGACGCCGCTCATGGGCATCTGGACCCGAAAGATCAGCTCCTACAAGATGCTGCTCATCGGTACGCTCATCTCCGTGGGCTCCATCGCCTTTGTTGTGGTCGATCAAAGCATCTATATCGGACTCTGTGATTCCTGGTTGGGTGCCATCATCTTTGACCGCTGGTTGGAGGTTCCCGAAGGGTTCCGCGACCCGTTCTACATGGGCATGTTCGTCTTTGTAACGGTGTTCACTGTCGGGGAGGCTATCTGGTCGCCACGGCTCATGCAGTTCACCGCCGAGATCGCCCCACCGGGACGCGAAGGATCCTACGTGGCCTTGGCCTACCTGCCGTATTTTGGCGCCAAGTTCATCGCCGGCCCCATGGCGGGCTGGTTGTTGACCACTTACACACCCGAGTTTGGCATCGATGGCGTGTACATGAACTACCCGGATCATCATCTGATCTGGTGGTGGATCGGCGGCACCGCCGCTCTGACACCGTTGGGACTCATCGGATTCCGGAAGCTCTACGCCATCGCCGAGAAGAACGCCTCGGAGGCCGCCATCAAAGCGGCCGCCGAGGCCGAGACCCAACAGGGCGAGGGTGCTCCCGCCGCGTAATTCGGCGGGTGGCTCCCTTCCAGCCAACGAAAATCTCTACGGGTCCTCGGTCGCGTCTGGTATAGATGGTGCCCATGAAGACACGAGCAATACTATTGGCGGCCCTGCTGATGCTGACCGCGTGCGACGCAAAGACCGTGGACCAAAGCGAGCCGTGGGCCAACGGACAAAACCCCTTCATCAACGGCAAGTCGGACGGATGGGATTGGCTCAACGATCCGGAGCGCTTCGGCCGTTTCTTGGAGGAGGCGCTGGAGTACCGCCTGGAAGCCCTACCCACCCGGGGAGAGACCAAGAAGAAGGCGTGGCCGGACACCTATTGGCCCACCTATCAAGACAGCACCAACGTTCGCTGGAACAACAGCGAGTGGAGCCCCATGGAAAAGTACGACGCGGCGTTTAACGACTGGGTTCCGCCCGACGGCTTTGACCTCTTGCGTCCGTTGACCTCCACCAACTGCCATTCGGGCGCGTTTGACCTGATGTACTACGAAGCGCTCGGACCGGCGGCCCGTTGGCAGAGCGAAAACCGGGGCCATTGGCGTGTGCATGACGGCCTCGACAACGACGGCGACGGTCAAACCGACGAATGCTCTGACAGTGACGGCATCGGCACCTGGTGGGGCCTTTGCCACGCCTGGACGCCGTCTTCGATGCTGGAAGAGGAGCCCAAGTACCCGGTCACGGTCAATGGTGTCACCTTCTATCCGTCGGACCTCAAGGCGTTGATGATCACCATCTACGACTTTACCCGTGCGGTGGTCATCGGGGGGCGCTGTAAAACCAAGCAAGTGGAACGAGACGAGAACGGCCGAATTATGGACCCGGATTGCCGAGACACCAACGCCGGTACCTTCCACATCATCATGGCCAACTTCCTCGGGCGCTACGAAACGGCCATTGCGGAAGACCGCACCTACAATGATCAGGTTTGGAATCAACCCGTCGACAGCTACGAGGTAGACGAGTTGGACGAGATCAGCGAGGGCCAAGCCATCGCGCTGCTCGTTCAGAACACCAACGACGTGACCCACTATCCATTCAACGAACAGGCCCGGCGCTGGGCAGAGGTGAAGGTGTCGGTCAAGTACGTCACAGAGTCCACGCCATCCACCGAACCGCGGATGCCCAACCACAACAACTTTCTCCGAACGGACAAGTATCACTACGTCTTGGAGATGGACACCGAAGGTTTAATCGTTGGTGGCGAATGGGTCCAAGGCGGTGTCAATGGTCCAACGGGTGGGTTCTCCAACCAACCGGACTTTTTGTGGTTTCCCATTGGGCCCAGAGCCAACCCCACGGCGACGACCCACGGCATACCCGATCCGCGAAGAAATCCTCACCTGAGTTATACCAAGGTGTCGGATCTCTTTGAAAAATCCCAGTTTCCCCCAAACTAATCTAATCGTCCGAGGCATCCCCACCGGGTGTCCAACAGATCCCCACAAACGGCGTGAAGTTTTGGGTGCCATGGACTGCCTCGTTCTCGAGCTTCTTCTCGCGCCGATCGTAATACGGGACTCGATATTTGGATGACTTCACACAGCCTCCGAGACCGCGTCAAGCGCGTCCAAGCGCCAAGGAACTTGCGGACTCGCCCAAGGGTGCACACCATGGGCACATGAAGTGGCACCTCTCGGCATCATTGGAGAAAACCCCCATCGATGAATCGATGTGGCAACGCGCGGGCCCACCCACCTCACTGAACGAAGCGAAAAAGGGCCGCAACGACCAGTTTTCCTTGGTGCTACTCATCACGGAACGGACGCCGGAGTTCGAACGGGTCTCGCAGCGAGCTCTCGAGCGACTCTTGCACTACCAGATTTTTCATCCCCGGCGTTTGCAAGGACACATCTGCCACGCCAGTGGGGAAATCACAGTGGGCGCCATGGTCATTCAGCGCATCTATTTGGGCCTATTGGGGTTCGAGGCCGCCACCCGCGTCGTGGACCGTTTCGACCGACGCCATGACACGGGCCGGAGCGTGGGTTTCACCTACGCCACGTTGCCGGGTCACCCGGAAATTGGCCGGGAAACATTCACCTTACGATTGGAGGATGGGCCCCCACATCAGTTGATCCTCACCATGGATGTGTGGTCCAGGCCGGGCCATTGGAGCGCGCGGTTGATCCCCGGACTCAACCGATGGGTTCAGAAACGCTCTTCGGTGCAAGCCCTAACGTATTTTCGAGATTGTATATTGGCGAAAGACTAAGGGTCAGCCAAAACGTGCCATCCGCTCGATCAAGTCAACGCACCGGTTGGAATAGCCCCACTCGTTGTCATACCACGACACAACGCGGCATTGCCCTGTGCCCGACGCTTGGGTCAAGAGCGAATCAAAAATGGATGAATGCGGGTTACCGATGATGTCGCTCGACACCAACGGCGCGATGCAGTATTCCACCACGCCCTTCAGCGCGCCGGAAGCGGCGGCCAAGACCGCCTCGTTGATCGCGTCGCGATCCGGGGTGTCCCTCAGCTGCAATGACAGATCCACCACCGAGCCGTCAGCCACTGGCACTCGAACCGCCATGCCGTCCAGTCGACCCTCGAGATGCGGAAGAACCTTGCCCACGGCGCGGGCAGCCCCCGTACTCGTCGGGATGATGTTCTCGGCGGCTGCACGACTCCGCCGGAAGTCCGCGTGGGGCACGTCCGCCAACCGCTGATCGTTGGTATACGCGTGCACGGTGGTCATGACGCCCTGCTCAATGCCAAAGGCATCGTCCAAGACCTTGGCCAGGGGCGCCAAACAATTGGTGGTGCACGACGCGTTGGAGACCAGACGATGTTCGGGGGCCAACGTGTCATGATTCACGCCCATGACCACCATGTTGTCGATCTCGTCTTTGGGAGGCACCGTCAACAAGACGCGTTTGGCGCCCGCCTCCAGATGCTTGCTGATCAGCGCTCGTGTACGAAAGATACCCGTGGACTCGAGCACCACATCCACGTCCATATCCTTCCAGCCAAGTTTGGCCGGATCCCGTTCTGCGGTCATTTGAACCGTCTCGTCGCCCACATTCAGGGTGTCGCCCTCCAAGCGCACGTGTTTGTCAAACGTCCCCATGACCGTGTCGTATTGGAGCAAGTAGGCCAACGCCTCGTTGTTCCCGATGTCGTTAATGGCCACCACTTGAATGTCATCGCGGTCCGAAAGAATGCGGAAGACGCTGCGCCCAATTCGACCAAACCCATTGATTCCGATGCGAATGGTCATGCTACACCCCCATCCATGGCCCCAAGCAGCTTCGCCAAGTCCACCACCCGATGAGCATACCCCCACCCGTTGTCGAACCACGCCAAGGTCTTCACCAGGTGGTCGCCTTGCGTCAATGTGGCCAGAGAGTCATAGGTGCAGGAATAGGGACTGTGTTTCACGTCGCTTGAGACAATGGGGTCTGTGACGTATTCCACATAGTCCGAGTAGTCCGAAGCCACCGCCGTACGGATCACCTCGTTGACCGCAGTACGGGTCACTGGCTTCTTCGTATACGACACCATGTCCACGACCGACCCGTTGGGGACAGGCACTTTGAGGGCCATTCCGGCCAATTTTCCTTGCAGCTGTGGCAACAAGCCCATCATCACCTGACCCGCGTTGGTGTCGGTAGGAATGATGTTCTCCGTCGCCGCCCGGGAACGCCGGAGATCGGCGGCCGGAACATCGGCCAAGCGCTGGTCGTTGGTGTAGGCATGGATGGTGGTGAAGTACACCCGCTCCAGCCCAAACGCCCGTTCCAGGATCTGCAAGATGGGTGCGGCGCAATGCGCAGTAATGGACGCATTGGATATGATCTTGTGTTCGGCCTTCAATTGCTCGTCATTGACACCCATGACCACGGTAATGTCCGGAGCGTCCAGGGGGGGCACGCACAAAATGACCCGCTTGGCGCCCGCGTCCAAATGTCGGCTCACCTCGGAATGACTGCGAGAATGTGCGGTGGCCTCGACCACGATGTCCACACCGAGGCTGCCCCAGTCCACGTCACCGGGATTACGACCGGAGAGCATCTTGATCTCTTTGCCACACACGTAGAGGTTGCCATCCTGTACGCTGACCTCATCGGGGAAACGCCCCATGATGGTGTCGTACCGAAGCAAGTACTCCAACGCTTTGTGAACGGCGATGTCGCTGATGGCCACCACCTCCACGTCGTCGCGTTTGTAGAGGATTCGGAAGATGTTTCGGCCGATCCGTCCAAACCCCATCAATCCCAGTCGAATACCCATGGTCTCCTCATGTTGGGATGTCACCCAAACGCCAACTCGTCCCTATGCGTGCAGTGTCTCCCAACTGATGGACTTATGCAATGCGCTCCCGGACGCGCACTCGGGTTTAAGATATGGAATGGAGGAAAAGGGGGACCCCGTCGGTCGGGTGCTCTACACTTGCTAGAGTGGCCCCACACCGACCGACAGGATCCGGCACTCGCTTATGCCCGCTGGCGTGCCAAGCGGCGCATGAAGAAGAGACACAAGACCGCCAGCACGAGCAACCAGGCACCCGCTGTTGACGAATCGCGTTGCTGGATCGAACACGCACTTGCCGCGGCGGGCACCGGCGTCGTTTGAGGATGAAGCCCGGGCTGTTGATAGGCGGGTGGCGTAGGCTGACCGCCGGGGGTACAGCCGTTGTCCACAATACCGTCACAGTCGTTGTCGATCTGGTCGCCACACTGCTCGGGCGAGGGTTGTGGAGCATCACAGCCCATGTACGAGCCGTTGGAGCAGGTTTCATACCCCTTCCCACAAGCGGTATCGCATTCGCGGACCAGATTCTCGTCGAAGTCCCCATCGCAGTCGTTGTCGAATCCATCACAGGTCTCGGGATGAGGCTGCGGTGCATCACACCCGAAATACACGCCGTTGGCGCAAGACTCCACACCGCTCCCACACGCGGAGGTGCATCCACGGGTCAACCCGTCATCCACCGCTCCGTCGCAGTCGTTGTCCAGACCGTCGTAGATCTCGCTCGACGGCACCGGCGCATCGCAGCTGCTAAACATGCCATTGCTGCAGGAGCGAATACCCGTGCCACACGCGGTCTCACACGCCAGGGTGATCCCCTCGTCGACTTGGCCGTCGCAGTCGTTGTCGATGCCGTCGCAAGTCTCGTCTTCTGTATTCGGGGCATCACAGGGCTGAAACTCGCCGTTCACACAAAGGGCATATCCACCACCGCATGCGCTCGAACAGGGCTTGGACAAATCTTCGTCCACAAGACCATCGCAGTCGTTGTCTAGGCCATCACACGTGAGCTCATTGACCTCGAAGGTGTCCACAACAGGGCAGTACCACTCATTGGTAGCACCATTGCATACGGGTGCGACCGAACCGCACACACCGGTTTGTTTGCAGACGCCGGCAGGCGGTAGCTCTCCGGTCAAACACACACCCGGCGGGGGCGTGATCCAGATGTCCTGCACCGTCGCCGACAGGCCTTTGAAGTTGTCGAACCAGAAGGGCAGCACGCGCTTGAACATGCCACCGATTTCGATGTCTTGAATGTGTACTGGGGTGCCACGCTCCGCTTGGAGAACGACGAAATACTCCGAATAAGCCGAGTCTTCCTCCATCCCGTCCACATCGTCTTCGCTGGGAAGCCACGCCAACTTGTAGTGGATGTCCTGGCCACCGGATTGAACCAACATCATCCAGCGATAGAGTGTCATGGTGTATTGAGTTTCAATTTTGAAGCTCTCGTTGACGTAGCCCTTGGCCTGAATGGTCATTCCGCCCGTCAGATCCGCGATGGCGCCACCTTCTGAAAAAACCGAGGAACCTTTGCTGCCTTTGTCGTCACCCTCTTCGCCTTCGCCTCCACCGCCCGAACCACTGCCACCGCCCATGTCGTAGCCGGCACCGTAGCTCTCCTGGATCTGCATGGTCTTGATGGGTTCCCATTTGTAGCTCTCAAACGGCACGCTGAAGTCCCAACGGAGGGAACCGTTCTTGCCGCCCGGCGCCATCCAAACATCCAGGTGCTGGGCGGGTTGGACGTCTTGCCAGAACAGCATGATCTTCTCGAGGATGTTTTGGTTGTCCTCGCGAATGACTGTCCAGTTGTCCCACGGGTTCGGAGACGATTTCACTTTGAGCAACATCACGTAGAAGTCGGAGCCACGGGGAATGGAGCTCTCGAACCAATAGAATTCCAGGATCGCGTCCACCGAATTCTTCGATACGACGTCTTTCACCCCAAAGTAGAGAGTAGAGCCCTCCCAGTAGGCATATCGCTCGTGCTCCACATCGTCGTACACGCCTGCAACGACGTCCCCTTTCATCATCACGTCACCGTTACCATCGAGGATCCGGGCGCCCTTGAAATTGGTTCCGCTCGCGGAAGCCCCCTGATTTAGGCTGACTTTTGTGGGATCAAAATCCCAGTTCGCCCCTTCCGCTGCCGTCTTGGCCTTGTAGGCTGTGTTCGATTCCGAACCGACCCAATCCACGACCTTGGAATTGTCTGATCCATCCTCATCGGCCCACGCCGTTCCAGCCAAGACCAAACTCACTGCTGCTACTACTGCTACTACTGCTAAACCGCTGACTGCACATCTTGCTCGCATCGCTTGCACTCCCCTTCTTTTTTGATTCTTTTCAGTGTCTTCACAATTTTGTTGAAGCGGTCCGTACAGCAAGGGGTGTGCCAAAAACAAAACATGTGTGTTTTGAATGAGTTGAACGACCAAGAAACAGGAGTCACCACAGAACAGTTGCTCGGTTTTGAGGGAATGGGGTCGACTCTCCTCACCACAATAATTGCCCCCAAATACGCGCGAACACCTTGATTTAACCAAGCCCAAAGATTTCCATTGCCCCCTGGTTGACCGGCCAGTAAGCTGAAGCCGCTTGTTGCGGTGGTAGTGGAGGTGGTGATGATGATTTTTGATAAGCTCGAGCGCCCCTTTCCGATCGGATGGATTCTCGGCGTTTTCTTGCTGTGCGCTCCCCTCGCCTGTGGTGGCGGAGGAAGTGATGACGGGGACCCTGTGAATCCGAATGGTGACACGGCCTCTGTAGGAGACACCCAAACCCCACAGCCAGACACCAACACAACACAACCAGACACCAATCGCCCCGGCTGCACGCCCAATTGCCTCGGCAAACAGTGTGGCGACAATGGCTGTGGCGGCACGTGCCCCAGTCTCTGTACCGACACCCAAATGTGCCAAAACGGCGCCTGCGTCACGAAATGCACGCCCGCCTGCACAGGCAAGCAATGCGGAGACGATGGGTGCGGCAGCACCTGCGGGTCCTGCAACGAGGGCGCCACGTGCTCCCAGGCCGGCCAATGCGTCGAGTCGGGCCCCACAACGGGCAATTGCCCACCCAATGGCACAGGCACCACCGTAGGCAAGCAGATCAAGAACATCGTGTGGGACGAATCCACCGGACAACCTCTGGAACTGCACAGCTTCTGCGGCGCCAAAGCCATCGTACTCATTGAAACGGCTGGGTGGTGAGGAGCCTGTTCGGCGAGTTCGCCTGTATTTATTGGATGGCAAGCATTTTACGCAGAACACGGCATCAAGATCGTTTTGGTCGTGGGTGAAAACCAGCAAAAAAGCCCCGCCACGGCCTCGTACGCAGCCCAATACAAGAAGAGCCATGGCTACCCGGAAGCCGTTCATGTGGTGGCCGATCCAGGCTGGATGAAGATCTCTCAAGCCATCAACCACGGGTCCGGCTCGATCGCGTTGCCCTACATTGCTGTGCTGGACGGCAATATGACCCTGAAGTACCTGGGGGCCGGCGGTCAAACCACCGCGTTTGAGGCCATCACACCCCACTTGGAGACGCTGATGGGGGTCGCATACTCGACGCCCGGCGGCGGGTGTGACGGGTTCTGCGGTGGCCAAGCCGCGTCCGGTTGCTGGTGTGATGATTTGTGCAGCGAATACAATGACTGCTGCTCCGACCGCTGCGATGTCTGCGGCATCTGCAACTAGCCGGCCACTCCGTTTCGCAAACGGCTGAATAAAGGACCATCGACAACCGAACCATGCGTTACGAAGGCACCGTTTTTCGCCCTCCATCGGAGGCCAACAGTTTCATCCTGCAGGCCACCATTGGGTGCTCATGGAACAACTGCACCTACTGCGACATGTACCGCGAGAAAGACTTTCGGATACGCTCGTTGGCGGACACACTGGAGGATTTGTCCCTCGCCAGCGAGCACTATGGGCAACGGGTCGACAAGATCTTCGTAGCCGACGGGGACGCTTTGGTCATGCCCATGGATCATTGGCTGCCCATTTTGGAAGCTGCCCAAGCGGGATTTCCGCATCTGAGACGAGTCTCGTGCTACGCCATGGCCACCAACGTACAAGCCAAATCCGACCCGGAGTTGAAGACCTTGGCCGACGCGGGCCTGAGCCGCCTGTACATCGGCCCAGAGACCGGTGACGACGCCACGTTCAAACGGATCGCGAAAGGCTCTCGCTTCGCCGATCACGTGGAAGCAGCCGAGAAAGCCCACGCCGCCGGTATGGAGCTCAGCGTGATCGCCATGCTGGGGGTCGCTGGTGTGGACTCCTCCCAGCAACACGCCGAGGCCACAGCCAAACTCGTCACCGCCATGAATCCCGAATTTTTCGCGGCATTGACCACCACGGTCGTACCGGGCACCCCCATGGCCAAGCTGCAAGAATCGGAGCGCTTTGTGCTGCCCAGCATTGAAATCATGTTGGGTGAACTGCGTACCATGGTCGCGTTGGCCACACCCACCGATGCGCTCTTCCGCACGAACCATGCCTCGAATTATCTGTCGCTCGGTGGCCGCTTGCCCGTGGACCGTGATCGTATTCTCGCCGACATTGATCGGGCCTTGGATGGCAACATCCCCTTGCGACCAGAATGGAGCCGTGGCCTCTAAAGGCCTGGTCCAGAGGACGACTAACCGGGCTTCATGGGATCGTTGGTCTTTACCGTCTCAAACGTGCCGCAGTGGGTAATAAGCGCCTCTTCGTAGGACGGTTTCGGATCCAAGTCGATGGCCCGTTCGAGCACCGTCCGAGCCTCCACGCGCTCTGCCCGAAAAGCCGCCATCTCCCCTTGTTGGAATAGCACTTCGGCCGCATTGCTGATGGCACTCTCGTCAAACAATTCCGCCCGAACGCGACGACGCCCATCGGGTGTGGACAAGCGCTGATAGGCTTCCTCGATCAGAAACCACACTCGGTCCGCCAGCTCAGCCGCCTTGAGTGTAAATGCATCCTCTTTCGTCTGTGGTCCATACGCGAGTCTGAGTTCCATGTAAGCACTCTCAATCGCCGGTCCGTGCTCCGTCCAGTGGATGTGAAGCCGCTCAAAATAGTGCTGCGATGTCAGGCGCTCCACCATCGTTTCCAACCGCTCTTCGGGAGACTCACCGGGCGCGTATCGCTGCTGGGTCGCCATAAATTCCAAACACCCGATCACACCCAACGTTACGACCAAGCGGCTTAACTGCGACGCGTTGAGCGCGCTGGCTCCGAACCCCTTGCTCAGGGTGACGCTTCCATTGAGGATATTGTCGACCACGTGACGCTCTTTCTGGGTCAATGACAATTGGGCCACGGTCTCCAGCCACTCCGCGGGAATGAAGGGAAAGCGCTCCATAATGGGCTCGAAGTGGACCTCCATGTCTTCCGGGTCGAGGGCGCTCAGGGTGGTTCGCAAACAGGAAGCGGTGATCTGATGCACGGTCATCTGAATCGGACCCGGTGAATGCGGAAGTTTTGTCCACTGCTGAAACCGATAGGTTCCACCACTGGCTTCAAAACACTCCTCGACCACGCGAATATAAGCCTGACGCAATGCCTTGACGATATCTGCGGGTGTCGCCATGCCCAGTTTGAAGAAGGCTTTGTCAATCCGAACGCCTTCCTCTTGCACGATGTCCATCGCGGCCTGCAGTTGCGTCACACGAATCACCTTGCTCGACAACAGGAGTCCACCAAGTATTTCGTTCATCCGTGGGTCCGCCACACGGACATCTTCCACCGTACCGCCCCGGATGATCACCTCGACAGTGTTGTTTCCGTGATTGAGTTGCAGAACACCGGTGTGGGGCTTTCGGCACAAGAACCCGAAGAGATGGACCAACCACACCCCCGCGCGGGGCACCTCGTCCAGTGAGTCCCAGGTTCGCCGAATGCGAATGGAGGAGTGGTTGGGCAAGGCTTCAAATTGACCGTACACCTCTTTCTCCACACGGCCTGTAGCCGATGGGCTCGCAGGAGCAGACTCTCCCTCTCCGTCATCCGTTGGTTCAGTAAATTCATCGCCCAACGCCAGTGGCGCCGAATCGACCGAGTCCGACAATACCAACTCATCGCTTGGATCCTCTGGCTCGAGGTCATGGACAACCGGAGGAGCAGGCTCGGACTCGGGCTCCTCGACGCTGTGGAGCCATTCCAAGGACGGATGTCGGTTCTGGTCAATGGAATTACGTACATCCGGGTGCTTGCAAGCCGCAGACATGACCAGCCACAGCTCATCGAGTTGAGAAGCCCCCATGGTCCCCAACAAAAGCTTCTTAGCGCCACTGTCATCGCCGCACGCAGCCACGCGGATGGTCAATCTCGCATCATTCGGCAATCCCAAGAGTTCCAAGTCGAACTCCGGTCCCATCGGCATGGCCGGTTCCGCCATTACGGGCGTATTGCCCCCACGCAATTCGGCCAAGAACTTCGCTACATAGGCCACTGACTCAAACTGGATCCGAGCGTCCGCATCGACTTGCTCACCGGACGTTGTTGCATCCGGCGGCTCGTCCGTAGACGGCGAGTGGATGGACGCCAACCCGCTCTTGGGGGTGGTGCCCTCGTCCTTGTGCGCATCGATTGACGGCGGTCGACTGGGTGGGTCGTCGGTCGTGGCCACACGCTCACACTCCAAATAGTCGTCTTCACCCAAGAGATCCGGTGCCTCGTTGGGGGCCCCCGTATCGTCAGGCAGAGACGTATTCGCTGCGGACGTCTGGAACCTTTGGAGCAAGGACTTGTCCTCTTCGGCGGAGGGCGCGAGCACAATGCTCTTCTGTCGGCCCAGCACCGTTCGAACTTGCGCCAGTGTGGTTACGGAACGTTGACGCCCCGGAAGGGCGAGATGAAGCGTAAAGATCGCTTCCGAACGCATGAAAGCATCGGTGACCACCATCGTGCCACCCTGGAGAAAGCCGCCCACAAAACGCATGGCTTGCTTGTTGGATGTGAACTGAATGCCCATGACCAAGTCTTGGGACTCGCTGTCTGACGGGGACATGCCTCTATGACTCCCATCGGGGCCCTTCGGTGGCCTCCTGGTTCTGTCGTCCTAATCTATCACAGCCTAATTCGTCCGTGAAAAAGCATGCCCTCGGTTTCTGGATGGCCGTCGGCCTATCAATAGATGTCCACGCCAGACAACCCCTCTTTCGGCAGCGAGATCTGAAGACCGAGGCCCTCTTGTACGGCCACTCGATAGATCGCAAATCCCGGGGTTTCACGCTTGCCTTCGCCCAGATGCTGCTCATGATGGTAGGTCTCAACGGAGAGATCTCGGCCTGTACCCGTCCACGCTTTCACGTCCTCCACAGCGCGTGCCGGCGTCACCAAGAGTGTCAAAGGCGCTGCTCCAATCACCGCGGGAAGCACTATGGTGAGTTTCTGTTCTCGCTCGGACGGCACCCGTAGACGGCAGGGTTGCCCGTCGGCTCCAAGGGTTGTCATCGGCCACGGCTCCTGCATGCCAACGGCTTCCAACACATCCAACGAAGGCTGTGGAATGTTGCTGTAGGGCAAGTTGGCCCGACAGGGGCTTCCATTCGAAGAAAATCGGACCTCTTCGTAGGTAAAACGGGGTGCATGCTTGACCCAGGACAACAATCGACCGGCACCACCATCAAACGACCAGGTCTCCTCCCCATAGGCGGGCGCTGGCTGACGCGGCGTCACCAACGTAAAGTGGGCATCGTCGATGGGCGACGTCGGCGGTCTCACCAACCCCATGGCCAACACAGGAAATCGATGAGCCTGTGCTGTGCCCGCCCAGCCGTGAACCCGTGTTCGAAAGGACTCCCAATCCAGCGCGCGGTGACTCATCAATTCCCGCAGACTCGCCTCTTGTTCTGTGGCGCTCAACGTTGGGACTACTCGAACGTGCTCCGTTCGAACCCACCGCCACTGAATCGGGTCAAAGAGTGCTAAGAAGATGACTAGGGCTAGCCCCACCTGCAGCCTCCACCGCACCTTGGGAAGGGGAACTCGGAGGGACGACAAAGTGATGCCGGCCAACAGGCAAACTCCAGGTCCACACGTGCCCGCATACCGGGATCCAAGACCCACCTGCAGAGACATCGTCGTCATGACACAACCCATGACCACGAGAATGGCGGTCCACCGCTCGAGTGGCGTTCCATTCCGCCGACACGCTCGGACCAAGCCAACTCCCGCCGCGCACAAGACCACGATCCCCAACCCGTTCAGACGCAAACCATCGGTCGCACCCTCCGTCCACGCCGATCCAAACATGGTGATCCAGTAGGTGACCCATTCGGATGCCAGCATGGAGGCCGTCTGATGCTGCATCAAATCCGAACGCATAACGGCCCACACGAGTGGCACGACCTCCATGCCCACCCACAGGGCCAGAAGGCCCGAAAAGGCCGTCGCCACCGGTGCCTTTCGCCATCCACCCCGCCACCAAAACCACGCTTGGATGCCGAGGAGCGTGATCGCATAGGGCAATACGACGAGATGGAGCTGCATGAAGAAGGCGACCGTGCACCAGGCGCCCACCAACCACCAACCGCGCACACGATCACGACTGGACGTCAACGCCAATATCACCCCGGAAAACCACAATGCGCCCATGGCCGGCACCATCCCCGGATGACAAACGACGCGGATCGTTCGCACGAGAAACACCGACAAGATCAACATCAGACAGGTGATGACCGCCGTCCACGGGTTGATGCGTATCCACGCCACGGCAAAGAGCAGCGCGACGGCCAACGCGGTCACGGCCACGTGTACTTTGTAGACACTCATCGGCGTGGGCATCCAGGGCAGTAGCGCCTGCATGAGGCGAATCCAACCGGTCCCCAAATGAATGTCGGACTTGCCCGCGATCGTGGGCCCATGTGACAACTCCCATTCCGTGTGGGCAGCCGCCCAGGCCTGGAAGAGTTCGTTTTCACCGTCCCCGCTCAATTCCACTTGGGTAAGAAGCGGCCCGGTAAACAAGGCCCATACGCAACCGGCTACGGCAAAGCACGCCACGCCCAAGAGCACGCGTCGTATGCGCGGATTCAAAGACATGCCACTGAAGAATTGAGTCGTCCCCCCCATCGGAAACGAGTGTACCAGGAACACCACACACGCGGGAGCCCCCGGGAAAGCGATTGCATTTGACCCGCTCTCACGCTAGAACTGGCCCATGCTTAGCACCGGTGATTTCAAGAGGGGGACGCGAATCGAGCTCGATGGTGAACCCGTCGTCATTATCGATGTGGCCTCACAGAGTCCCACGGCTCGAGGCTCGAACACCCTCATCAAAACCAAGCTGCGCAACCTGATCACCGATCAGTTCATCGCCAAGACCTTCAAGTCCGGCGAAAAGTTTAACGAGCCCGACCTGGAACAGAAGACGGTGACCTATTTGTACAAAGATGGCGAAGCGTATTACTTCATGGACACGACCACGTTTGAACAGTACAGCCTGGGCAGCGACGAAGTGGGCGACAACGCCCATTACTTGGTGGGCGATCTCGAACTCCGCGTTCAAATCTACAACGAACGTCCCATTGGCGTAGAGGTGCCGCCTACGCTCGTGTTGACCATCGTGGACTGTGAGCCGGCCGTACGGGGAGACACGGTCAACGCCGTCACCAAAGCGGCCACCCTGGAGACCGGGTTTCAATTGCAAGTGCCCATGTTCATCGAAAACGGCGAGAAGGTTAAGGTCGACACCCGCGAAGGCCGCTACATTTCTCGCGCCAAATAGAATCCACTCCGTCATCTCTGCTGTGACATGACTCCGATCCGGTGTGACAGCCGGAGAGCTTCACTGTGACAGTAAGAATATTCCCGGCATGAATCGTTGTAACCATTGGTTATATAAGACGAACTCCTTCTGGCACACATCCTGCGACGAAAAAAACGTAACTGTTCCGCAGCGAACGGTATACGTATGAATGGTGTGTTGTTTTCACCCACTCCGGGACCAGCACACCCAACGCGAAACATCGCGTGGACTGTTCATACGACCCGCCCAAATCGGATGGCACCGATCCTGGGCGAAGCAATGGATGAGGCGGACATGAACCATAGGTTCCCAAAAAACTTCGATCAATTTGAATCGAACACCCCACCAACGTTCTTGGCGGCTCACGGCGATTGCGAATGGGGAGAACCTCATGTGGATGGTTTTGCTGTTGGACTTGTTGAGCGCGACCGAACACCTCTCGGCGTATCCCTCGGGGACTCGCACTTAGACGACTCCAGCCCTCTTCGTTCACCATCACACTTGTTTTCAGGTGGGCGGCCCCTCCTGAACACTCACAAGGGCGACGGAACAGGTCCGTCGATGCGCCCGACTATATGGAGATTTCGATGATTTCTCGATCCTTCGATTGGCTTGCTATTGCCGCCTTGGCGGCGACTCTATTTTCGACCGCACCGGCTCTCGCGTTCGCGCCTTGTGACACTGTAGATTGCTCCGATCCAGCCCAATGCACACCGGCCTGCTGCGACACCTGTGACCTGGACATGTGTAACAACGTCGACTGCAGCCAGCCCGACCAGTGCAACCCCACTTGCTGTGACAGCTGCACCATCGATGAATGTGCATTGGTGGACTGCTTCGACCCGACATCCTGCACCCAGGCGTGCTGTGGAACCTGTGCCACATGCACCCTGGGGAGTTGCAGCGACACAAACGCCTGCACCAACGACTATTGCGATCCCGCCATGGGCTGCCAGCATTCCCCCATTTCCTGCGACGATGGCAACGCCTGCAACGGCGCCGAATCCTGTGATTCGACGCAAGGCTGTACGGCTGGAACACCGCCGTCGTGCAGCGACGGGAACGCCTGCACCAACGACTATTGTGACCCTGCTATGGGCTGCCAGCATCCCCCTATTTCCTGCGACGATGGCGAACTATGCAACGGGTCTGAGACCTGCGATCCATCGCAGGGCTGTACGGCCGGAACACCTCTGTCGTGCAGCGACGGGAACGCCTGCACCGACGACTATTG
>Ga0114996_10001270_pt1 | contig 34043 bp, 15 predicted proteins | sample ArcticOcean_MG_C_4_FD_87039 | JGI IMG/M metagenome (GOLD analysis project Ga0114996, IMG submission 87039) | Marine microbial communities from western Arctic Ocean - ArcticOcean_MG_CB4_134 | ecosystem: Environmental > Aquatic > Marine > Oceanic | place: Arctic Ocean: Canada Basin | collected... | reverse complement strand
GCGACGAAATGAAAGACACCATTCGCTCAACGATCAACTTCGCCGACGTCCTGCCAAAATGGAATTACACAATCAAGCCGCAAATCGGACACTAATTTTCCGAACGGTCCTAAGCGACAGCCAACTTCGCCGGCCATAGTGAAAGAGTTTGACGAAAAGTTGGACGCCGATTAACTGCGACAGAGGACCTGTCTGGAATTGATGCGCGGAGCTGATCGCCAACCCAATCGAGGGCCAGCCCTCCGTGCAGTGAATTTGATCGACAACAGCACTCGCGTTCGTACTGCCCGATGATCCGAATACATGCAATTCCTGCCGGTCGGCGTCCGGTTGTTCGCTGCACAACGTTTCGGCCCTTTTCTTCCGATCCAGAAGTTATTGTCGCGCGAAAAGGTTGTGACGGAGACAAAATAAGTACAACGCGCATGATCCGATGTCGCCTGTGAGCGCATCGTGCACGACTGCTGGAACCGGCCTCGACCGGCAGTAGTCAGCGCAAATTATTGCCGGCGCGATTGACAGCGGCCGATATCGGGGTACGCCGGTTATGCCGATTCGACAGCCGTCTCGCTGCGGCCGTCTTCCAGATTCTGACCGCCGGCCTTCGACCCCGCCAAGCCCCACCACGCAACACCCGTCTACGAACTATCTTACGTAATCCGAACAACTCCTGGGTTGAGTCGTCTGCCGTGCCGTACTATACTTTGAGGGCAGTGCCGGTCGCGTAGAATTTCAGCAGGGCTGTTTTAATCCATGCGTTTCACGCTGATCGACAGAATTACAGAAATCGAAGCTGGCAAATCGGTTACAGCTATCAAGAATCTTTCGCTGGCCGAGGAGTATCTTGCCGACCATTTTCCCGGTTTTGCAGTCATGCCTGGCGTGATGATGCTGGAAGCAATGGTCCAGGCAGGCGCTTGGCTGATGCGATACACCGAAGATTTCAAATACAGCGCCGTGCTGCTGAAACAAGCGCGGGCGGTGCGGTTTAATAGTTTCGTCGTGCCGGGACAAACCTTGTGTGTTACCGCGACGCTACAGAAGCGGGGTCCAAGGGAATATGTGTTGAAGGCAGCCGGCACAGTCGATGGAGCATCGACCGTCAATGCGCGGCTGACGCTGGAACAGTTCAACCTGAGCGAGACCGAACCAAATCTTGCCGAATCCGACAGCATGCGGATTCAGTCAGCTCGCGAGTTATTTGCACAGTTGTGGAAAGAGGCACCTGACCTCAACAAAGCAGTTTCCGAAACCAAATGACATCGTCGTCGTTGCCTGCGATCCGTGCTGCAGCGGCGATTTGACAAGAAATAGACAATCCAACTCTGAACGCCCTCTGGCGAAAATCAGAATACACCAACGACAGGACACACTTCGATGAGGCTGGCGGGAAAAATCGCATTAGTAACCGGCGGAAGTCGCGGCATCGGCAAGGCCGTTGTCCAGGCGCTCGCCCAGGAAGGCGCGAAAGTCGCCTTCGTGTACCGTTCCAATAGCGAGGCGGCCGAGCAGTTGGTCTCGGAACTCGAACTGGATCAACGCGAGGCAATCTCCCTGCAGGGAGACGTTGCCAGCAAGCAGGATGCCGACAAAATCGTCGAGCAAGTGCTCGAAAAGTGGGACAAGATCGACATCCTCGTCAACAATGCCGGTATCATTCGCGATGGACTCCTGGCAACGATGAGCGAAGAGAACTGGCAAGCGGTCATTTCGACCAACTTGAACAGCGTCTTCAATTTCTGTCAGGCGGTGACGCGCACCATGATGTCGGCCCGCTTCGGACGCATCATCAACATGTCCAGCATTGCCGCAGACGTCGGGAATCCCGGTCAGGCCAACTATGCCGCCAGCAAAGGCGGTATCAACGGCTTCACGCGATGCATCGCCGCAGAACTCGCGCGGCGGGGCATTACGGTGAATGCCGTTTCGCCCGGCTTTATTGAAACCGATATGACAACCGCCGTGCGAAACGCTGCCGGCGACCAGATCAAGAAGAAGATTCCCGTTCGCCGCCTCGGGCAACCGCAAGACATTGCCAATGCCGTTTTGTTTCTCGCCAGCGATGAGTCAGCATACATCACCGGCCAGATACTCAACGTTGATGGTGGCCTGACGCTGGGGGGAATGTAAGAATTTCGGCGCCAGTTGATGGCCGGCCGTTGGCCGATTGAATTGAGATTCCATCGACTGCGCAAGCAAGAACAACGTGTGATTAACCTTTTTTGGGACTGCAATACAGCAGCTGGAATTTCGGAGCAACCTGATCGCAGGGACGATTCGTTTGCCTCCGTATCCAAGGAGAGAATTTGATGCCGACAACAGATGAGATTTTTGACAAAGTACGCCAAACCCTGACCGACGCGTTGGGAGTCGATGACGACGAAGTAACCTCTGAGGCGACACTCATTGGGGACTTGGGTGCCGAATCGATCGATTTTCTCGATATCGTTTTTCGGCTTGAAAAGAACTTCGATATCAAGATCCCGCGGGGTGAATTGTTTCCCGAGAGTATCGCATCGGCCGATTCGTCCTTCGTTCAGGATGGTGTCGTAACGGATGAAGGTCTGGCCAACATCCGGAATTCCATGCCCTATGCCGACGTCGATAAGTTGGCAGAGGATCCGAAAGTCGAAAACGTTCAGGATTTGTTTACGGTCAATATGATGGTCCGATTTCTCGAAGCCAAGCTGGCGAATTAGGTTTGAAACTCTGTTCATCCGGCCGTCGGACCGGGCAGGTTTTGCCCGACCGACAGCTGGCGTCCAAATTTCGACAACCTGCGGGAAGTTGATCCTGAATGACGAGTTCCGCGACGCGTCTGCTGAGATGATTTTTGTTCAGCCCTCGGCCTGACTCGGAGCATTTCGCCAAAGGCGACCCGTAACATGCGCTGGTTTTGGATTGACCGTTTCATCGAATTCGAAAGCGGTTCGCACGCGCGCGCGATCAAGAACGTCACACTTGCCGAAGAACATCTACACGATCATTTCCCCGGTTTTCCGGTCATGCCGGGATCGCTGATCCTCGAGGGTCTGGCACAAACGGGCGGCATTCTACTGGGCGAAAACAGCAACTTTGAACACATTGTGATTCTGGCCAAAGTCCCCAAAATCACCTTTCATAGTTGGGCCTGCCCGGGCGATTCGATGATCTACTCCGCGCGACTGATCGACATTCGCGACGAAGGGGGAACCGTCGAATGCACCGCACACGTCGGCGAGCGACTGGTTGCTGATGGGGAAATTATGTTTGCCCACCTGGACCAACGCGACCCTCAATTCGGAGCCATCGACCAGAAGAACTTCGTATTTTCGATGAATCTGCTCGGAATTCTCGACCTCGGACGCGCCGGTGACGGGTCGGCATCGGATGCCGAGGACGCGGAATAGTAACGTTTCGCCTTCTCGCGGCAATCATCATCCTGCTACATTAATGCGATGAATATTGACTGTTGATTCTCTGAATCAGCGGAATGGGTGCCACTGACGTGTCGCCAGTGTCCACCGCGCTGCACTGGCGACACGCCAGTGGCACCCGTCATCAGAATACCGACAAGAAGCGAATCCCCGCCAGGGATTTGGCAGAACACGAATCGTACATTTTTCGTTGTGAAATCAACGACGAGGAAGACACAGACCATGAGACGCCGAGTTGTCGTAACAGGAATCGGGTGCATCACCCCCATTGGAAACACCGTCGAGAAAACGTGGGAATCGTTGTGCGAAGCCCGCAGCGGAATTGGCACAATCACCCACTTCGACGCAACGCAGTTTCCCACACGCTTCGCCGCCGAGGTGAAGGATTTCGATTTCGATCAGACCGTGGATGATCCCAAACGATTCGAGCACGCCGGTCGCAATATCCGTTTTGCAATTGGGGCCGCGCGTCAAGCTGTCGACGATTCCGGCATTCTCGAAAGCGGAATCGACCCGGCGATGTTTGGCGTTTATCTGGGGGCCGGGGAGGGACAACAGGACTTCATGTTGTTCATGAACATGGTCGCCCAGGCTCAGACAAACGGAGAAGTCGATCTGGAAAAATTCACCCGCCGTGGGATGGAGTTGCTGAATCCCCAGGCGGAAATGGAACAGGAGCCGAACATGGCCTCCGGGCATCTGTCCGGCCTGTTCAATGCACAGGGACCAAACCTCAACTGCCTGACGGCTTGCGCGGCATCGAGCCAGGCAATCGGCGAAGCGACCGAACTCATCCGCCGCGGCGATGCCGACGTCATGCTCTCAGGCGGCGCCCACAGCATGATTCATCCGTTTGGTGTGACCGGCTTCAATTTATTGACAGCCCTCTCGACACACAATGACGAGCCACAGAAAGCGTCGCGGCCTTTCGATAAGGATCGCGACGGTTTTGTGTTGGGCGAAGGCGCGGGAATGCTCATTCTGGAGGAACTCGAACACGCCAAAGCCCGCAGCGCAACCATTCATGGCGAAGTGGCCGGTTACGGATCAAGTGCCGACGCCTACCGCATCACCGACATCCATCCGGAAGGACGCGGCGCACTAGCCTGTATCACGATGGCATTGAAAGATGCCCAACTGAACCCGGACGACATCGGTTACGTGAATGCGCACGGCACCAGCACGGTGGTGAACGACCGCGTTGAAACAATGGCGATTAAACAGGCGCTGGGTGAAGCGGCGAGTCGAGTTCCGGTTTCCAGCATCAAGAGCATGATGGGACATCTCATTGCCGCTGCCGGCAGTGTGGAGGCAATCGCCTGCCTGAAAGCAATCCAGACGGGAACGCTGCCCCCCACCATCAACTACGAGACTCCCGACCCGGACTGCGACCTGGATTACGTCCCCAACGAGGCCCGCGAAGCGGTCACTCGGCACGCCCTCTCGAATAGCTTCGGATTCGGCGGTCAGAACATCTCGCTGGTCTTTGCCGGTTTTAACGACTGACCGAGCGTTTCGTGGGGGCGATTCGCGTGCTATGGTTAATTGACGGCCATCCCCACGCTGATAGTGCGAGAGTAATTCGGCCGTTGCGAATCGCGATCGGCAAACACTACACCGGAAGGTGTCCAATGCCGCGCAGAGAATACCATCGGACTTTTGTCACTGGAGAGAGTGGTGGGTTGGATTGTCGGCGGCCTGTTGGTCGGCCTGTTAATTATCGAATTCATTTTGCATGTCGTGTACGGCGCAATCATGCTGCGATCGTTCGTGCGGAAACTTCCGTTCAACGTCGAATCTCATCCTGCGCATCCCGATGCCGAGCGGATCGAGTTTCCCACAACCGACGGCCTCACATTGCGGGGCAGCTTGCGTCGGCATGTCGCTGGGCCTTCGCGCGGATTGGTTATCTTCTGTCCCGAACTGGGAGGCGAACATTGGTCGGCCGATTGGTATGCGAGCAGCCTGCTAAAAGATGGCTTCGATCTGCTGGCCTTTGACTTTCGCAACCAGGGGGAAAGCGACGCCGCAGAACGTTACGAACCGCTGCATTGGCTGACCGAATACGAAGTCGAAGATGCGCTGGCGGCCATCGCCTATTCGCAAACCCGTGAGGACCTGAAGGAACTCCCCGTTGGCTTACTGGGCATTAGCCGCGGTGGAGCAGCGGCCTTGGCGGCGGCGACACGATGCCCCGAAATTCAGTGTGTCGCGACCGAAGGGGCGTTTTCGACCCACGGCCTGTTCATGCACTTCACCCTGCGGTGGGCTGTGCTGTATGCCCCGGAATGGCTGATGCGAATCTTGCCGATCTGGCATCTCAAATGGACGATTGCCATGGTCCGTCGAGTCGCCGAAATTCAGCGGCGTTGCCGCTATACGCCGCTGCAACGTTCGCTGTCGGCACTTGCCGATACGCCGACGCTCTTCATTGCCGGACAGCGGGATTCCTACGTGACTCCCGACATCACTCGGAAAATGTGCGAACATATCGGCGATGGCCCCCACGAAATATGGCTGGTGGCCCGCGCGAAACACAACATGGCGAGGCACGTTGATTCTGATGCCTACGACGCGAAGCTGTCTGCATTCTTCTCGCAGATGGCCACGGTACCGGTTCGCCAGGAAGCCATTGGACAAACCGACGCGGTTTGACCTCTGAATTGAATCCGTGACCCTTCAACCGGTCCGCTGCCGAACTGGCGGGTGGCAGCAAGGTTCTTTCCAAGAACCTTGCTTTCTTGCTCACCGGCAATTCAGGCTCAAAATCGTGGTTAGCCCTAACTTGCTTGGCAGAAATGGCTTAAGATGTGTTGACTCCATTGACCGTGTTTGGTATTCGATTTGCTGATTCTTATTGCTAATCGTTGAATGGGGCCTGATAATAAAGAGACCTGCACAGTTCAATCGTTCTGGTGAACCGGCATGACGATCGCTTCACAGCAATATCAACTCCTGCTTGCCGACGACGATGTCGTCTTCCGGGAGACGTTGTACCTCATTCTCGAGCCGCATTTTGTGCTGATCGAGGCGAGTTCGGGAGCCGAAGCCGTTGAACTGTCTGAGCGGTACCGTATCGACATCGCGCTGTTAGACATGCACATGCCCCAACTCACCGGGCTGGAGGCGCTGCGGGTGCTGAAGGCCGTCTATGCCGTCGCCCCCTGCATTCTGATTACTGCCGACGCCACCGACGAGCTTCGCCGAAACGCGGCAGAAGCCAACGCCTTCACCGTACTTCCCAAACCGGTCACCCGCCGAGAGTTGGTCACCACGGTCTCCTCGGCGATGGAAGAATGCTACGACGACGCGGACATCGCTGCCAGCTTGCTGAACTGACTTCACGTCCCTTCCGGCTTGTCCACAAAACGGCTCATTTAGCCGGCCGCCCCGCTTGCGGGCCGTGTCTACGATGCCTTGTGACCGCACACGCCGGGCAAGCCCGGCGGCTAAATAATTACACACGATCTACGTCTTGCTCGCCCGGTTCTGCCGCCAGCCGCATTGCCAAGGCGATCTTCGAATCGTCTTCGGGCAGCACACTGCGTAAATCGATGACGACGCGGTTCTGTTGAATCCGCGGAAAGATCCGAATCGATCCGAGACGTAAGCGGCGCGCGAGTTCATCAACAGACAATTTGCCGTGATGGACCGACAGCACCATCGTCGGCAGTTCCGCGCCCGGTATCGATCCCCCACCGACGGGGGAAACATCGGACACGACTTCAACGTTCAAACCGTTCGATGCGCTGGTCTCTGCCTTGAGGCTCTCCGCGCGGCTGCGAAGATCATCGACCGTAGCCGCCAGCATCGACAGCGTGGGAATTTCCTGTTCGGCCGTCCCGCGCAAGTAAGGATCTAACGTGGCCGCGAGCGCCGCCAGCGTTAACTTGCCAACCCGGACCGCTCTGGCCAACGGATGGTTTCGCACCATTCGAACAAAGTCGGTCTTGCCGATGATGATGCCGGCCTGCGGTCCGCCCAGCAACTTGTCGCCGCTGCCCAGCACCAGGTCGGCACCGGCGGCGATGCTTTCAACGAATGTCGGCTCCGGCGGCAATCCAAGCCGGGTCACATCCACCAGTGCACCGCTGCCAATGTCGTCAATCGACGCCAACCCGTGGGCATGCGCGAGTTCGGTCAACTCACGTATCGCCGGCGTCGCTGTGAATCCGACCACACGGTAGTTCGACGGGTGTACGTGCATGATGGCGGCGGTTTCCGGACCGATGGCCGTTTCGTAATCGCTCAGCTTCGTGCGATTGGTCGTTCCGACTTCACGCAGCTTCGCGCCGCTTAACTCGAAGATTTCCGGCAGACGGAATGAGCCGCCAATCTCGATCATCTGCCCCCGCGAAATAATGACTTCACGCCCGGCACAAACCGCCTGCAATGTCAGCAATGTCGCCGCCGCGTTGTTGTTCACAATCAGCGAATCTTCACAGCCGGTCAACGTCGTCCACGCCGGCCCGAGTTGATATCCCCGATAACGCCGGTCGCCGGTGGCAAGATCGACCTCGACGTTGCCGGCGCCTGCCGCATCACACAACGCCGAGCGAGCCGCCGCCGACAGCGGGCTGCGTCCCAGTCCCGTGTGCAGAATAATGCCCGTCGCATTGATCACTCGGCCAAAACGTTGACCGGCCACGTCCTCGGCGCGCTGCTGCAATCGCTCGGCGACTGCATCCAACATCTGTTGCGGGTCACTCGCACAGTCGTTGGCATCACTGGCGTTCTGCAATTGCTCGCGGCATCGATCTAATTCGTCGCGAATCCAACCAACAACGGCGGGCCGGCCGTGTTCTTCGAGTAACGTATCAACCGCCGAATGCGCCAAAACGGCATGCACGGCAGGAAGTGATCGGAAGATCGATGAGTCTGGGTTATTCACAAAACACCGGGTTCCAGTGGATTAACGCGGAAGTACTCGACGCATTCGATTTTAACGCAAAGATGCAGAGGACGCGAAGGAACGCAAACTGAATTCAAGCGGACTGCATTCACACGATAGCTAAAAGGTGCAAACGATTCTCTCAAAAGGCAGCAGATATGAGCCTGAAGCGCAAGCGGAGGAGCATTGAAATCGGTAGACGAACTCAAAACGCTCCTTCGCTTGCGCTTCAGGCTCCTATTTCCTCATTGTCTTCTTTGCGTTTTCTCTGCGTCCCTTTGCACCTTTGCGTTGAAAACAAAGTGCCTTGTGCAGACATCAGCTGGCAATGTCGGCCTCGGTACTGAATGGAACGTCCGCCTTTGGCCCAGCGGTACGAACATCGCCTTGCCGATTCGTAATTTCCAGTTGATCGAACAGTTCGCACAACGGCACGGCGAACTTGCGGCTGACCCCCCACGCTTCGCGCAACTGCGACATCGTCGCCTCGCCATGCTCGCGCAAATAATTGGCAGTCATCCCCCGGGCCGCGTCGATGGCCTCGGGTGCAAAATAAAGTTCGTCGTTCACGCGCACCAGCAGGCCGTCTTCGACGCTCAAATTCAGCAGCGGTTGCAACTGATCTGGCTTCTGTCCCAAATCCGTTGCAAGAACCTTGATCGTCGGCGGTTTGAGTCCGGCCGCCGTCAGCACGTCGAGCATCTTCGACAACGTCTGTCGTTGATTCTTCGTTAATTTCACTTGTGCGTCGGCCGGACCAAGCTGACCGCGAATTTCGACCAGTTCCTTCTTCTTCAGCAGGTATTCCAGCACGGCGATTAACAGTTCGTTGCGGGCGATTCCACGGCAGGCCGTCAGCAGTGTATTCCGCGGCAGCGTTCGCCGCGGCTGATGCCGTTGGACTTCCTCGCGAATCGTTCGTAACACGGACGCCGACATCGATTGCAGCCGATCGCGATGAATGACCAACGGCCGATCGGTATCGCCGACAGCGATCAGAATCCCCTCGGATTTCAGCTGCTCGATCAACGCCACGAATTCCCCGGGATCGATGCCGGCCCGTCGCGCGGCTTCCAACGGCGATTCATCGACGCTATCGGCGTGCGATAACAGAAATGACAATCTCTCCTGCGCGTTGGGTGAATCCATCGCAGTCGCGTAGGCGGCGAGGTCTTTCAGCCGTTTGCCCGCCGGCAATCCGGGATCGAGAATGCGACCGCCGGCAATTGTCATCGGCGGCGAGGGTCGCCGCAGGATAAACCGCTGGCCGTGCACGCCCATCACAGGGTCGGCCGTCCGCAGTTCCGCGTAACTTCGCTCGCCCGGCTTGAGTTGCTTGCCCTTCAAGATGACGCTTGCAAACGTTTCGCTGGTTCCCAGATGCAGCGAAACATTCAGCCGATCCTTCAGAATAACCGACGAACTGCCGAGCGAACGCAATTCGACGACGAAACGCTTCGTCGGTTTGAGGTAGCCCGGCGTTGCCAGTTCCTGGCCGCGCGACAATTCGTCGGTCTTCACACCGGCCGGATTGATCGCCGTCCGCTGTCGTTCGCTGCTGTCGTCGGTCAACGTGCCGTGATTCTCGACGCTGCGAACACGAATCGAACGTTCTTCCGGCAGCAGTTCCAGCACATCGCCGGCATTGACCTCACCGCTCAAGACCGAACCGGTGACAATCGCCCCCTGTCCGCTGATGGAAAACACGCGGTCGATCGGCATGCGGAACAAATCGGGCGGCTGCGGCCATTCCGTACTCGCTGCAACTTTCGTCAACGTGCTGCGAAGCGTGTCGATGCCCTCTCCGGTTTCCGAGGAGACCGGAATCACCGGGCAACCTTCCAGAAACGTGCCCGCCGTCACCTCTTCAATTTCCGCTTCCACCAGTTCGATGAAGTCCGGTTCGACCAGATCGGTCTTGGTGATCGCAATCACGCCCGCCTGCACGCCCAGCAGGTCCATAATCTCCAAGTGTTCGCGCGTCTGCAGCATCACGCCGTCGTCGGCGGCAATCACCAGCAGCGCCAAATTGATGCCCGTCGCCCCGGCCACCATATTCCGCACAAATCGTTCGTGACCCGGCACATCGATCACACCAAACTGAAAGCGGCAATCCCCCTCGTCCGCCTCCCAATGGGCGAACCCGAGGTCGATCGAAATCCCCCGCGCCTTCTCTTCCGGCAATCGATCGGTATCCATCCCGGTCAACCGGCTAACCAATCGCGTCTTCCCGTGATCGATATGCCCGGCGGTGCCAATGAGAACATGTTTTAAGGTAACTGCAGTACTCATGGATTCATCATCGACGATGACAACGGATCAATCAATGGTACCAGCCCGCAGCGCAAGTGAGGGTCCGAGGCCGCGCAGCGGCGCGAAAACCCAAACCGACAGCCTGCTGTCGTAGGACGTACCGAGCAGCCGTTCGACAGCAAGCTGCCGGTTTGGGTTCACGGCTCGCTCCGCTCGCGTCCGGCAACTCAGAATTTCAGTCCGCCATAATCTCTGGCTGCCGCTGGACATTGCATCCCCAATCGGTGTGCGGCAGGATGGGGGCATGGAATTGCAGGCAGCATTATCCGATTGCGAATTCACTTGGTGACAACACGTGCGCCAATGTGTGCGATCTTCTGAAATCACCCACACTGGAAACCCAATAAATCAGAGAAAGATCCACACCATGACCAGCCGAGCCGCGACGGAACATCGTTACGAGAAACTGACATGGCCCGAAATCAACGACGCGGTCGAGATGAACAAGGTTTGCATCATTCCGTGCGGGGCGGTGGAGCAGCATGGGCCGCATTTGCCGTTGGATGTTGATCTGGTTTGTCCCGGCGGCGTGGCGCATGGAACCGGGCGGAATCTGGCCGACAAGGTGCTTGTGTTGCCCACCATTCAATACGGCTACACCGGCCACGTGATGGACTTTCCCGGCACGATCAACACCAACTTCGAGACGTTCATGCGGGGAGTGCTCGATGTGACCAAGTCGCTGGCGTATCACGGTTTCAAGAAGATCATTCTGCTCAACGGACACGGGTCGAACATGCCGAATCTCGATCTGGTGGCCCGCCGCACGAATTTGGAAACTGATGCCGAATGCGTGCTGATTGCCTGGTGGAGCCTGCTGACGGTCGATCCGGAGTTTCTGCCGAGTTGGCGCGAAAGCAAATTCCCCGGCGGTTGCTCGCACGCCGGCGAACTGGAAACGTCAATGTACCTGTATCTGTCGGAAGAAGGCGTTCGCAAGGACAAAATCAAGAGCGGCACGATCAAATTCAACGAGGAAGACAGCCCGTTCTGTTACGTCGATCTGTTCGGCCACGGTCCGGCCGCGCTCACTTCCTGGACCAGCAGTTATTCAGAAACCGGCGTACTCGGCGAAGCGGAACTGGCAACAGTGGAAAAAGGCGAGCGGGCCTGCAACGAAGCGGTGAAGCAGCTTTCCACGTTCGTCGAGTGGTATCAGAAACGCCCCATCGACGTTCGACACGCCGAACAGAAAAACCGCACAATGCCCATGCCCTGGGGACAGCGGGATACGATGTAGGGCGGGTCGAGAACTCAGCCTCGAATCTTTGGAACACTAATTGACGCTAATCTTCGCTAATAGTCGCGAGAGAACCTTGGGCAGGAATTAGCGTCGATTAGTGAAGATTAGTGTTCCGGAATCGAGTCGCAGATGCCGCTTGGCGAACGCCTTTGCTACGGCGTCGGCACGGTATCAACCAGATCGCGCACCAGTTTCAGCAGCACTTCGTGCGTGGTCTGGATATCCACCGGGGTGCGGCCTGGGGTGCCTTTGATTGACTCGTAGCGCCGTAGTGTGAAGTTGCCCGTTGTGCTCGATTCGAGCAGCACTTCGAAATACTTCGTGCCATCGGGCTGCTGGTCGGGAGGCGTCGAGCGGACGAGGACTTTTCCGGAATTCGTGTCGATTTCGACAGGCCCCAGGTTCTCCAGCAGATAGGTCACCCGGCTCGATAAATCATGCGCCCATTGCCTGAGAACATCGACGTCGCAAGCGACGAGTGACGGTACGCTGAGTCGCAATTCGCGGAACGAACAACTCATGCTATCGATGGCGGTGAAATCGACTGCCAGCGCAACCTGGTTGGCATCGGTAACCGCGACCGTCTGGGGAACAGTCGAGGCAAAGCCGGCCAGCTTGGTCAGTTCGTTGGCAAGATCGTTGCTGAGACTCATGGGGGGCCTTAAAATAGGAATGATGAATTGTGAACGATGAATGAAAACCGCGTATGGCTTCCGTCCGTTCATCATTCATCACTGATCCTTTGTCTGCATCTCGTGCGATTCGCCATCGAAGGAGAGAATCGTTGGTTCGTCCTCGACCACAGTTTCGATGTGTACGGGCCGCGACCAGCATCTTTGCAGGTTGACCAGCGTGTCGCGGGCGTAGTCGAGTTTGAGTTCCACGCCGTTGTAATCGTGCAGCAGATACAGTTCGCCGCGATTGTGATAGTTGCCATTGACGATGCGAATGAACGGCTGCCCGTGATTGGTCAGGCTGTTGAGAAGTTGCTGCTTGATCTTCTCGAATTCACGGGACGCGATTTCGTAATAGTCGGTGGCATCGTTGAATGCGAACGAAAACATTTTGTGCTTCGCGCAAAACTCGGCCGTTAGGAACGTGTCGATGAAGGTGACGTCGTTGTGGATGCGGCGGACTTCAAAGATTTTTTCGCGCCCCAGTCCCAATTGTTTGTCCCACGTGTCTTTCTCGTGAAGGTCGTTGCAGGCGTCCCATTCGGGGCCGAACTGCCCTTTGTTCCAGCGTTCTTCGATGTCTTTGAACAACTCGATGCCCAACTTGTAGGGGTTGAGCCGTTGCGGGCTGGTGGCCATCGTTCCGGAATGGTGGTCGGCGTAGGTGATGAGATCGGCGTCGGTCAGGGCGTGGCTGGTCATGATTTTGGAATGCCAATAACTGGCCCAACCTTCGTTCATGATTTTGGTCTGCCCCTGCGGCTGGAAGTAATACGCTTCGTCACGAATGATGGCCAGGATGTCGCGCTGCCAATCCTTCAACGGAGCATATTCCAGCAGAAACAACAGCACGTCGCGCCACGGTTCAGCGGGAAACGAACGACTCTCTTCCTGTTCCTTGAGCTGCTGCCGACGATCCGTCTCTTGCTGCTCCAGAATTTCCGGCGGATTGATGAACGAATCCATGTAGTCTTTCGCAGGGAACCGTCCCTGTGAGTTCGCGGTGTCGTCATCGCTGCCGTCCGATTCAAAGCCGGGACGGCTATTCTGTTTGACGTCGCTGGCACGGCTCATGTGCGGCCAATAGGGATCGATCAGATTTTCCAACGACAGGCAAGTGTCGATGAACTGCTCCACTTCGTCGTAGCCGAACCGATCGACGTAACGATTGACCCGCGTGGCATGGTTGGCCATTTCATCGAGCATGCGACGATTGGTGTGCGCGAACCAGGCATTGTTCTTGAAGAAATCGCAGTGGGCGTAAACGTGGGCGATGACCAGTTTCTGGTCGGTGAGTTCATTCGCCCGCAGCAGGTAGGCGTAACAGGGATCGGTATTGATCACCATCTCGTAGATCTTCTGCAAACCGTACGAGTAACCCTTCATCAATTCGTCGAACTGCGCACCGAACCGCCAATGCGGATACCGCGTCGGAAATCCGCCGTAGGCCGCCAGCATACTCATCTCTTCGTAGTCGACCATTTCGAAAATGGTCTCGAAGAAATCCAGCCCGTAGCTGGCGCAGGTTTCCTCCAACTCGCGCTGGATATCGCGAATTTCCTGAGGCAATGGACGATGTGTGCTAACTACCATATCCAGTCACTCAATCTCGTTTCGTTTTAACGCCCCGTTCCCAAAAACTCCTTGATCGAATCGTAGATCGCGTCTTTGCTGCCGATCTCCGAGAGGATCAGGTTTTCCCATTCGTCTTCGAAGCGGCGAAGTTCGCGGATGAAATCGCCTGAGCCGTACGGGCTTTCCACTTGCCCGTAGCAGTACAAGTTGCAGACCGGAAGAATGTGTTCTTTGAGGATGTCGAGGCAACTGTCGTTGTCTTCGCCCCAGTTGTCGCCGTCGGAAAACTGGAAGCAGTAGATGTTCCAATCGTCGGGCGGGAAGTCGCGTGCGATGATTTTTCTTGCCGCCTGGAACGCCGAGGAAATTCGTGTCCCGCCGCTTTCTCGCGTGCGGTAAAAGGTGTCTTCATCGACCTCGTGCGCGACGGCGTCGTGGACAATATATCGTCGCTCCAATCCGTCGTATTGTTTGTTCAACCAGGCGTTGATCCAGAAGGCTTCGATGCGGACGATTTCTTTCTGGTCGTCGGTCATCGATCCGGAGACGTCCATCATGTAGATGATGGCTGCGTTCGCTTCCGGCTCGCTGACGGTTTTCCAACTGCGATACCGTTCGTCATCGCGCGTGGGAATGATGACCGGTCTTTCGGGGTTGTAGTCGTTCAGGGCGATCTGCCGCCGCAGCGCCCGCTTGTAGGTTCGTTTAAAATGCCGCAGCGAATCGGGACCGGTTGGCCGGATGGTAGTGTAACGGTCCTTCTTGCTGCTGATGGCGTTCTTGCCTTTGGGTTCGATGTTGGGCAATTCAAGTTCATCGCCGAGCATTTCGGCCAATTCGTCCAGTGTGATTTCGACTTCTCGAATGTGTGATCCAGGCTGATCGCCGGCCTGTCCCTGTCCGTCGCCTTCTTGCTGCCCGCGTCCAATCGGCTGACCGGCTTCACCTTCGCCCTGCCCCACGCCGCCCGATCCGCGTTGACCGTGCTTGAATCTCGGCGTGTCGATATTGGGAACCGGAATGCTGACCATTTCGCGCCCAGTTCGGCCGATCATCTCGCCATGCGTAATGTACTTCCGCAGATTGCGACGGACCTTTCCCCGCACAATTTGCTTGAAGCGCTGCATGTCGCGATCGATGGTACGTGGCATGATCGTCCAACTCTGAATTGCGAAGTAACGATGGGAGGCACTGAACAGTTGGCGCACGGATCGGTTTGTTCGAATCGATCACATCTCAAGATGAATACAACCATCTGCCGTTGCCGACGATTCCGCGCCGACGTTCACTCACTCTTCGTCTTAGCATCGCCGCGGGCAAAAATGCTGGCCACGTATTGCAACACGTCGGTCGCCGACTCGTCGTTGTAACCGAAATCGCGAATCAGTCGCGATTTGACGATATCGATCTTCTCCTGTGTGTCAGCATCAACGACGTTGGAAACCAGACTAGTTAGCTTGATGGTGTCCTTCTGATCTTCGAAGAGTTTCATTTCGAGCGCCTTTTGCAGCCGCTCGTTGGTGCGATAGTCGAACGTCTTGCCGTCGAGTGACAGTGCGCCGATATAGTTCATAATCTCGCGGCGGAAGTCGTCCATCCGCGTTTCGGGAATGTCGATCCGTTCTTCGATCGACCGCATCAGCCGTTCGTCCGGTTCTTCCGCCTCGCCGGTGAACTTATTTTTCACCGTTTCTTTCTGCGTGTACGCCTTCACGTTGTCGATGTAGTTGGCGCACAATCGGGTGAGCGCATCCTCGTCGGCGGCGATGGCCCGCTGCACTTCGTTCTTGACGATGTCGGTGTATTCCTCTTTGACCACCGAGACGAGTTGTCGGTAGTGCTCCCTGAGTTCTTCGTTGTGAATGAGCGAATGATGCTTCAGACCGCCTTCGAGTTCGTTCATAACCATGAACGGATTCAGGCAGGTGGAATCGGCATTGGTGACCAGCGCGTTGGAGATTTTGTCCTGCACATAACGCGGTGAAATGCCCAGCATGCCTTCCTGCCGCGTCTCTTTGCGCAACTGCAGAACATTATCGCTGGTGAAGCCGGGCAACGTTTTGCCGTTGTACAGCTTGAGTTTCTGCAGCAGCGTCAGCCCGGCGTTCTTGGGTTCCTCCAGCCTTGTGAGGATTGCCCACATGGCGGCAATTTCCAACGTGTGCGGGGCGATGTGTTTGCCGAGAACGCGTTTTGCGTTGTAATCCTTCTTGTAAATCTTGTTCTCTTCGGAGAGCTTTGTGACGTAGGGAATATCGATCTTAACAGTTCGATCCCTGAGGGCCTCCATGAACTCGTTGGACTGCAACTTGCGATATTCCGGCTCGTTGGTGTGACCGATGATGACCGTGTCGATGTCGGTCTGCGCAAATTTCTTGGGCTTGATCTTGTGTTCCTGCGACGCGCCCAACAGGTCGTAAAGAAATGCCACGTCGAGCTTCAATACCTCGATGAATTCGATCATACCGCGATTGGCGACGTTGAATTCGCCGTCGAAGTTGAACGCGCGGGGATCGCTTTCGCTGCCGTACTCGGCGATTTTGCGATAGTTGATGTCGCCGGTCAGTTCGGTTGAATCCTGATTCTTTTCGTCCTTCGGCTGAAACGTGCCGATGCCGATGCGATCCTGCTCGGAGAACACCAATCGTCTGACGACGATTTGATCCAGAATCTGCGTCCAATTGCCGGCGGCTGCTTCCAGCCGTTCCTGGAACAAGAAGCGGCACAGCGGACACAAGTTGCCGGTGATTTCGACCTTGAACGAATCGGCATCTGCGGTGTCACGACCTTCGTTGAGTGCGTCGGTGAATTCTGCACGATGTTTGAGAGGCACCAGATGCAACGGCTCTTCATGCATGGGGCACCACTGCACTTCGCCATCGTCCTGTTTCCATCCGTAGGAATAGATGGCGCCTTCGTCGGACTGCGTGTAGCGTTCCAGTCCGCGTTTGAGCAAGCGCGCAATCGTACTCTTGGAACTTCCCACGGGACCGTGCAGCAACAGCACGCGGCGCTCGCTGCCGTACTTGAGCGCGGCACTCATGAAGATGTTGACGATCTCCATTAACGGACGGGTGAGTCCGAAGATGGCGTCGCGGCCGTCGTTTGTTGGGTCGTCGAAGAACTTGTAACGAATCAGCCCTTCTTTACTGCCTTCCAGCGGGTAAGTTCCATACGAGCTGACCATGTCGTACAGCCGTTGAAACGCCGTACGGGTGACTTGGGGGGTTTGCTTGACGATATCCAGGTATTCGTCGAAAGAACCCTGCCAGTGTTCCTGTCGATAGGATTCCGGGCTTTGACGTTTGGAAAACCGTTCGAGTATCGCGCGACCTGCACTCATGGAATTTCTCCTTCCGCCACCGATTGTCCCGGATCGAAGTTGATCCGGTTGGTTCGTCAAACCTGTGCTGACAAATAAACTCCTCGTCCGTCGTTCAATATCATTGGCCCATCGCAGTGTTGCTTCAGCCCGAACAGTTTGCAGCCCCGCGTTGATGTCTTCGCCCGGCTGACTCCCGCGCATGCGAAAACGCATTTACGGCACGTGCGAGGACGAGAACAAAGCGTTGTGCGGGGGGTGACCGTCCATGGCTTGGTTCGAATTGTGAAAAAGCGGGGTTCGCCCAAGCGGCCGACATGCAGCGGAGACGGCACTCCTTGTTGACCGCCATCCCAGGCGATCGTGCAATCGGCGAACGGTATTAATTATCGCCACAACACCAAATGAGGCAATATCAATGTCGGCTGAGGCGCAAAAAACGGCTATATGCATGGCTGCCCTGTTGCCGATAAGTGCCGATTCAGCAAGGGCTTCTGCGAATAGGCAGGGAATTAACCTACCTGTTTTGAATGGCCGCCAGTGGTTGATAGACAGCTTCAGTTATTGCAACTGAGAAGGCGCCCGAGAACGTTTTGATTTGAACCCGGGCCGTGCGGTCTGTGCCGGTGGCGCTAAACTCTGCCACTGTGAATCAGGTACCACTGTGAGTCAGAAAATCGAATCGCTAAGTGAAACGCCCGACCGAATTCTCTTGTCTTGGCTCAGACGCGACAATCGTGTCATCGCTGCATATGAATTCGATGCGCTTCCGAATGACTCACTTGCTGACTGCCACCTCGCGGCGGGAGTTACTGCGAACGGCTTTCGCGACAGCTCCCTGGTTGTTGGTCCAATCGATCGTCAGCCAAAGAATCGCTTTGCCGTCGCGGCTGCCGGTGAGAACATCGTGGCCGTCGTGCGAGAATGCCACTGAGGTGACTTCGCGCTGGTGACCGGCGAGACTCAAAATCTCTTTGGCTGCTTCAGGACCCTTCGGTTCTTCATCTGCTCTTGCGACGGCAGGATCGGCGGGCGCGATGTCTGCCGGTGGTGCGTCGGCTTGTTCTGCCGGGTTGACTGGAACGGGAGCTTCGACCGGCTGCGATTCTGCCGCCAAACGTGTGATGTCGTCGGTCGTCCGCATGTCCCACAGCTTCACAATGTAATCTTCACTGCCGGTTAACGCGCGGCTTCCTTCATCGTCGGGAGAAAACGCGACCGAGGTCACGGCGGCGGTATGCCCCGTCAAATACATCAGTTCGCTGGTTTCGAGCGTGCCATCGGCCTTGTCCTCAATCGACCATATTTTGGCGTAGGCCTTCGACTGCTTGTCTTGACCTTGAGTTCCGGTGATCACTCGCTTGCCGTCGCCGGAAAACGCAACACACAACACGGCACCGCTTTGGCAATCCATGCTGGCCAGTTCGGTCCCAGTAGCAACATCCCAAATACGAGCCGTTCCATCGTCCGAAGCCGTGGCGACACGGCGGCCGTCGTTGGAAAAGGCGGCTTGTAACACCTTCCCTCCGTGTCCTTCCAGACTCTTCAACTCTTTTCCACTTTGTGCATCCCACAATCGGGCGGTGCGATCGCTGCTGGCCGTCAACACCATATTGCCATCCGGAGAAAACACAGCGCTGTTCACGTCGGTGGTGTGTCCTGCCAGGATGGCAACAGTCTTGCCTGTTGCCGCATCCCAGATGCGCGCGGTGCTATCGAGGCCCGCGGTGACGATAAAATTTCCATCCGGCGAGTAGCCGGCTGCTGAGACCGAGCCGTGCGGACTGTACTCTATCTGCTCGCGACCTGTCGCTTCATCCCACAGTTGAGCATTGCTGCCGCCCACCGTCAGGATAAACTGTTCCTTCTTTGCCATTTTGTCGTTCTGCGGCGAGAAGACGGCCGCTTCCACCGAAGCGATGCGATCTGAATCGAGGAACGATCGACCCGCCGCGTTCGAAACCTCTTTCAACGTTCCCAAGTCCCACAGACGAACAGTGAGGTCTTCCGCGTTTGTCGTCAGCGCACGTTTTCCGTCGGCTGAAATCGCGACTGCCGGGATGTACGGCTTAAGCAGATCGGCTGGTTCTTTCACGTCGAGTAAACTCGCCAGTTTCTTCAACGTGTCGTCGAAATCGGCCGGCTTGCGCAGTGAGTTCGGATTGAGAATGCGTGAAACTTCGTCTTTGTTCAACACTTTTGGATCCGTCCAGAGGAACTCCGGCTCGCGATTCAGTTGCTTCAGCCTGTCGGTTACGTTGCGTGCAAGCGCGGCCATCCCGCCAATGGTTTTCAGTTGCCCGATTTCCTTCGCCGTCTCGGCATCCCAAAGCCGTACGGTCAAGTCGGCACAACTGGTCAACACGAGGGTCCGCGTGGCAACGGTCGCAACGTCCATCGCGGTCAGCGAGTCGTCATGCTTGAGCAACAGGCTCTTCAGTTCGTTTCCGGTCGATACGTCCCATTGGGCAACCGAGTTGTCGGTGCTGGCGGTCAACACGCGCTTCCCATTGGGAAGAAACTTCGCGGAAACAATTCGCTGACCGCGGGTGTGGCCCTTCAGACGAAGAACGTATGAAGCCGAAGCTTTTCCATCTGCTGCGATGTCCAGACGCCACAAGTGGCCGTATCCTTTACCGTCTCCGGTAACGAGCATTTTGCCATCCGGTGAGAACGCAACCGCGGTCACTTCGGCCGTGTGCGTTTTGTCATTCCCATCGACGTTTTTGAGTTCCAAAATCTGTTCGCCGGTTTCGGCATTCCAGAGTTTCGCGCTCCACAACGCGCCCTCGGCGAGGGAGATCCGGTCGCTGCCGGTCAAGATCCACTTGCCATCGGGTGACAGCGCAACAGCGGCACTACGACCGGTGTGTTCGAGCCGGTGCATCTCGGTCCCTCGGGCCACATTCCAAATTCTGACACTGTTATCGACGGCGGCGGTCAGCATTCGCTCGCCATTGGGGAAGAACAGCGCACTGGATGCGAGATATTCATGACCTTCGCGAAACGTGCGCAATTCGCGACCGTCGCCCGTCCAGGTTTTTGCGGTACGATCCTGGCTGGCTGTGACAATGTTGCGGTTGTTGTGCGAGAACGATGCCGACAGAACGGCGTTGCCGTGGCCGCTGAATTCACGGCCGGCTAACTCGCGAATCTCGGCATAGTCGGCAATGCTCCATTGCCGAGCAGTACCGTCGCCACTGCCGGAAAGTACCGATTGCCCGTCCGGGGCAAACGCACAGGTGCGAACCCAACTTCCGTGTCCGCGAAATGTCTTGATCGCCGTGCCTGTCGCGGCGTTCCAAACTTTAACTGTGCCATCGTCACCACTGCTAAGCACCAGCAAGTTATTGGTGGCGGCAGCAATGGAACTGGCGGCTTTGGGGCTGGAGACAGATTCGACGGATGAATCCTTGCGGAAAAACCGGACGGCTCGAACACTGGCAATGTGGCCGTCCAGCCGACGGACTTTCGCCGACGGTGCCACGCGCTGTTGGTCGGTGAGTTTTCCGGTTGTCGTTCCCAACGACTGCAGATTCTCCCAACGATAGGCCTCGACCTCCTCGGGCTTCCAAATCAGCACCTTTCGATCGTAACCGCCAGTGACGACATCCTTCCCGTCGGGAGAAAAGGCGGCGGCAAACACCGGCCCGGTATGTCCCGTAAACGGTGCCCCCTGTTGAATGTTGGCAAGAACCGACCACCGAATTTCTTTTGCGTCTTTCGCGTTGTACGTCCAGACGATGGCGATCCCGTCCTGACCGGCGGTGACGATTTGCTTTGCGTCGGGAGAAAAGGCGGCATCCCAGACAAACCAATTGTGACCTCGCAGAACGGCCAGTTGTTTGCCGGTTTGCACACTCCAGACGCGAGCCGTGTAATCTTCCGAACCGGTCAACAATTGGTTGCCGTCGGGCGAGAATTGAATGCTGAGAACGGCGGCCGTGTGTTCCACCGCAAACCGATCGTTCGCCGATGGGTCGCCGAACGTCATCAACTGTTTTGTGGGCGCCTCGGTTTTCGATACGTCCCAGAGTGTCACGTTGTTCTTGGGCGCGCTGGTGCCGACGGCGATCTGTTTTCCATCGGGTGAGAAGATCACCGCATTCACATCGATCCCGTTGCCGCCGACGGAGAATGTCAGCGCCGGCTTGCTGCCAGATTTAACCAGATCCCAAACTTCAATCACGCCCCCTTCGAGCGCCGTCACCAGGCGCTTGCCGTCGCCCGAAACGTCGATACCGAGAACATTGCCAGCCGCATTGAACTCGCGCAGTTCCTGACTGCACAGGTACATCAGCCGACCCCATTCCCAGTTCCGCAGATCGGGTTCGTTTCCTTTGGGGCGGTACTGCTCCAACAGGTCGCGGGCGGCATCGAACGCGTTTTCGTCAATCTTCGCCTTCGCCAATCCTATCGTCGCAATGTAACCACGGTACTGGGCGATCGCGGTCTGTTTATCGGCCAGCCCTTTCTGTTTGAGCGCGTTTGCTGCCTCGGTCTTGGCCAAATCCGCTGCGACCTTCTGCTGTCTCCCGGCTTCGAGGGCCTCTTCGGACTTTTGTGTGGCGATTCCCTCCTGAATCTTGGCTGCGGCGGCCGCATCTTTAGCAAGTCCCGTCTGAACTTTGGCATCGGCTGCCGCAACGTTGGCAAGTCCCGTCTGAACTTTGGCGTCGGCGGCCGCATTCGTGGCAAGACTTTCTTGGGTCTTCGCTTTTTTAGCCTCAAGCCTGGCTGTTACACCGAAATCGTAAACGAAGTAGCCAGCGATGCTGATACCGACGAGAAAGACGGCGGCACCGATGAATCCGGCTCGCTTCGCCATTTTTAGTTTGCGAACGCGGCTTTCGACTTCGTCCTTGCCCTTCACCAGTTTTGCGCGCAGTTCAGTATGATCGGGGTTTTCGGGGTTGAGCAACGATGTGCCGAGATCGAAATCGCCCTTTCGCATTGCGCTTTGTGCGTATGCCAATCGAGCCTCAGAAAGCCCATCCTGCGCACGATCATTGCCATTCCACAGCGCGTACGCCTCCTGAAACCCGAACACTGATCGCGCATAGTCTTGATAGACGTCCGACTCTTCGGCCTCTTTCAGCTCCTTGTCGGCGCGATCAGAGAGAATGACACTTTCAGTGTGCGACTCGTACTCCTTGATGGCATCCTGCAGGTCCTTGACCGTTGCGTGTCGCTCGTCGATATTGGTCGCCATCGCCCGCATGGCGATGTCCATCAGCTCGCCGGTCTCCTCGACCGGGCGGATTTGGTTCTTGGCGGCCGCCATCAGGCACTTCATGGCGTTGGCACCACGGTGCGGCGGTTTGCCGGTGACGATTTCAAACAGAATCGCACCCAGCAGATAGGTGTCGCTGTGCGGGCCGATTTTGTGCAGCGGGCCGGTCGCCATTTCCGGCGCCATGTAGGCCGGGGTTCCGCCCATGCTGCGGGCCTCGGCAATGCTGCCGGTCTTGCTGAATCCCTTGATGGGCTGGGCGAGCCCCCAGTCCATCAGCAACACTTCGCCGTAACCACCGAGCATGACGTTTTCGGGTTTCAGATCGCGATGCACCACGCCGCGGGCATGGGCAAAGCTGACCGCATTGGCCACGTCGTCGAGAATGGCGAGATTCTCTTCGAGCGTTTTGTCCTTAATGACGTCGAGCCAGGGCGTGCCTTCCACTCGCTTCATGGAATAAAACAGCGCGCCGGCATCGTTGCTGCCGACGTCGTAAATCGGCACGATGTTCGGGTGATCGAGATCGCCGGTGACCACCGCTTCGGCGAGGAACTTGAGCCGTTGGTCGGCATCTTTGGCGATCTTCGGCTTGAGCATCTTAATGGCGACCGATCGATCGATCGACGTCTGCTTCGCCAAATACACGACGCCCATGCCGCCTTCGCCGAGTACTTTGACCAGTTCGTACTCCGCTTCCTCCGACCCCGATTCATCGGCTTCAACCAGCCGACGCAGTTTGATGACGAGCGAGGTTTCCGGGGCAGCCTTGGCCGCCTTCTTGAATTGCTCCAGATCCTCTGCTTTGACGGTCATCCCCGGCGTGATGTCGGGCTGGTCGGCGCTGACCCACGCCGCCTTCATTGTCTTCAGCACTTCGTCGGGCAGATCGTCGGTGACGAGTGTCTGTTCGTTACTGTCTTTGCCAGGAAAGTCATCGGAGAGCATCGTCTGCTGTGTGCTCTTGTCGCCGCCTTCTTCACTATCGCCAAACGTCTTGGCGACCAGATCGTCAATTGCGTTGCCTTCGGCGTCCATAACGTAAGTTGCGGCCGACTCGGCAGCATCGATTGAGTCGCCACCGGCCGCGTCGCCTTCTTCTCCGCCAGCAAGATCCATCGGCATCGTCGCCAATTGCTCGGATTCGTCGATGGAATCGATCGGCGCGCTGTCGGTTGCTGAATCGGTTGCGCTGTCTGTCGATGACGACTCGCTGCCGAATTGCTCGTCGATCAAACCTTCACGTTCACCGGCTGGAATCTCGACGATCATCGTCGCCATTGTCTCGTCGCCGCTGTCCAGCCCGGCGTCTTCGTCTTCATCGTCGGAATTGCCTTCCAACTCGAAGGTCGCCAACCCATCGTCGCTTTTGTCGGCAGCGTCGATGTCCATCGTCGCGATTGCGTCTTCGCCGTCATCGTCGTCACTGGCAAATGTCTCGGCGTCTGCCTCGTGCACATCTTCGGACGGCAACTGCATCGTTTCCTGCGTGTCGTCGCCGTCGTCGTCACTCTTGTCGGCGTCCATCTCCACCGTAGCGAGAGACTCCTGATCGGCCTTCACGCCTTCATCAAACTCATACGTGTCGCCGTTCTCCTCTGCCGATGCGTCGGCTTCATCCAACGGCATCGTCGCCAGCGACTCTTGCTCGGCGCCGGCATCCATTTCAACCGTGGCGAGAGATTCCTGGTCGTCGTCGGCCGTCGGCAGCGAGTCGGCAGGCTTGGATGTGTCTGACTTGGCAACATCGCCTGTCTCGGCCGAGACTTGCTCAAATTCGTCCGATGACAAATCGACGGTATCGCTGCCGACGGGGGAGCCGTCGTCGGAAGTTGCAACGTCATCAGTTTCGACCGTTGCGAGATTCTCTTCCGAATCTGTCGGCGCGGCTGCGCCTTCCGTCGGGTCGTCGAACTCGACCGTATCGCGGATCGTCAATGATTTTCCGCAGACCGGACACAGTCCGCTCTCAACATCGACCGATTCCAAACTCGCATCGCAGAATGAACATGTTGGCATAACGCCTCTCCGCCGTAACGAAATGTCGTTTCAAACAAACGAGATGTCATTTGTTTGCAAGTACACTGTTTCAAAAACTAAAGTTGCCTGGGGTCTTCCACGTCTTCTGTATGACGTATCCCAAGCTGTCGGCGTCGGCAACATAAGGGCCGAACGGCCATCATTCTTCTCATTCCATATTAACAACTCGCACGGTCCGTCTCTGCGACCTTTTCTCCAAACACAACTTTTCACCGAACACAGAATGTCAGCAGATATTCATTTCGACATTCCCCGCCCGCTCTGATTGACCCCTACGATCGATTCTTTCGTAACCTTCGGTACAACCGTGCAGCTCGCGAAAAGGATTCGTCGTTCAGCCCTTCCATCACAGCATCAATTTCTACGGCAGAGCGTCGCGTCACGTCGCGCGATTTCAATCGCCCGGCAATCAACACGGCACCGGCAGCCGCAAGCGAGTATGTTGCTTCAGCCGATAACGGCGACCCGCCAGAAATGTCTTCTTCGGTAGGAACAACGTCGAAATCAACCGCAACGTCTACGGAAGGTTGGCTACGTTTTGTGACCGCCCGCTTGAGGCTCGCGGCAACTGGAGCGACTGTTGAGACGGCGTACCGATCTTCGTTTGGAGTCCACCGCGACCACCGTCGATCCAATTCATTTTCGCTGCCGATTTCGTCCAACGGTGTCTGATGCTGTGGCATCACGGAAGGCAGCACGTCGCCACCGGCCTGTTGTTTGTCGTTCTGTTCGTCGGTGGGGTCATCCTTGTCCTCATCGGCGGGATCTTTCTTTCGCTCGTCTTTCTCTTCTTCATTGCCGTTCTGGCCGTCTTCGTCGGGCGTGACTTTCTCGATACTGGTCACCGTGCCCGAACGGACGTTGATATCGAACAGCAATCGTAACCGCTCTTCGCCCGCTTCGCGGAGATAAATTCGATACCGCCCATCGGGAAGCTCGCTGAACAACCGGGTCAGGTCGTTCAGCACCGTTTCGTCCAACTCGATTTCGACTGGGGTCTGATCGACTCCGACAACCCGATCACCAGTCGGAGTTAGCGGATGGATGATAATTTGCCGACCCGATGCCAGCGCGGCTTCAACAATTGCCTGCACGGCCTGTTGGGCCTGACTGGAGAGTGTAACGGGGGTGACGGCGTTGGTTGTCGCCGCCGTATCTGCCTCATCCGGGAACGCCAGCTGATCGACCTGGCCGGTGGTGTCCACCGCAACCGCACCGATGCCTTCACCCGGAATTGCCGCAGAGACGACGACCACCACCTCACTCGCACCGATGGAGATGTTCGGGTCGTTGATCACCGTAATGCGAATCAAGACAGCCGCACTGGCGTTTAATGGATTCGGATTACCCGCCTGGAACGATTGCTCCGCATTATCAAAGATCGTTCGGCCTGGCGCGAAAAAGATCTCTTCTTCCAGAGAAAACCCGTTGCCCGTTGGCAGAAATGTCTCTGGATCGACGCCCAAACCGGTATCGCTGCGGCCGACAACACTCGCCACGAACAATAACGCACCGCTCGCATCGAGTACCCCGAATTCGACAACAACGTTAAAGTTCTCTTCACCCGCTCGACCGAAATTGAAATTGACTTCGGCCACACCGATGTTAGTAACGTCGGGAATATCGATGCCGTTCAGTGGGGTAATGACTAAATTAGGAACGTTGGACGACACTCGCCCCGTACCGCTTTGGAAAAACACGCCGTCCTCAACCTCCGTCGTTCCATCAGGAGTGCCGGTAATCGTTCCCGTGCCTTCGACCAACAATTCGTTTTCTAAGTCGCTAATGGTCGTGTCGTCGTTGATATCCAGAATGCCAGATCCGGCATCAAGCGTGATGTCGCCATTACCGCCAGTCGCACTCACCTGACGATTGACGGTCAAATTGCCATCGTTGAGGCTGGTGAGGCTGATGTTCCCACCTGCCGTCGCGAGAACCGGTGCATTGACTGTCAGCGGACTGGCGTTGGTGATGGTGATACTGCCGCCGATCGCGTCGTTTGTCACACCGATAAGTTCACCTGCCAGGCTGTCGAGTCCATCGACAGTACCGATAACGCCACCGCCATCCAATCCGGGGCCGGAATTGACGATCTCGATGTTACCGGCCGCCATATTCGGACTGGCTGCCGTATTCAATGCGGCAATTACATTCACCTGAGTTTCAATGGGGTTGTTGACATCGCCAATCCCGTTCGTCGCCTGCAGAGCCACCCTGTCAGCTACGATGTCGAACATGCCGGGAACATCAGGAATGTCGTCGGTGATCGCGCCGTTTCCGCCGGTCCCAACGTTGAGATGGACAAAGCTCCCGACTGACAAGTGATTCAGAACTTGGATGATTTCAAGGTCATCTGTTTCCGCAATTTGTATGTTGCCCGTCATCGTATTATCAACATTGATTGAGCTGACGGTGGTCTCGATGGCGTTGCTCGTTCCCACGCCGTTAACCGATTCGATAACCAGTCGTCCGTTCGGTGCATCGATATCGACGTTCGTATCACCCGCGTCGGTCACCGCACCGCCCGCGAAAATTTGGACGGCTACGTCAGTTGTATTTGTTGTCGAAAGGCCGCTCAGTTGAATGTCGCCGTTGCGTGCCTCGAACAGGATTGTGCCACTACCCACATCAACCGTTGCGCCGTCTTCCATTGTGACGGAACCGGCAATCGACGTGAGGGAGACATCGCCACCACCGGTGACAATGCGGCCCGTTGCACTGAAATCAATGTCGCCGCTTGTCGCGATGAAAGTGAAACTTCCGCCGCCGGTGTCGGTCACATTATCAACCAGCAATTCATCGTCGGTGTTGCCGGTGTTGACTGGACCGGTAATCGTCAGTCCGCCTGCCGAATCGTTGAGCGTGAATGCTCCGCCGCGTGTGATGGCGTTCACAGTGTTGACGGTGTTCGTCGTGCTGTCGAGCTGAATCACACCGGCCGTGCTGGCGGTGAGAGTATCGACGAAGATGGCTTCGCCACCTTGTGTGACGTCGCCGGTGATGTTCTGGCCGACGCCGAGAATGAGCGCGGCGGCCGGCCCGGTGATCTGGCTGAGCGTGACCGCGGATGCGTCTTGAATAGTGATCGTCGTTGCAGCGACGGCGGCCACCTGAATTCTACTGGCCGAGCCGGCTCGCAAATTGATCGGTCCGCCGTTGCCGTCGAGCGAGACGGTGCCGGTCATTGTCGCCGAGCCAATGATTGCGTTGCCCGACATTTGGATGGCGTTGTCGGTCCCCGCGCGGGTACCGGTGATCGCGATGTTGCCCACCCCAGTTGTGCCAACGGCGGCGCCGGTGCTGACTTCGACACCGTGATTCAGCGAGCTGCCGGCCAAGCCGTTCGTGCCGCCGGTACCGGCGATCGCGATGTCTCCGTCAATGCTTGCCACCTGTGTGCCAGCTCCATCGATGCGGACACCTTCGTTGCCGTTGTTACCCGCGCCGCCGGTGCCGGTTATTGTCACCAACGCGGCCGTGCGACCGGCCACGTCCTGTCCCATCGAAGCAATCATGGAATCGTTCGTGATAAACACACCCAAATTGTTTTCGCTGCCTGCGCTGCCGTCGCTGCGCGCGGTGCCGAGGATTGTCAGGTCGCCGTCCACGCTTGTGACCTGCGCATCCTGCACGAACACGCCAATATTTGCATCATCGCCCGTACCACCCGTGCCACGAATCGTTACTAAGGCCGCCGTGCGGTTGGGAAGGTCCTGTCCCGTCGAGGAAACTGAGGAACCAATGATGTTGACGCCGAAGTTGCTGGAGGCACCATTACCCCCTTCACCCGTGATGGTAATATCGCCGTCCACGCTCGTCACCAAAGTGGCTGCACCGCTGATTTCCACACCCACGTTGGTGCCACGAATGGAGTCGGCCCCGGTGCCGGTAATTGTTACCAGCGCCGCCGTGCGGCCGGTCCCGCTGTCGTCCACGCCCGTTGAAGAGACAACTGTGCCGCTTGCGATGTTTACCCCGAAATTCAAAGCACTATCGGCGGCCCCGTTGCTTCCGCCGGTACCGGTAATCACGATGTCGCCATCGACACTGGTCACCAGTGTGTTGGCATCATCGATGCGGACGCCATCGTTGTTGTCGCGGCCTCCGCCGCCGGTGCCGGTGATCGTGATCAGTGCGGCCGTTGCACCGCCTAGATCCTGTCCCGTCGAGGAAACCACAGCCTGATCGTCTATCTCCACACCACGGTTGTTATCGCTGTCGGCTCCTGCATTACTCCCGCCGGTGCCGGTAATCGTAATGTCGCCTTCCACACTCGTCACCAGTGTATTGGCACCTGTGATGCGAACGCCTTGATTGTCATCATCGCCCGCACCACCGGTACCGCTGATAGTGATCGCGGCTGCTCCGGCCCCCGTGCCGGTCGATGTGATTGTTGAACCGGTCTGTAGAACCACCCCTCGATTGAGATCCGTCAGACCGGTGCTGGCACCTTGGCCGTCGAGCGTGATTGTGCCACCCGGATTGGTCGCTCCCGACCCGGTGGTGATGTCGGCGTTGGTGAGCGTGATGCCGGTGAAATCGCCTGCCGTCGTGCCGGCCTGATTGGCCAGCAATGAGATGTCCCCGTCGAGTGTGGTGATGCTCGAACCGGTGTTCAACACGATGTCGCGCGACGCGGTGAGGCTGACTGCGCCGGTCGTCGCTGCTGTCGTGTTGATCGCGACATCAACGGCGACGTTGATTGTGCTGGCGGTTACCGACAAATTGCCGGTGTTGCCTGCCGCCCCGGAGCCGAGCGTCAGGTCGGTATTCAGGTTGACGGTATCGGTTCCCGTCTGTCCGTTGATTGTCAGCGACGCGTCAAATCCTGTGTCGAGGGGTTCAACAGTAATGACATCGTTACCGTCGCCTGAGTTGACGGTGAGAGATTCGCCGGGATTAACAAATGTGACAATCTCGCCGAAGTCCGAGTCGGCCGCAGTTCTTCCGGCGGCGTCTGCCAGCGTGATCGTATCGTTGTTGTTGCTGTAGTTGAGTGTGAGATTATCGACCGAGACGAGCTGATCGATCGGCTCCAATCCGGTGTAGGTGATTGCGAACGATCCACCGGCTCCAACGCCATCGTCGTCGATGGTGACGCTGCCGGTGGTTTCGCTATCGAACTGGTGAACGATGCTGCCGATGATGTCGGTTCCCGCACCGCCGATTCCGCTGCCCGACGTGACGTCGTCGTTGGTGATGATGAGCAGATCGTCTCCGCCGGTTCCGCCATCGAATTCAATCGCGCCGGTGAAGTCGTTCAGGAAGTTGTTGTTGGTTCCCTGTTCGGTGAGGACCACGCTGATCGCGTCGTTCTGGCCATTCTCGCCGACGACTTGAATGGTATGTCCACTCGAGATCGAGCGGGCATCGAACAGCGTCATACCGACGAAGACTTCGATGTTGGTATCGTTACGGCGGATGGTGAAATCGTCGGCGGCCCCTGCGTTGGCTCCGGAAACGACAACGACACCGCCCTGCACGTTGAGTGCAACATCGTTGCCGTCACCGCCGCGATAAGTAATGCGGGCATTCAGCCCGACGACACCGCCGAAATCGGTAATCACAGTGTTCTCGGCCAGACCGGCGAAAGTTCCCGTGATGAATGTTCCCGCGACCTGATCGTTACGAAGGATGACAAACTGATCGCCCGCCGTCGGCGTGAATGCGTCAAACTCTCGATTCAAGACGGCGTCGTTCAAATCGATACTGCCGGTGACGATGAGCTGATCGTGATCGTTGGCGGTATTTCCGGGTGCTGTGCCGAGCAGATCGACATCGAAGCTGGTGCTGTTGCCGCCGCTGTAGTTGAGTCCGCCGATGGTGAGGACACCTGGAATCTGCGTGGCGTCGGGTGTAGCGGGGGTGATTTGCCCGGTACCAGTGACATCGACCGTGCCACCGACCGTGCCGATTCCTGCCAGCGTGGCATCGTTGTTGACGTTGACATTGCTGGCGGCTGTCGTCGTTCCATCGACAATCAACGTGCCGGCATCGACGATTGTCGTGCCGGTGTATGTGTTGACGGCGTTGAGATCCAGCACACCATTGCCGGTCTTCGTCAAGTCGCGAGCGCCGCCGGTTTCGCCGATGGCTCCGTTTAACGTCAGCGTGAATCCGGCATCAACGTTGACGGTGGTATCGGCCGCGAGCGTTACCGCGCCGCCGGAGAGTGTGTTCGAGAGAACGTTGAGGGCGCCAACTCCCGCCACACCGCTGCCGTTCAGCGTGAGGTTCTCGTTGCCAATGTCGGCTGTGACGACGGTCAAGGTGGCACCGTTCTGGACAATGGTGCCGCCGGCGTCGGTGCCGAGTGCGGTATCGGTTTCAGTCCGCAGCGTGCCGGTTGTGATGTCGGTCGTTCCGATGTAGTCGTTGTTTCCGGAAAGGATCAGCGTTCCCGCGCCGGCCTTGTTCAAGCCGGCACCACTGACGACTCCGCTAAGCGTCAATTCATCACCCGCGCCGACAACGCTCACTGTCGAAGTTGTATTGAGATCGACCGTGCCGGTGACCAGTGAAGTCCCGGTTGCCGTCAACGCGCCGTTGCCGCCGACTCCGGTGCCGTTGAGCGTGAGCGATTCATTTCCAATATTGATGCCACTCAAGTTGAGCGTCGCACCACCCTGCACCAGCGTTCCGGCCGCGTCTGTACCGAGAGACGCGTTGTTGGTTGCGTTCAGCGTCCCCGCAATAACGGTTGTCAGTCCTTGATAGGTATTGGCCGCAGAGAGAGTGAGTTGTCCGACACTGTCTTTGAGCAGACCTGCCGCGCCACTGATGATGCCGGAGATCGTCGATGCGTTGTCGCTCACCGTCAATGTCAGGTCTTGGTTGAGCAACGTGGCCGCGTTGATTGTCAGCGTGGAATTGTTCGTGACCGCGTCAATTTCGACGCCGCCGGCATTGATCGTCAGCGTGTCCGCCGCCGCGTCGCCGAAGGTCACGTTTCCATTGGACATGAACGTCAAGTTCTCGAGCGCGACATTCTCATCAAAGACGTTGTCCGTTGTACCGCCGGTTGTCACATTGCCACGGAAGGTTACCTCGCCGGCACCGCTGTTCTGTACAATTCCCCCGGCGGTCTGCACGGTTTGCCCGAACAGCGTGTTGCCGGTGGAGTTGATGTCGATGGCTGGCGTGACCGCCGAGCCGGTTCCGATGGCCGCCGTGTTTCCGACGGTGCCAACAAACGTTGTTTGGGCGCCAATGTTCAGCGTGAGATTGAACGGACCGTTGACCGTGCCGTTGAACGTGAGGCCGGTGCCGCCGGTATCGGTCAGCGCGATGCTGTTGGTCAACTCGACGTTGTCGTTGAATGTTAGCGTGCCACCCTGCGCGGTGATGTCGGCATCCAGCTGCGTCGTGCCGAGGGCGTTGGTGGTCAGGCTGGCGAGCGCATTGTTGCCACCCAGTTCAGCGTTGATGTCGGTGGTGCCGGTGGTGTTCAAAGTGAGATCAACGTTGCCGTCAATCGTGTCATTAACAGTGATGGTGTCGGCGCCGGTTTCGACGGTAAGATTGTTCGTCAGGGTTAACGCCGAGGTCACAGTGGCTGCGCCGGCATTGGCAGTCCCCACAACAACGAGGTCGGCATCGATGCGGTCGAGTTCGGCATCGGACAGTTCAAGGGTGTCGGCCGCCACGTCGGTCGTCGATCCAAGATCGATGGCATCGCCCGCTTCTGTCGATCGAATCTGCACCGTCTGTCCGGTCGCCGTGATGCTGCCGGCCACTTGCACGTCGATGATGTCGGCCGTGTAGGTGTGAGTTCCACCCGTCGATTCAATATCTGCCGCGACTGCAAATCGGGAGTTGACTGCATCCAATGTGACGTCGATGGTCGTCGTGGCATCGACGTTGTTTGAGATGCCGATTCCCTTGTCAACTGCCCTTAACGTCACACTGCCGCTGGTCGTGCCAACGCCGCTGACGCCATCGACACCTCCCACGCCAAACGCCGTGTCGCTGGTGCTGCCGGCATCGGTAAATGCCACGTTGCCCGCTGTTTGAATGGCGATCGAGTTCACATTGTTGGCGACGTTATCCAGAGTGACATCGCCGCCCGCTTCGACCGCCAACGAAATCTCAACGATCGATCCTGTAGCACCGTCATCGACGGTGCTGCCGGTGATCAGGTGCAGCGTGCTGAAGCTGAGAGTGTTGTCGATGGCGTCGCTAATCGTGATAGCGCCCGATTGGTTGGCATCGTTGCGGCCAACTCGTACCCTTCCGGCTGTGATCCGGTCCAGTTCGGCATCGGTCAGGCTCAACTGCCCGGTTGTGTTCGTTCCCAGATCGATTTGCCGATTTGCTGACGTGTTGCGAACGGTGACGATTCCCGCACCTGCGTTGATCGTAGCCGAAGTCGTGTTGATGGCGATGTCGTCGGTGTTGACGATGATCGTTCCGCCGGCGGATTGGACCGTCGCGGTGGCGTTGAGAGTTGTCGCGTTGGAAATGTTGGCGGTGACAGTGCCAGCGCCGATCACCGAAACTGACACACCATTGTTAAGAATCAGGTTTTCGCCGGAAAGCGTGACACTGCCGTTACCGCCGGAAGCCGTCACGTTGGCGCCAATCGTCAGGTTGTCCGGTTCGGGAGCGGCTCCGTCATCCGTAGCGGTCAGCACGATGTTCCCGCCGCCGGTGTCGGCGACAGCCTCGCTAATGGTCAGCGGGCTATTGGCCACAATCGTCACGCCGCCGCCGACCGTGCTGACGCCGCTCACCGTTCCCGCGCCACTGGTGACGCTGCCAACGGTCAGACCGTTTGTGGTATCGGTCACGTTGACGCCGCCGGCTCCGCTGTTTTCGACGGCAAGCGTTGTCGCGTCGATGTCGAGATCAACACCGGTTACCGACGTGACGGCGAGGTTGGCAGCCGTCACGTTGATTGCAGCGCCGTTGTCATCGGTGATCGCCCCGGCCGTTGCGGTCAGGGTCGCCGTTCCCCCGGCGGCCGAAACGGCGGTGACGGCAAGATTGCCGGTGTCGGCGATCAACGTCAAATCGCTGTTGGCGACGGCGTTGGTGACGGTAACAGCAGCGGTCGATTGCACGAAGATATTGCCGTTGTTGCTGCTGACGTTTTGAATCGTCAGGCCGCCGGTGTCACGAATGAATATCTCGCCGGCGGCGGTTGTGCTCGCGACAAGCGTACCGACCGCAATGTCGAGCGGAGCGTCGGTCGTATCGGCATCGTCGCCGATTGCGCCGCCTGCCGTCAGCGTCAGCGTTCCCGTCGTGGTGATGTCGGCAACCGTATCGTTGGCGTCTTCATCAATCGTGCCGGTGCTGGTTAGTGTGATGTCGTTCGCGCCGGCCTCCAGGCCG
>Ga0114996_10001269_pt1 | contig 34062 bp, 28 predicted proteins | sample ArcticOcean_MG_C_4_FD_87039 | JGI IMG/M metagenome (GOLD analysis project Ga0114996, IMG submission 87039) | Marine microbial communities from western Arctic Ocean - ArcticOcean_MG_CB4_134 | ecosystem: Environmental > Aquatic > Marine > Oceanic | place: Arctic Ocean: Canada Basin | collected... | reverse complement strand
TCCGCGACTATATGATGGCTCTATTCAAACCAAACAATCCTCGGAAACCGTTGATAGAGTTGGTGTTTTGAAAAGAGTCGGGTACTGTGGTAAATCTCTATGAAAACGGCAACCTAACCCTTGGCTTTTGCCTTGGCCCAGGTATCGCGCAACGAGAGGGTGCGGTTGAAGATTCCGGCGTCCGCATCACGGCAGAAATAACCGAGCCGCTCGAACTGCACGGTCTCGCCGGTTGCCAATTCGGCCAGCGACGGTTCCAGCTTGCAATCCGCCAGCACTTCCAGCGAATCGGGATTGATATCGTCTAAGAAATCCGCCTGGTTGCCCGGCTCAACGGCTGCAAACAAATGATCATACAGGCGCACCTCGGCCTCCAACGCATGGGCCGCCGACACCCAATGCAGGGTCGCCTTCACCTTGCGCCCATCGGCTGCGTTGCCGCCCCGGGTTTCGGGATCGTAGGTGCAGCGTAGTTCGGTAACGTTGCCGGCTTGGTCCTTGATCACATCGGTGCAGGTGATGAAATAGGCGTAGCGGAGGCGCACTTCGCGGCCCGGCGCCAGACGGAAGAATTTCTTCGGCGGCTCCTCCATGAAATCGTCGGCTTCGATATAAAGCTCCCGCGCAAACGGCACTTGGCGGGAGCCGGCGGTCTCGTCGTTAGGGTTGTTGACGGCGTCCAGCATTTCGCCGTCGCCTTCCGGGTAATTTTCGATGACAACTTTAAGCGGCTTCAATACCGCCATGCGCCGCACCGCTTGGCTGTTCAGGTAATCCCGAACGCAAGCGTCCAGCGCCGCGACTTCCTGCGTTGCGTTGGATTTGGAAACGCCGATGCGGGCGGCGAAATCGCGGATGGCGGCAGCCGGAACGCCGCGCCGGCGCATGCCCGAAATTGTCGGCATGCGGGGATCGTCCCAGCCCGATACATGACCCTCCGCCACCAGCGCCATCAGGCGGCGCTTGGACAGCACCGTATGGGTCATGTTGAGGCGCGCGAATTCATATTGGTGGGGTACCGCCGGCACCGGCAGGTTTTCGATTAGCCAGTCATAAAGCGGCCGGTGGTCCTCGAATTCCAGAGTACAGACGGAATGGCTGATGCCTTCAATGGCGTCCGACTGGCCGTGGGCGAAATCGTAGGTGGGATAGATGCACCAGGCATCCAGCGTGCGCGGATGCGCCGCATGCAAAATGCGGTAGAGCACGGGATCGCGAAGATTTATGTTGCCCGACGCCATATCGATCTTGGCGCGCAACACCCGCGCCCCGTCTGCAAATTCGCCGGCACGCATGCGGCGGAAGAGGTCCAGGTTTTCATCTATGGTGCGCGCCCGGTGGGGGCTGTCCTTGCCGGGCTCGGTCAGCGTGCCCCGGAATTGGCGCATTTCATCGGCGCTCAGATCATCCACATAGGCTTTGCCCGCTTCGATCAACTGCTCGGCCCATTCATATAATTGTTCGAAATTGTCGGAGGCGTAATAAAGATGCGCGCCCCAATCGAAGCCCAGCCAGCGCACGTCTTCCATGATGGCGTCGATATATTCCTGCTCTTCTCTGGCCGGGTTGGTGTCGTCGAAGCGCAGGTGGCAGCGGCCGCCGAACTCCGCGGCCAGGCCGAAATTCAGGCAGATGGATTTGGCGTGACCCATATGCAGATAGCCGTTCGGCTCCGGCGGAAAGCGGGTGACGATTTGCGTCTCACGCCCGGCGGCCAAATCGCTGCGCACAATATCGCGGATGAAATCGCTGGGCGCTTCGGATGCTGTGTCTGTGTTATTTTCGGCCAAGATTTATCTCCGGACGTTATGTGCCAAAATCGGCGCCCGATGCCAAACGGAAATCGATATTAACGCTTCAGATGGCGGTCCAGGAACGCTGTCACGTCCGGCCAGTAGGCGCCGACATCGAAAAACAACTGGTGCCCGTCAGAGCCATGGGCGGGATAGATGATCAATCGGTGCCGGCGCCCGGCGGCTTTCAACAGGGCCGCCAATTCCGTCATGTGGCTTTTCACATCGCCGCCCATGGTGGTCCTGGACCCGGTATCGTTATCGGCCACCAGCATCAATATGGGCGCCGCAACCGAGCCTGCGTCCACCGAAGTCAGCCCATCGCCCCGGCGCCCGGCTGCGGCCGCCATCAGCACCAGCGCGTCGATGTCTTGGCGCCCGGCGACGAACTGGTAGGCCAGCATGGCGCCCCTGGAAAAGCCGATCAGACCGATGCGGGATGCATCGACGCCGGGCACGGATTTCACAAAATCCAAGGCCGCGCTTACATCATCCAAATGCCCATGCAAAGACCGGGTCTTCCGGCGGATCGGCGCGAAGCCTACATAGCCGGCTTGGGATAAGGCTTGGCAGGTTTCGCCCGGCGCGCCGCCAATGATGGCGCCGAGGCCGCCGTGATGAAAGATCACCGCCGGGAAAGGACCCGGCCCCTGGGGCTTGCAAAGGCGGCCCGTCAGTTCTGGGCTGGCGCTGTAGGAGACGGTGCCGCCGCCGTTCGAGCTAACTGGGCTGACGCACCCCGATATCAGGAGCGTCAGCGCCAGAAGCGGCAAGCGTTTGGCCAAGGCGGCCACCCAATATTAAGGGACCACAAGCGAAGCCCTGAGCCCATCGGCCTGCGGATTGCGCCAGGCGTGTTGAATGAGGATCGTCTCCGGCGTCGCGCCGCGGCCATAATATTGATTGTTGTAATCGTTGCGCCGGATCATCGCCGCGCCTTCCAGCGAAACACCGCCGAACAGGCCTATGACATCAGAGAAGGCGACCACATCCAATGACAGATTGGTGGTCACCGAGCCTTCGATGCCGGCGCCCACGGGGCCAACCGATACGCCCGCATCGGCGCCGATCTTGCCTTGATGATCGATGATCGCGCGAACCGCGCCAGCGGAGCGGACGATGAAGGCGGCGCGCGCCCGCTGGCCGCCGGCCTGGAAGCCGAAGCTCCCCGATGCCAATGTGTAAAAGGCCGGGTAGCTCCAATTGCCGGCGGCGTCCCGGGACAGCATGACGCCGTTGCCGCCCTCGGCGCCGATGATAAATCCAGCCTTGTAGAGGGCCGGAAAGATCATCACGCCATGGGCGCTTTTCAGCATCTGCCTGAATTCGGGAATATCTTCGCGCCGTTTGAGGCTTTCGATGGTGGCCTGGGCGCTGGCCACCAGGGATGTGGAATTGGTCCCGACATCGGCCGCCCCGGTCTGGGTTTTCGAAGCATCGCCGGCGCAGGCGCTTAAAGCGCCGAGCCCCAAAGCCAAGATCGCCATCATCCGCAAATTCTTCATTCGACTTCTCCTTCATCTTCATCCAACAAGTCCAGTTTCTGTGTCCGCCGGCGCGCCATTTCCATTTCCCGGCGGCGCGATTCCTCGGCGATAAGATTTTCGATAAAGCGGCCCTGGAACATATTGACGCCGATTTCCTGGCCGAACTCGACCGCCGCCTCTTCGTCGCAGCGGCAGAAAATCACCTTCGATGCGCCCGCCTTTTTGATCAGCCGCTTGGCGCGCTTGGGCCCCACATCGTCGATGATGCCGGGGTTCCAGATCATCTTGACCATGTCGGCGCCCAGCTTTTCGCGGTCAACGAAGGCCAAGGTCTCGTGGGTCAGGCCATCGATGCAGATACGGTAGCCGCGTTCCTTGGCGAAATCCCGGGCAAACATGTAGTCGTTGAGATCGGCAAAGATATCGACCTTTTGCAATTCGATCACGATGGAGCCGCGCATCGCGGCGATGACGGCATCGTCGAAGGCCATGAACTCAGGGCTCAATAGGGTCGAAATATTGAGGTTCACCGATATCTCGCCGGTGATCGAGCGGTCGGTGGATTTGGACAGCATGGCCAGGACGCGCCGGTCCAGTGTTTCGGTCAGATGCTGAAACAGCCAGCGGCTGCGGGTCAGGTTGACGCCGGGCATCAGCGTTTCGCGCAAATCCTGGATGGAAATGAACAGTTCCGAGAACAAAGGCTGCGGCGCCGCCTCGCCGATCAGGGCGCACACGAACTGGCGGCGCACCATGTTGGAAAGATCGGCCCGTTGCAGCGCGTCCTCGACCCGCCCCAGAACGCGCGGCGACAAGGCTTCGCCGCTCTCTTCCCGGACGATAAATTCGGTTTTGGCTTCGGTCTCCTCATCAACGCCGGTTTCGGCTTCCTGCGCATCCAGAACCAGACCGCGCACCAGTTGCAATATATCGGCGTAGTTGCGCTCCACGTCATAATAGGTTGAAAGGCGTTGGATTCGGAATGTGTGTCGGCGTTCTCGCCCTCGAACAGAGGATCATCGCCGAACAGGAATTGCAGTTTGAGGATCGAGGTTTCCACATCGTTCTGTGAATCGCCCTTATAGATAAAGAACAGATCCGAATTTTTGAGGGCGAAAAGCTGCCCCTCCAACAGCTTGACCAGCGGCTCGAAGGTGCTCGAAGCGATGCGGATATGATGTTCGCGGCGGTTGTCGCTGGCCAGCTCCGACAGATGCACATGCACCGCCCGGCGGCCCGCCATGTGGCTTTCCAGACGGTGCACGTAATCCAAAAGCAGGCTTTCCTGGCTAGCCGGCTGATAGGCGTCGTCTTCCGGGCTTAGCGCCATCGGATGGTGCTCCCATTATGGCCTGGACCGGTCGTCATGAACGGCCGTCCAGCCGCGCCTGCAGCATTTTTTCCGCCTTCCTTTCGACCACCCGGTCGATGAAGAACCCCTGGAAGCGGCGGATGCCCAGGGTCAATGCCCAGCTCATGGCGTCTTCGGAATCGGTGCGCCCCAGGATGAAGCGCTCGGGCCCCACCTTTGCCACAAGGGCGCCGGTCTTGGTATGGATTTCGGTGGTTTCGGCCTCGACGAATTCGGTGCCCCAGGCCACCTTGTAATAATCGGCATCCAAGAGGCCGGGATTGAAATATTGCAGCGCCAGCGGGTTGAGCCCGTCCAGCAATACCCGGTAACCCCGGTCGCGCAGCCAGTTTCTGGCCAGTTTGAAATTCTCGATGTCGGAAAAGACATCGATCTGCTGCAATTCGATAACGATCTTGCCGGAATGCTCGGTCAGGGCATCATCGAAGCGCTGGAAATCCTTGGACAATACCGATTTGACATTCAAGTTCACCGACACAGAATCGCTTGCGTCTTCCATACCGGCGCGCGCCATGGCGGCCAATACCCGTTTGTCGATGGTTTCGGTCAGATGCTGGAACAGCCACGGGTTGGACAACAGATTGAACCCCGGCGCCAGGCGCCGCTGCAAATCGGAAATGGAGACGAATTGCTCCTGAAACAAGATGTCCTCGGTGCCGTCCGCGCCGACGACCACCGCCGGCTGCTCGCGCAGCAACTCGCCGATGGGCAGGCGCAACAGGCTGTCGTCGACCTTGGCCAGGCTGTAGGGGTCCAGGGGCTGGCCGGCGAAACCGGCGCCGATGCCGCGCCCGGCGGAGGCGTCTTCCGATTCGGCGGCGATTTTGTTGGCGGCCTCGGCGCGCGCCCCGGTCAATTCGAGAAAAATATCGAACTCGCTCTCGAAATCATACCAGCTGGCGAATTCCACATCCCCTGAGCGGGTGCGCGCCGCCAGCGGATCGTTGCGGAACAGCATGCGCAGCTTGTCGATCATATAGTCCACTTCGTCGACCGGTATATCCTTGCACATGAGCGCGATATCGCCGTTGCCGAGCACGTATAATTGCACGTCGCGGGTATTCATAAGCGAATCGAACGTGCGCGACGCGATGCGGATATGGTGCGGGCGGCGGTAGTGCGGTGAGAGCTTCGACAGGTTGAGCATGACGGCGAAGCGCTCAGCCCTGGCGTGGGTGACCCGCTCCACGTGATCGAACAGCGAACTTTCCGGTGTCCGCTCTTCCGATACGATGGTGACCACTGACCCTGTGTTATCTGCCATATTGCTATCGGGGTTTCCGAATTTTCTTAATAGCGATTATTATAGGAGAATGTCTTAAACAACTATAAACCAAACCGCCGAATGACCAATTTCGGATTTTCTGGGGAGCAACAACAGAAATGCGCCATCGCCACCAGTCATTTGCGCCCGAAGGCACGCGCATTTATGCCATCGGCGACATGCATGGCCGCCTTGATCTTTTGCGCAATCTGGAAGACCAAATCCAGGCGGACGCAGATGGCTCGGGCGCGGCGCGGCGCATCGCCGTCTATCTCGGCGATTATATCGACCGGGGGCCCGATAGCCGCGCCCTCATCGATTGGCTCATTGCGGGCCATCTGGACGGCTTCGAGACGCATCTCTTAAAGGGCAATCACGAAGACCGGATGCTGAAATATCTGGAAGGCTCGGATGGCGGCGAGCGCTGGCTGGCCATCGGCGGGCTGGAGACTTTGCAAAGCTATGGCATCGGCGTCAGCGCCTTGCCATCGATCGAACAGGGCGATCAATGGCGCATGGAATTGATCCGCCGCCTGCCGCCGGAGCATCTGGCGTTCCTGACCAACCTGGAGATCAAATTCGAATGCGGCGATTATCTGTTTGTCCATGCCGGCGTCAGACCGGGCATCGCGCTGGAAGATCAGGATACCCGGGATTTTTTATGGATCCGCGATGAATTTCTGGGATCAAATGAGGATTTCGGGCGCATGGTTGTGCATGGCCACTCGATCGGGGCGACGCCGCAAATCCAGACCAACCGCATTTGCGTCGATACCGGCGCTTATTATTCGCACCATCTGACCGCCGCCGTGCTGGAAGGCAACGAAGTTTGGTTCCTGCAGACTTGAACCGGCGAAGCGCGGCGTATATCAAGCCCCTCCGGGGTTAAGAGCTGAGAAAGTCATTGAGGTTGGGGAAATATCAATAATGAACGGCACCACCAGAAAACGGGTTTTGGTAACCGGCGGCGCCGGCTTTATCGGCTCGCATTTGTGTGCGGCGCTGGTTGCCGGCGGCGACGATGTGATTTGCCTGGATAATTATTTCACCGGCGTTAAAGACAATGTGGCGCCTCTGATGGATGCGCCCAATTTCGAATTGCTGCGCCACGATGTGACCTTCCCGCTCTATGTGGAGGTGGATGAGATTTACAATCTCGCCTGCCCGGCCTCGCCGATCCATTACCAGTACGATCCGGTGCAGACCACCAAGACCAGCGTCCACGGCGCGATCAATATGCTGGGCCTGGCCAAGCGCACCGGCGCCAAGATTTTGCAGGCCTCGACTTCCGAGGTGTATGGCGATCCCGACGTCCATCCGCAGACCGAAGATTACTGGGGCAACGTCAATCCGATCGGCCCGCGCGCCTGTTATGACGAGGGCAAGCGCTGCGCCGAGACCTTGTTTTTCGATTATTACCGCCAGCACCAGACCAGAATCCGCGTCGCCCGCATCTTTAATACCTATGGGCCGCGCATGCGCGCCGATGACGGCCGCGTGGTGTCCAATTTCATTGTCCAGGCCCTGCGCGGCGAGACCTTGACCATCTATGGCGACGGCAGCCAGACCCGCTCTTTTTGTTATGTGGATGATCTGGTCGGCGGCTTGGTGGCGCTGATGAACGCGCCGGACAGCCTGACCGGGCCTATCAATCTGGGCAATCCGGTGGAGTTTTCGATCCGCCAGCTGGCCGAACTGGTGATCGATCTGACCGGCGCGGGCGCCGGGATCGAAGACCATCCGTTGCCGGAAGACGATCCCATGCAGCGCTGCCCCGATATCACCCTGGCCAAAGACAATCTCGGCTGGCAGCCGTCGGTACAGCTTCGGGACGGCCTCGCCGGCACCATTGATTACTTCAAAACGCAGATTTAGCGCCTCCGCCCAAATTTATTTTCCGCAAATACAATTGGCCTTATTGGGGACCAATTGACGCCACAGTTATGTGTTTCATCGCAATGGGTTGTGGGTTGATGGCTCATATTGTCCAGGGATAGTCTTGGGCGCGGGGATCGATTGGGCCGGCAAAGTTTTGATATCCCATGGAGTTCCATTTTGTCCCATTGACGCCCATAAAAACCCATGATATCCCAAATTGCCCCATATTCCTTTTGGGGTGGTTTAGGACGTCTCCGGCCGGGAACGGTTTCCGGCGGGAATTGGCTGTATTTGGCGCATGCGTGAGGCGAAAATGGCTGCGTTGTTCGGCAGACACGTCAACAAGATCGACGCTAAGGGCCGCGTTTCGGTGCCGAAACCGTTTCGCGATGCCTTGACCGATCAGCAATTCACCGGCGTTCACGTCTTTCCATCGTTCAAATACGCGGCCATCGAGGCGCTCTCGGAGGCGTTTTTCAATCGCGTCGTCGGCAGTTTGGAAAACCTCGATCTGTTCTCCGACGACCAGGACGACCTGGCCACCATTGTCGAAAACACGCACGCTTTGCCTTACGATACCGAAGGCAGGGTGATCCTGCCGAAACCCCTTCTCGAACACGCCAATTTGAGTTCCGAGGCGGCCTTCGTCGGGCGCGGCGGGCGATTTTTGATATGGGAGCCGGGCGCCTATGATCGCCAGCGGACGCGCGCCTTCGAGCGCGCCCGGGCGCGGGGCGCCACCCTGGCCCTCAATTCCGGCGGCGGCGATGGAGGCGGGCAATGAGTCTCCACATCCCGGTCATGGAAGACGAAGTGCTTGGCGCGCTGGAACCCCGAGACGGCGGCACCTATGTGGATGGCACGTTCGGGCGCGGCGGTCACAGCCGCGCCATTTTGGCGGCCGCCCGGACCCGGGTATTCGCCATCGACCGGGACCCGGACGCGATTGTCATCGGCTCTGAAATGGATGATCGCTTGCAGATTATCGAGGGCCGCTTCGGCGACATGGCGGTGCTACTGGCCGGGCTCGGCATCGAACGCATCGACGGCGTGCTGCTCGACCTCGGCGTTTCCTCGCCGCAACTGGATGATCCGGCGCGCGGTTTTTCGTTTCAGGGCGACGGGCCGTTGGATATGCGCATGGGCGGCGACGGGCCAACGGCGGCCGAGTTGGTCAATTCCGCCGATGAGCAGGAATTGGCCGACATTATATATCAATTCGGTCAGGAACGCCGCGCCCGGCGCGTCGCCCGCGCCATTGTCGAGGCGCGCGCCGATAAACCGTTCACCAGAACGTCCGAGCTGGCCCGCGTCATTCGCCGGGTGGTGCGCGCCTCCAAGGATGGCTTGGATCCGGCGACGCGCACCTTCATGGGCTTGCGTATCCACGTCAATGACGAGTTGGAGGAATTGCGGCGCGGCTTAGGAGCAGCCGAGCAATTGCTGGCGCCGGACGGGCGTCTGGCGGTGATATCGTTTCATTCGCTGGAAGACCGCATTGTCAAAACCTTCCTGCACCAGCGCTCCGATAAAAGCGCCGGCGTGTCCCGCCATCTGCCCGAGGCGCCCACCTGGCCGCCCTCGTTCCGTCTGATCAAGCGCGGCGCCATCAAACCGGCGGATGCCGAAACTCAGATCAATCCACGCGCCCGCTCGGCGCGCCTCCGCACCGCAATAAGAACCGACGCACCGGCCTGGGCCGAGGCGGCGTAAGGTAAGGAGTGGAAATCATGCGCCAGGCAACGATCATAACGCTTTTGGTGGCGGCCATGATGAGCGTTGCATTGTTCTTCCTCAAATATGAGGTGAACGGCCTCGAAAGCGAGCTTAATGAATTGAACCGGGGGATCGTATCGGACCGGGAATCGATCCACGTTCTGGAAGCCGAATGGAGCCATCTCAATGATATCCAGCGCCTGAAAGCCCTGGCCGAGCGGCACTTGAACCTTGCCCCCACGGACCCGGCGCAAATGCGCAGCGTCGGCGAGCCGATTGCCCGCCGGACGGGGAAACTTGCGCGGCCCGCATCGGCCAAGGGACGGAGCCGGTAATGCGCATCGATCATTTCAATCACCCCCACAACCCGGCGCCGGAACCGGCCAGGCCGGGCGGCGCCCCGGGCCGGGCAACCCCAAGCCCGGAGATTGCCGGCCCGGTCCAGTTGCAAGGCGTCCAGGCGCAAGCGCTGAACACAAGCCGCAACCGGCTGATCGTCACCGGCGCCTTGCTGGCCCTGGCCTTCACCGTTATCGCCGGGCGCCTGGTCGAGCTGGCGGTGAGCCAGGGCGCGGGGCCGAAATTCCAGGCGCGCATATCGGAGACGCCAAAACCGCCCAAGGTGCGCGCCAACATTGCCGATCGCAACGGCATCCTTTTGGCCACGTCCCTGCCGACGGCGGCTTTGTACGCCAACCCCAACCATGTTTTGGATGCCAAACTGGCTGCCAAGCGCCTCCACAAGGTGTTGCCGGAATTGAACGAGGCGGCCTTGGCGAAAAAGCTGTCGGGCAAAAACACCTTCGTCTGGCTGCACCGCAACCTGACCCCGGGCCGCCAGTTCAGGGTCAATGCGCTCGGCGTTCCCGGTCTTTATTTCCAAGGCATGGAGCGCCGGGTCTATCCGCACGGCGCGCTCGCCGCCCATGTGCTCGGCGTCACCGATATCGACGGCAACGGATTGTCCGGCGTCGAAAAGCAGTTCGACGGGCAACTGACCGGCGGCGATGGCGCCTTTGGATTGTCCCTGGATATCCGCGTGCAGGCAATGTTTCGGGATGCGTTATTGCGCCAGCAAAACAAGTTCTCGGCCATCGGCGCCGTCGGCGTGCTGATGGATGTAAGAAACGGCGAGGTGATCTCGCTGATATCGCTGCCCGGTTTCGATCCCAACCATCCGGTGTCGGCGGCCGGCGACGCCGGCTTCAACCGGGCCACCAAGGGCGTCTATGAAATGGGCTCGACGTTTAAATTGTTCACCGCCGCCATGGCGTTGGACGCCGGCGTCACGACGATCAACTCGCGCTTCGATGCCACCAAGCCGATCCGCATCCACGGCTTCACCATATCCGACTATCACGCCGAAAAACGCTGGCTGACGGTGACCGAAATTCTGGTCCATTCGTCCAATATCGGAGCCGCCAAGATGGCCATGAAATTGGGCACGGCGCGCCAGAAAAAATACCTGCGCGCCTTCGGGCTGACCCGGGCAGCGGGCATCGAGCTGCCGGAAGTGGGCACGCCGCTGACCCCGGACCGCTGGCGCGACATCAACACCATGACTATCGCCTATGGCCACGGCATCGCGGTTTCGCCCCTGCAACTGACCGCCGCCGTTGCAGCCCTGGTCAATGGCGGCTATCGGGTGCGCCCGACCATTATCAAGGGCAGCGTACCGACAAGCAGCGACCGGGTTTTGAAAGCCGGCACGTCGGAGAAAATGCGCCGCCTGATGCGCATGGTGGTGACCGCCGGCACCGGGCGCAAGGCCGACGCCGAGGGCTTTTTGCTGGGCGGCAAGACCGGCACCGCCGACAAGCCGGGGCGGCGCGGCTATCGCGGCCGCCGGGTGATCTCGTCGTTCGTTGCCGTGTTTCCGTTCGATGCGCCGCGCTACGCCATCCTGGCCTTGTTCGACGAGCCCAAGGGCTTGAAGGAAACTTTCGGCTACGCCACCGGCGGCTGGGTGGCGGCGCCGGTGATCAAAGCCGTGGTGCAACGCTTGTCGCCGCTGCTGGGTTTGCGCCCGCGCGAGCCCGCCGTGGGGTTAAGCGGCGCCGTTGCCAAATCGAAATCACGGACGCAACGACGGAAGAAAAGTCGTGCGGCTAACTGAATTAATGGTGGGAATGGAATGGGTAAATATGACACGAGGGCTGAGCTCTGACGCCGAAATAACCGGATTGGCGGCGGATTCGCGGAAAATCGAGCCGGGCTTTCTGTTCGCCGCGCTTGCCGGTGCCAATGCCGATGGCAGCGATTTCATCGTTGATGCTGTGCGGCGCGGCGCCGCCGCCGTGCTGGCCGCGCCCGGCGCCCAATTGGATGGGCTGCCCCTGTTCATCGATGCTGAACCCCGGCGCCGCTATGCGGAGATCGCGGCGCGTTTCTATGGGCGCCAGCCGGGTCACATCGCGGCGGTCACCGGCACCAACGGCAAATCCTCGGTGGCCGATTTCGCCCGCCAGCTCTGGACCCATCTGGGCGTTCCGGCGGCCAGCCTCGGCACAATCGGGCTGGTAGCGCCGGGGCGCACGGAGGCGGGCGGGCTGACCACGCCGGACGCCGCCGATCTGCATGCCACCTTGGCGGCGTTGGCGAGGGATGGCGTCGATCACGCCGCCATCGAAGCGTCCAGCCACGGCCTGGATCAATTCCGCCTGGATGGGGTGCGCATATCGGTTGCCGCCTTCACCAATATCAGCCGCGATCACCTGGATTATCACGGCTCCATGGACGCCTATAGACGCGCCAAGGCGCGCCTGTTCACCGAGCTGTTGCAAGATGGCGGCAGCGCCGTGATCAACGCCGATGATGCCTATTCCCAAAAGCTGCTGGCCGGGCGCGATATCCGCACGATTAGTTATGGCAAGGCCGGCGAGGACTTAAGGCTGTTGGATTGCCGGCCCCATGGCCAGGGTCAACGGATCACGCTCAGCGTTATGGGCAAGGAAGCCGAAATCGATTTCCCCCTGATCGGTGATTTCCAGGTGATGAACGCGCTCTGCGCGCTGGCCATGGTGATCGCCGATGGCGCCGATCACGGCGCCACATTGCAAGCCACCGAAAAGTTGGAGCCGGTAGCCGGGCGCATGCAGCTTGCCGCGCGGCTCGCCAACGGCGCCGCAATCTATGTGGATTACGCCCATACCCCCGATGCGCTTCGGCGATTGTTGCAGGCTTTGCGCCCGCACACCGAAGCCGCGCTGCGCCTGGTTTTTGGCTGCGGCGGCGACCGGGACACCGGCAAACGACCGGAGATGGGCGCCATCGCGGCCGAGCTTGCGGACCATGTGATCGTCACCGATGACAATCCGCGCAGCGAAGACGCGGGGCAAATCCGCGCCGCCATCCTGGCCGCTGCAACCGGCGCATCTGAAATCGGCGCCCGCGAAGACGCTATCTTCGAAGCCGTCCGGGCATTGGCGGTTGGCGATATCCTGGTCATCGCCGGCAAGGGCCACGAGCAGGGCCAGATTATCGGCGATGCGGTGATCCCGTTCGATGATGAGGAAGTGGCCTTGCGCGCCGCATCGGAGGTGGTGCGATGAGCGCCGCGCTCTGGACTTCCGATGATGCCGCTGGGGCCACCGGCGGAACCAACTCCGGCGATTGGAGCGCCAGCGGCGTTTCCATCGACAGCCGAACGCTTGAGCCCGGCGATCTGTTTATCGCCCTTAAAGGGCCCAACTTCGACGGGCATGATTATCTGAATGCGGCGTACGCCGCCGGGGCCGCCGCCGCCATGGTGGATGATAGCGCGGCGGCGGCCGGCTATCGGCCCTTGCTACAAGTCGATGACACGATGACCGGTCTCAATGGTTTGGGGCAAGCGGCGCGCAATCGATCCGGCGCCACGGTCATCGCGGTCACCGGCAGCGTCGGCAAGACCGGCGTCAAGGAAGCGCTGGCGGCTTTGTTAGCTGCGCAAGCCAAAACCGGGCATAGCGCCGGCAGCTTCAACAACCATATCGGCGTGCCCCTGAGCCTGGCCCGTCTGGCACCCGATTCCGGCTTCTGGGTTTTGGAATTGGGCATGAACCACACCGGTGAATTGACACCGCTCGCCGAAATGGCGCGCCCGGACGTGGCCATCGTCACCAATGTGGAAGCCGTGCATACCGCCTATTTCGCGGACGTGGCGGCCATCGCCGAAGCCAAGGCGGAGATTTTCGCTGGCCTCAAACCGGGCGGCGCCGCCATCCTCAACCGGGACAATCCCCATTTCGAATTATTGGCGGAGCGGGCCAGGCTTGCCGGCGCCGGCACCGTGGTTGCCTTCGGCGAGCACCCGGGTGCCGATTTCCGCTTGTTGCGTTTCGATCTGGGCCCGGACCATTCCGATGTGACGGCGGCCTATCGGGGCCGGACGCTGGAATACCGGCTTGGCCTTAGCGGCCGTCATTGGGTGCAAAACAGCCTCGCCATCCTGGCCGCCATGGATGCCGCCGGCGCCGATCTGCTCAAAGCCGCCGCCGCAATGGCAGAGCTCAAGCCCACCGCCGGGCGCGGGCAGCGCCATATGATCGACACCGGCGCCATCCAGTTCCTGCTGATCGATGAAAGCTATAACGCCAGCCCGGTATCCATGGCGGCGTCGCTGGCGGTCCTGGCGGCGCTGCCGGGGGCGCGGCGCATCGCCGTGCTCGGCGACATGCTGGAGCTTGGCGATTTCGCTGAAGAGGCGCATCGGGGCCTGGCCGCCGCCATCACCGGCGAGGCGGTCGATCTTGTTTATACCGCCGGCGAAATGATGGCGCTGTTGTTCGATGCGCTGCCCGCCGAAATTCAGGGCGCAAGCTACCTGAGCGCCGATGATCTGGCCGCCCCCTTGGCCGCCCAGCTGCGCAGCGGCGATGTGGTCCTGGTCAAGGGTTCCGCCGGGTCACGCATGGGCGCCATCGTGGCCGCGCTCAATTCGAATGGGGAGGCATCGAATGCTGTTTAATTCGCTGGTTCAGTTTGCCGATCAGGTCAGCATCTTCAACGTATTCCGCTACATCACGTTTCGCACCGGCGGCGCCATGATCACGGCGCTGATTGTCTCCTTTATCTGTGGCCCGTTCATCATCCGCTGGCTGGCGGCGCATCAAAATGGCGGCCAGCCGATCCGCGAAGACGGCCCCGAAAGCCACCTGATCACCAAGGTCGGCACGCCGACAATGGGCGGCTTCATGATCCTGACGGCGCTTTTGGTCTCCACCCTGATGTGGGCGGATTTGCGCAACGGCTATATCTGGGCGGCGCTCGGCGTCACCGTCGGTTACGGCATGATCGGCTTCATCGATGATTACATCAAAGTCACCCGCCGCCATTCCAAGGGCCTGCCGGGCAAGCTGAAACTATTGTTGCAGGTTTTCATCGCCGCCGCCGCCACCATGTGGGTGGTGTCGATCACGCGCGAGCCGTTATCCACTTCGCTCGCCATCCCGTTCTTCAAGAACGTGCTCATCGATCTCGGCGGCTTTCTGTTTGTCAGCTTCGCCGTGTTTGTCATGGTCGGCGCCTCCAACGCGGTAAACTTGACTGACGGGCTCGACGGCCTCGCCATCGGGCCGGTGATGATCGCCGCCGGGGTGTTCGCGCTGATCTCCTATATCATCGGCAATTCGGTGTTTTCGAGCTATCTGCAAGTGCACTACGTGCCCGGCGCCGGCGAGCTGGCGATCTTCTGCGGCGCTTTGGTAGGCGCCGGGCTCGGCTTTCTCTGGTTCAATGCGCCGCCGGCCATGGTGTTCATGGGCGATACCGGCTCGCTCTCCATGGGCGGCGCGCTCGGCATTGTCTCGGTCATCACCAAGCACGAGCTGGTGCTGGCCATCGTCGGCGGCCTGTTCGTTCTGGAAACCGTATCGGTCATTGTCCAGGTGGTGTCGTTCAAGCTGACCGGGCGGCGCGTCTTCCAGATGGCGCCGCTGCATCATCACTTCGAAAAGAAAGGCTGGGCCGAGCCGACCATCGTCATCCGCTTTTGGATCATCGCCATGATCCTCGCGCTCGCCGGGCTGGCGACGCTGAAACTGCGCTAGGAGGCAAATGATCCCGGTCCCTCAATTCTCCGGTCAAACGGTGGCGGTCTTAGGCCTGGCGCGCTCCGGCCTCGCCGCTGCCTTGAGTCTGGCTGCCGGCGGCGCCGAGGTTGCTGCCTGGGACGATGCCGAGGCGCGGCGCGCAGAAGCGGTCGCCGCCGGCGTACCGGTGAGCGATTTGAGCGAACTGGACTGGACCGGCTGCGCCGCCCTGGTGCTCTCGCCCGGCATCCCGGACCTGTATCCTGCCCCCAACCCCATTGCCGCGGCGGCGCGCATCGCCGATTGCCCGATCATTTGCGACGTGGACCTGCTGGCCCGGGCCAAGCCCGACGCCCGCTATATCGGCATCACCGGCACCAACGGCAAATCCACCACCTCGGCGCTGGTCGGCCATATCCTGAGCGCCGCCGGATCACCCAATCAGGTGGGCGGCAATATCGGCGTCCCGGCGCTTGAGCTTACCGACATCGATGAGGCCGGCGCCTATGTGCTGGAGCTGTCGTCGTATCAATTGGAGCGGACGCCGTCCCTCAAACCCGATATCGCGGTCTTGTTGAACATCACCCCCGATCATCTGGACCGCCATGGCGGCATCGATGGTTATGTGGCCGCCAAGCGCATGATCTTCGACCATCCCGGGCCCGGCGGCCACGCGATTGTCGGCGTCGAGGACGGCGCCTCACGCGGCATCGGGCTGGAACTAATGGTGCGCGGCGCCCATAAGATCGTGCCCATATCGGGCAGCGCCCGCGCCGCCGGCGGCGTCTATGGCGAGGCCGGCATTCTCATCGACGATATGGAATACAAGCAAACAACCGTGTGCGATCTGAAACCCGTGGCGGCGCTGCCCGGCACCCACAATTGGCAGAACGCGGCGGCGGCCTACGCGGTGGCACGGTTGCAAGGCATCGATCCCGAAACCATCGCTGCGGCCATTGCCACCTTCCCCGGCCTGCCCCACCGCCAGGAGATCGTCGGCGCCATCGGATCGGTTTTGTACGTCAACGATTCCAAGGCCACCAACAGCCAGGCGGCGGCCAAGGCGCTGGATTGTTACGACGCCATCTATTGGATTGCCGGCGGCAAATTCAAAGAAGAAAACCTGGACGCCATCCAACCATCGTTTGCGCGCATGCGCGGCGCCTACCTGATCGGCGATGCGGCAGCTCGGTTCGAGGCCATCATTGGGGCCGCCGCCCCGGTGCATCAATGCGGCGATCTCGAAACCGCCGTGACGCGCGCCCACGCCGCCGCGCAAGATGATATGGCGGGCGAGGGCGATGTGGGCGTGGTGCTGCTGTCGCCGGCCTGCGCGTCGTTCGATCAGTTCGATAACTTCGAAGCGCGCGGCGATGCGTTTCGCGGGCTCGTCCAGGCACTGGAAGGCGCAACTCCATGAATACCTATTCGCGCACCAACCTAAGTCTGCTCGGCGCCTGGTGGCTGAGCCTGGACCGCTGGAACATCGCCGCGCTCATCGCGCTGGCGGCGGTCGGCGCCGTGCTCGGCATGGCGGCCAGCCCGCCGGTGGCCGAGCACCTGGGCAAGGACACGTTCTACTTCGCCCAGCGCCACATCATCTTTCTGCCCATCGCGCTGGCCGGCCTGCTCGCCGTCTCGGCGCTAAAGGCGCAAGGGGTGCGCATCTTGGCATTGGCGGTATTCGCCGGCGCCCTCGGCTTCATGGCGCTGACCCTGTTAACCGGGGACGAGATCAAGGGCGCCACCCGCTGGGTTTCCATCGCCGGATTTTCCATGCAGCCGTCGGAGTTCGTTAAACCCTCCTTCGCGGTGCTGTCGGCCTGGCTGTTCGCCCGCTGGCGGCTGGGCGATAATTTCACCGGCTACGCCCTGGCCATCGGGCTTTATGTGACGGTGGTCCTGTTGTTATTGGCGCAGCCCGACGTGGGCATGACAATCTTGGTTTCGATCATCTGGGGCACCCAGTTTTTCCTGGCCGGCTTGCCGATGCTGCTGGTGATCGCCATCGGCGCTCTGTTTCTTGCCGGCGGCGTCTTCGCCTATTTCCAGTTCGCCCATGTGCAGGCGCGCATCGATCTGTTTCTCGATCCGTCCGGCGAGGAAGCCTATCAGGTGGCGCGCTCCCTGGACGCGTTCCGGGGCGGCGGCATCTTCGGCGTCGGCCCCGGCGAGGGCCATGTAAAAGAAGTGCTGCCCGACGCCCACGCCGATTTCATCTTCGCCGTCGCCGGCGAGGAGTTCGGATTGCTGATGACCCTGATGGTGGTCGCCCTGTTCGCCTTTATTGTCCTGCGCGGCTTCGTGCGCGTCTTCCGGGACCAAGATCTGTTCACCCAGTTGGCGGTGGCCGGGCTGCTGGTTCAGTTCGGCCTGCAGGCGATCATCAATATGGCCTCGACCCTCAATCTGATGCCGACCAAGGGCATGACGTTGCCGTTCATATCCTATGGCGGCTCGTCCATGTTCGCGCTGGCCCTCGGCATGGGCATGGTGCTGGCGCTGACACGGGATTCCCGGGTGCCGGGAGGGCCGCGCTGATGGCGCCTCCAAATGCACCAATGATCGCGCTCGCCGCCGGCGGCACCGCCGGGCATGTGTTCCCGGCAGAGGCCCTGGCCGCCGAGCTGGCAACGCGCGGCTTTAGGCTGGCGCTGATCACCGATGCGCGCGGCGGCGCCATGGACGCGGGCTTCACCGGCGCTCAATTGTTTCGCATCCGGGCCGGCGGCATTGCCGGCAAGGGATTGGTCGCCCGCATCAAAAGCGTGTTGGAAATTCTGGCCGGCACCGTCCAGGCCTGGTTCATTCTCAAGCGCATCAAGCCTCAAGTGGTGGTCGGCTTCGGCGGCTATGCCTCGGTGCCGACCATGCTGGCGGCAAAGTTTTGCGCCGCCAAGACCGCCATGCACGAACAAAACGCGGTTCTCGGCCGCGCCAACCGTCTGCTGGCGGGCGGCGTCAGCCAGATCGCCACATCGTTCGATCAGGTCGCCGCCATCCCGGAGGTTGCCGCAGTTGTCATGCGCACCGGCATGCCGGTACGCGCCGCCGTCGCTCAGTTGCGAAAGCATGCTTATCCGGATCGGGGGAACGAGAGCCGCATCGGCATTTTGGTATTCGGCGGCAGCCAGGGCGCGTCGGTGTTCGCTAACGTGGTGCCGGACGCCATCGGGCGGCTGGACAAAGATTTGCGCACCCGCCTGTCCATAGTCCAGCAATGCCGCGCCGATGATCTGGACGCGGCAGCCGCTGCCTATCGGGACATCGGGGTGCCGGCCGAGCTGGCGTCTTTCTTCGATGATCTGCCGGCGCGCATGGCGGCGGCGCATCTCATTATATGCCGCTCCGGCGCCTCCACCATCGCCGAGGCGACCACCATCGGGCGCCCGGCGATCATGGTTCCCTATCCACACGCGGTCGATGATCACCAAACCTCCAACGCGCATGCGCTGGACGCGGCCGGCGGCGGCTGGCTGCTACCGGAAGACGCCTTTACCCCCGATATTCTGGCCGGGCGGCTGGCCTCGCTGCTGACCATGCCGCGCATATTGGAAACCGCCGCCGCCGCTTCCAAGGCGTTCGGGCGCCCGGACGCGGCCAGCCGGCTGGCCGATATGGTCGCCGCCCTTTTGCCCGCCGAAGCCGCGGAGATTTCCGGGGCAGCCCCATGAGCACCCTGCCCCTTGATCTTGGCGTCATCCATTTTGTCGGCATCGGCGGCATCGGCATGAGTGGCATCGCCGAAATTCTGCACAATCTCGGCCACGGGGTGCAGGGCAGCGATGTGGCCGAGGGCGCCAATGTGCAGCGCCTCCGCGCCCTTGGCATCACGGTCATGATTGGCCACATCGAGGCTAATCTGGGCGATGCCGCCGTGGTGGTGGTTTCCTCGGCGGTGAGAGCCGACAACCCGGAATTGGTGGCGGCGCGGCGCGGGCTCGTTCCGGTCGTGCGCCGCGCCGAAATGCTGGGCGAGTTGATGCGCCTCAAATCCTCGATCGCCGTCGGCGGCACCCATGGCAAGACAACCACCACGTCCCTGGTCGCGCAATTGCTGGAGAGCGCCGGGCTTGATCCCACCGTTATCAATGGCGGCATCATCAATGCCTGGGGCTCCAACGCGCGCCTCGGCGGCGGCGACTGGATGGTTGCCGAGGCCGACGAAAGCGATGGCAGCTTCGTTAAACTGCATCCCACCATCGCCGTCGTCACCAATATCGATGCCGAGCATATGGACCATTACGGATCGTTTGAGGCTTTGCGCGCCGCCTTCGTCGATTTCGTCAAAAACGTTCCTTTCTATGGTTTCGTGGTGCTGTGCATCGATGATCCCGAGGTTCAGGCCCTGATCCCGGCGGTGCCCGAGCGCAAGATCGTCACCTATGGGCGCAACCCGCAGGCCGATGTGCGCGTTACCGCTTCGGCGCCCGCCGAAGGCGGCTCCAATTTCGATATCACAGTGGCGGCGCGCCGGGGTGCGCCCGAATCCCATATCACCGGCCTCTATTTGCCCATGCACGGCGCCCACAATGTTCAGAACGCCGTCGCCGCCATCGCCATCGCCGTGGAAATGGACGTCGGCGAAGCCCATATCCGCGCCGGGCTGGCCGCATTCGGCGGCGTCAACCGGCGCTTTACCAAGACCGGCGAGGCGCTGGGCATCACGGTGATCGATGATTATGGCCATCATCCGGTGGAAATCACGGCGGTGCTGGACGCGGCGCGGGCGGCGAGCCGTGACGGCCATATCATCGCCGTGGTGCAGCCGCACCGCTATTCAAGGCTGCGCGATTTGTTCGAGGATTTCTGCACCTGTTTCAACGATGCGGACACGGTCATCGTTGCCGATGTCTACGCCGCCGGCGAGGATGCCATCGACGGCATCGACCGGGCGGCACTGGTCGACGGCATCCGGGCGCGCGGCCACCGCCATGTGATTTCCTTAAATGATCCCGTCGATCTGGCGGCGCTGGTGGCGGCCAATGGCAGCCCCGGCGATATGGTTGTCTGCCTGGGCGCCGGCAGCATAACCGGCTGGGCCAACGCCTTGCCCGATGAATTGGCGCAACTATAATGGCCGCCAGCTGCAAAAGTGACCGCTTGATTGATGCCTTGCCGGACTTGCGCGGCCGCATCACCGAAAACGCACCTTTGTCGAAGTTGACCTGGTTCCGCGTCGGCGGGGGTGCGGAAATATTGTTCCGGCCCGCCGACCTGGATGACCTGGCCACGCTTATGGCCAACCTGCCCGCCGGAATTGCGCTTACCGTGATCGGCGTCGGCTCCAACATATTGGTGCGCGACGGCGGCATCGCCGGCGTCGTGGTGCGCCTTGGCGACGGCTTCAACCATATATCGGTGGACGGCGAGACAATCACCGCCGGCGCCGGCGCATCCAATTTGAAAATTGCGGGCGCCGCCCGGGACGCCGGCCTGACGGGGTTCGAGTTTTTGAGCGGCATCCCCGGCTCCCTCGGCGGCTCGCTCGCCATGAACGCCGGTGCCTTCGGCGCCGAAATGGCCGATATCACCGGCGCCGTCGATGCCATGGGCGCGGACGGCCCTTGTAGGCTCGGATTAGAAGATATGGGCTTTTCCTACCGCCATTCGGGTGCGGATGAAACCCTGATCTTCGTTGCCGCCCAATTAAAAGGCACCCCCGGAGACAAAGACGCCATCGCCCGGCGAATGCGCGATATCCAAGAAGAGCGCGGCATCAGCCAGCCCCTCAAAACACCCACCGGCGGTTCCACCTTCGTCAATCCGGTGGGCCACAAGGCCTGGCAGCTGATCGAACGGGCCGGCTGCCGAGGCCTGAAGCGTGGCGGCGCCATGGTTTCCGAAAAGCACTGCAATTTTCTGATCAATACCGGATCGGCGACGGCGGCCGATCTGGAAGGGCTCGGCGAGGACGTGCGCCGCCGGGTGATTGCCGAGACCGGCATCTCCCTGCAATGGGAAATCCGCATCCTCGGCACCGCCACCCCAGCTCCCTTATTGGAGGCCAGCCCATGAAGCGCAACGTGGCGGTCCTGATGGGCGGCTGGTCCGCCGAGCGCGAGGTGTCGCTGGTATCGGGGGCGGCGGTGGCTAACGGATTGAACGCAGCGGGCTATTCGGTCACCTCGATCGACGTTCAGCGCGACATGGGCGCGCTATTGACCCGGCTTTATCCGAAGCCGGACGCCGTGTTCAACGCCCTCCATGGCCGTTATGGCGAAGATGGCTGCGTCCAGGGTTTGCTCAACATCCTCGATATTCCCTACAGCCATTCCGGCCTGCTGGCGTCTGCCTTGGCCATGGACAAGCCGGCGGCCAAAGCCCTGTTCGCCGCCGCCGGCATAACTGTGGCCGAGCATGTGATCGCCAGCCGCGATGATCTGGCGGGCGGCGTGAGCTTCGAGGCACCCTACGTGATCAAGCCGCTCAACGAAGGCTCCAGCGTCGGGGTGACCATAATTGGCGCCGGCGAAACCTATTCGGCGGACACCGAATCGTGGCCCTATGGCGATAAAGTCATGGTTGAGAAGTTCATCGCCGGGCGCGAGCTGACGGTCGCCGTGATGGGCGATAAGGCCTTGGGTGTCACCGAGATCACCACCCAGCGGGGCTTTTACGATTACGACGCCAAATATGCGGAAGGCGGCTCTCAGCATCGCTTGCCGGCGGAAATACCGGCCCCGGTGGAGGCCGAGGCGATGCGCATTTCCACCTTGGCGCATCAAGAGCTTGGCTGCCGCGGCGTCAGCCGCGCCGACATTCGTTTCGATGGTAAGGATTTGTACATTCTTGAGGTGAACACTCAACCTGGGATGACACCGACGTCCCTGGTTCCGGAACAAGCGGCGCATGCCGGTATTCCGTTTCCAGAGCTCGTCGGTTGGATGGTGGAGAACGCTGCGTGCGACTAAGGGGGACATTCCTCAAGTCCGGCAAATTGCGCCGGCGCAGACTGCGCATTAAATCAATGTGGCGGCGGAAGGAGACGCGCGCCGGTCTGGCCACGTTGGTGCTGGCGGCGGCAAGCGTGGCCGGCTGGTGGGCGTGGCAAAGCGGCTTCGCTCAACGTGCCGCCGACAATTCCAAATGGACAATGATCGCGGCGTCGGCCAAATTCGGCTTTGCCCTCGATGAAATATTCGTCGAAGGCCGCCACCAGACCAAATCGCCCGAATTGCTCGGCGCGCTGCGTCTGAAGCGGGGCGCGCCGATTTTGGCGTTTGATCCCGAAGCCGCGCACGCGCGCCTCAAATCCCTGCCTTGGATTGAAAGCGTCTCCATCGAGCGGCACTTGCCCGATGTCATTCATCTGCGCATATCCGAGCGTCGGCCGATGGCGCTCTGGCAGCGCGACGGCCGTTTCCGCCTTATCGATACCGCCGGCAACGTGGTGCCGATCAGCGATATCGGGCGCTTCGGCAATTTGATCACGGTGATCGGGCCGGACGCGCCCCGCCACGCATCGGGGCTTTTGGACACGCTGGCCCAGGTGCCGGAACTGTCCCGGCGGGTCTCAGCCGCGGTGCGCATCGGCGCGCGCCGCTGGGATCTGCACTTAAGCAATCACCTGGCCATTCAATTGCCGGAGTTTGATCCCGAAACGGCCTTGCGGCAACTGGCCGAATTACAGCAAAGCGACGCCATCCTGGACCGGAACTATGCCGCCATCGATCTTCGATTGACGGGGCGCGTGGTGTTGCGCCCGGCGCCCGCTGAGGCGCCGGACGCCGCTCCTAAAAAATCCGCCGCCGCCACCGGAAGGGACACATGATAGCGCCCATGTTCAATTCCCACAAATATAATAAGCCGGCGCGTAACGGTTTGATCACGGCGCTGGATATCGGCACCACCAAGATCGTGTGCTTCGTTGCCCGGCCCACCGGCACCACCGCCGAGATCATCGGCATCGGCCATCGCATCTCCAAGGGCGTGCGTTCGGGCAATATCATCGATATGGACGCCATCGAGGCCTGCGTGCTGGCCGCCGTCGAAGACGCCGAACAGCTGGCCGAGGAAAATGTGCGCGACGTAGTGTTGTGCATTTCCGGCGGTGCGCCGCAATCACGGCTGATTTCCTTCGACGTCGCCATCGCCGGGCATGAGATTGGCGATGCGGATTTGCGCCGCGCCCTCGATCCGGCCTGGCTCTATGCAAGGCAAAGCGACGACCGCCGCATCCTGCATACCCTGCCGGTCGGCTATACCATCAACGGCAGCCCCGGGGTGCGCGATCCGCGCCGCATGTTCGGCGAGAAATTGGGCGTCAAGATGCACATCGTCACCGCCGACGCATCGCAGTTACGCAATGTCGAAAGCTGCATCGGGCGCTGCCGGCTGGATATCGAAGCCAATGTGGCGGCACCCTATGCGTCCGGCCTATCGTGCCTGGTCGAAGACGAAAAAGAGATGGGCGTCATCTGCATCGATATGGGCGGCGGCACCACCGGTATTTCGGTGTTCGTCGACGGCGAGGTCATCCATACGGTCTCGGTGCCCTTGGGCGGCACCCACGTGACCAACGATATCAGGCGCGGCCTGTCGACGCCGCTGGCCCATGCGGAGCGTATGAAAAGCTTGCTCGGCAGCGTCATCCCGTCGGCGTCGGACGACCAAGAGATTATCAAAGTGCCGCTGGTCGGCGAAGAAGGGCTCGACGAGAACGAGATCAGCCGCGCCATTTTGGTAGGTATCATCCGTCCGCGCCTGGAAGAGATATTCGAAATGACCCGCGCCAAAATCGAAGAGGCCGGCATCGACGCCGAGGTCGGGCGCCGGGTGGTGCTGACCGGCGGCGCCAGCCAGTTGAACGGCGTCAGCCAATTGGCCTCGGAAATTCTGAACCGGCAGGTGCGGCTTGGCCGCCCGGCCCATTTCAAGGGGCTTGCCGATTCCACCAACGGCCCGGCGTTTTCCACCTCCGCCGGGCTGATCCAGTTTGCATTGAACGAACGCGCGGAACAGTCGGTGACGTCATTCCGCGCCATGGAGGTGCCCAAAAACCGGATGGACCGGGTCGGGCAATGGCTTCGTGAGCATATTTGAATTTGAACAACCCAATCCCTGTCTTCATTGGAGGCTGATATGAGTATCAAACTTACCGTACCGACAACCACGGACACGCCGGATCTGAAACCGCATATCACGGTCATTGGCGTCGGCGGCGCCGGCGGCAACGCGGTGAATAATATGATCGAGAGTGGGCTCGAGGGGGTCGAGTTCCTGGTCGCCAACTCCGACGCCCAGGCGCTGGCCAAATCGTCCGCCGAGCGCCGCATCCAGATGGGGATCGACGTGACCCGGGGCCTTGGCGCCGGATCGAACCCGGATATCGGCCGCGCCGCGGCGGAAGAATCCCTGGAAGAGATCCTCGGTCATATCCACCATTCCAACATGCTGTTCGTGACCGCCGGGCTCGGCGGCGGCACCGGCACCGGGGCTGCGCCGGTGATCGCCCGCGCCGCCCGCGATTACGGCATCCTCACCGTCGGCGTGGTTACCAAGCCGTTCCATTTCGAAGGGGATCGGCGCATGCGCCTGGCCGAAGAGGGCCTGCTGGAATTGCAGCAATATGTGGATACCTTGCTGATCATTCCCAACCAGAACCTTTTTTATGTGGCCACCGAGCAGACCACCTTCGCCGACGCCTTCCAAATGGCCGATCAGGTGCTCTATTCCGGCGTGCGCGGGGTGACCGATCTGATGGTCTCACCGGGCCTCATCAATCTGGATTTCGCCGACATCAAGTCGGTGATGAGCGAGATGGGCAAGGCCATGATGGGCACCGGCGAGGCCGAAGGCGACAACCGCGCCGTCGAAGCCGCCGAGGCGGCGATCTCCAATCCCTTGCTCGACGATTCCTCCATGCAGGGCGCCCAGGGCGTGCTGATCAATATCACCGCCGGCAAGGACATCACCCTGTTCGAAGTGGACGAAGCCGCCAACCGTATTCGCAAAGAAGTCGACGACGACGCCAATATCATCTTCGGCTCCACCTTCGATGAGGCATTGGAGGGACGCATCCGGGTTTCGGTGGTCGCCACTGGTATCGATTCGGAAGCCCAATCCATGCCCGCGCGCGCGGCGCCGGCGATCACCGATGCCCGCGCCGCCGAGCCCGCCATCGAAGAGGCGCCCGAGCCGGAGGCCGAAATGCCGGCCGCCCGGGCGCCGGTTTCCGTATTCCCGCGCCCGGCGCCCCATATCCAGCAACAAGCACTGCGGCCGGAAATAGCCGATCGCGCGGAACGCACCGAAAGGCCGGTCTATACCAAGCCGGTCCCGTCGGTCGCTGGCATCACCGCGCCCGCCCAGCCTGCCCCGGCGGCCCATCATGCAGCGCCCGCCCAGCTGGCCACGCCTGCGCCGGCAGCCAGCCTGGACACGGCGCCTGCGATTGCCGAAGCGCCGGCGCCGGCGCAAGCGGAAGCATTCATCCCGGCGCCGCCGGTCATGGGCAATGTGGCCATCGACGACGCGCCGCAGGCCGATCCCTTCACCGCCGCAGACATGGTCAACACCCGCATCGAGCCCGAAGACATCGAGCCGCAGAAAAAATCCCTGTTCGAGCGGGTCACCGGCGTCGCCCGCAGCGAACGCCGGGTTCCGAAGCGCGAACGCACCACCCTGCCCAAGGCGATGCAGGCCGAGCCCGAGCCCGAGATTGCCGAGATCGAAAGCGAGCCGATGATCGAGCCGGCGCCCGCCGAGCCGGTGATCGAAGCGACGCCGCTCGCGTCGGAGATTATGGCCGAACCCGCGCCCGAAAACAGCCTTGAGCCGGAAGCCAGCCTTGAGCCGGAAGCCATACTTGAGCCGGACGCCATGCCTGAGCCGAAAGCCCCGGCGCCGGAGGCCAGCGAAGACAATATCGCCTTCGCGGTCACCGATCAGGATTCTTTGGCCGCTCCCGAGCCCGAAGAGGCCGCAACCGAAGCCGCCGAATCGGTGCCGGAATTTGCGCCCGAGCCGGAATTGGACGATCAGGGCGCCTTTGGCGGGCTGGATCCGGACGAGAATCTTGGCGACGGGCAGGATTCCGGCGATCTCCTTGAAATTCCAGCATTTTTACGGCGCCAGGCCAATTAAATCAGGCGCCGGAATAGCGTAACAATTCGCAATAATTGTTGATTTGAACGGCGCCTGAGCCGTTGCTAAAAAAGCCATGAGGCAAGCGCGCCTTGGAGGCCATGTGGCGGGGGTGCCGCAAAATTGGAATAGGCGCGCGAAACGTGGAGTAGGCGCGCGAAACGTGGAGTAGGCGCGCGAAACACTAAGTATTCGGGGGTAAGGCCGGCTCAAACCGGCCGCACGGAATGAAACGCACATGAACCATCTCGGCCGCAATAGTACCATTGGTGCGGACAATATCGCCGCCAGCACAGCCGCAGCCAAAAGCCTGGTCGATCTGGCCATGGAAAATTATGCGGTGCAGCGGACCCTGTCGCGCGCCGCGAGCTGCGTGGGCGTTGCCTTGCATTCCGGCAAGAAAATTTCGCTGACCATCAATCCGGCAGGCGCCGGCACCGGCATCCAGTTCCGGCGCACCGATCTGGCCGGCTCCGCCCCGATCGCCGCCAATTGGGAGAACGTGGTCGATACCACCATGTGCACCACCCTTGGCGGCGAAGGCGACGTGCGCATCGCCACCGTGGAACATTTGATGGCGGCCCTGGCCGGCTGTCATGTGGACAACGCGGTTGTTGAAGTCGACGGCCCGGAATTGCCGGTGATGGATGGCAGCGCCCATCCGTTTGTGTTCCTGATCGAATGCGCCGGCGTGGTTGAACAGAACGTGTCCCGCCCGGTTCTGGAAATTCTGAAACCGGTCAAGGTTTCCGCCGGCGCCAGCAGCGCCGAATTACGCCCCGCCGATATTTTTTCGGTGAGCTTCGAGATCGATTTCGATCAATCCGCCGTTTCGCGCCAGGAAATTTCCGTCAATCTGGTGAACGGCACCTTCAAGAACGAGATCGCCCGGGCGCGCACCTTCGGCTTCGCCAATGAGGTCGAAAAGCTGCGCGCCGCCGGTCTGGCCCTCGGCGGCTCCCTGGATAACGCCGTGGTGGTCGACGGCGAAACCGTGCTCAACGAGGGCGGCCTCCGCTACGCAGACGAATTTGTCCGCCACAAGGTGCTGGACGCGGTCGGCGATCTGTATCTGGCCGGCGCGCCCATCAAGGGCCATTACAAGGGCGTCCGCGCCGGCCACACCCTGACCAATACGCTGTTGCGCACCCTGTTTGCGGATGCCGGCGCCTGGCGCATCCAGAACGGCGACGCCAAGCCCAACCCTATCGCCGCCACCGGCTGAGGGCTTTCCCGAAATTGATCTGGCCAATTGCCGGCCCCCATGGCCGGCATATTTGTTTGCCATGGGCTATTTATCCAAGACAGCCCGCCGGTAAATAGGCTATATATGGCCCTTGTTGCGCCCATTGGCGCGGGATATTTCAGACGGAAATATGCGGATATTCATGGATCGTAGCGCTAACAATTCGGGGCACCCGAGATGGCCGCTTGCCGGCATATTTGTGGCCGCCGCATTGCTGCTTTCGGCTTGCGCCTCGAGCGACGATGATGCCTATTCCGAGGGCGCTGTCGAGCGGCTGTATAATGGCGCCTTGAACCTCCTGCAGAACGAAGATTTCGAGGAAGCGGCGGTCGCCTTTGACGAGGTGGAACGCCAGCACCCCTATTCCATCTGGGCGACCAAGGCGCAGATTATGGCCGCCTACAGCCACTATCAGAACAACGCCTATGACGATGCGGTGGTTGCCATCGACCGCTTCGTGCAGCTGCATCCGTCGAACCGGGATGTGCCTTACGCCTATTACCTGAAATCGCTGTCTTATTATGAGCAGATATCCGATGTCGGGCGCGATCAGCAGATGACCCGGCTGGCGCTGAAATCCATGCAGGATCTGGTGACCCGCTTTCCCGAATCGAAATATGCCCGCGACGCCGAGTTGAAGATCGATCTGACCCGCGACCATCTGGCCGGCAAGGAAATGGAAATCGGCCGCTATTATGAAAATCAAGGACGCTACCTGGCGGCCATCAACCGCTTCAAGATTGTGCTGGAAAGCTATCAGACCACCACCCACGTGCCCGAAGCCCTGCACCGGCTGACGGAAACCTATCAGGCTATCGGTCTGGTCGGCGAAGCCCGCAAAACGGCAGCCATCCTCGGCCATAATTTCCCCGGCAACGAATGGTATATCGATTCCTTTGAAATCGTCGAAGGCGGACCAAAGCCGGTACCGGCGGCGGCGGACCAGCCCGAGACCAAGCCCTGGTATTGGCCGTTTTGACGCCGCCGCGCGGCCCCGAATTTGAAGCGTAACCAGAATTCGATGCTCCGATCCCTGACCATCCGCAACATTGTGCTGATCGAGAAATTGGACCTCGCGTTCGAAGCCGGGCTCGGCGTGCTCACCGGCGAAACCGGATCGGGGAAATCCATATTGCTCGATGCCCTCGGACTGGCGCTCGGCGCCCGCGCCGATACCGATCTGGTCAGCGCCGGCGCCGAACAAGGCTCGGCCATCGCCGCGTTCGAGCTGGATGGCGCCCCGGCCATCGATAAATTGCTGGCCGACAACGATCTCGCCGACGAAGGCGCGCTGGTGCTGCGCCGCTCGGTATCGGCGGGCGGCCGGTCCCGCGCTTTTGTCAATGACCGCCCGGTGAGCGCCACCCTGTTGCGCCAAATCGGCGAGGCGCTGGTGGAAATCCACGGCCAGCTGGAATCCCACGGTCTTTTGGATGCCGCCAGCCATGTCAGGTACGTGGATGCCTTTGGCGGCAACGGCAAACTCCTGGCCCGCACCAGTGCCGCCTATGAGGCCTGGCAGGATGCGGAAGCGGCGCGTAGGCAAGCCGAAGAGGATATGCTGCGCACCCGAAAAGACGAAGAGTTTCTGCGCCACGCCAGCGCCGAATTGGCCGAGATCGATGCCAAACCCGGCGAAGAAGAGGCCCTGGCCCGCACCAGGGGCGCGCTCATGCATGGCGAGCAATTGCTGGCCGCCCTCACCGCCGCCGCTGCCGATCTGGCGGGCGGCGAGACGGCGGAGAGCGCCTTGCGCGCGGCCCTCGCAAATCTGCGCAGCGCCGAGGACAAGGCGGATGGGCCCTTCGATGCGGCCATGAACGCCTTGGAGCGCGCTTTGATCGAGCTGAACGACGCCGAAAGTGAGATCGAGCGGGCCTCAAACGGTATGAGCCAGGACCCGGCGGCCATGGAACAGGCCGAGGAGCGTCTGTTTGCCTTGCGCGCCCTGGCCCGCAAACACAATGTGAGCGCCGATGATTTGGCGGCGCTTAGGGATGAGATGGAGGCCAAACTGGCGCAATTGAACGACGGCGCCGAGGCATTGCGGCACCTCGAAAAAGCGGCGGCCGAAGCGCGGGGTGCCTATATCGCGGCCGCCGCCAAACTGACCAAGGCGCGCAAAAAAGCCGCCGCCGCCATGAAAATCCGGGTCGAGAAAGAGCTGCCCGCCTTGATGCTGGAAAAAACCAAATTTCAGGTGCGCTTTGAGGATTTGGACGAAAATTCCTGGGGCCCGAACGGCGCCGAGCGTCTGCGCTTTGAAGTTCAGACCAACCCCAACACTGCCCCTGGCCCCATCGGGCGCATCGCATCGGGGGGCGAATTGGCGCGCATCATGCTGGCCATCAAGGTGGTGCTGGCCGATGCAGACGGCGCGGCAACGATTGTCTTTGACGAGGTGGACGCCGGCATCGGCGGCGCGGCGGCGGCGGCGGTGGGCGAGCGCTTGGCGCGCCTGGCGGAACGCTTCCAGGTGCTGGTGGTGACCCATTCGCCCCAGGTCGCGGCGCGCGGCAACAGCCATTGGCGCATCACCAAAGAGGGCGGCAAGGAAACCAGCGCCACCCAAGTGGCCGCACTGGACGAGGATGCCCGTATCGAGGAAATCGCCCGCATGCTCGCCGGCGCCGCGGTTACCGACGAAGCCCGCGCCGCCGCGACGAGCCTGATCGAAGGCGAGGCGGAGGCGAACCAGTGAATGCGGCAACCGGCGTTATTCCGGCCGCAGACCTGACCGAGGAGGAAGCCGGGGCTGAGCTGGCAACCCTCGCCGCCCAAATAGCCAAGCACGACCAGGCCTATCACCGGGACGACAGCCCGGAAATATCCGACGCAGACTATGACGCGATGCGGGCCCGCAACGGCGCCATCGAAGCCCGCTTCCCGCACCTGGTGCGCGCCGACAGCCCATCGAAGCGCGTCGGCTCCGTCCCTGCGGTTGGCTTTGCCAAAATCAGGCACGCCCAGGCCATGCTGTCCCTCGGCAATGTCTTCTCCGAAGGCGAGCTGGCCGATTTCCTCACCGGCATCCGGCGCTTTTTGAAGGAGCTGGCCGACGATGAAAGCATCCCGTTGGAGATGGTGGCCGAGCCGAAGATCGACGGCCTGTCCCTGTCTTTGACTTACCAGAACGGCAAACTGGTTTCGGCGGCCACCAGGGGCGACGGCACCGTCGGCGAGGATGTCACCAGCAATGTGCGCACCTTCCAGGGCCTGGTGACCGAGCTGCCCGGCCAAGCGCCCGAGCTGGTGGAAATCCGGGGCGAGGTGTATTTGTCCAAAACCGATTTCCAAGCCCTCAATCAACGCCAGGCCGAGGCCGGCGAGAAAACCTTCGCCAATCCCCGCAACGCCGCCGCCGGATCCTTACGCCAACTGGACACATCGATCACCGCCGCCCGCCCCTTGAAGATGTTCGCCTATGCGTGGGGCGGGTTGTCGGAGCCCATCGCCGACACCCATTGGCAGTTCCTGGACCAGCTCAAAACCTGGGGCTTCCAGGTCAACGAGCGCACCCGTCTCTGCGCCGGGCTGGGCGATATGCTCGCCGCATATTCTGACACCAACGATGCACGCGCCGGGCTCGATTACGACATCGACGGCATGGTTTATAAGGTCAACCGCATCGACTGGCAGGAGCGGCTGGGCTTCGTTTCCCGCGCGCCGCGCTGGGCGGTGGCGCACAAGTTCCCGGCCGAGCAAGCCGTCACCGTCGTCAATGACATCGAAATTCAGGTAGGCCGCACCGGGTCGCTAACGCCGGTGGCCAAGTTGGAGCCGGTGACGGTTGGCGGCGTCGTTGTCTCCAACGCGACGCTGCACAACGAGGACGAGATCGCGCGCAAAGATGTGCGCATCGGCGACACCGTGGTGGTGCAGCGCGCCGGCGACGTGATCCCGCAAGTTGTCGAAGTGGTGGCGAACAAGCGCCCCAAAAACACAAAACCATTCCAAATGCCGGACACCTGCCCCGAATGCGGCAGCCCGGCTATCCGCGACGAGGGCGAGGTGGCGCGGCGCTGCACCGGCGGCTACACCTGCCCGGCCCAGGCGGCGGAAAAGCTAAAACATTTCGTCTCCCGCGGCGCTTTTGATATCGAGGGGCTGGGGGCCAAACACATCGCCGATTTCTTCGAAGACGGCATCATCGAAACCGAAGCCGATATCTTCCGGCTCAAAGACAAGCGCGCCGATTTGTTGGAGCGGGAGGGTTGGGGCGACTTATCGGTGGACAATCTGCTCGCCGCCATCGATGCCCGCCGCGCCGTTGCGTTGGAGCGTTTGATCTACGCCCTCGGCATCCGCCAGGTGGGCCAGGCGACGGCGCGCCTTTTGGCCAAAACCTACGGCTCCTTGGACGCCTGGATTGCAGCGATGATCGCCGCCAAGGATGCAGAATCGGAAGCCTATCAGGAGCTGACCAATGTGGACGGCATCGGGCCGTCGGTGGCCGAAGACGTCGCCGCCTATTTCGCGCTTAAACGTAACCGGGATGTGGTCGAAGATTTGGCTGATCAATTGGATGTCGCCGAATTCGAAGCGCCGGACGATAGGGATTCCCCGGTGGCGGGCAAGACGATTGTCTTCACCGGCTCGCTCGAACGCATGAGCCGGGGCGAGGCCAAGGCCAAAGCCGAAGCCCTCGGCGCCAAGGTAGCCGGCTCGGTCTCCAAGAAGACGGATTATGTTGTAGTCGGCGCGGATGCGGGCTCAAAGGCGAAGAAGGCGGCGGCGTTGGGGGTTGCGATTTTGAGCGAGGATGAATGGCGGGCGAAGATAGGCGAAAGTTAGGACTCTAGCGCGCGGGGGATGGCATGGTCGGCCCGCGCGCGGCCTCGATGGGGTTCCCCTAGCCGCAAGAAGAAGTTGAACCACAGAGACAGTGAGACGGCGAGAAGAAAAAGAAGAATCACCACAGAGTTCACAGAGGACACAGAGGGCCGCCAAGCCGGCGCCCTTTCCTGAAACATTAAGTTGAATATCTGCTCCGCGATTCTCTACACTGCGGAGCGACACCATTGAGCAAGGGGCCGGACTTGGATCAAATTTTTGAATTCCTGAATGGCAATGGGGATTGGCTGATACCCTTTGCCGGGCTAATTGTCGCCGTGCTGGCATACGTGCGAAGTCTGAAATCGCAAACGCCCGGCATAGCGCAGCACGCCGACGGCAACAACAACACGCAACAGAACCAGGGCGACGGCGACGGCAATGTGCAAATCGCCCACGCCGAAAACGTTCAACTGAACATTGGTGCCGGAATTGACGTCAACGAAATTGTCACACAACTTGTCGCGAAAGAGCGGGAGCTCGCCGATAAGGAGCATCTGCTTCAAGACCAGGATCAGGAGATCAAGGGTCTGAAAGAGGCCGTCGAGGCCCTGTCCCAATCCCAGGCCCTCGGCGTCGAAACCGCCCTCGCCCAACTGCGGGACGGCAACACCGAAGACGCCGAAGCCATCTTCCAAACCATACTGACCGCCAAAAAAGCCGAGGGCGAAACGGCCTACAAAGACGCCGCCGCCGCCGCCCGCCACATCGGCGCATTGGCATACCTGCACGACACCGAAAAAGCCATCGCTATGTACCGCCAAGCGGTGAACTTGGACCCTGACGACGCCGACGGCTGGAACCAACTAGGTCATTTGCTTGACCGCAAGGGCGAGCTGGCCGGGGCCCAGGCCGCCTATGAAAAGGTTCTGGCCCTCGGCAACCGGGTCGCGGACCAGACGGTGATCGCGGTGGCCTACGGCAATCTGGGTATCCTGTATTACACCCGAGGCGATCTGGACGCGGCGGAGGAGCATTACCGCAAATCCCTGGCCATTGATGAAGAGCTTGGCCGCAAGGAGGGCATGGCGAATCAATACGGTAATCTGGGCAACTTGTACAAAATCCGGGGCGATATGGACGCGGCGGAGGCGCACTACCGCAAATCCCTGGCCATCAACGAAGAACTTGGCCTCAAGGAGGGCATGGCGACCGATTACGGCAATCTGGGCATCCTATACCAAACCCGGGGCGATATGGATGCGGCGGAGGAGCATTACCGCAAAGCCCTGGCCATCGAGGAAGAGCTTGGCCGCAAGGAGGGCATGGCGAACCAATACGGCAATCTGGGCAACTTGTACAAAATCCGGGGCGATATGGACGCGGCGGAGGCGCACTACCGCAAATCCCTGGCCATCAACGAAGAACTTGGCC
>Ga0114996_10001268_pt1 | contig 34062 bp, 29 predicted proteins | sample ArcticOcean_MG_C_4_FD_87039 | JGI IMG/M metagenome (GOLD analysis project Ga0114996, IMG submission 87039) | Marine microbial communities from western Arctic Ocean - ArcticOcean_MG_CB4_134 | ecosystem: Environmental > Aquatic > Marine > Oceanic | place: Arctic Ocean: Canada Basin | collected... | reverse complement strand
CTGAACTTCTTTTACTGAATCATCCTGAACTTCTTTTACTGAATCATCCTGAACTTCTTTTACTGAATCATCCTGAACTTCTTTTACTGAATCATCCTGAACTTCTTTTACTGAATCATCCTGCGAGACTGACTTATCTGAAGATGTTTTTTCTACTGATTCATTTTCTACTGGTTTCTCTGCATCTTTCTTATCTTCTTTAAACTGTTCAATATATGATATCTCATTTACAACATTCACATATTTCATAATCTCGTTTGCAATGGCTCTTTTAATTATCTGCAAACCTTCCAATAAGAAATATTCATTGGGAATTTCTATGCTTGCAATATTCTGCTCAACTTTTACATTAATCTTTCCGATGCTATTTGGAATCCTTCTTTCAATTATCTCATTGATCATTTCTTCATTCTGTTCAATCTTCTTGACAACTGTAAAGTTATATTCTAAAGTTCTTCCTGCATATCGGTGATTAAAATCTATTTGAGCTCTCCCTGATCCGACAAACCTGACAATGCCTCTTCTGCCATCTATTTCTACTTCTTCACCAATAGTGATTTGATCGGCTTTATCTCTAAATTTCCTCAACGGCATCAGCCTAGTCTTCGAAGTATCTCTAACTCCGAATCCTTTCTCTGGTGGAATATCTATATCTACTGCTTCTCCTACTTCTGCTCTTTCAAGAGCTTCATCCAATCCTTTTAATACCCAACTTGCTCCAACTGCTACTAATCTAGGCTTGAAAACAAAATCTTCATCGAATTCACCTATCTTTTTTCCTTCCTCTTCTATTGTTGTTTCTATTAAATCCCCTGTATCCTTAACTTTTGCAGTAAAATCTAATAATATTAAATCTCCATTCTTCATAGATTATTATCTTACAATGCAAGTATAAAAATAAATTAGTGATAAAAAAACTTCGAAAAAGTTAATTAGTTTAAATAAATATAATATTTGAAAATCTATGAATAGTTCTGCGAATAATGCCACTTATCAGAAGTTAATTATGCTTCCCGGACCAACTAATGTCCCTATCGAAGTTACCCAGGCAATGGTCGCTCCTAGTATTGGCCACCGAACATCTGATTTCAGTTCCATGATGAAAGAGATGATTCGTAAGGGAAAGATTCTCTTTGAATGTAACGAAGACGTCATTTATTTATCCTCTTCTGGCACTGCAGCCGTAGAGGCCAGTATAACAAACATTCTTCGAAAAGATGATAAAGCAATAGTTACTGTCTGTGGAGAATTTGGTGGAAGAGTTTCCGAACAAATATCTAGTGTCGGCGCTTCTGCTATTGAACTAGTTGCAGATTACGGAGATTTTCCTTCTTTATCTGATTTAGAACGATCTTTGGAAAAAAATCCTGATACTAAAGCTGTGTATATCGTAACTAATGAAACCTCATCAGGTGCAATGTGTCACTGGCTCAAAGAAGCTGGAGATCTAACATCGAAGTACGGTGCATTTCTTGTAGCTGACGCAGTTTCTAATTGGGGTGCAGATAAAATGCCTCTTGAAGATTATAATATTGATTTTATTGCTACTGGCAGTCAAAAGTCCTGTGCAGCGCCTCCTGGATTAGCTATGATTGCACTTAGTAAACGATACAAAGAACAAATGTTCAAGGATCCTCAGAAACTTCATTTTCTCAATCTTCCACGTTATATAAAAATGTCCGATAAAGTAAAACAAACTCCTTTCACTCCATGTTTACCTGTCTATTTTGCTTTGAACAAAGCATTTGATATTATGATTGAAGAAGGAATGGACAATCGCTATGTTCGACATCAGGTTTGCGCAAAGGCATTTTATGATGCATTTGAAGCAATGGGCTTGCAACTCTTTGGTGAACCAACAGCTCGATCTAATACCGTTGTATCTATTGCATATCCTGAGGGATTAGACGACAAAGAATTTCGTGGTTCATTATCTAAAAACTACGGCGTCGTAGTTGCTGGAGGGTTTGGTGATTATGCAGGAAAGATATTCCGAGTTGGAAGTCTCGGCATGATTAATGAATACTATGTTCTGACTACAATTTCTTCAATTGCAAATAATCTTAACCGACTAGGATTTAAGGCAAATACTGACGCAGCAATAGATGCAGCATTAACAAATCTATCTAAGTTATAGATTTAATTCGTTTTACGGCCTTAATCTCTTTAAGATAATCCGCAACTGTAGGAATTACTAGCGTTTCCCATTTCTCATCCAATTCCAATCTTCTTCTTACTTCAGTCGCAGATAGTGCGTTTCTGTCCAATAGTGGTACGTTTATTACTTTGGTTTCGTCTTTATTGAACAACTTCTCTGTCACTTCATCATTAGTGAAAATTATATTATATGCTCCTATTGCGTTCTTAATTGACAATATCCACTCTGTGTGATTATTTGCGTCATTTATTGGAACAATCGTAATACTTTCATGTAATTTTCTATCAATTATAGATAATTCAATCATCTTCTTTCTTTCTTCAAATGTAAATGGATTTCTTTTCTGATTGCTTTTTTCTGCACTTCCAACAATTATATATAACTTATCTGAATTATTCTTAGCAAATTCTATAGCTTCTATGTGCCCTTTGTGTAATGGCTGAAATCTTCCTACTAATATTCCTGTTTTCATATTCATTATTTCTAGTCATGGAAATTCTATTTAAATCCCCGTTGTATTTATTGGTCTAATGATAAAAATTAATGGCTCTCGAGGAGAAGGAGGCGGACAAATCTTAAGAACGTCTGTATCGTTAGCCGCTGCCTTATGTGTACCCTTGCAGATCTATAATATACGTTCTAATAGACCTAAACCCGGACTTCGCCCTCAACATCTCTCATCAATTAAAACTATTGCACAATTGAGCGACTCTGTTACTGAAGGCTTAACTCTTGATTCTACTAAAATCTCATTATATCCTAATCGTATCTCTCCTCAAAATATAGATATTGATATTGGAACTGCTGGCAGTATAACACTACTTACTCAATCTATTCTGCAGGCAGTCAGTATAACTGGAAAATCATTCAAGTTCACAATTACTGGAGGAACTGATGTTAACTGGAGTCCTTCTACAGATTATTTTTGTAAAATTATAATCCCTTTGTTAATTAAATTAGGATTTTCAATATCTGCTTCTGTAGCTAAACGTGGTTTCTACCCGCAAGGCAACGGCAAAATCATACTCCAAATTACTTCCCCAAAACAAATTGAGCCAATTTCATTTATTGAACCTGAACATTCAAATATAAAGATTGACGGAATAATTACATCTAAATCAAATTCATCCCACGATGACGCAGAGTCTAAAATTATAGAACAATGTAATGCGGCAAAAACCTTTTTAGAAAAACATCAAATTAATATCGATTCAATTAACACCTCCGTTCATAATTCTGACTCTTTCTCCTCTGTTATTTGTATCTCAAGTACCTCTGGAAAGAGCTTTATAGGATGTGATAATCTTGTCACTGATACTAGAAAATTTAAGGAATCTGGAAATACATGCTCTAAAAAATTTCTCTCCGAATATACTTCACAGTCCACTGTAGATCGACATTTAGCTGATATGATTATTCCATTTTTGGCACTATCTAAAAAACAGTCTATCTTTACTACGTCGAATATCAGTAATCATCTACAAACAAATCTGGATTTGTGTAAATTCATTACCGGAATGAATTATAAGATTGATAAAAAAAATAATTTTTGTTACTCAGTAACCATTAATCCTTAAAAAGGATAATAATTATTCCTGTTACATGGCAATGCCTTATCAAATCCCTGGAGCCACTGCAGTAGGAATAACTTTTGACAATGGAGTTGTTTTAGGTGCAGAAAAACGTGTTTCTTACGGCACACATCTTGTTAGTAGATCAGGCAAGAAAGTTTTTCAAATTACTGATACAGTAGGTGCAGTCGCAGCAGGCATGATTGCTGATATGAATATACTCATGCGTGAAGTAACGGCACACACAAAAATCTTACAATTAGAGACAAATCAACCTGTTCCACCTAATTCTATTGCAAAGTTAATGGGTGTAATTATGTATCAACAAAAATGGTTTCCTATGATGACTCAAGTCATACTTGCAGGTGTTGAAAATGGTAAACCTGCTGTATATGTTCTTGATCCATTAGGTTCTGTTATTCCTGATGAATATGCTACTGTTGGTACTGGTGCCGAATTGGCAATAGGCGTTGTTGAATCAGAATATAAGCAAAACCTTACTGAACAAGAAGCAGTTGATTTGGCTATAAAATCTATTCGTTCTGCAGTAAATCGTGATGCTGCATCTGGAGATGGTATCGATATACTTATTGTCACAGAAAATAAAATCCGTGAACAATCAGTAAAAACTTAATTCATATATTCTATAATATTTTTTGGAACAATTTATAGTCTAATCTATTCTAATCTAGGTGTACATGTCTAAATCTCTTTCTGATTATCTTTCTGAACATAAATGGATGACTCTGGTCGTTGTCAATATAGCTACATTCTTAGCACCTCTAGATACCGGTATTGTTGCACTGGTGTTACCAAATATTGCAAGAGATTTCCAAACTGGAATTGAAATTGCAATCTGGGTCTCTGTAATCTATTTAATTATACTTGCAACTTTTATGACCAGCTTTGGTAGATTTTCTGATATTCATGGAAGAAAAAAGTATTTTGTAATTGGATTAGGAATATTTGTAATAGGTTCATTTTTTAGTGGAATGTCACAAACTATTGCGGAATTATTAATATTCAGAATTATTCAGGCTATAGGAGCTGCACTATTATTAGTTAATAGTCGTGCAATAATTACTGATGCTTTTCCTCCTGAAGAACGAAGATTGGCAATGAGTATTCATGTTACTGTAATATACCTTGCAATAGCTACTGGTCCCGCATTAGGCGCAGTAATTACTGAATATATTGGCTGGAGGAATGTTTTCTTTATCAATGTTCCTTTAGGACTTGTTCTGCTTCCTATTGTATCATCCAAACTTACCGAAAGTAGAAAATCTCTTAATAAATCTATGGACTGGCTTGGCTCTTTCTTTTTCGCATCTTCCTTATCGTGCCTTCTTGTTGCCATTACATTTGGACCTAGGGAAAGCTGGACTAGTGTCGATCTCTACATCGAAGAGATCTTTCTTCCAATGCTAGGTAATTTTCATATCTGGTCACGCATTGCTATATCTATTCCATTACTGATTCTTCCCATACTCTCACTGGCATTTCTGCTTGTATTCATTATAGTTGAATTTAAAGCCAAAAATCCTATACTTGATATCAAAATGCTTAGTAAAAATAGGTTATTTTTGTCTACTAATCTTACTGCTCTGTTTATGTATACTTCACATTACAATGCTCTTGTTATGATTTCTTTTTATTTACAATTGATTAGACTAATCGATCCAATTGAAGCCGCTTTTATGATCTCTGCATTTCCTTTTACAGTGGTAATTACTTCTATTGCCGTTGGCAAATACTCTAAACTCATATCTTCTAGAGAACTTAGTGCTTTAGGGATGGCAATTGTAGCTATCTCTCTCCTTTTAATGAGTCGTCTTACTATGTCGTCTTCGGTATTGTTCATCGAAGTCTCACTCGTGATTATGGGAATTGGTCTTTCCTTGTTTGCTGCACCAAATACTAATGCAAATCTCTCGTCGGTAAGTTCTGACGACCGAAGTTTAGCCAATGGTATGTTGGGAACAATGAGACATCTTGGACAGGCTCTAAGTCTTGCTATTGGAGCTTCTACCGTTGGATTGTTTCTTTCTGAAGACATCTATAATGTGGGTGGATCAATATCCGTTACACAATATGTCGGAGGCCTTAGTCAAGCTTTCTTTATTGGCTTTATAATTGCCGTACTTGGCATCTTTATAGCTCTAATTCGTGGAAATAAATGAACAAAAACAATTATTCTAGATCTAAATTAAATTCTTCCAGACAGAATCTTTTTGACGCATCAAAATTGATTGGTCAAATGACTCTTAGTACATTTGGACCATTTGGACTTGAAAAACTAACCGTGAATAATTATGGCGATGCATTCGTTCTTCGTGATGGTAATTCTATTCTTGAGAAATCCGAACTAGACCATCCTGTTGCTAAAATCATGTTGGATGTCTCGGAAACTATGGTAAAACACGCGGGCGATGGTACAATTTCTGCTATTCTTCTTACTTCATTCTTACTTGAACAGGCACGCCTCAATCTGGAAAAAGGCATTCATCCCAATATTATTATTGACGGATATAACAAATCTCTAGATTTTTCTCTATCTTTACTTGATTCTCTTAAATTTCCCATTAAAAGCAAATCTCAATGGAAAAATCTTGTTTACTCTTCTCTATCTTCTAAGTTTGGGAAACTGGAATCTGATAAACTTTCACAACTAACAATAAACGCGATCTCTAGTATTGACCCTTCTTTATCTGATCATAAGACTATCAATTATGTAAACATACTAAGTCATGGAGGAGATTCTACATTGAATAGTAAATTGGTCGACGGAATTGTTTTTGACGGAGATCCTTTATCTAAATCTGAACACTTGCCAATTACCGATGCAAAAATTGCAATTCTCTCATCACCTTTGGCAATATCTAACGATGGAATAAAAAAAGAAATTACAATTGAGGATCCAAATCTCTTGGGAGAATTTAAAAAAACTGAAAAACAAATATTATCTGATTCTATTAAACCATTAATTGACGCTGGCATAAATGTATTATTTAGTCATAAAACTATTGATGATTCATTAATCTCTAAACTTGATTCATTAGGTATTCTTACAGTAAAACGGGTTCCGATGAAATCTCTTGAACTTATTGAAAAATCTACCGGCTGCATTATAACAAACAATGTGAAAGAAATATCTTCAAATACTGTTGGCCATTGTTCAAATCTAACATCTATAAAAATGTATGATAAAAACTGGTTTGTACTTGATCATGGTTCTAATCATAAATCCAATACTATCTTAATTCGTACCGAAACACAACGATATAGCGATCTTTATGAGGATATTCTTACTAGAATTCTGTCATTGATCCGAGTTTCTCTACAAAATCCGTATGTGGTATTTGGACGTGGCTGGTTCGAGTTTATTCTTTCAAATCAACTTCGCTCATTTTCCGTTCCTATTGATGGTCTACAACAATTGGCAGTTAAATCATATTCTAACGCTATAGAACTGATCCCGATCTCTCTTGCACTCAATGCAGGTTTTAATAATATTGACCTAATTGTGGCGATTAGGAATTCTCAACCGTCATCTGACAAGTATGTCTGCCTTGATTATATGAATAGGAAGTTATCATATACAAAAAACCCAAAAATCATCGAGTCTTCCTATATGAAAAGACAAATATTAATTACTGCTACTGAAGCTGCTAACTCTATTCTAAGAATTAATGATGTATACCATGGCAAATCTAAATAATTATATTATCTCATTCTGATTGTCGAAAATATATTTAACACGCCAATTAATTGCCCTAATAATACCAATGCAACAAATACTCCTGTAGGTAAAACATACGGTTCAATTAAGAATCCTACAGATGCAATAGACAAACCCTGTCTTAATGCCTGACCTCCTTGCCATCCGATAAATGAAATTGTTGACGCAACACCGTATATCGCAAGTTCACTGAATACTATATGAATTATTGATAGTCTCTTAGATGTTTGATGTTTATCAAACATTGATGACATAGAACCATAAACTATGCTCCATCCTAACATTCCAATCACTCCTACTATTAGGAATACAAAATATCCTACTATGAGCCATGTTCCAGGAAAAGCGCCTATGATTAATGGAAGTCCTGAAGTAGGAAGTAGTATTGGTAAAGTAAAACAAATAGCTGCGATTGTATTGATTAAAGCAAGTATTAGAAAATACTTTGATACTAAATTTGTTTCAATTAAATCTGGCATACGAATTTACTGTTCTTGTCTTAGCGTTACTAGTATATTTATTATTCCTATTGCTGTTCCAGTCAGTGCCAATCCCATTCCTGCACCTGTTGGAATTACCGTGAATGTAATTAAAGTCTGAACAATTGCCATACCAGCTCCCATACATTGATCAACAAGCACTACACATCCTGTATCAGGAAGCATTGCTCGTCCTCCTATGAAACCTGCTAATGCAAAGAATGTTGTTGTAACATAAACTCCTAATGCGGTGACAACAAGATGACCCCGTGCCAATAATTTGTTAGTAGTTCTCTTATTCATTACTCTAGAAGATATATAGTAAGTTCCTGCCCATCCTGCCATTCCTAATATTCCTACAGAAACGTGTATGAGGAATGCTATTAATAACCAAGTTCCAGGAAAAGACGCCACCGCTGTGGATAGCGAAAATAAATCTCCTTTGGGCGGGATGTTTCCATTTCCAATTGTATCTGGAAGTAAAAATACTGTAACATAAAGTAATGATAAAATTGTATTTATTATTGCGACATATACAAACCACGTTGCTACTTTTTCAGTTTCTACGCGATTAGACATTTACATTTACCACATTAAATCTCAACATTGTAACAATAAAAACCTTAGGTTTAACAATTAAATATTAGTAGCAAAATATGTCGATTTATGGAAAAAGCTGTTCTTTTGTATCGCTATCTTCAACAATTATAGCTTTATATGGACAAGATTGAGCTGCTTCTAAAACTGTTTGATTACTTGCCCCCTTTTTATCTACTAACTTAAGTGGTGCATATGCCATGAATGAAGATTTTAAACTTGCTTCATCAATTTTGAATACTTGTGGCGCTATTGCAACGCAACTTCCTACTCCCATGCAGGATTCTTTCTCAATATTTACATCTATGTTCTTCTCATTTATCCCACTTATCTTTGAAAAATTACCTAAACCCTTGGATCTTATAATAGGAATAGCTACTAATATCAAGCCAATAACTGATATTGGCCATCTTCCATCCGTCAGAAGTACACCTGCAATTGTTAATGCCAAACCAACTGCAAACATTGATAAATCAATAATTAATTGCTGTATCTTCTTTTCCATCATCTATTTATATTTAATATGAATATTTAAGATTTCAAAACTGAAATAATATATCTGATGAAAAACGTTTAACATGCATGGTAAATGGACAAGCGACCAAAGGATTAGCTGATGTGATTGTTTCCCAAACTAAAATAACCTCTATTAACGGCGAATTGGGTAGATTATTCCACTGCGGATATGAAATATCTGATTTAGCTACAAACAGTACTTTTGAAGAACTCACATACCTGCTCTTTTACGGGGACCTTCCAACTCAATCTGAATTCTCTAAACATAAGAATCTCATCTATTCTAATCGTGAAGTTGATGATAAAATTATTAATCTAATTAAGGAATTTCCATCTAATTCCAATACCATGGATTTTCTCAGAACTATTGTGTCATACTTGTCTATTTTTGATCATGATAAAGAAAATCATTCTCCTCAATCTAATTTGAATAAATCAATACGTCTACTTGCACAAATGCCTACTGTCTTGTCATACTATCATCGAATACGAAATAACCTTGAAATAATTCATCCTGACGATAATCTTGATTTCGCTTCTAATTTCTTGTATATGCTCTCTGGAAATCATCCTGATAAATTATCTTCACAATGTCTTGACAAATGTCTTATCTTGCATGCGGATCACGGATTCAATGCATCTACTTTCTCTGCTCGAGTTACTGTTTCCACCCTTTCAGATATACATTCTGGAGTAACGTCTGCTATTGGAACTCTCAAAGGTCCATTACATGGAGGTGCTAATGAATCAGTCCTGAAGATGTTGAAAGAAATTCCCGATATAGAAAGTATTCCTAATTATATCTCTGAAAAACTTCAACGTAAAGAAAAAATTATGGGATTTGGTCATAGAGTATACCTTACTATTGATCCTCGCGCTACTGTTCTTCGAGAAATGTCTAAAAACCTTCAAAATGAATTTGGCGGTAATCTGTATGATTTGTCTTATGCAGTAGAACAGACTGTTCTCGAACAAAAAGACCTAAAACCAAATGTTGATTTCTATGCCGCATCTGTTTATTCCATGCTTAATCTCGATTCAACTTTGTTTACTCCTTTATTTGCCTGTTCACGAATATCCGGTTGGTGTGCACAAATCTTGGAGCAACTAAATGATAATAGATTAATTCGACCTAGGGCAGAATACATTGGCTCTTCTCCACGTTCTTACGCAGATTCTAATACCTGATAATTATATTCCTTTTATATTTTTCTTCCAAATCGTGTATATTATTACGATTTCTATTGTAATTATTGTCGATAATGTGAAAATCCATATGTTTGTTGACATTCCATACATTGAATCTACTAAGATTAACACCTCTTTCTCATCTGTAAATATCTCAAATTCCGTCTCTCCTTGTATATTCTCACTTTCTAATCTAGCCAAATACCTTCCTTCTGGTAATATCGTTCTTACATCACTTCCATTCCACTCTATAATCAAGAACTCTCCCGTATCCGAATCTAATTTTCTTATTACTATCTCTCCATTTCCTGATATTGAGCCTGTAGAATCAATTATTTGAATTCTTGCCATTCCTACGTTTGCAATTATCTCAATAATCCCATCTTCATTCATTCTACTGTCCAAAATTGAATCAAATATGCTGAACGAATTTATGAATAATTTTGCATTGGCCAGATTTCTCATATTGATTAATTCTTGATTCCCAATAATGTATGTGGTTTGATTAATCTTTATTGATTCTATCTTCTCTTCAAATACTATGTTGTACTTCTCCAACTTCTCGTTGTTTGTTATATCTATTACATTAATTTTTGTCAAAGCAGGTCTGTCTGTATCATAAAAAATTCTATCTATTCCATTTATCTTACTTATCAAAAGAAATTCTAACTCCATATTTTCCTCTATGTCTATTATTTCTCTATACTCTATCTTATCTTCAAATGAATTTACCTGTATGATTAATTCTGGATTGATTATTATCTTGTCTTCTAAAATTATTACAGGTATTCTGTTTACAAATATCTTCCCTTCAAATTCCAGATATACTGACAATAAAGATCTTCCATATTTGAGTGGCACTGTCCATGGTTCATCCGTCAATCCCGGTCCTGGAATCGTCATATTAATTCCCTTTCTCGCCACATCAGTTATTTCAAAATAAGTTCTATCTGTTTCAACAATCGGTTCATCAACATAAGTAGTAAATCTAGAACCCTCAGTTTTCTTTACTAAGGCAATCTCTGACGTCAATTCTGCCCAGGCATATATATTCTGTAGACCAATTTCTGAATATTCTCCTTCACTTCTAACGTTGTCTATATATGGCTGTATGAATAGTGTTGTTTCCTTCTCGCCAATGTTGTAGGTTATTCCAATATTGGTGTTTGCTCGTTCTATCACTAATTCTGTTCGCATGGTCGTAAAATCTGACTTTCTATTTTTTGCTATAATTATCTCTGATTCTAGAGGAATGTCTGTAAATATCGGCCTAATTTCACCCTTGACAATTAATGAATCATTCATTAATAGGAATTCTACAATATTTTCTTCTACTTCTAATAGCTGGTCTACTAATTCTAATTCATAAACACTGTTGTCAATGATTAATCTCCACGTTCCCACTATGTCTGATTCTTCAAATGTGTATATTGGAGTCGGACGTCCATCATATACGTATCCTGAAACTACGCTTCCTTCTTTATCATGTAGTTCAATCATGTGAGAACCAGAAACTTGTAACCAGATTGTTTCACCACGTACATATGAAAGCATTCCTAAATCGCTACTGAATAATTTCTCAGACGAATAACCCATTCTAAAACTTGTTGAATTCTCTACCTGAACTTGTGAATGCGCTAATGGAATAATTAGTAGTAAAGCTAAAAATATTACAAATATTTTCATGATAGTTCTTTCCTCCATTGATAACTATAAAATAATATAATTATTATGAACGACGATACAATCATCAGACTTGCCGCTTTTATCACTATTGCTACTGATCCAATAATTGTAGACATTCCTAAAATCAAAGTAAAATTCAATAATACTGCAAAAATTAATGTTATACTTATTCTTCCTAAATTATTCATATTCAAGAATGTTTGTGCATTTACTCCATCTGTCTCTACTTTATCTATTGTATGCCTGCCAAATAACCTCATATACAGATACAATGCTGAAGATAGTGCAAATATTGTATTGACAAATACAGCTCCAATAAATGGCTGAATCGGATTTAGCCTTGATGCAACAGGTAGATCCGTCTGAAATATGTTTGCAATTATTACTTGAATGATAAATATCGCGTTAAGTACTATGTTTGTTCCATGTCCAATTAATTGTTGATTTATGCCTTCACCTATGAAACTACTAAATGCTACAAAATTCAATAAACTGAAAATTATCATTGTGTAAATTATATGAGAAAATGCGGTTCCACGAGATTTTATCATGCCTGACCATTGTATAATTATTCCTAATATTGGCATAACTATCACCATTGATGCTATTCCTACTAGATACAAATCTGCCGCAGCACCAAAATACTGACTGGGCAAGCTTCCAAATGACGTGATTAATAATACTACCATGATTAGTGACGGAAACACTACAGGAGTTGTTAGCGTAGTAATTATTAATGAATCTTGTAAGGCCCCTGGACCCTTAGAAATCCTATTTATGAGAGTAAAAATAGTCAATAATGCCATTAAAGCTGAAAAAGAATACAGGCTTGCTCCAAACACACTACTTACTAAAGAGAATAAAAATCTATAATATCCTATATAATAAAACTGAATTATGTATGGAAGAGAAATTCCCAATAAAAGTAATAATTTGTATCTTGCATCCATATTAATCACTCATTTAGAATTTGTATCCTGCTAAAACTTTCTAAAATCTTTTTTGATATGTTGTCTTTTGTGCATAAATCTACTCTGAACCTTTTCTGCCTGCCGACATCCAATTGTTTTTGTAAATGTTTTCTTTCATTCTCAAATAATGGCGAAATATTTTGTTGTAATCTAGAATTATTTTTTGTTGATATGTAAGATGTAGTGTCTAAGAAAAATAAGTTGACCAAGTTCTTATTAAACAATCTCTTAAAATTATCCATTTCTATGTCTTCTGGAAACGGACTGTCTACAACAAATAGAAAAATTGAAGATGTATCTGCATACGTTATTGCATGATTGATTAATGTTTGCGGATTGAATGAACTTTCTGCCTTTATCTGATAAATGTTATTGCATAATTCATATTGATTTCCGCTTATTGTCTTTGGTATGTTGTTATCACTAAATATTACCTTGAACCTTCCTCCTGCATTATCTACTACCGACGATATCGTTATTGCTGCCTGAATTACCGAATCTAATTTTCTCTCGCCAATTGATCCATCGTTCATAGATTTACTATTTAGTATTACTAAATTCACGTCAATTCTCTGATCTAAATCAAATTGTTTTATTCTTGGCTCCTGATTTGATGATTTTGCCATGTATTTCCAAGCTATCCTTCTATATTCATCCCCTGAAATATATTCCCTTACGCCTGCAAAATCTGAGCCTAGAGGATCAGGTCTTGTTGTAGAAGAAAGTGAACCTATCTGCACACTTTCATCAATTCTTCCTCTAACTATCCTTACATTTGGCAACACGGATACTAGATCTTTATTATCTATCTCCCTTATCTTGTAAAATAAACCGAACTTATCGAATAGATTCAATTCTAGTTTCCCAAAATTAATTCTTCCCATTTGCAATGCTTCCAATTTATATTCAAATCTAATTTTCTCTCCTGGTGTGAAGTTTATTGCATATGGATTTACATCTTCTAAACTCTGAAATTCTTCTGGAACGTCCTTTGACAACTTCAATAATCCTATTGTCCTACTCCCGTCATTTTGAATAACCAATGATGATGATATTGTATCCCCTACAAACAACCTTCTTCTTGAAATCTCTCTAATTATCTTTACACTTGATAGCTCTCTGACTGAAAATATGAAAATTAGCAATTCCACCAAAAATATTGAAAATATAAACATAGCTATCGTTAGAAACATAAATTCACTTGCAATAATAGAAATAGTAACAAATACGAAGAGTGAACTGAGAACTGAATACCCTCTTCTTGTTATCAACTTTCTCATCTTGGGGGATTTACACTATCTGCTGCCTTGTCTATAATTTCTTTAATAGCTGAATAGTTGAACACTTCTGATGGCTTGGTATTGCGAAGTAAGTAGTCTGGATTAATTATTAATCTATGATTTAATACTGGAAACAATAACAATTTCACATCATCAGGTGTCACATAATCACGTCCATCTAGTGCCGCATTTACTTTACACGCACGCATTAAATGCAACGATGCACGTGGACTTGCCCCTAAATTAATTTCTTCTGTTTCTCTTCTTGTTTCATTCATTATCGATATTATGTATTCTTTTATCTCTTTTGATATTGTTATCTTTGATTTAATCTCATCTCTTGCGGCTACTATGTCTGTATTAATGGTGCTGAATTCTAGATCTCCTTCTGAATTCTTTTCGTATGTGTTTAGAACTTCTAATTCTTCTGTTTTGTCTGGCAGCCCCATTGTTATTCTGAACATAAATCTGTCTAATTGTGCCTCTGGTAGTGGGTATGTTCCTCTCATTTCTAATGGATTCTGAGTTGCAATTACCATGAATGGCTGCGAAAGTTTTTCTGTTTGTCCTTCTACAGTCACTTGATATTCTTGCATGGCTTCTAATAATGCAGATTGTGTTTTTGGTATTCCTCGGTTTATCTCGTCTGCTAATACTATGTTTGAAAATAACGGACCTTTTCTAAAGAAAAATTCTTGTTCTTTTACATTGAATACAAATGTTCCAGTTATATCTGAAGGTAGCATGTCTGATGTCAATTGCACTCGTTTAAATTCAAGTTCAAGAATATTCGCGAATGATTTTGCTAATAGAGTTTTTGCTATACCTGGTACGCCTTCTATTATTGCATGTCCCTGAGCTAACAAAGCAATTGTTAATAGCCTTGTCTCAAACGCTTTTCCTATAATTTTATCAGATACTTGCTCAATAATTTTATTATGAATTTCCATTGCTAACATTCAATCCAACTCCTAATTCCTAGTATACATAGAATGTAAGAACTTAATTTTTGTGAACATCCTTTCATCCACAAACCCATTTTCCACCATTCTTTTCGACTTTGAAATTATACGCAAATCATTATTGTTTATACTTTCTTGACGTAAATTTATACCATCTAGTTCTAGTACCAATATTTGCGTTGCCCGATAATAGTTTGGTTTCTCACCATTTAGATCTAAAAACGCATCAAAAGTAAAACTATTTTGATTGTTCTGTATGTATGAATCAATTTCTCTTCTTTTAATGAATGAATAACCTACTGCCGCCAGAGATAGCGAAACTGTTAATATTATATACATATCCATTATTGATCATTCCTCTGTAGGATGAAATTGTTGTTTTTTGTTATATTTCTTAATATATCGTTCATATTATCTAAATTCCCAGAATCCGTTATTGTCCTAAATCTTGCTAATTCATATTGTTCATATGCTGATAACAACAACGCTGAAACATTAGCTAGTTCAGGAATGTCACTTATTGTCTTTTTTATAGTTTCATATTCAGTCAGTGAATCATCGTTGGGATATTTATCCATATTAGATAAGTTCTTTCTCAATAGGTTATAAGCGAATACTATGCCTTCATTAAAGTTTCCCCTAGAATTAAAATAATTCAGTTGTTCGAACATTTCATTACTCCCAAATGCAGCTTTTCTGTTTGGCTCTATATCTTTTGATCTTGATTTAATCTGAGGAAAATATACTCCCCAAACAATTACTACTCCTAATGCTATTACAACTGCAATCAGCAACTGAATAAGTATAGAACTTGAAATAATTTCCATATATACTACCTTGTTTTTTTATCCACATCTATTGAATAGATTGATGCTTTTGGAGGATTGTCTGTTGAAAATATCCCAACTACGAAACTTTCTTTTGGACTAAGTTCCATTATTGAAATCTCTGCTCTGTTTGTAACTTCTTTTACATCGAATACTAAGTTAATTCCATCTAAATCAGAAAATAACTGTATAGACGAAGGATCGATTAATTGCGGAGGTCCAGTATATATCATTCTGATGGTTTCTTCTGGATATACGATTCCTCCATTTTTATCTCTAAATTCTAAATTATATTCTTTCAATGCATATTTTGATATCACCCAATCGACGTTGTTTTCAATTCCTGGGTTTATTATAATCGATTCATTCTTGGAAATTCCGTTATAGTCTATTCTTAATGTATATTCTCCAGGAAATAAATCAAACACTGCCTTTCCCTCTGTATTGGTATTGGCTGAAACTGTAAATTCCTTCATTTCCTGAGTCTCTAAATCCCTCATATCCCAGAATATCTCTACTAATTGTTCATTGACAGGTCGTAGATATGGCTCAACTTCTTCTTTTAAAATTATATTCACTTCTAATGTATACAGATTCTCATCGCCAAAACCTGAAGGAACATCACTATTGCCAAACTGATCTTCTTCTGAACCAATCTGCGATTGCGACAAGCCTGCACTTTGTACAACCTGCAATAACAAAAATAACAAAACAGCTGCAATTACAAAGGGTGTTATTTTTGTACTAAGAAAATTCACATCACTGTGACTATTTCCTAATGCCAAGTTCATTTCAACCTCTGTTTCTGTTATTGTAAACTGAATAAATTGCTATACTTACTGCTGCTAATGCAATCAATATGAGTATATTCTCTTGAACATCTCCAATTATGCTTGTTTGCCCTGTTCCATCATCTGGTAACTTGAAAGCCGCAATTATTCCGGGTGTATTTGCAGCAACTTGTCCTCCTCCAGACGGCACGAATAACATCATATCACCTCTTGCCGTTGCACCTAAAGTGACTGTTCCAGCTCCTAATCCTCCCCATTGTATCTTGCGTAATTCCTTACCGGTTTCTACATCTACGGCGTACATTACGCTAGCTCTATCTACTAAGTATACTACGCCTCCGCTGACCATTACTCCTGAACTTTGATATCTATTCGGCATCTCAAATACCCAATTGATACTCATGTCATTTACATCAATTGAGAATAACGTTGAATTCTGCCTTTCCCCTGGCACTGAACCATAAATGAATCCTTGAATATCTTTTCCTTTATAGTCTACTGGCCCCTCTGTGACTGTCCAACAGACTTTCTGACTTACGTAGTATAATACTCCTGATGAATATGCTCCTGCATGTTCTATTCCTCCGTTTCCTCCAGGACAAAATGACTTGCCTACTAAAGATCTCTGTGATACTGTTAAGTCTGCATTGTTTCCTGCATCATCATTTGGCACATTGAATGCATTATTTCCTAACATTAATGGCGTATGTAATGTCTTGCCAGTTTCGGCATCTAATACAAAAACATGGTCTGTTTTTGAACCCGCCATTACCACTTTCTTCATATCTCCGTTAATTTCTGTTTCAGCAAGAATTACACTCCAACCAACTTCATGGTCGTTTATGTCATGTGGCACAACTTGATAATACCATTTCATTTCTCCACTATCCACATCTAACGCTATTATTGAACTTGCATACAAATTTGGTCCAGGTCGTAATGCCGCATCAAATACTCCAGAACTACTTCCTGTCGTGAAATATATTGTTCTTTCTGCCTGATCAATTGCAAACATGCTCCATACTGCTCCTCCACCTATTAGATCAGTATCTCCCCAGTCTCCCGGATATGCATTGATATTGCCTTTATCAGCATCTTTAAAGTCCCATTCTGGATCTCCTCCAGATGGCGGAACTGAGAACCATCTCCATAACTCTTCTTGTGTATTTATATCATAAGCTACCACGAAACCTCTTCCTCCTCCATCTTGTACTGAAGGCCTTGCTATCAGTACGTCTTCAAAAATTACTGGTCCATGCTCTCCAAAATACAATCCCGTATTTCCTTCTACGTCTTTACAAACATCTTTTATTACAAATATTTCTGCTCCATTTAATGCATCCAGTGCTATTATTCTACAATCAGATGCCATCATGTATATTGCTCCATCGTGATATGTTATGCTCTTCTGACTTAATACGGGCCACCACCATTCTTCATCAACAAATTCTATAACATCTGCTTGATATTTCCATACCTCTGCACCAGTTTCTGCATTGATTGCAATTATTCTGTTATAGAATGTTGCAATGTATACTATTCCGCTTACAACCAAAGGTGCCGTTTGAAGACCTAAAGCAGGAGCTACATATGGAATCTTGAATGGATCTTCAGGAACTTGATATATCCAACTCAGAACTAGATTGTCTACATTATCTTTGTTGATTGTATTTTGCGGATGAAAATTTGTATTTCGTTCATCTGCTGCAGGCTTGACCCAATTCAATTCCGCATTCTGAGAAATAGCAGCAGGTATGCTCGTTGCTAACAATAAAACTATAATAAAAACTGAAATTCCATATTTATTTATAATCATTGAATTACTTTTACCCTTGCATGGATTTAAAGGTTAATAAAATTTTGCAAAATATTAATAAGTTTATTGTGGAAATCTCTTCTTAATAATGAAGAAAAATTAGTTGATAAGCATCTTTTTGATGCTTATCATATATTTTATGAATTATGAAAAATTCTTCTACTAGCCTACGCCTTTAGGTAAGTCGCTACCTAATCCTAAGCTCTCGAATTCTTCCACGTATTCTGATTCTTTTTTGACGTGTTCTTCTTTTGGATAGTGGATGAATCCTTTGTCTAATGCTTGGCTTACCCAATATTCTGTAACAGTTCCAGGTCGTGCTGGTACCATTCCGTCTAGCGTTCTTCCTAGTTCATTCTGCCAATCACTACTGCATATGAAGTTAAAGAATAACTCTGCGGCACCTTTATTCTTACCTGCAGCTGTTAGACCTGCACATCTTGCTATGGCCGATGGCGGAATGTCTGTCAATACTAGTGGTTTCAAACCTCCTTCTCTCATGTAAGAATAGTCATCTCCCATTCCTTGTTTACGAAGTGTTGCAGGTAGACCAAAAACGTGTTGGCCAAGACCTAGATTATGTGTCATGTGTAGAAGACATTCATATGTGGCAGGAGCAACATTCTTTGCCATCGATTTCATAAGCTCTGTCCATTTACTTTCGCCTAAATGCTCTTTCAATGAAATTAAATAATAGAATCCCATCTTTCCTTCAGGAAATCTTACAAGTGATTGAATTGCATGGCTTGTCTGAATTTTCTGTCCAGCTATTCCTATTTTTCCGTTAACTTCGTTCCATTTTGGATCAACATATTCGTCAAATGTTGTTGGAAGATAATCTAAACCTCCTTTGTCTGCATATAGCTTTTTGAATAATGCATCATTGTAAACAACTCCTGTTGGTTCAACTGCCATTGCTGCCCAAGTGGCTTTTTCATTTTTAATTATATCTGGCCATAACTTGAGATGCGTCTTCTTTATGTATGAATTACATTCTCGCAGCATTCCTTTGTTTGTCATTTGTATTAGCATGAATTGCGGCATAATGACTACATCTGCAGTACCTGGTTCTATGTGCCTGTTATCTCCATCACTTGGCAGATCTTTGAATAATTCTGCCTCTCGTTCAATTCTTCTCTCAATTGGTACTGGGTGGGATGAAATATATTCAACATGTAGATTCAGGTGTTCATATTTCTTACGAAACGCCTTGACAGAATTCTGTAATACTCCTCTCAATGAAGCATATACGATTAGTTTTCCATCTTCTTTTGCGGCTCTTTCCATTTCTTTTAACTCTAGATTTTCATATCCTTGTGCCATAGACTGTAAATCATAGATTTAATTTAAAACACTATATGTAGAATTATTCTAACTTGGTCACTTAGATTACCTGCGCCTGTTGATTTAATCCAAATCATTCTTTTACAACATGGCATGCTGAGTCTGGTATCTCGATATATACATCTTCTCCACTCTCATGAAGCGAATGTATTGTTTCATCACTTCCTTCTTCAGGAATTATAAATTCCTCTATGCTCTTTGGAACTTTGATTACTTGATCATCGACTATCATCTTATACTCAACAATTTGACCTGCATAAGTCGCACTTTTTATTTTTGCAGGTAAAAGATTATCAACTGGCCTTTTGTTATTATGAATAACTACTTCGGTGCCTCTGATTAATATTCCGACTTCTTCATTTTCATTCCAGTCTTTTCGTTTTCTACAAACAATCTTATCATTTCCTATTTGTATCTCTACAGTTTTCTCTGAATTATTTGAAACACGTCCTTTTATTAACGACATATCTCCCAATATAATTCCAGCATAAGAATTTGGAGGATTTCTCAATAAATCTATTGGAGTTCCTGTAGCTTTGATTACTCCTTTGTCCATAATAATTATATGATCGCTCAATGATAATGCTTCAGTTCTATCGTGTGTTACATATATTGTTGTTAATTTTAATCTTCTTTGTAAATCCTTCAATTCAGTACGCATCTCATCTCTTAATACTACATCTAAATTGCTAAGCGGTTCATCTAGTAATAATAAAGTTGGATTGTATACCAATGCTCTTGCTAAAGAAACTCTTTGTTGTTGTCCTCCACTAAGATTTGGCACTAATCTGTCTTCAAGTCCATTCAATTTTACTAATTTTAATATATCTAAAACTTTTTTTCTAATTTCATCCTTTTCCATTTTTCTAATTTGTAAAGGATAAGCAACATTATCAAAAACACTCATGTGAGGCCATAAAGCATATGATTGATATACCATTCCCATTCCTCGTTTTTCAGTAGGAATAAACAAGTTTTCATCTCTAGAAAATAATATTTCATCACCCAGTTTCATCCTTCCATCATCTGGTCTCTCAACTCCCACTATGCACCTCAATACAGTTGTTTTTCCACATCCACTAGGACCTAAAATCGTAACAAATTTTTCACTAGGCACTGTAAAATTAATATTATCAATAACTAGATTATCTCCAAATCTTTTTGTTAATTTTTCAATCACAAGTTCAGCCATGTCTAATCACCAAGTTGTTTATGAATATACTTTGTAATTTATTAATAATTTCATATCTAGAAATTAGTGGTAACTACACTTCAAAAAAGTAATGTTTATCTTAAACTAAAGATACCGTTTAACATTTGTCATCTAATGTATCTAGACGTAAATTTTTAGGTTTAGCTGGAGCTGCAGTTGGTCTTGGTGCAGCTGGCTATTATGGATTAAACAACCTTACTCAAAGCCCTGCGACAACTGAACCTGGCTCTCTTGCCGATCGACGATATACTCGCCTTGCTTTACCAAAAAACCCACAAAATTTCCTTCCTGAAGAATATGTTGAGTTCATTCGTTGGCTCGAATCAATCTCTGAGAAAATATCCGGAAATAGTTTGAGAATTGCTATAGAGGCTGAAGTTGGCCCTCGTTCATTACATCGTAATCGTATTGATTTTGAAACTTCCACTGGCGTAGAGCTGAAACTGGAATTTGATATCTATAAAAACAACCTTTCAAAATGTTTATTGGCTGTTTCTACTCAGTCCCCAACTTTTGACGTAATGAATGTCGACGTTTCTCAAGTAGGTCGTTTTGCTCCACATATACTGACTATTGAACATCTAATGGAAACTTACCCTGAATTTACTTATCCAGGACTTAATATAGACGACTTTGTAAGTCCTGTAAAAAACTTCACATGTACTTATCCACCAAATCTTGCCGAACCTTGGAATATTGACTTTAATGGAACTTTCACTCAATTTCCTCAAGAAGTTCCTTTAATGCTTCGTTATTTTAGGAAGGATTTATACTCTGAAGAAGGTCGTGAAGTCTCAGTTACTTGGGATGAATATCTTGCCGATATACGACATTTTCATGATCCTTCTAGAACTAAATTTGGCACCGTATTAATGGCCGCTAAATTCCCATCAATAATTATGGAATTTCATAATTGGTTATATTCATTTGGCGGTAAACTCTGGGATATTAAAAAAGATGGCACTATTACTGCCGACATAAATAGCGATGCTGCTGTTTCTGCATTAGAACATTATTTAGAAGTAAGTAAATACGCCGAACCTAATTCTGCATTTTATGGATGGGCTCCTGCAGCTGAATCAATGGCTCAAAGACGTGCTGCTACATGTATTAATCTCACCGAGTTTGCATCTTTGATGGACATTCCTGGAGAATCTATGGTAGTTCGTGATGTAGGTTATACTAGAAATCCTGTTGGCGACGCCGGCGCATCCCATCATTATTCTGGTGCAGGTTTATCTATTCCAAAATATTCATTAAATCCTGCAGCTGCATGGGTCTTTATTCAATGGGCTACTGTATCTTCTATGCAATTGATTGCAGCTATGGACCCATTAGCTCTTGCAGTACCAACTCGACATTCTGTTTACGAAGATCCAAATATCCGAGAACTAATAAAAGAAGGAACTATAAGACATTTTGATCCTGTTAAGGATGCTATAGATCGAGGAGAGATTAATATTAAACCCGGATTCCCTAAATGGGATTCAATTGAAGGAGAAATGCTGAACCAACTTAATCAAGTAATTCGAGGTAACCTTTCTCCTCGAGACGCGTTAAATATTATTCAAAAGCGCGCAGACGATGTTGGACCTTTCACTTTCTAACTATACTAAATGCTTAATAGTTTGATTATTGTGAATTTATCAGGGGAGATTTATGTCAACAAATATTATTATAGACGCTGTTAACATTACGAAACAATACGGCGATTTTAAAGCACTAGATGGTTTATCACTTCAAGTTGAACGTGGTGGCGTCTGGGCATTGTTAGGTCCAAATGGTGCAGGTAAAACTACATTTTTGAAATGTTTGTTGGGTTTGAAAGAATTTTCAGGTGAAATTAAAATTGACGGTTACGATATTCATAAAGATCCAAAGAAAGCAAAATTTCAGATTGGATATGTTCCACAACATCCTTCATTGTATAGAGAGATGTCTGTTCAAGAATCTTTGAGATACTTTGGCGATATGCGTGATGTAAAACGTTCACGTCTACGTGAACTCCTAGAATTTGTCGGCCTTGAGCTATGGGCTCGTCAACCTGTTGGAGCATTATCTGGCGGAATGCAACAACGACTTATGCTTGCTGTTGCTTTACTTTCTGATCCACCAGTCCTTCTTCTAGACGAACCTACTGCAAATCTTGACGTTAATCGTCAGGTTGAATTTAGGAACTTAATTAGTCTGCTTGTAAAAGAAGGAAAGACAGTCGTTCTAACTACTCACTTGTTAGGTGATGTTGATCATATCGCAGAAAAAATTATGCTTTTAAATAAAGGAAAACTTGTTGTGAAGTCCTCAGTTAGTGATCTATTCAAACAATTAGATTTGACTTCTCAAATGTTTGTAGAAATTTCTGATAATGCAAATGAACAAGATGCTATTTCTGCACTCGAGAAAGCAGGAGCTAATGATATACAGGTAAAAGGAAATTGGTTCGAAATGCGCATCGATCCATCGAAGAAAATATCTGCTATTAATAATTTGCGAGAAAAAGGCTGCACAATTAATGATTTCAAAATTGAAGAACCTAATCTTGAAGACGCATTTAAGAAAATTACATCAGGAGAGGAAAATTAATGACTAGTCCATTCCTTATGATTATGAGAAAAGAACTGAAAGATTCTCTTCAGAGTAAATGGCTTATTACTTTCGGTGTAACTTTCTTCTTTCTAGCACTTGGCGTACCTTATATTATTCTTGGAGCTGGCGGTTTATTGCCGGGAGATTATCCTGGTATGGTAGTTGGAACGCTTGTCACACTTGCCGTTCCTCTTGTCCCATTGGTTTCATTAGCTATGTCTTCTACCTCTATCGCTGGCGAAAGAGAGGTTGGAACTATGGAGTATCTTCTTGCACAACCTGCAACAAAATTTGAAGTATTCTTTGGAAAGTATCTTGGTCTAGTAACAGCTCTTACTTTGGCTATGTTCTTAGGTTATGGCGGTGCCGAGCTTATTGTTTATTCTACTAATCCTGAATTTGTCATGTCTTTCGTATATGCCTTATCATATTCACTATTGCTTGCTGGTGCATCTGTCGGTCTAGGATTCATTGTATCTGTTTCAGTAAAAACTCGTGCTGCAGCTATAGGTACTGGATTGTTCTTATGGTTTGTTCTAGTAGTAATTTACGATAGTGGTTTCTTAGGTGTTATTACCGTTGCACTCGACGCGGATTCATTGTTGATTCCTCTTACTTTAGCGAATCCTGTGGAAACAACAAGAATACTTGCTTTAATGCATATGTCCGAAAGTCCACTTAGAGGAGAACTTGGTCCACAAGCTGCATACTTGCTACAAGAATATGGATCAATTACTGCATCAAGAATACTTTCAGGCGTTCTTATCTTGTGGGTTGTAGTCCCAGTTGCTATTTCATATCTTATCTTCCGTAAACAGGATGCAACTATATAATTTTCTTATAATTCTCTTTTTGAATTTTTATTCAAGTAGTATAGTATTCCTGTTCCAGCAATTCCTAAAGTAAGAACTGAAATTACAATTAAAAGTTCATTCGGAATCTTTTGCCCAATATCATTATTTTCCTTTATTTTTTGCACTATGATGATTTCACTTTCAGTTTCTCGGTATGTTTGTGAACCGTCAAATTTTACTTGTACTTTGTATACTTCTTCCAAAGCTTGGAATTGAATGCTTGAATATCCTTTATCGTCCGTAATCTTGTTTGTAAAAATCCTGTCATTAATATAAAAAATCAATATTTGATTGTTCACCGGTTTACCATTCGCATTGAATAAATTTGCCGATACATCGACTATATTGTTCTGCATTTTATTATTAACAACTGACAATTCAATCATTGTATCTTCTTTATTCGTCGCTTCAACATTCGGCGATATTATTAATAATAACAATATGACCAATTTGTACATTAGTTGCATTATTGTTAATCATATACGAATAAAATATTAGTTTTTTGATTAGATTTTTATGATAAATTCTTAATCTAACCACCAATTTATATAAAATAATTGACCTACATTCCCCATGACTCGATACCTAACTATAATTGGGTTACTAGTTGCTTTAATTTTGGCACTATCTTCATTTGCATTAGTTGCTAATGCATTTGACCCTGGAGGACCTCCAGGCGGCGGTGGTGTACCAAAAGTAGTTACTGGTAATTGGGAATTTATTAACTATCAACCTACTGGTGGTAGTTATAGCCCACAGTTCGAAATAAACAATGAAAATGCTCAATGGTTGGAAATGAAATGGTTGTTTCCATACCCAACCAACGACTTCTCTTGGGGTAACTCCCAGGCTGGTTCAAGCTCACCAGTTCTTGTTGTTGACGGCATTGCATATGTAAGTAAAAACTCACGTGCAATACATGCAGTTGACGCAAAGACCGGTGAAGAAGTTTTCTTTACTGACGAACCAGCAAACTTATGGGATGGACCTGCAATTACTGCAGCGTATCCATTTTTCCAAAGTGCATGGGGACATACTCATGCTATGAATTATTACCGACAATTTGGTGATAGCGGCTGGTTAATTTCAAGTAGTCAACCTTGTCTACTTAGCGCATGGAACGCAGCCGACGGTTCATTAGCATGGAGCATTGGCGTTGAAACACTTTGTGGTACTGTAGCTGAATTCGGTAATCCTGACGAAGGAATAGTCGGAAGCTTCGGAAGCAAAGGTAGAATTTCAGGTCAATCAAATCACCCTCCAGCATTTAGCGGAGATACAATGATTTGGCCAATTATGGGTGCAAGTGGTGGCGGAGGACGTTCTGCTGTCAAAGGATTTGATATGTCTGATCCAAATAATCCTGTAGAATTATGGAACACTTGGTTGATGCCAGACGGTCGTGGTACACAGAAAAACTGGGCTATTGACGCTTGTACTGAAGCAAACGGAAATGGATGGTACTTTTCTGCACCTGACTTCTTTGAAACTGGAAAACTTGCAGTAAACTGCACTGAAGTTCCAGACGAAGTTGTTGAAAACGACTGGATAAATATGAAAGAAGGAACACCTCATTTCGGCGAAGTCCATACTGCTAGCTCAATGTCAGTAGTTTGGGGTAATTATCCAATTGACGCTGAACTCGGTTTAGTATATATCGGAACTGGAGATGTAGGACCTTACAGTAATGCATCATATCGATATGGACCTAATCTATTTGGCAGTGCTATAGTTGCACTCGATGTAAATGACGGTAAAATCGCATGGTGGTTCCATTCTAATCCTCACGACTTGTGGGATTGGGACTGTTCATGGGGCGGCATAATGGCCAAAGCTCAAGGACAAAAAGTCTTAATCAAAGGTTGTAAGAACGGAATGGCATATGCATTGAATGCAGCCACTGGCGAACCTGTATGGGTATGGGAAGCTCCAACAACTTGGAGAACAGGACACAACGCTAACTACGGTGTGGACGCTTCTGGAAATCCAGGTATTGACGGTGAAGCATGTTGTCGTATGATAAAGGAACACATGGACAAGGATTGGAACAACGCACCTAATCCAGAACCTACTGTATGGAACCCATGGTTAGCAGGAGCACTTGAATCTGATATGTCATATAATGGCAAATACATATTCATTGCAAATTACAACGATCCACGTTGGACAACAACTGGTAATGTTGTAGACTTTGGTAACCAGGCAAGTAACGTCGTGTCAGCTGGACATCCGGTCAACACTACAATCTACGCAGTTAACGTCAACACTGGCGAAGCAGAATGGAGTGCATTCATTCCTGACGTGGGATTCCGTGGCGGATTGATGTCTACCGGTTCATCTGTATATGGATATGCAGGCGACGGAAATCTATACATCTTCGATGCAAACACTGGCGAACTAGTTAAGAAAAGATTCTTCGGTGTACCTGTTAGTGTAATGCCAACAATTGGCGCTGACTCTGACGGAAAACACAAGATCTTCATTCACGTAGGTGGCGGTGGTGGTTTCGTATATGGAAACACTGCAACTGAAGGCTCACTCGTTGCTTTAGGTCTACCTGACGTCTTACCTCAAGTTGAAACTATAATTCAAGAAGTAGAAGTTGTAGTTGAACGGGTAGTTGAAGTCGAAACACTAATCGAAGTTGAAGTCGAAGTCGAGAAGGTAGTTGAAGTCGAAGTGCCTATCGAAACAGTTGTTGAAAGAGAAGTAAGTGTAGAAGTTACTACTACCGAAGAAGTCATCAGCCCAGTATCTTATGTAGCTATTGGACTCGGTGTAATTCTAATCGTAGTAGCTGGCGTTCTATTCCAACGCTCAAGAACGACGACATAATAATCTAGTTGTCCCTTCGGGGACAACAAATATTTTTTTTAAATACAAAATTTCTGATATTCATTATCACTTGGTATGTCTCATCATTTTTTTAAATAAAAATTCATAAAACACCTTTACTAAAAAAGAATCTAAAAGTACTATATTATTCTACGACTATTATTGTTCCTTCCATCCAAGGATGTGGCGGACAAAAATATCTGAATTCACCCACTTCGTCAAATACAAAGCTGAATTTATTATCTCCAGATACCAATAAAAATCCAGAATCAAATAAACCATTTTCTTCCATAACTTGGTGGTATGGAACGTCTCCTCCAGCTCCTGCCGTCATGTCTCTCATTATCCAAGTAACTGTCGTTCCTTTCTTTACTTGTATTTCTGGCTGCTCAAATTTTCCCTCATTGATTGTTAATCTTACATCTCCAAATTGTCCACCATTTTCCAGCGTAATTAATTTGCATGTATACGTCATTGGATTTTCTGGCGTTGATCTTAATTCTTTACCGAATGGGCAATCATTCATTTGATCTGCAATCTCTTCTTGAATAATTTGTTCTACAACTTCTGGTAGTTCTGGTTCTATCACTGGCATGTCTGGATTTTCTATAATCTCTATTTCCTGTTCAATTTGCTCCTCTTCTACTTCGATTTGTTGTTCATTCTCTTCTATGCTCTGTTGATCAGAATTCAATTCTACCGGACTTGGATAATTTATTAGAAACAGAATTCCTATTGCTACTGCAAATATAATTATAATAATTGGGAAATTGTAATTTCCTGGCTTTGATTCCAATAATTATTCCACAATATTATTTGTTATATACTTTCATGAAATTTCCAATAATGCCAACTCACCACTGTGAAATTATGTTTTCTCAAACAAATTTCAGGCATATTTATATATGAAATTTTTAATTTCTGATAAAACCTATTAATAACTTTGAATAATTCATTTCGTGAGACAAATCCAACTATTCGTATTATTTATTTTATTAATTGCAGCTATAGCATTTCCTCTTAATCTTGGCGATAACCATCCGATTGCATCAGGTCAGGAACTAACTAGAGAGATGTCAAATTGGGATATGATTAATTATGGCAAGTATGGCACAAGTCATAATCCTCAATCAATAATTAATCGTGATAATGCAGATAATCTTGAAATGAAATGGATCTATCCTTATCCTCCAACAACTTATCCAACAATTGGCGGTGCAAAAACATATGCTGGTTCAGGTTCACCTATTTTGATTGTTGACGGTATTGCATATTCTGCAACAAATCAAAGGGCTCTTGTCGCTGTTGATGCCGCAAGCGGCGGTTTGATTTGGAATTCCGTAGTTTCCTACGATAATGATATCTTACAACAAGAATATCCACACGTCAAAGGAATGCTACCTCATACACATGCCGTAAATTATTATGATGATAAAGGAATAATTATTCCAAGTTTACAATCTTGTCAAATCGACGGACATGATTCCCTCGTTGGAGATATTACTTTTTCAATCGATGAAATGTGTGGAACAGAGGAAGAAGCCATTGCTTGGGGAAATCAAGGTTATTATGCTAGTATAGGAACTCATCCTCCACAATTTTATGGAGATATTATGGTTGTTCCTGTCATGGGTTCATCAGGTAATGGCGGACGATCATTTGTTGCAGGTTATGATGTAAGTGATATGGATAATCCAAAAAGAATTTGGCAAACATTTTTGGTTCCACCTGCAGAAGGAGATCCTGAATGGGCATTACATCAATGCGACATAGGATGGTTCTTCTCTTATCCAGAATGGTTAGATACTGGTAGACTTGGAGTTCCATGTAATGAAGTCCCTCAAGAAAATCTTATGAACGACTGGATTAATCCACAAAGTTCACGTAACATGCTTCATACAGCAAGTACTATTGCAACTGTTTGGGGACATTATCTAATTGACGAGGAAACAGGTATTGTTTATCTTGGAACTGGAGAAAGTGGTCCTTACCCTAATGCATTAAGAAGACCTGGTGTTAATCTTTATGGAAGTGCTATTGTAGCTCTTGATGCAACTACTGGAGAATTTATCTGGTGGTACCAAACAGTACCGCATGATATGTGGGATTATGATTGCTCATGGAATGCAATACTTGGTGAAGTAGAAGGCAAGAAAGCTATATTCAAAGGTTGTAAGAACGGGTTCATGTATGCACTTGACGCAGCAACGGGCGAACCATTTTGGATCTATCATCCACCATCTGCATGGCTTCCTCAGCCTGGAATGGCATATCCAGATCCAAAAAATATCGATGATTTACAACGAGCATGGCCTACTTCTCATGTAGGTGAATCGTCATTTACTAGTGCAAATTATGCAGGTGTTCTTGAAGCAGATATGGCTTATGACGGCGAGAGGGTATATCTAGGCTCATATAATATGCCTGTTACGGTATCTGTACCTGAATTTCCAGAAGATTTTGGTAATACGTTGGTAATGACTCCTACTAGCCATCCAACCAATTCATCAATTTATGCCATAGATGCAAACACTGGTGAAGAAATATGGAGTTTCTTTATTGATGGCGCTGGCTTTAGAGGCGGTCTGACCGTGTCTGGAGGAATTGTTTATGTACCTTCAGGAGATGGTTGGCTGTATCTTCTAAATTCTGAAACTGGCGAAGTCATTACAAAGCGTTTCTTTGGAATTGGTTTATGGACACAAGCTACGATTGGTTCAGATAGCCTGGACCAAATGAAAGTATTTCTTAACACTGGCGGTATGTCTATTGCATCCTGGGGACAAACAGGGGTTCCAGGCGCAATTATTGCTTTGGGACTTGGTGATGAATCCAACGTTGTTATTTCTGAAGAAGTAGCAGTTGATCCTGGTGAACCTGCTGCTCCAGCTCAAGTTGAAGAAGTAGTTACAGAAATTGAAACAATTAAAACCGAAACAATAATTAGTCCAATTTCATATCTTATGATAATTATATCATTTATTATTCTAGCAATTTCTGCCACTATGTTCATTACAAGTGGAAATTGGAAACTTGGATCTGGTGCTTAGTAATGACTACATTAACAAAATCCGATAGAACTAAGGTGGCCTCTGTATTCTTCCTTATAGGAATAATTGGAATTGTCGGCATAATTACCTACCCTTCTATTCCTGTTTTTCCTGACAATGAAATAGTAAATGAACCAGTACGTGTTGCTGAAGTTGCTGTTCAAGGTGAACCACGTGAAGGTGAAGAACCTGTTCAGGTTGAAATAGTCGAATCTGAATCCATAATAAGTGGCGATCATCCACAAAAAGAATTACTAAGAACTACAATTGATGAATATCATGCAGCTTTTGGTTCTCGAGACAGCAGAGAAACCCTAACGTATTATTCAAATGAAAAATCTACTTATGCTGAATGGACTGGACAAGCAGGAGCTTTTGCAGGCAGTTACAAAGGCTATAACAATATACGAATTCTGATTTCTACAATTCTTGGAAATACTATGTCCATCGAACTCAATATGGTTAGTTATGAAGTTACATTTACTGGAGATCAAGCTACTGTAGTTCACAGTCTTTATAATCACGGTGAGGGAAAACTAATTGGCGAATTCAGCATGGAAGTTAATGCGGTTTCTGTATGGGAGTTCTCTGATGGCCAATGGCTTATTATTGATGACAGATGGAACTTTGAGATGTTTGAAACTGAAGTAGTTGCTGAAGGAACTGTATTCCCATTAAAATGGTACAAATATGGAGATTTCAGTGTTCTAAATCGCAATGTAGTAATTTCTTATGAAGAACTTGGGATATTTGACAATCCTTAATCAAATGCGCTAATTCTTAGCCTTTCTAAAAATCAATCCAGAAATAATTATCAATACAATTGAAAATCCTAGTATTATATATGAAATCGGACTGACGATTTCTTCTGTTATTACAATCTCTTTCTCAATAAACACTTCTACTTGATTCTCTTCTATTCTTTCTGATATATTTTCAGACAACCCATATGCAAGTAATGCTCCTGGTATTGGTTCCGACCTCCCTAATATCCCTCCAGTTCCTATTAATGAAAAAATCTTGATATTTCCATCCTTGTCTGCTCCAAAAGCTGGCTGAACTGGACATTGATGCCCTTGTATTCTTTCCCATAATAATTCACCGTTCTCTTCATCCAATGCTCTTATCACTCCATTTGTATCACAAAACCAAATCATCTCTCCTGACGCAGTTACTCCCCCTCTTATTCCAACGTTGTCAATGTCGTATTTCCACCTCAACTCTCCTGTTTTTGCATCATGGGCCCATACTGTTGCATTAGCTGCAAATTCTTGTTCAGAATATAATGAGATTCTTCCCCATGAATTTCTCATCGATGGTTCAACAGCTGTAATTTTCTGTAGTGACCATTTATGATAAGTTGTAGAAAACACCTTTCCATATGCAAATGCCACATCAGATTCTGCCCCCCCTGATTCCTTTCTCCAGTTTGGTTCATTATTTGGATAAGAAACCCATGGCTTGTTCATATCCTCTTTAATCATTGGATCTAAAGCGAAATCAAAATTTGGTTGCGGTCCTGTGCTTCCTCTTTTCACATGCGGATGATAATCTGTACTCCATAGTAATTCTCCTGTTTCTGCATTCATTGCATAAAGATATGCTCCTTTACACAACTTGAACACTGTTTTAGTACCTTTTACATCCGCTAATACAGTATTCCACGAACAATCTAAATCGCCCAAGTCGTGTGATACAATTTGATGCCACCAAAGTAGACTACCTGTCTTCGTTTCTATTGCTAACACTGAATTACTGAAGACATTTGGTCCTGGTCTATATGTCGCATTCCAACTTGGCGATGGATTCCCAGTTGCCAGATAAGCTATTCCCTTATCTTCATCCACTGCCCATTGACCCCAACCTATTCCTACATCTCCCTTTCCAAAACCACAATTGTCTGGACATTCCCCCCAGTCATTTCTTAAAATATCTTCTGGAATCTCAGTTGCCTTTATTCCTTGAATCCAACCCTTGTCTGCTACTCTTATAGTCCATTCCGGGTCTCCCACATCTTGCGGCGGCATAATATAAAATGTCCAAAGTAGTTCTCCTGAATCAAGATTGTATCCTCTAAACGCCCCTCTTCCTCCTTCAACTGCCTCTCTTCCTCCTGTTCCATAAATTAGCACCCTATTATTTGTGTCAAATACAGGACCGGAAGATTGTAGACCCTTGAACAATCCTGTATTTCCTTCTAAATCTTTACATGTCGGCGTCTTTAATCTGAATTCTATCTCTCCTGTTTTTGCGCTGAGCCCAAAAACCTGACAGTTTGGCCAAGGAGCAAATATCATGTTTTCTGTGTAAGAAAAACTATGCGCATGACTTGATAATGATGGATAAAAATCTAAATTAACTGGTAAATCTCTTTTTGCAATCTTTACATTCACTAGATAAGGATCTGCTTGAAATGACCAAATACCTTTTCCAGTTTTTGCATCTATTGCAGAAATTCTTAGGTCTTCCATTCTATTGTAAACAACTCCGTCCACAATTATTGGATTTGCAATAGATCCAATTCTTGGTTCTATCCCATCTATTGCTTCAGGCAGTGGCCATGCATGTACCCATTTTAATTCCAAATCATTTACATTTTCTTTATTTATTTGCATTTGTGGATTAAATCCAGTTGCATGATAATCATAATTTGGAGCGACAGAATTAAACCCATCATCATCTATTGCATTAGAAAATATTATCTCAGTATTCAATGAAGTTACTAATGAAATAATTAAAATAAGAATTAATATGCCTCTTTTTTGCACAAACTAAATTTATCATGTCTTCCCTAATAGGTTTAGTGAAAAGTCTCTTTTTATCTAATTCTTCTATATGATATTAGAATTATACTCGATGCTATTATGCCAAGAATAATATACCATATTGGTCCAGTACTTTTACTGTTGACTGCATTGTTATTTTCACTCTCTGGTTCCTTCGTGATATTCTCTTGCATTTCTGTTTCTTCTGAAATTCCTAAAGCAATCAAAGATCCTGGTATTTGATTGTGCGATAATCCGCCTATTTCTTCTCTTCCCCTTCCTCCATTTATTACATATATCTGAAATTCACCATCTGAATTTCGTCCAATTGTTGGCTGTGTTGTAAGTGGCGTGTTGAGAAATATTTTATGTAATAGTTCTCCTGTTATCGCATTCAATATGTACAAATTTCCATCCGCAGCAGGTATGATCGCCAAGTCTTCTGTTGCAATAATACCTCCCCTGTATGCAACTCCATCAATAAAGTAACTCCAAATCTCTTCACCCGTGTTTGCATCTATTGCTAATATTGTTGTATTTTGTGTTTGTTTAGGATAGTTTAGATTATATTCTCCTGGAGGGACTCCTATACCTTTATGATTCCCTGCTTTTGCACTCGCATCCCATCCAAGACTTAAAGGCAATATCACTATCTCCTCTTTTTCATTATAAGCAATATCTGCCTCACCAGCTCTTAGTGGTATTATATAGAACCAATCCTTCGACGGATAGTTCAGCCATTTCTTTTCCTGCATGTCATAATGGCTCATTACATTATTCCAATACCCGTCTTGAGTTTCTGGATCACATCCTATGCACGGATGCCCTGAAGTT
>Ga0114996_10001267_pt1 | contig 34111 bp, 22 predicted proteins | sample ArcticOcean_MG_C_4_FD_87039 | JGI IMG/M metagenome (GOLD analysis project Ga0114996, IMG submission 87039) | Marine microbial communities from western Arctic Ocean - ArcticOcean_MG_CB4_134 | ecosystem: Environmental > Aquatic > Marine > Oceanic | place: Arctic Ocean: Canada Basin | collected... | reverse complement strand
GAAGGCGAAGGCGAGGAAGGCGACATGGGCGGCGAGGAAGCGCCGGATCAGGACTTCGAGGACTTTGACATTGATGCGTTTTTTGCAAAAGATGAGCCTGCTGAGCCCGAGCCTGCTGAGCCCGAGCCTGCTGAGCCCGAGATGGCAAAGGGCATCTATGTAAAGTCTGTATCTGTTGAGGTCGAGTAATGTTCTCGCGATTGCTCAAAGCAGCTCGCGGGGACCAGGCCGCGGAGCACAAGTACCTTCGCCGTGAAGGCACACCTGGGCATTATAAGTATATCTACACTGAGCCGGGGGAAAGGAAGGAGCCGGGGAGAAATGCTCGAAAAAATCTCACCATTCTAAGCATGGGCCTGGGACGAGATTCTATCACGATGCTTTTGCTTGCCCGTGAGGGGCGCTTGATGGTGGACGGCGAGGCTTTCTCTGGTGATGACCTGGACGCAGTGGCTTTTAGCGATCCTGGTTACGAGTGGCCGCACACCTATGCACTCATTCCGCGGGTTAAAAAAATCTGCCAAGAGATGAATGTCCCGTTTCTGATTTTGCAAAAACCAAAAAAGGAAGGCAAACTCGGATGGCAGCGGCATCATGACATGCGCCTTGCCCGACAAAAGCAGCGGGGCGAAGACCACGAGGTGGTGACCGTCCTATTCCCGACAGTGACCGCTCTTTCCCAGGCCGACCCCGCAGACCTTGCGAAAAAGCTGGCCTCGCCAAAGACAGATTTGATTGAATCGACCGAGGATCGGGCGGCGTACTACGTGCAGTCGGCTAAAAATCAGCACAAAAAGAAGCGGATTAGGGACAAAGCGACGGGAAATGAGCGGGCAGAAACGCCCGCGGAGGTGCGAGCACGGGTGGGGCAGGCACCCGATCTGCGTGCTCCTGTGAAATTTGAACCCTCCTGGGTATCGGAAGGCAAGAAGAAAGAAACGCTGGAGGAACGCGCCCAGGCAGGCACTTATCATACACGAGGGCCTATTCTGGAGGACTACGAGCGCCTGTGCAAAATCACGTTACGGGCATCGGCAGCATGTACTTCTAATCAGAAGATTAGCCCTATCAACTCCCGCCTAGTAAACGATATGTCTACACTGAAATTTGGCGTAGGTAGCTCTAAGGGGGAATGGGGCCGTGAGGTTACCGCGGGCAATCGGGAAAAGCACCGAATCCTGATAGGGATTGCAGCAGATGAAGAACATCGGTTGCGCGGCGCGGAGGATTCTGCCAGCACCAGTAATTTTACGCGGCCCGTATATCCCCTTGCGGATATGGGAATTGCAAAACCAGACGAACAAGAGATCTTAGAAAGGCATGGGCTTGGGGATACGCGCAAGAGCGGGTGTGTCGGTTGTCATTTCCAGCCGACATCTTGGTATTGGGCACTGCGCGAGCTACAGCCCGAAGCATTTCAGCGCGTGGTGGAGTACGAAGAGCGGGCTATTCAATTTGCAAAAGAGAACGGGCTAACCGTCAAGTACCTGGGAGGCACGAAGCCGCTGCCTGGGCGCGTGGACGCCTTTGTGGCGCGGCATAATCCAACGCCCGAGGACGTGGACCGGATTCTTGATAAGGAGTATGGCCGAGCGAAGAAAGAATCGAAACAGATAGGGCTCGACCTTGTCGGGATTGGTGAGCCTCGAATCCGAGGCAAGAAGAAGCAGCAAGCCGCAATCTTGCTCATGGACGACAATCCTGACGCGGAGCAGCTTGGACTGTTTGCGATGTCAACGCGCTATTTGATGGATTTGTCGAAGGCGCGTACCCCGTTTCGTTCATTGCTCAAAGCAGCTCGCGGTCAAGCGTATCAAGGCAAGGGCAAACGCAAGGGCACACCTAGACACTACACCTACGAATATGATGAGCCCCAGCAGGGATCTTTTGCTTCAATCCTACAAGAGACGCGGCCCGCGCCCTCGAAGCCTGCCCCGCAGAAAGACGAACCCTGGTTTGATGTGTACGGCCCGCGGGGAGCGCCTCGCCCTGGCGAAAAGGGATACAAAGAAGATCCGACGCGACCACCAGGAGCGCATGATGGGCAGGAGCCGTATGACCTTGTCATTGATATGCTCGATCAGGCATCGCGGGTATGGAGCGATGAAGACTGGGCGCAGATCTATCAAGGGGGGCATCCCGATTTTGAATACTCGGATTTGCCTGACCTGATCGGTGTCCCTGCGCGTGATGGGAACGGGGAATTGTATTCTGAAAATGACCGTTCGCACATTGCAGAAAGAATGATTGAGTTGGCGCGAGAAACCCGCGAGGAATGGGCGGAAGGCGGGGATCTGGACATTCCGCTACCCGAGACTACCCAGAGTCGCAAATCCACCGAGACAAAGCCTTTATGGAGCATCGAGCCGTACCGTGACGGGTTCCATTTCCCGAAGTGGGTTGTTGCCGCGGCCCTGGCGGATTCGATGGACCGGGATAATTTGAAGATGAGACTGGCCCTTGTCTCGAAAGACGAGGCCCGCGCTTTCATCGAGAAGCACCATTCTGCATTGCCGTACCTGAACCCCAAAGGACTGATGTACGCGATTGGTGTAAAGCGCGGCGGGCGGCTGGTGGCAGTGGCGACGGCAGGGACGCCAACAGGCAATTGGTCGAAGACAGGCCGAGACCCCCACCAGATTGTGGAATTGACGCGGGTGGCGAGTGATGGCACGGCGAAGGGAGCAGCGTCAAAGCTAGTTAGCCGACTGATTGATCTAATGCCCCAGAGCGGGCGCTCTGATCCTGACAAGCCCGCATTGCTTGTGACCTACCAGTTAGAGAGCGAGTCGGGCACGACCTATACTGCATTGCGAGATAAGGGGCTTCGGCCTGTGGCGTCTGTTCGAGGATCAGCGCCTAGCGGTGCGCGGGCGGGCGCGAGTACGCAATCACTGGCGCACGTAGACAAAATCGTGTGGGAGGCGGGGCCGGAAGCGCGGCCCGCCAAGTGGGGACTGTTAGAATCGGCAGACCAGGTGGAGATGCTCAAAGCAGCTCGCGGTCAAGCGTATCAAGGCAAGGGTAAACGCACGGGCACACCTGGTCACTACGAATATGATTATGACGAGCCTAAGCGGGGGCGTCGGAAGCGCACACCGCAGCTCCCGAAAGAGGAAAGCCCCCATCGTAGTGAAGGGGGCAAGGTAGGAATGGTAACGGTGGCAGGTAGGAAACTAAGTGCAGAAAAGACCGACACCGACGACACCTTTCCACCTGCAATAGCGGCATTTAAGGTTATAGACGGTTGGCTGGCCTATAGAGGGAGAAACGGATCAGAGGGCGTTGTTGTAGGGAGAAGAAGCGAGTTAGATAAGTGGAAAGCAGATGTTCAGAAGTACCTAAAACAAGTACCTATCGCACAGCCCGCAAAACAGTGGCGAGAGTCAGACGGCGGGAAAGACCATATTGAGTTTGCGACAGAAGCCGCTAACCGCACAGCAAAAGCCTTTGGACAACCAGCGCCGAAGTTAGAGTTTTTGGTAGACGGAAAGTCTCGCGCAAGCGGCGAGGCGGGGCACAACAAACTGACAGTTGTCAACGCGCACACAGGGAGTAGGACAGACTACACAGGCGTGTTTGAAGGCATCAACACGCACGGAGGTGCCCACATAGCGGCCCATGAAACCACGCACTGGATGTATGGCGTGAACCCACAAGCGGGGAAGAAAGCAGAGGCGGCGGTAGCCGCCCACGCGAAAGAACACGGGGCCATAACCATGTACCACGCGACATCCAACCACCACGAGGGTTTGATGGAGGCAACGGCTCTTTTTGTCCTAAACAAAAGGGCAATGGAGAGTAAAGCCCCAAAACTGGCTAGGGCAATAGCGGCATGGATGACAGAGGTTAGCACGCTGCACAAGGCTCGCGGCCAGGCATATCAGGGCAAGGGTAAACGCACGGGCACACCTGGTCACTACGAATATGATTATGACGAGCCTAAGCGGGGGCGTCGGAAGCGCACACCGCAGCTCGCGTTTGATTTCGGCGCACCCGAGCCCCGCACGCCTGTGCGCTCGTATGCGGATTTGTTGGGTCTCTATCGCGACTTTCGTGCAACGGGCCAAGCCCCCGTCGAGATTAGGGCCGAGGCGCGTAGCGCGGATATGTCGCCTCGACAATGGATCACAAACAAGATGCGGGCCGCTGAGCAGCGCGAGGCTGAGCAGCAGGGGGAAGTGGGCGAGTACGATCTTGATCGTGCCTTGGATATGCCCGCGCCCAAGGCTGATGCAGATACGCTGGTGCCATACAGCGTGACGATGCCCAAAGCAGAAGAAGAATACGAAAACATTGTACACGACAATTGGCGGGATGAGCCCTGGGCTGATCCTGACTGGGCACCTGATCTGGCCAGCTATGACCAAATTGTAATTTCGTCGAGCGGCGGGAAAGATTCGCAGGCCATGCTGGACCGCATGATCGAGCTGGCCGATGCTCAGGGCGTGGACCGTGAGCACATCGTGGTCGTTCACGCGGACCTGGGCCGTTCGGAATGGGACGGGACAAAAGAGTTGGCCCGCAAGCAGGCCCACCGCTATGGGGTCCGGTTCCATGTCGTTTGGCGTGAAGCCGGGGATTTGTTGGACAGCGTATTGGAGCGGTTCGATAAGCTCACCCAAAAGAGCCTTGACCAGACTGCAATCCAGTTGAGCGGGGTACGAACGTGGGATCAGTTGGTTGCCCTAGACGCGGAGATCCTCGCGTCGTTGATTGAGCACGTTGAGGAAATCGAGGTCACTGAGACCGGCCAGAGCGCAGCGCGTGAAGTGGGCGGCGCACTCATTCGCGCAAAAAAGATGCTGACAAATGTGAAAACATACAAACTCAAAGCGCAGGTAAAGGCCGAAGAGAAAGCCGTTGCCGCCGAGGGCGAGGTCGAAGACCTGGTGACGGCTCTAGCTGACGAGGCTAGTCCAAAGAAGCAGGCCAGCATCGAGACGAGTATTGTCAAGGCGCGGGCGAAGGCTACGGATTTGCGGGAAGCCGCCGAGGCGGCGAGGATGATCGACTTTGGCGAGATCGTTCCCTGGTTTTCTGCAAAAATGAGATTCTGCACCGCGGATCACAAGCGCGGCCAGATCAATAAGGCGCTCACGACAATCCAAAACCGGCATAAACAATCTAGCCAGCACAAACCGAGGGTATTGAATTGCCAGGGGCTTCGAGCCCAGGAATCCGCCAGCCGCGCCAAGAGGCCTGCTTTCAAGCGCAATAGCAAAGCAAAGAGCCGACACGAGGACGTGTGGTACCCGATTCAGTCCTGGTCAGAAGAAAAGGTGTGGGATCGGATTAGAGCGAGCGGCACACCCTATGCCGAATCCTATGATCTGGGTATGAGCCGGTTGAGCTGTGTTTTCTGCATGATGGCGAGCGACTGGGATCTACGTACCGCGGCCTACAACAACCCGGACTTGCTCGAAGAGTACATCGAGGTTGAGGCGAGGACAGGTAAGAGCTTCAAGCCGGATATGTCGATGACCGACCTGAAGCAGTGGATGCAGGCCCCTGCGAATGTTGCTGAGCTTAAAGAGTATCTGCGCGAACGCCAGGGCTCAAAGCTCTATCTGCCGGGATCTGATGATATGGGGGGCCTGGTTCAGATTGGCGAGCCCTTGTCTAAGGCGATGGCGCGTTACCTGGAGAGATTATTCCGGCGCTCAATTACAGAGATTGAGCTGCGCGAAGGAACCCCGGTCGAGAAGATTGTTTTTGATTACAAAGCGAACGGCGCGTGCCTCCATTTCGCCACCGCGACCGACTCAATCCACGTCACCTATTTTCCATATCCCCACGCTTATGGCGCGGCGATTGAGATTTTCGCAATTGCGAATAAGATAGGATTGCTTGTCGAGGAACACGGAGCCCCTAATGAGAGCTAGTTTTCGCAGCATTTTGCAGAAAGCGCAAAAGCCCCCCGCGGGGTACTCCCCCATTCCCAAGGGACGCAAGGGCGGATATCGCAAGCGCGTAGCGGGGAAGTGGGCTTATTGGTATCCGGGGGATCCCGCCGCCCCGCAAACCGAATTTGATTTTGCACCACCACCTGAGCCCGAGCCTAAGCCCCTGCCTACGGATAAATTGGAGGGGTATCGCCGCGAGCTGGCCGCAGAGCTGGATACTGAATCGGGTAAAGCGCAAGTGGCGTGGGTAGAGCGGGCGTTAAAAGAGCCCCACTTGGGCGTGCAATCGTATTCCGATGTGGCCGGTACGAATGAGAGCCCGAAGCTACGAGCGGCATACGATGCTTGGATGGCGAAAATGGCCCAGGCTACCCTCGATGTATCGGATGCGATCCATAACCCCGTTGGAGGCACAGACAGGACGGACAGGATCATTTACAACCAAGAGCAGCTTGCCAAGTTGACCAGGACGCTTAGGGATCTGGAACAGCCCGCGGGCTACGCTAAAGTAGGCGCAATAGATAGGGTGCCCGTGGACGAGGATGGTGAGTCCGTATTTTCAAGGTATGACTATGAGGGTCTGAGAGACCCGCTTTTGCAGGCGGTGGTAGATGCGGGCGGGTGGCAAGATATACAGAACACGTTCGATAACCTTGATGAGATAATCGAGGACGCGGTGAAGGGTATTGAAGAACATCTAGTCCCCCCAAAGCCAGGTTGGCCGCGGGGCGTCTTGCGCGATGACTATTTGCAACTTTTGCACGATGATCCGAGCGTGCGCGGTTTTGAACCACAAAGGGGCGCGTGGAATGCTGAAGCCCGTGCGCGAGGCGTGAGGGAGTCTTTGATCAATCATATCAGAGAGAACCAGAGCGGCCCGCTGCAAGCGCCAGACGTTCGCAATGAAGAACATCTCGCGAAATTCAAGCGCGAAATTCAAGCGCAGTTGGCCAGCCTACTAACAGTGGCCCCCCACGACGCGGAGGTTGTAACGTCAAATGCCCTGTTGAAATTCAACGAGTTTAGGTACTTATTGCGAAAGGGCAATGAGCTAGGGCATTGGGGCTCTGCCGAATTTCAGAACACAACGGCTCGCGCTACTGCTGTTTTTGGGGACGGTGGGCGCTTTCGACCGATAGATAAGGGAATGCAAGAGCATGTGTTGACTGATCGAGAGATTGAGAGCCCATACATGCGGCGCGTTGACAACTCCCTGACTGAGCGACCGGCACACTCAGATGCCCAGATCCACAAAGCTCGAATGATGGCAATGTCGCGGTACGTCCACGCGCAGAATCAGCTTCGCCGGTTTTCGCGGGAGGAACATCCTACGGTGTATCGGGGCCAAGGGCTTAAAGAAGATCTGGCCAAGAGCCTCACCGCGGGTGAGAGTTTCCCCCTAACAGGGTGTACGGCCTTCAGCTACTACCGAGAGACCGCAGAGCACTATTCATCGTCGGAGTGGACACAGCAGCTTAGCGGTGAGGGCAAAGTGGCCGTCATCATCGAGCTTGAGCGCACCGAGGAATTTGATTCCACAATCGCGGGCTGGCACGCAAAGGACCGAGCAGCCGACCAACCCGCGTTTGAGATTGTGAGCGGGGCGAACCATATCGAGATCACGGAAGTGATCCCTGGCAAGACGTTTGCGAACACGTATCCGGTAGCCGATGATCTTATGGAGGCATTTGCGCGGGGGCGGGGCTATCTTGGATTGGATGACCTTGACGCGGGGTATCGTATTCCTGTGCCTTTTCAGGGTGTGGAACAAACCGGAGGTCCGCGTGGATTAATGCTGACGGGCAAGCGTGATATTTTACCAGGGGCATTTGAGAAAACTGAAAGCGGGAGCTGGCGCGTGTTGGGGAAAGGGGCCGTGCCTGGTTGGGCCGAATGGTTTGCAGATGTACGGGCGCGGGGCGGTCGCCCTGATGCGTCTTGGTCGAAAAACGACGGAGACATTATCACGCCACGTCAGGTCGCAGCGTTTCTTCGAGCCGCGCAAGAGGCTTTCAAACCAACGACCCCCGTCATACGCGGGCGCGGAGTATTGGCATGAGCAAGCGTGTGACGAAAAGAGAGTTTCTGTTTAACCTGGCGTTTGTCGAATATCCAATCCCGCCCCAGGACGAGGTATTCCCGCCCGAGCCCGAGAATCTCGAAAAGAAGCAAGGCCACAAGTACATTCGCCGCCTGGGCACTCCCGGCCACTACAACTACATTTATGAAGAAGCCAAGGGACGCTCGATCTCTCAGGTGCGCGAAACGGCTCCCGCGCTACACGGCGCTCTCTACGAGGCGTATGATGCGATGGTCGAGAATGCCCAAGACGACCCAAACTTTACCTGGAACCTGGACCGGGATGCTCTGGATGCGCCACCACCACCACACACTCAAAGGGCGCTCTTAGACGCGCTCACCCTATTCACGAATGGGGACGTGGCGAGCGTTCGTAATCCAGCGCGGCACGATGGCCGCTCTGCCCGAGTCGAAGGCCTCGGCCTTTATGAAATTGATCAAGCCGAAGAAGCCGATTACATCAAAGCCCACGCCGTTGTGAAAGCACTGTGCGAGCGGCCTTTGGCGAAGGGTGAAATGGACACTGTCTATCGCGGGATGAGGCTTTCGCGAGACGTGGTTTCTGCAATTCTGGCCGACGCGGACAAGAATCTAGGCTTTGATTTCAGCATTATCGGGTCGTGGTCTCCTACAAAGAATGAGGCCAATGGGTGGGCGATTGCCCGCACGTCCGAGGGTAAAGGCGAGGGGTATGTACCCGTTGTCTTTCAACTTGCGCCTGAGACCGGATCTTATATCCGAGATCTTTCTGCACACCCAAACGAAGACGAGTTTATCACGGGCGGAACAATGCGTATTAAACGAGTCGTGCCCACTGAAATAACAAAGACAAGCCGTGGTATCAACGAGCCTGGCCTTGTCCCTTTGGCCCCGCGGTCCCAAACCGTGAGTGGGTACACGATTGAGCTGGAGCAAGTGATGCAGAAATCATTAGGGATGCTGTCCGCGCATATTCTCGCGGAGCTGGATTCCGAATTTGATATTCCTGCAAACCGCATGATGCGGAAAGGGTTTCACGGGTTGCTGCACAAGGCGCGAGCCCATAAGTATATCCGACGCACGCCGACCGGCGACCCCAAACGACCCTGGCGCTACTACTACGCCGAATCGAGCGTGGCCCGCAGCGCAGTGGCCGGGGAAACAATCCGCGTCAAAGGACACTCCCTCGAAGTGCTCTCCGTCGATGATGACAAGCTCGAAGTCGAGTGGGATGGCAAGAAACTAACGCTCTCTCACGATGAATGGGCCGAGAAAATGCGAAAAGTTGCCGGGGATGCCTACATGGCGTCCGCGGAAAAACGAGCCCGCCAGCACGCCAATGCGATTTTGCGACATGTTCCGCGCAAGTTGCTTGCTGAGCTTGAAGGCGATAGCGATGCGATGAGAATGGCTGACCTACGTGCCCGTGCGCCTGATGTGTACCGGCGCTTGCGCAAGTCCTTCCGTCGTGCAGGCATCTCGGCGCTCGATGCTCAACGCTCGATTCGCTGGACCCTAGCCCGCCGCGGGTGGGTGCCCGAGGCGCGGGCCACGTTCTTGGGCGCGATGCTCAAGCCGGGGACCGCGTGGATCACAAGTCAATACCAGACGATTGGAGGGGCGGCAGAGCGCATTGCACAATCGGAGACCGCCCCCCTTGATACGGTTGAGGTTCGGCCCGAGCACATAGCCGCGGCTCTCGACCTGCCCAGGACGAAAAAGGCCGTCGAGAAAGTGATCGCCAACGCCGATAGTGAGCTTGAGCGATTGCGTAAGCTGATGACGCGCCCGCGGCCTATGAAGCGAGGCCCTCCCGCACAGCAGGAAGAGTTAGATATTAACATTCCAAGTGATGCCATTGCACAGGCGATGGCCAGCGAGGCGCTCGCAAAGCTGCGGTTCCTGGTCAAGGCATACCCCGGTATGGCGTTAGACCCCACCGCTCTGGCCGAAGTCGGCGCAATCAATGAGATTCAAGCCGCGGCCCCCCGCGCCGAGCCCAGGACCAAAGGTGCCGAGTGTATGCTTTTCGTAGCGGGCGAGGGAGGGCAGGCTTCCCAACTAAAGGCACGTTACGAGCTGCGCGAGGCCAAGTCCGTCCGGCCTTCACATATCCCGTGGGAAGGGTTTTCCGAAAACGCGGAGTATCCCGCGGGGCTCCAGACCAGGCCGTATCACACCGATAAGCAGCTTCAACAGGGCGTTCGAGATAACGCAGGGCTGAGCCCTGAGCGCACGCCGCAACCGGCGTTCTGGGTCAATACGAACCCCGATTCCGTCAACGGCCCGCCGATGATTCTCGATGACGGCACGGTGCTAGGGGGCAATTCGCGAGCAATGTCCCAACAGGTGATTTTTACAGATCCCGATTTGGCCGGTGGTGAACACGATCAGCGCCTCCGAGCGTACCTCAAAGAGAACGCGGGGCAGTTTGGGTTTTCCGCCGATGACGTGGAGGCCCTCGAACATCCTATGCTTGTCCGCGTGGTCGAGCCCGAGAACACGAGCGACCGGAATCTCAAGCTGCTAGTCCAGCAAATGAACGAGAATTTCACAAAGGGTCTGGACCCACGGGCAATGCAAGTAGCTCTGGGCCGTCGCATAGACGAGGATGTGCTCAAAGCGTTAGCTCGTGAGATGGATCCCGACGAGACCATTGATCACTTTCTCGATTCGCAGGGACTCAACGACGATGGCCACCCTCGCAATAAAGCGTTTCTTGACCAGCTCCGAAAAGTAGGACTGATTGACGACAGGAACGCGAACCAATATTACAAGCCAGGGGCGGGCGGGGCTCTCGGGTCTCAGCTAAACGAAGATGGGAAGCGGTTAGTGGCGCGAGTGCTACTTGGACATGTAGTGGATGATGTTGATTTGTTAAGCGGGACACCCCCCGAAATGGTCAAGACCATCGCTAAATCGGTTCCATACGCAATCCAGGCAGGCGCAGGGGATGCGGATTACCAAATCAAGGAGCCTTTGAAGCACGCGCTACGCGCCTATAACGATTTCGTGGACCGGAAGCTTCTTGCGAAGTCGAGCCGCGACCAAGACCTACTCACACGGCGAATTGATGCGTATTTCTCGCAGCTCAAAGCGGATTTGACAGATCCAAAGAGCGGCGACCAGGTGTTCGAGCCACAGCCAGTGGAGACAGACCCGCTGGTTCGCCAGATGTTTGAGGCTTTGATTCGACGACCGGGGCCTAGCCAACTGTCCTGGGTGATGCAGAATTATATGGAACAGGTGGATAAAGAAGCCAGCGCAGCAAAGGATATGTTTCGCAAAAAGCCGTCTGCCGCTGAGTTTATGGAAATGGCGTTGAACACCGCGATTGGTCGAGCACAGGAAAACGCAGAGATTCGAGTAGCGCAAAAGAAAGCGGACGCCGACTACAAGCGACGTGAGAAAGCAATGCTCGCGGCGTATGCCAAAGAGCAAGAAGAGCAAAAGAAGGCAGAGCAGGATGGCCCGGAGCGCGATGATGCGACAATGAGCATGTTTGACAAGGCTTTACACTTTTGGATGCAGCGATGAAATTGCAAATATCAGAATCCTTCCCTGGCGAGCTGAACGGTGATCCTAACCATTTACTCGAAAAGGCGGCCAAGGCGCTAGAGACGGCCTTGGAACAGGCGGGCGTCACTTGCTGCGGGGCATTGCTAAAAGCTGGACCGTACCGCCAGCGGGGCGGTGAGCTGCAATTGATCGAAGACCTAGCCAAGGGCATGGGCGACTTGTACAGCGCAAGGCTCGAAAAGCTACAGGCCGATTTAATCAGGCGCGTGGAGGCGGCGAGTGAGTGACGTAGGGTATGACCTGATGCAACGTCTTACGACGCAGGTTATCGCGGACCACCACGATGCGTTCCTGGTTGAGCTGTTTGGCGCTGATGCCAGCGGCCTGCCCGCCGAACGGCTAAGCGAATTAGTCGCCCAGGGCTTGATCCCCGCTCAAAACCTCAACGGCCTGACAATCCTGGGCATGGAAAACGAGTGTGACTATTTTGAATTCCTGTTACACGCGAACCACCATATCGGGCGCAACTACGAAGACTCCGAGGCCCTAGCCATCATGCGCGGTTGGGGAATCGACGACTGGAAGGTCGCGGTCGACGCTTCGATCACGCAAGCGCGGGCAGACATGCCTACGCCTGAGCTGGACAGCGGCGTGGGGGTGGTCTTACCTCGACCAGATCCCCCGCCGCCATCAACGCGCCCGCCCATCGTGCCCCAGGTGCCTCCGGGTCTCACGCCAAACGAAACGTATGGATATGTGCAGTCTGTGAATCGCGCCGGGGAGTTTGCCCGCGGGTTGGGCCAGCAGATGGGCCTCGACCTCGAAAACAAAATCCGCGAAGAGTGGTACGAGGAAAAGATTGTCGCGGAAGCGGATCCCGAGAAGCGCACAGAGCGCCTTGACGTGATCCGCGAAGAAGTCGCACGAGAGATGATCGAGTCGCGGGATGCGCGGGCGCTGGCCGCTAGGCTGGCCAACCGCACGGGCATGTACGCGCACAACTGGCTGAGAATTGCAAAAACGGAGTTGCAAGGCGCATACAACGACGCGGTGATCCTCGAAGGCGTCGATTTGTTTGGCGAAGACTGCCAAATCGCCAGGATTCACGAGAGCGGCGCTTGCCGACATTGTCAGCGGCTCTTTGGTCCCATTGATAACCCTATTGTCTTTAGTGTGAAAGATTTGCTGGCGAATGGTACAAACGTAGGGAAGCCTGCGAACGATTGGCGGGCAACAATTTGGCCCATCCACCCTAATTGCCGGTGTGACACGCGAATGGTCCCACCTGGTATGACGATTGTGGACGGTGATATGGTGATGACTGATGAATAATGACTTTTTTGCAGTTTGGGCACCCTTCGACGTAATGAAGGGTTCCGCAGCAGACTCCGAGGCGATGACGGGCCGCATTGGCGGCATTGTCTCAACCGAGGAATTAGACCAGCAGGGTGATCGCCTTTTGCAAAAAGGGATCGACTGGTCCTATGCGTTGAGCAAAGGCTGGTTTAATTACGAGCACGCCGCTGGTCCTGACAACGTCCTGGGCCACCCCGAGACGGTTGTCGAGTCTATCCACAAAGGCCACCCCGCCACTCGAATTGAGGGGGTTCTTTACCTACACAAGCCGAAGGCCCGTGAGATCTACGAGACCGCGGTCGCAATGGCCAAAAGCCAGACGGATCGCCGCCTGGGTTTCAGCGTCGAGGGCCAGGTCAAGGCGCGTGAAGGTGATCGGATCATCCAATCCAAGGTGTTAAATATTGCAATTACTGCACACCCTGTTTGTGCAGAAGCCCGCCTCGACGTATTAAAGTCGCTTGCTTTCAACGCGGGGGGCAACATCGGATACCAACAATCCCCACAATTGGCGGGCGCGGGCAGTCTGTCCGCCCTGGTACCGCAGAGCATGGGGGGTAATACCGCAATATCCACATTTGCGGCGAGGGCGCTCCGCGGAAGAAAGAGAGTGAGCGTTGACCACCTAGCAGGGATGATCTCGGAAGCGTTCCCGTCGCTTGGATACCAACGTGCTTTACAGCTCGCCCGAGACTTCTCACAAAATCTAGGGCGCTAACTATATCTAGTGTGCCCGTAGTTGCAATATGTTTTGCGGGGGACCATCCTGCAAAAAGAATCAAACCCCTATAGGGCTGTCTAGGAGCTATCCCATGAACGAGAAGCTATACCGGCATTTGGTCGCCAGCGGCGTCGCAGAAGATCAAGCGATGAATCTGGCAAAGGGCTTTAGCTCTGATGCCCCCGAAGATGTTGACGTTGAACGATTGCAAAAAGCACTCGACGGTGTGGCCGAGGCCATGCAGACCGAGCCGCAGCCGCAGATCGACGCAGCTATCCGCGAAGCACAAGACGTAGCCGAGGCCGTGACCAAGGGAGCTGACGCGCTCCTGAACGAGGTTCGGACGCAAAATGATGCGTTGGCCAAGGGATTATTGGCCATTGGCGAAGAGATGCGAGCCGTTCGAGATTTTCTCATCGGTCAAAATACCGCGGTTGCTCAGGTCGAGCAATCTGTGGAGGCTGTGAAAAAGTCGCTGAGCGAGCCCATCGCCGCTAAAGCGTTTGGAACCCCCGCAAGGCCCCTCGCCTCGCCTCAAGAGACCGGCGAGACCGGCGAGGACGAAAGCCCCCGCCATCTCATCGAGAAGGCTCTCACTGAGCTGCAAGCAGGTACCGATACGGCTCGCAGTCACGCCTTGCGCAAGGCGATTGTTCAAATTGAGAGCGGCGTGCCTATTGCCGACGTTCGCCAAAGCTTGGCACTGCACTAAGGAGCATTAAGCATGAATTTTCCAGGAATTAACGAGACGGTGCCGGTCCAGGACCTAATGCGCCTCAACGACATGCTGCGTAAGAGCGGCGATGTCGGGTATCAGACCCCCGCGAGCATCTCGGGCGCGGGCAGTCTGTCCGCCCTGGTGCCGCAGAGCCTTGAGGCCAGCTTGGCGAGCGCCACGTTCACCATGAACGAGATCGCTCTTTGGAAGAATATACCCAAAGTGAAGGTCGGATCGACGGTCCACGAATACAACGTGATCAAGGAGCATGGTCTCGATTTATCGCCATATATGGCAGAGGGCGGAATCCCCGCCATGAACAAAACGGAATATGAGCGTAAATTTTTGAAGGTGAAATATCTTTCCGAAATGCGTCAAATTACCGACGTCGCGAGCACAATCAATCCTTTAGTCGGTCCTAACCCTACGGCCCTGGCCGAAGAGACCGAGCGCGGAACCATTCGGCTTATGTCGAAGTTGGAGCGGGAGCTTTGGCACGGCGATGAAGATGCCAACGCGCTTGGGTTCGACGGTGTCATTAAGCAGATCAGTGCTGAGCCCAAGTCTGTCGTTGACATGCGCGGTGCGTCTTTGACGGCTGCTCGATTGCAGGAAACTCTTAGTGATGTGTACGCGGCCCCGTTTTACGGAAGCCCCGATTGCATCTATGTCGAGCCCCGCGTGCATGGTGACCTGATTAACTCCACCGTCCAGTTTGGGCGTCACGATCAGCTCAAGGTGAGTGACGGTTCGAGCTTCACCTTCGGCGCTCAGCAGCTCAACATCATGGCCCCGTATGGGTCTGTGCCTGTAAAGGCCGCGCCCTTCTTGTTCAATTCGTGGGATGCCCCCGCGGCTGCGAGCGGACATGGCCTGGCAGCGGCCACCGTCAAGTCTATCGCCAATCCTGTAGATGCGGCATCTCTCTTTGTCGCCGCCGACGCAGGCGAATACTGGTATAAGATCGTACCGGTCAGTAATTCGGCTGGTTATGGCGCTGCGGTTCAAACTGCAAAGGCCACGATTGTCGCGGGCAAGTCCACCGTGATCACCATGCACGCGCACGCTACTGCCGACTTCTTCCGAGTGTACCGCTCTCCGGTAGGTAGCCAGGCCGGTAAGCATCAATTCATTGGTCAAATGAGCAACTCAAACCCTGGGACCTCCGAGGATGTCTTTACGGACATCAACGCCGTGATCCCTGGTACGTCGAGCGTTGTCATGATCAAGCATGATCCGAATTATCTACAGGTCGTCCGCTTACTTGACTACCTTCGTCGCCCATTAGCAGAGGTCCAAACCACGCGGCCCTTTCTTCTCATGATGTTTTTAAGCTGCGTCGTCAAAATTCCGTCGAAGATGCGTGTCTTAAAAAATGTTGGCATCGCGTAATTCGGGAGGATCGCAAGGGGGTTTGCGCGAATGTCGCGTAAGCCCCGATTTTCTCGACCGGAAGGAGCCTGCATGATTGTTCGATGTCGCGATAGTGCGTACTTTGGGGCTCAGATTAATGTAGGCGGTGTCTCTTACGCCATTGCATCCGATGGGGCATTGTCTCCGACGCCGGAAGGTGCGCAGCTCCACATCTTTAGGGAGTGGACATCGTTGTACTTGGTGGATGACGCCCACGTAGAGCCCAAGGCAGAGCCCAAGGCAGAGCCCAAGGCAGAGCCCAAGGCAGAAGCCGCGGCCCCCAAGCGCCGAGGCCGGAAGCCGAAAGAGTCCTGAATGTGAGGGAGCGCCGTGGCCAGTATTCTCGACGAGTTGACCCCTGCCTGGCTCAAGGATCGTTTCCTTGTGGGCGTCGACCTTACGCTTGACGACGGCACCGCGTATCCTGACGCTATATATTCACAAGCTATCTCTGCCAGCGTTGCGTTCTTAGAGCATGATATTGGGATCACGATTGACCCCTTCGAGGTAACGGGCGAGCAGCACGACGCCTACGAGGCTAACCGCTCTGGCTTTTGGCCGTTTCGCCTGGACCATCGCCCTGTGCTCAAGATGGATAAGATGCAAGTCCGCTTTGGTGGCTTTGCGCCCGCAGAGCTGCCTGTGACGTGGGCGCAGCTCGTTAGCCCCGTGCATGGTCAAATCCACCTAATCCCGTCCGAAGAGTCGCTGCACTCAAGTTATCGGTTTACGCATGGGATCCCTTTGATCACAGGTGACGTACTCCAGCCGCAACGCTATGTCCCAGGGTATTTTCACTTCGATTATACAGCGGGGTTCGAGACTCGGGCGGTGACTGTGACTGTCCCTAACGGGGAGACCACGGGCACTACAACATTGTCCCCTGTGATTTCTCTGCGGTATGAGCCTGTGATCTCTACGAACCCGCTTGCGGGGAATGGGATCACGGCAAAGGTGAAAACCAGAGGGTCCAAGTCGATTACGCTCGAATTGAGCGCCGCAGCGCCCGCAGAAACAGATTTTGAGGTCGTGATTTCGACTCTACCCGCTGACATCAAGCAGGCCATCGGCTACAAGGCGGCACTTTTGCCTTTAGACGTGGCAGGCGATCTCATTGCAGGCGCGGGCATTGCAAATCTACATGTGGGAGTGGACGGTCTCTCACAATCTCTCGGAACAACCTGTTTGCATAAGAACACGCGCATTGCGTTGACTGATGGCACGCGCCCCACGATCAAAAGCCTCGTCGATGTGTCTGAATTCGCGGTGGCGTGTGTCGATGACACTGGCCATCCTCGCGTTGGCATTGGCCATTCGGCACGAAAGACCATCAAGGATGACGTGCTCCAGGTGAATCTATCGACTGGAGAGCACGTACTTTGCAACGCGAGCCATCCTTTTAGGACGTATGGCGGGGAGTACATTCCGGCGGGTGAGCTGCGACCTGGAATACCCCTGACCCCCTGTTCCCTGGTCACCGATGAGCCGTTTATCACGGTGGTCAGTGTGAATGAGACTGGCCGCAGGGAGTGGCTATACGACATTACGGTGGACGAGCATCATTGTTTCGGACTCGAAGCGGGCGTGATTGTACACAATTCTAGCGCCACAAATGCGGGCTACGGTGCCCGTGTTTTGCAGTTTGAGCGTGAGCTAAAATCCCTACTGCCCGCGCTCCGCGCCAAATATAAAGCTATCAACATGGGCGCAATCTAATGCAGCTCCCTTCCCGCGTACCGACCAAGCTAGGGCCGCGTGTCGATTTTCGCCCCGAAGAATTCCGCAAATTCCTATACAAAGCAGGGCTTGATCTGACCTGGGAGCAGGCGCAGGAATGCCCTTGCAGAAGGCGCAGCGACGAGATTACTTTAGATGGCAGTTTCGCGGTTCCGCAAGCTTCGCGCACGGCAGAGGCACGCTTAGATTGTTCAATGTGCAAAGGCAAGGGATACTTCTATCATTCGTCGCAACGTGTGAAAGCGGGCGTTACAAGCGCCACGGAGAATCCCGAGCGGTTCCGCGCATACGGCGAGTATGCCACAGGCATGGTATCTATCTCGTTGCTCCCAGAACACTTGCCCGCGTGGGGCGACCGCTTCACGATGATCAACTCCGTTTTATTGTATCGCGAGACTAGAGTGCGGGCCGCAGGGGCGATCACGACCTTGAAGCTACCCGTGGTGACCCGCTCTCTGGACTTAGTGCAAGGCGCAACCGACATAAACGTACTCCACGCGCACAAAGCAAATGTCGATGGGACAACCGACGTGGGCCTATCCTTGATCCCTGGTCAAGATTTTGAGGTTACAGCGGCAGGGGAAATAGATTGGGCGCTAGGGGATGCTTCGGGGAACGCTCCCGCCGAGGGGGTTAGATTTGCAATCTCGTACTACGCCCACCCCCGATTTGTGGTGATTGACCACCCCCATGCGTTTCGGGATACTTTCACCAAGCGCAAGAACCCTGACGAGGTCTTCGCCCCCCTGCCTATCATGTGCAATGCTAGGCTCGACTTTCTGGGCCAGGACAACGAGTAATGGCATATATTCGCATTGACGATATTGACGCGAGTACTTTTGGCCTTCACGGAAAGGGCCGTCGCCAACGCATGGGGCGCGTCGCGTCTATAATCGTACACGAGTGGAAAAAGAAGGCGTCCGCCCTTGGGAAGACCCGCAACGCCTACGAGATGTCCATCCAGATCGCGCTAGTCACAGAAGATGAAGTAGTCGTGGAGTTGCCGGGGTCGAGTGCCCGAGGCGGTAATGCGACGCTTGCCCGAATCGTGGAATTTGGCATGGGACCAGGGGGCATTGGGACATACGGCCCCTACGACGTTCGGAAGCACTTGCTCACGTCGCAGCGGGAGGGCTCTTCGCGTATTCGCCCATCGAAAACGGGCGGTTCGCCCTATCGAATTGTAAACTTTGATCAGAGTGCTTCCGCTCTCCAAGAGTCCGCGAGCGGCAAGGACGTGATGGATATTTTCAAAGCGGCGAACGAGCGTGGGGAACGTGTATTTTCCGCGGACGTGGGGCGACAACGCACAGCGTGGGGCGCTACCATCCCCGCCCATATCGGGCAGCGGCTAAAGCCACACCACGCGGCAACGGGCGTCGCGGGGGGATACTTGTTTGGGGCGGAAAAAGGGGCCAGTGGCAAGAGCGAAACCTCGCGATTCTCCACATTCCGCACGGCGTCATTGTCCAATACCAATCCGATGGCCTGGCAGTCAAAGGGAGTTAAGCCCCGCCGATTCGGCAGGGAGGTCCAGAAGGACGTCCGCGAGAAGATATTGGCGGTGCTCTAATGGCGGGCATCTTCGATTTGCATTTATTGCATGGGCTCCAAGGGGGTTGGGTTGACTACAGAGACAGCTTCGCGCACTTTAGTGAGCTGTTTTTTGGCGTGAAAGAATCCCTGCTACAAACGTGGTGGCAGCACCTTAACGACAATGAGCCTAAGTTTCGCGCCGCGTTTGCTCCAGGCGCGGAGAATTTTCCGCTCGTGGTCGTCCAGCTCGAAAGCGAGTCCGAAGCGGAGAAGCCCGCGCTAGGTCAATTTGCGTATCGTGACCCCGATACAAAACGGGCGGTACAGCAAATTATCATTCGCCAGACGGTGTCAGTGACCATCATGTCTAACCACCCTGAGATCACACGCGCACTACATGTCGTGTGTCGGGCGCTAGTGTCACGATTGGGGCCTGTCTTCATGAAACAGTATCTCGATGTGCATTATTCAAGTGCCGAAGATCTTGCGCCCGATGACCAACTCATGGCGGAAGATCTAGGCGTGTACGTGCGGCGGCAGCGGTACGAGGCAATCAGCGAAGTCTCTATTCCTGAGATCGTAGCGCCCGCCTCAAAGTTCTGGCAAACGCTGGCGACTGATATAAAAAACGAAAACAATGTAGATCCCACGGTCGGAGCAGGGCTCCCTGGCGGGGTCACTCTGGATGAATGACTCGAAAAGAGCTATGCTCTCTCGGAATCCCTTTAGGAGATAATTATGCCTTCCAGCATGAATCTGAATGGTCTACGCCTATATAGACCTGGCATCTACGCGGTTATTGACGCTTCCGCTTTGGGGGGCAGCGGTGTGTCGACCGGCAACGTGGCGGTTGTAGGGGATTTTCCCCTGTTCAAAACGATGATTCCCTACACTTTTTCCAACGCACGGGCATTGTCCGATTGGTCTCTCGGAGACGCGGGGACCCAACAGATCGCGAAGCTTGCGTTCTCTCCGTCAACCGATGATCGCGTGGCGGGCGGTGCTGCTACTCTCACGCTTGTTAACGCGGGCGTTAACACTGTGGCAAGTAAGACTTTCAGCGATGGCGCAGCCGACTCGCTGGTGCTCAAGTCGCGCTTATGGGGCAATGCAGGCAACCGCATATTTGCAGAAATCGCAGTCAATGCAGCCAATGCAAACGCCAAGGATATTATCCTCAAGTACAACGGGCAGACCGAGAAATTCACAGCCATCGAGTCCGGCGCGGTTTTCACGTTGACCTACGACGGAGGCTTGCTCGACGGAGCGAAGGCCACTTTCGACGCGAACGACAAGTACAAAATTGTCTGGGAGATCAACGAGGCTCTGGTCGCGAGCAAAACAGACGAAGTGTTCGCCGTCCCCAAACTCCCTCATGCTCGATGTGACTCTGCGGGTACCACGATTACGCTGTCCGTCTCGAACGCTGAGCAACAAGACGTGGTCGTCACGGTCACGGGCAAGGGCGCAGCGGGTGCAGCTCTTACTGAAAACATTACGATACCAGCAGGCAACCTCACCGCCATTGGTGCCAGCTCTTTTGCAGAAATCACGGCTCTCGACTACACCACGGGGGCGGGCGGCAATGAAACGCTAACTGTGTCCGGCCATGCGTTTAACCTGGACCCCGCCAATTTTGCAAATATCAAGGAAGTCACCGATTTAATCGGGGGCGCAGCGGGCTTCACGGTTGTCGAAAAGAACCCGCGCCTGGGAGGTATCCCCGCAGGAGAAATCGACGAGCTTCCTGAGCAGGGAATCGGCGGGGCAGTCAAGGAATGGCGTGCAGACCTGTATGAAATCGTGCGAGCGGTCAATACGTCGGCGTTCGTAAGTGCCGAACGGACAGCAAGCGCCACGAAGCCCCCCGTTGCGGGCAGCGGGTTTCTTCTGGGAGGCACTCAAGCCGCGGCGATCCTGGGCGGACATACAACCGCCTTGGCCGCAGTCGTGGCGAGCGATATTCAGATTGTTGTGTCCATGTCTACCGACGTGGGTGTGCATCAGGCGGTTGTCGCGCACTGCAATGATGCCGCCTTGTATGGTTACGAGAGATGCGCCTGGGTGGGCACGCCTGCGAGTAAGACATTGACGGAAGTTTTCGATGGATATTCGTCCAAGCTCAATACCCGACACGTCGCGGTCTGCGGGCAGTCGATCAAGGTAGCGGCCCCTGATGGGTCCACTCCCACGCTCGATCCCCCCTACACGGCGTTGACGATGGCCTGTATGCAGGCAGGAACCGCCGTGGCTACCCCTTTGACCAGGAAGCGGCCAGCGGTCCTTGACGTGATAGGTGAGTGGAACGGCGTACTCGACGCAAACGAGGCCATTCAAAAAGGCATTGCGTCTCTGAGCTACGACGCTCTGGGTTGGCGGATTGAGCGGTCGGTCACGTCGTACATGTCGGATGATAACCCGATTTATTCGGAAGTATCCGCGAATGAGTCCGTGAACACGTCGGTTCGCACATTGCGTAATCGCCTGAACATCGAAATCGGGAACCCTATATTATCAAGCACGTCTTCCGCGCTTAAAGGATTTACGCAGTCTAGTCTCGAAGACCAGGTCCGCGACGGCGTGATCAAGGCCTGGCAAAATTTGATCATCGAAGATCTAGGGGATACGTTCAGTATCAGCTATGAGGTGGCCGCGGTCGAGCCGCTAAACTTCATTAAGATTATTGCAAATGTGGTACGCATAGCGGCCAGTGTATAGGAGTTGACTTATGCCACGGGCATTCGCGGGAGCCAGGGCTAAGATCCTGGCCAATGGTAAGGAAATCGGTTGGGCGCAAGGCGTTAATGGGCAAGAGAATATCGCGCTCCAGCGTGTCGATGTCCTTGGGGACATTGATACCCAAGAGATCGAAGCTATTGGCCGCACAGTGTCCTTCTCGTGCGATTTCGTTCGTATCTTGGACCAGTCACTAGCCGAGATGGGGATCTGGCCCCGTGGCGGGACCGAGATTGTGATCAACTTCCCTGAGTTGACATTTCAAATCTACGATCATGTCGATGAAAAGGTCAGATGGCAAATCGACGGCGCGAAATGCGAAAGCCGCAGTTGGCGCGTTGACCGCACGGGCGTAATGACCACGAACGCGACCTGGCAAGCGCGTAAGCTCTATGATGAAGCGGGGGTTGTGTAGTCTATGGATCTTCGCAAGCTCGCAGAGGACGCCAAGAAGCCCATTGATACCGAGCCGAAGTTTATTCAGCGCGAACAGGTGTGGTCGATTAGGTACACGTCGCCTGAGGGTGTGAAGTACGAGGGCTCGGTCGCAAGTCGTGTCATGACAGGGGATGAGCGGTTCCAGTCTTCGCGAATTGCCGCAGATGTGGCGGGCCGTCCTTGGGCCACGTTGCCCCCTGGTGCGCAGCTCCATGCGGCATCTCTTGGCGTTATCTCAGTGCAATTACGCAATCCACCAGAATGGCTTTTGAGTCATGCCGCGGAAGACGAAGAATTGGCCGCGCAATTATACGCATCGTGTAGGGAGCACGATGCACGTTGGTTTTCAGGAAACCGCGGAGCGGGTGAAGGAGATTCGAGCCACTCCAGGGTATCCATTGATCCAGTCGGTATTGCCACCGCTTCCGACATCCACGATACATCCGCTGTGGCCGAATTTGGGGCCAGGTGACTTCTTAGAAGCGATCCTTTTGAGGCTAGACGAAGACGTTTGGCGAGAGAATTTTGGGGTCACTCTGGATGCAGCGGGGATCCCCGTCACGGGCGATCCCCTAATCGACAAGTGGGAGAGAGAGGCCCGTGAGGGAAGAACACACAACCCGAATCCAGATTAAGATCGACGACGTGGAAGCACAGGCGTCCATCGAAAGATTAGTCACCGAGCTAAAGCGGGCTCAGGACATCGCTCAAAATCTGTTAGTAGGCGGCGCGGGTGGTGCGGGCGCAATCACGGGGGCTGCTCAGGTAGCGGGTGCAAGCGGCGCGGTAAACGGCGGGGGAACATCCACAACGGCGAGTGGGGGCGGAGCGCGTGATGCCCAAGGGCGCTTTACCAGCGGTGACGGCGGTGACGGGGGAGGCGGGGGCACATACACAACGGCGGGCGGTGAACCCGCGGGGCTCACACGAGCGCAGCGACACTCTCGTGCAATAGCAGGCGTGGGCCGCGTGGGCATGGCGGGCATGACGGGGGGCGCGGGCGCGGGCGCTGCAATGCTCCAGACAGGGCTGAACGTAGCGCAGTCTACTTTTAAGAGTTTGTCCAATCAACCAATCGTTGGTGTCGCGGCGGCGGGTGCTGGGATGATGGCATCCGGCGCGGGCGCTCTCATGGGACAAGTCGGCGGCTACGGGCAAGGCCAGATGCAGCGAAACCAAATCATGAACATGATGGGTTTCGATCCTGGTATCGCGGGGGCGTTTCGGACAGCGGGCACGCCTTACGACGCCGCCCAGTACGGCCACGGGGCACGCGGTGGCCCCGGTGGCGCGGGGGCGTGGGGAGGCAAGCGTGCCTATCCAGGGCTAGGGTTTTTGGGCGCGGACCCTACACAATTGGGGTACTCGCCACAAGCCGCGTTAGGCATATTGGGCGGGGCAGCGCAAAGCTTTGGGCACAAAAGCTACGCCACCATAAACGCAGGGCGCGGCTACACTAACCCGTTCGTGATGTCGAACAGGGGCGCTTCCCCCGCAGCATTCACATCTCTTGCAGGCAGGGCAAAGGTCGACCGCGACATCGAATCTGTGTGGGGCGGGAAATTCAGAGCGTTGGGCAAGGGCAAGGGCGAGTCCCTTGGGGTGGAACAGCTACTAGCCCACGGCGAGCTGAATCTAGGCCTTACGGGTAGCGGCATTAACAAATACATGGGGCGAATAGGGGGTATGGCAGGCATTCCGGGGGGGCAAGGCGGCGCGATGGACATCGAGGGGCTCACTCGTGTAATGACTTCTGGCGCGGGGAAAAAAGCGGGAATGCAGACGCTCTCGTTCGCGGAAAAAGCAATGAGTGGGGGCATGGGAGCCTATCAGAACACTCTGAGCAGTTTCGGCAATATGCCTGAGTTGCTTTCGATGTCGTATGCCGCACGTACAGGTAAAGGGGGCATCGAAGGCTTCCTAAAGGCGCAAGAGAGGTTTGGGAGCAATTCGCGCCTTGCCGCCGAGGAAGTGGGTAATGTCTTTGGACGTGGGACAACCGGATCAAAGATAGCTTTCCGGCAAATGGGGGTTGGTAGCCGGAACATTGACGCTTTTTCAAAGCAAGACTTTAGCGTCAAGGGGACTTCTGGCGCTCCATTCCACCCTACTCAGTTAGATAAAGTGGCGCGAGCCCAGATCAAAAGAGATCAAGGGCGTTTGAAGGTGGCGAGGGCTACCGCCCAAACGGCAGTAGACACTCAGCGTGCAGCGATCACGACCGACAGTGACGCCGAAGCCAAAATAGTGCAATTGGTCAATAGTGTGGGCCAGCTTAACATTGCGATGATCAAGCTAGGGCGCGTCCTTACCCCGCTGACTAACAAACTCGCTCAGGTGATGGCGAAGTTGGGATTTTGACAAATCGTATCCCTATCGCTGTGGAGCTTCACGGGTCCCTGGATCCTCAACATGGGGTGTATGGGGGGGCGCACGATGTGAGCGAGTTTGTGACGGCGTGCTCGTGGTCGTGCTCGGTCCGATCACCTTGGGAGTCCATTAACGTAAGCTTGACTATCCCACTAGCTCTTGTTGACAAGGTGCTACCTGGTGAGGTTGTCAAGTTAGGTCAAGGGGGCAATGCCAAAGCACAATGGCGGGGCGCAACCCGTATCCCGCACTCCGCGTACTGGCTTATTATCCGCGATACGGAGGTTATTCCCGAAGGGAGCCCCCCCGTGGCCCTCGCTTGGGGAAAAGTGGACTCTGTCACTATTGTCCGTGGGGTAGACCAATCGAGCGGTGGTCACTACTGCGAAGTGACCATATCTGCTACGTCTTGGGCTGCGCTGTTAGAAGAGACCAAACCCCTGATCACGTATGCAACGACGGGCGGTACCATTGCGTCATCTTATCTATCGCCTGACAGCTTTATCATCGCTTTTCTGCATCATTTAGACGTTTTAATGACGCTCGACACAGGCTTCAACTTGGGGCGTGCGCTCCAAGCATTTTGGAAAGTGGGGCTCGCCCGCGGGGACCACTGGCTCAACCTGCCGGATTCAATGTTTATGGCCCCCGCCCAAACTGCCAGGGTCCCGTTCTCCGACATTCCGATTGTGTACGCAGGGAGTGACACTGTGGCAGGGGTATCGTGCGGCGCAGACATGCTCGCGCCCTCCTTCGCAGTTGCCAACACGGTGCTGCATGTCCCTGGTGGGATCCCAAAGAACATAGGAGGCTTTGGGAGCCCTATGTCATCTACCTGGTGGGGTATGCTCACAGGCATGTTTTCCGCTGACCCAAACGTGGTCGAGCTATTCCCGGTGCTAGATGTGCCTGACTACGAAGACCCCGCAGGCACCAAGGCTCCTGCGAGCGCCGCGGCGGGCCAGGGGGTCATTATCTCACAGAAAGCAACGCCGGAGAAAACATTTGCGGCGGATATGAGCTACCCTCGCTCCCTCAAGGAAGCGTGGACTAACGCAAAAGGCGGGATCTCAGGGCAAAGCGCAAACTACCAGCGGATTGTGACCGCTTTAGGCGGTAGCCGTCCCGCCGTGATCTATCGCATGAAGCCTTTTGTCATGCCATTTGATGCTGACACTCAAGCTCGTTGGTTTATGAGTGCTCCCCTCCAGGGAGGGAAAGCTCCTACCCGAGCCGAAGCGAGGGCCAAGCTGACAACCTGCAACGCGAGCCTTGTAAATCAGCGGCTCGTTAGTCAATCGAAAACTCCACCCTTTGAGGCTGTCGACGGGGGCGGCCTTCCTGCGCTGCACAAAACGCCTAACAGCTACCAGATTTTCGCTCACGACATCTTCGACTACACGGAGACGGTTGACGATGCCCATATCGTGAATGGCGTTGTGGTTTACCCACCAAACATGACGGGCGTCCAAGGCACTTTGGCCTGGGATTCCGGGTTAGTCGCGCCTCCTATATTTCACTGGGACAGCCCCCGCGAATACGGGGCTCGTATGTTCGAGCTGTCTTGGCCGTTTCTTGGGGATCAGAAAGAAGTATCTACACTGTACTACGCGGGGCTTGCCGAGATGGTGTATGCCATTGTGGCCACGCCTGGCAAAGAGCCGGTGATCCAGTCAGGGAGCGCCAGCGTTACTTATCGACCACGCGCTCGTGCGGGGCACTGGTTCAATTTGTCCCAACGGGAGAGTTTTGCAAATACCAGGATTTTTAGACAACCATCGGGCGATAGTTGGACCTCAGACCGGCTCGGCTATGCCAGCTCTGTGACACATTCTGTGTCGCTTGGGCAGAATGGCGAATATCAAACGGGGACAGAGATCCAATTCGAGCGCATATTGCGCAACCAGAGTGCTGGCAAGACCCAGACTTTCACTACTTTAGGCGCGTGTCCCGCACGCCTAACCACGACTGCTCAGGCCGCGTACCTGGCACCCTTCAAGTATTCCTGATGTTAAACTTCGCCCTTATGGTGGAAGGCGTCGTGATTGCAACACGCCTCGATGACGACGGGTATTCTGTCGCGGACGTTATGGACGGCAACGGCGCTGTTGCGTTCGACGTAAGATACCTGCATCAAGGCGGCGGTAAAGCGAATTTGCAATATTGCCCATCTGCTCCATCCCCTCAAGGGTCCCCTGAGACCGCCGAAATAGCCCGCGTGGGGGCACATGTCCTTGTCGCGATGTCTGGCCCTCGCGGGGTTATCTTGGGGGGGTTAGATTCTCCCCAAATCAGGGATTCCAGGTTTGCCGCGGGGACAACGAAAGAAAAGGCCCTTGAGATCGCGCAAGGTGAGAATTACCCCGCCGCGGTCTCAATCGAAGATCAATTGCTCCACCAGGACGGTTCGCAGGTCGTCATAGGCAAAACCGCGGGGATCACACTTGATACAACGGGATTCAACGCGCCGGTTCGTGTCCAGGTTGCTTCAAGCTCATTCTTGCGGATAGCGCAGGCGGGCGCAGACACTACTGACCATGTTGTCTTGGCAAGGCCCTTGCTCGCAAAACTAGCAGAGCTGGAAGCCACTATCAGCGGCCTCAGAGATCAAGCAGAAGCTAACACGGCGGCGCTGCATGGCATCCCGCCTGTTATCGCCGTACCAGGCGGTGGTGAGGTTTTGTACGCAGCGCCCGCCATTGCTGATATTCCAGATTGGGCGCGTGGGGCAAGCGCAAATTATCAAGCGTCGGCTATCCGAATCAGCGAACAGACAGTAGGTGACGAATGAGCGGTAATCAGCAAAAAAGCAAAAAGAGCCTGAGCCTCCCTGTAGGGGCCGCGGGGCTCGGCGGACTCCTGGCAGTACCTATCGCGTATCTTCTCGAATTGTATGTAGACGGCAAGCTCAAGACGGCGATTTCATTGCCGAATAGCCCCGAATCCGTACATATGCAACGCCCCACGCCCCTGATGATTCGGCACACGTTGGGGGACTTGCCTCGACGCGAGATCGCGCAGGCCAGGAATCGCAATATTACAATCTCTGGCCGGTCGGGGCTGGCCGCTAGGCAGGGATATGCGCGGGACGGCTCGCAGTTTTTTAAGCCAGGGCCGGAAATCTTGCTTGAGTTTGACGCTTTTCTACAAGAGTACACGCGCCTTTGCGAAGAAAAATCAGCACAGACAATCAACCGCCGTCTTGGGGTTAAAGGGGCAATGTGGTCTGAAGAGAAAGTGTATCTAGTTTTTCGCGCCCTGGACGAGAAAGTCCACTTGCGCGTAGAGCCCACAAATTGGGTATGGATGAGGGGCGCGGAGCGGTCCAGGTTCAGCTATGAGTGGCAACTAGCCATGCAAGGCTATGCCTACGCGCCTGACAAGCCCCAAGGGTTTTTTGATGATATGGCTGAGTGGGGAGACACCGCCGGGGATATGATAGATCTTGTGGCGGGCAGCATCGGACTTGCTGCGAATCTGGCTCACAACTTTACGGCCAGCCTAAACGCATTAGTTTCGCCCGCTCTCGACGGCCTGCGCCACGCGGCGGAGGCGTTAGATTCTTTACGTGTGGCCGCGGGCGGGCTATCCCGCGTTGGCAAATCCGCGCTCGCGAAATTCGCCACAGCCGCAGAAGGGTTCAAGGAGTCCTTTCGCCGATGGGAAGAAATGCAAAACCCGTTCTCCGGGGATATGTACAAGCCCGAGATGGCGCGGATCCGTAAAGTATTCGGCGCGACCGCGGAAGATGCGTCAAAAGCTGCGGGGATTGCTTTAGCCAGCGTTGGCGGCGGGCGAGCAGATACCGCCACCGCCGAGCTGGAACAAGCACTCACGCCGCCAGGGGAGGACGGCGGGGAGTCGCCCGCCCTGCGTCATGGGCAGCGGTACCGGGATCGCAGGGATGCCCAAAGTGCATCTATCGCCTATCGGATTCGTCCAGGCGACTCTCTGTTTACGCTCGCGGAGCGGTTCTTCGGCGCGGCGGAGCGGTGGGTAGACATCGCGTGGCTAAACGGGTTTCAGGACGCTTCCACAGCGGGAGACGGGTCAACGCTACGAGCGGGGCAAGTTATCCGTGTTCCAGGAGACGCGGACCCCTCCGCGGTAAGCGCCTTTCCTAATGTTCGAACGCTTGACGACATCTTAGCACGCGACGTGTATATTAATTTTAAGACTTGGGACCTGGAGCCCCTGGGCGCAGGCGACATACGCACCGTCGCGGGGGCCGCGAACCTAGAGCAGGCGCTTGGCAATAGGGTACTTACAGAGCGCGGAGAATGCCCCCTTTTCTCGCGGTACGGCCTGCCCGTGTCCGTAGGGATGAAAACAAACCCTCGCCTTGCTGGATATATAGGTGCTCATGTTCAAGATCAAATGCTTGCCGATCCGCGTGTGGTCGAAGTGGCAAACATCGTTGTTTTAGACGAGGGTGACACAATATCTGTATCTGCTACACTAACTCCGATCACTGGTTCAGACATTGAGATGATCACGCCCGTTCGCGGAGAAAACTGATATGGCCTATGTCCCTAGATCGTCTTCTGACATTTTGCGCGATTTGATCGCAGGCGTCGTTGCGCGGTCGGAGCTAAACGACGTGGCGGAGGGCTCCGTTCTCAGCCAGATCCTAAGTGTCGTTGCTCTTGAGCTATCATCGGCAGAGTTTCGCATGTCGCGGATCCGTGATTCTTTTTTCTTGGAAGCCGTCACGGGCGGCGACCTCGACGACCGAGCGGCAGAGTTGCCGCCGCGAGGACTCGCCCGACTACCCGCAACCGCGGCTAGTGGGGGCGCTTTGCGAATTACGCGGGAAGCGGCAGGGGCCGCAGTCGCTTCTACGCTACCTCGCGGCGCTACCTTTGGGCGAGTCGATGATCCTGGTTTGGTGTACGTGACACTTGCGTCGCATGATTTTGATGTGGGCGTCACCGTCATTAACAATGTAGACGTTGTGTGCGCCGCGGTTGGTGCTGCGGGCAATGCCTCAATAGGCACTATTTCTACAATTACTGCTGCTCCCCCCTTTGTAATCGCAGTAGAGCAGATGCTACCCACCGTAGGTGGGCAGGCAGGAGAGACAGACGATCAGCTTCGTTCGCGAGCGCGGGCCTATCTGTCGAGCTTGAGCCGTTGTCAACCAACAGCTATCGAATACGCAGTACGAACATTCATCGCCTCCGATAGTACCCGAGTGCGTTATGCCAGCCTTTACGAAGATCCCCACCGCCGCGGCTACAGCGAGATTGTGGTGGATGACGGCTCCGCGTTTCAGGGGATTGACCAGGCGGGGCGCTCTGTGGATGGGATTATCCCAAGGGGCGGAATCACGATTTTATCACACGAAGCCCCTGCCGTTGCGCCCATAATGCAAATCCGCAGATATGTTAACAATGTGGAAGTAGACCCCGTTCTCCCAGACGCTTTTATTTCAATCCCAGAGCGTGGCATCGTTCACATTATTGATCCTGATGCTTTTTCGCCAGGTGACAAGTGGGAGATCTCTCTCCAAAACGGGGCGCAGCCTAACAGTCAATATCGCGTGTACGGCGGGGCACTAATCCCTGAGATCCAAAGGATGATCGAGGGGGATCTTGACGACCCCACACAATCACCTGGCTTGCGAGCTGCGGGCACGCGGGTTCGCGTGGTACCTCCCACCGTGCAAGAGATCCAACTCGATATTCACGTAGTGCCCGTCAACGGTGTGGACTTTGTCGCCGTCGCCGCCGCGGTCGAAATCGCCACAATCGCTTTTGTGGGGAATCTCAAGCCAGGCGAGTCGTTGGTTGTCGCGAAGCTAATTGATCGACTGATGGACAACGAGGATTTGCAAAATATCCACCTGTATGAGGGGCTTGTCGAGCCCGCAGTGCTCCTGAGTGACACTCAGACACAGAATGCAAGACATGTACTCAGAACAACGCCCGATAGAGTGCGGATTATCCCGCCCGTGGAGATCTAACCAATGGCACGCAAAGAAGTCATATTAACACCCCAAGAACGGTTTGACATTGTTGATGCAACCGCTCTCCAGACGCTCACGTATTCATACATTGGCGAAGCACTCGGCGGAATAATGGGGTGGGGTGCTGGTATGCTCACGCCCCTGCCTATAACTTATCAGGAAGATGGGCAGTCCACAGAAGTAACTCTGGGCGGGGTTTTTGCTTTTTATCAGTCGACGACTGCGGCCCCTGCCACAACAGGCGAAGTCATTGTATACAACCCGCAGAGCCCTGCGCAGACGACGACAACTATTGATTTCGCGCAAGCACGCGCCGCGGCCACGGTCTACTACTTCGGTAATGACATTGTGCCCGCACGCTTTACGGGCGAGGGGCCGATGGGCAACGGAGGTTTCCCGTTGCTTTGGGCACGCGCAGCCACCCTGAGCGGTGGTCAAGATGCGCGGAGGCAATGGTCTGTCGCGTCGCAAACGGAAGTCCCTGTCACACTCAATACGCGAGAACAGACCTATGTAGAGTTTCAGCTCGCGGACGCCTTGGCAGGCCCTCCAGACGATAACTTAGGCCTATGGGCTCCCATTGCAAAGGTTGTAGGGTGGGCCGACGTAGCGGGGACGCTGACACGGCCACAGCTCCAAGAGATCAGCGTGTGGGACAACCTGACGTGGTTTCGTAAAACATCGCAAGCGGGGACAGATCGCGACGGGGATAATGCCCTTGATGATTTCTGGTCGCAATTAAGCAGCAATACCGCGGCTGGCCAGATCATGAGTATCGCGGGGGCAGATGCTCCTTGGGCGAGCCGTTGGCACTCCATGTTTTCTGATCGTGTCGGCGTGGCGGGGGCGGGGCTCCAACAGCCTGTATTTCAGGCCGCGGACTTGGTTTCTTGGCTACGGGACGCGGGAAGCCCGCTTGACGCGGGGAGTCTGTACTACCCCCAATCTCTTGCCGCCGCCGATGCGCTCGCTACGAACCCTGCGACGGGCACGGGGGGCATCGTTGATGTGCTTAACGCCATCCGTGCAATTGTAAAAAACCTAGCCTGCGAAGGGATCCGCGATTATCCTCAAGGGGTATCTACAGACGATCACCCTTTTGCTGCGCTGACCTACAGCAACCGCGTGGCCAACACGCTAGGGACTCCCTACGGGGCACTGACCGCCGCAGAGACCGCGAACGTACACGCCATCGCCTTAGCCTCCGATGCCAAACTAAAGCTACACGGCGATCCCGATGCGCAATGGCACGCGAAGCCGCTACGCTCGGTTAACGCGCTATCCATCGAGCAGGTCGTACAAAATGAGACCATAAAGAAGCTCGAAGCAGATTTGACCGCCGCAGAGACCGCCCATGCCGCTTTAGCCGCTCGCGTGATCGCTCTCGAAGCGAATGATCCCTTTCAAAATGCCCCTTTTCACCGAATCGAGCCCCTGCTCCCGCTGGCCGTGGTCTCGTTTCGGCCTACATACAGTCACGCCAGCGGTCAAATGGGCGTGAGGTGCGGCCCCCCAAATATTGTCGCGGGGGCGAAGTTTCAGATGCTTGCCGACGGGTACTCCCTGACAAACTACGCCAGTGGGTACGTCGAGATCACGTTGGACGAGGCGCTTGTCCACCAGAACATCGTATACAACGACTTCCGGTACTGCCCGATCTTCGCGCAGCCTGTACACATTCAAGGCGACGGAGGATGGCTAACCCCTTCTGGGCTTGTGTACGCGGGCGGCGGTGAGGATGCGCGTACTTTCGATCTCAATTCTACCGAGGCCTACGAGACGCAGCAAAAAGAAGCCGCGCAAGTCCTCGCACAGTTTGGTAATTTTTTTCAATGCACACTCAACGTCGTGATCATGGAAGGTCCTACCCCCCGTATCCGCGTGTACCCCGTGTCAACGGTGCCCGATTATGTGGGCCAGGGGAAAAACCTTCGCGGCTATCCCCACATGCACGAGATTATGCACTGGTACGAGAATGACGTGAACGATGGCCGCGAATGGCATTGGGCATCAACCGATTTCGGGATGCGGTGGGGAACCGGCCAGCCTGGACGAATGATCTTTGGCGACGTGACTAACCCACTAGCTCAGTGGCGGGCGGGGTTCTTTGGCAATCCTGGAGGCATCCCTGCCTCGCAGCTACCTGCATACGTTATCAACGGCGTCCCACAAGCCAATGCCCAAAACATTGGGTTCGGCAGCTCGGGGGGCGGAGCGATAAATGACCTCAAGGATATGGTATGGGGAGTACGGCAGGTAGGTGCTAATGGCGCAGTTTCCACAGACGACATGCGGGGTGGAGCCCCTCGACTGACATACCTTCGGCCTGACAGATACCATTATGGCAAGCCAGAAGGCAGCGGCTCCTATGACGCGGCACAACCTCACCTATTCTTAAATGCGGCATCTCGTACAGATCCAACTACTCACGGGGATGAGTCGATGGGCGCGGTGGATGGGTCTGCTGGACCTACAACCGAGAACCTACGCGCTAACGGACAATCCCGCTGTGCCAACGGGAGGTTTATGCCCGCGTTTCACTTGGTCGTCTATCGTCCTGAGTTTACCACCTTGGGAGGCGGCGAAGGAGCGGACTCCGTTAACCACATCGGGCCAGGTGCAGGATGGTGGGTGCCCGACGGGCAATTGCCCGTGGCGGGAGCCCCTAATCCCGACGTGGGATTCTATTTTGGCGTGGATTACCACCACAACGCCAGGGCGCAGAGCACAGTTGGGCGCGACTACTTCTATGATGGGACAAGCACCAGCGACGCAACATCCGCGGGACCTGGTGACAGTGGGGATGTATCGAGGGTCCATACGGGCGCTACCCGTGATCAAGCACAGGAAGACTAAATATGACAGTCATTGCATACGCGAGCGGTAATGCGAATGTGGGCAACTCGCCGCCCGTAGATTATACCGAAGAGCACGACCCGAGCGTCGACCTTGCGAACGTGGCGCTACCCCAAAACGTGCAGGTTTTCGGCAATGGGACGGACTCGAATGACCCCGCGCCTGTCTGGACTTGGACTTGGAATATCCTAAGCCAAGCAGAGCAAGCCCCCGCGGTCATCCTGTCAGGAAACGGCCTAGTACAAGATCCCGCCGTACAAGCGATCAACTCGTGGGGCAATATCCGGCTGTTTTTGATTGTCTCCAATCAAAACACCGCGGAATCGAGCGAGACAGACCCCCTCAAAGCGCCGGATAGCGCATTTGTGACGGTAAGGGTGCAATCTGCGAACGCCAGTATTCAGAAGCCCGCCGCGGGTGAACGCAATTGGAATAACGATACTAACGAGTGGGCCGCGGCAATCGAGAGCCTCGCGGGAGGGGGAGCTGCGATACACGACCATAATATCGTCGACCACCTGGACGTGGTCGATGCGACGGGCGCGGATCTCGAAGCTCTCACTGGCGGTGGTTACGCAGACGACCCCGATGCGAACGCCCCAAACGCGAACGGGCTTTTGCACAAACATCATGGTACCGACGTTGACGTAGGCACTACCGCTATCCGCGGCACCGTCGGTATCGAATCTGCGCACACGGCGACCGCCATCAACATCGAGGTACTTTATTGGACGGGCCATTGTGACGGGACGAACACATGGAAAGGGCGAATCTCCCAG
>Ga0114996_10001265_pt1 | contig 34156 bp, 33 predicted proteins | sample ArcticOcean_MG_C_4_FD_87039 | JGI IMG/M metagenome (GOLD analysis project Ga0114996, IMG submission 87039) | Marine microbial communities from western Arctic Ocean - ArcticOcean_MG_CB4_134 | ecosystem: Environmental > Aquatic > Marine > Oceanic | place: Arctic Ocean: Canada Basin | collected... | reverse complement strand
TAGACGTTTCAGAATTAAAGTCGGCTGAGGAAATTGCCTCAGAGGTGCTTAAATTGGAACACGAATACTATCCGAGGGTTGCTCGGGAAATAATACTAGATTCGGAAAGAAATATAAAATGACACAGGTTGTTGTATATACTGACGGAGGAGCAAGCGGAAATCCTGGCCCAGGCGGATACGGTGTGGTTATGATTGCTTCAGCGGGGAAGCACTATAAAGAACTCAGTGGCGCCTTTCGTTTAACCACGAATAACCGCATGGAACTTATGGCTGTAATCGTTGCTTTAGAGACCTTGAAAAACGAAGGCACACAAGTGACCATTTATTCCGATTCGAAATACGTAGTCGATGCCGTAGTGAAGAAGTGGGTCTTTAATTGGGTGAAAAAGAACTTTAAAGGGAAGAAAAACGCAGATCTTTGGAAGAGATTCCTGAAAATTTATGCCCAGCATGAAGTTAAGTTTGTTTGGGTTAAAGGCCACGCGGGAAATGAATACAACGAAGTAGCTGACAAATTAGCTGTCTCCGCCTACGCCGACGGCGTTTTAGAATTGAAAACAGATACGGGGTATGAAGCATCGAAATCAGAAGATAACAACTTAAATTTGTCGTTCGAATAATTACATAACTATGCGTACAGATCTTTACTCAGGACACGATTATTTCAATATGGACGACCTCCTCACTGAGGAGCACAAGCTTATACGCGATGCGGCTCGAGAATGGGTGAAGAAAGAAGTGAGCCCGATTATTGAGGATGCGGCAGAAAACCAGGTTTTTCCACAGCACCTCCTCCCGGGTCTAGGCGCTATCGGCGCTTTCGGGACTTACATCCCGGAGCAGTATGGTGGATCAGGTTTAGATCAAATCTCGTATGGACTCATCATGCAAGAGCTTGAGCGCTGCGATTCAGGTCTTCGTTCTACGGCTTCAGTCCAAACCTCACTTGTGATGTACCCCATCTGGAAGTACGGATCAGAGGAGCAAAAGATGAAATACCTCCCTAAGCTCGCTACGGGGGAGTGGATAGGATGTTTTGGGCTTACTGAGCCTGACCATGGATCTAATCCTGGGGGAATGGTAACGAGCTATGTGGAAGATGGAGACGACGTCATCCTTAACGGAGCGAAGATGTGGATTTCGAATTCGCCGTTTGCAGAAATCGCTGTTGTTTGGGCCAAAAACGAGGAGGGTAGAATCCACGGACTCATCGTAGAACGTGGAATGGAAGGCTTCTCAACCCCAACGATGAAGGGCAAGTGGTCGCTCCGCGCATCCGACACCGGAGAACTCATTTTCGACAACGTTCGCGTCCCTAAGGCAAACATCCTCCCAGAAAAATCCGGCCTCGGAGCTCCACTTGGATGCCTCGACTCAGCTCGTTTCGGCATCGCTTGGGGAGCTATCGGCGCTGCACTCGACTGTTACGACACAGCTCTTCGTTACTCCAAGGAGCGCATCCAATTTGGCAGGCCTATCGCAGGATTCCAACTCCAACAAAAGAAACTCGCTGAGATGATCACGGAGATCACGAAAGCACAATTTCTTACTTTACGCCTCGGACAACTCCGAAACGAAGGCAAGGCGACGTCCCCACAAATCTCCATGGCGAAACGCAACAACGTCGATATGGCCATCACCATCGCTCGTGAAGCCCGGCAAATGCTCGGCGCCATGGGAATCATGAACGAGTATCCCATCATGCGACACATGATGAACCTTGAATCCGTCATCACTTACGAAGGCACCCACGACATCCATTTGTTGATTACCGGGATGGATATCACTGGGGAGAATGCATTCAAGTAAACCTTCTCCGTGTTATCTATACCTAGATTATAAACAACGTTAAGTCGATAGCTTTTAGTACTTATTTAATTAAAAGTTCCTATTTTAGCGCAAATCAACAAGATAATTGAAATGATTAAACTTAGGACCATTATATTATTCAGTATTTTCTGCGTCTTGATGTCCTCTTGCGCTACAAAACAATCGATCATTTACTTTCAAGATGATGCGCAAAAAGATGCTCAAAACACCGAGCAAAGCATTTCATTTAAGTATGAAAATGGAACCATACAAAAGAATGACATCCTTAAAGTCTCTGTCTCCGCTTTAGACATGACTACCATAACCGCTTTTATTACAGACAACATACAAGCTAGAACACCTGAACAATTTTTATTAGATGGTTTTAAGGTCGACGAACATGGAAACATAAACCTACCGTTGGTTGGCGAGGTTGATGTTTTAGGGCTAACTCTAAGTCAAGCCTCTTTGTTAATCCAGCGTGAATTAAGCAAGTCCATTATCGATCCCATTGTAAACATCAATATCCTAAACTTCAGGTTCACAATCCTAGGAGAAGTTAATACACCAGGAACCTTCAGTGTTTATAACCCCAAGATCAATGTTATTCAAGCATTGGGCTTGGCTGGAGATATCACAATGTCGGGAAAACGAGATAACATTAAGCTTATCAGAGAAGTCGAAGGAACAATAACCACGACTATTATCGATATCACAAAGTCAGATTTCATTGGTTCAGATGTGTACTATCTCAAGAAAAATGATATAATCTACATAGAACCTACTTTCACGAAGATCACAAACTCTGGTTATATAGGGCCTTTAGGAAGTATTGCTACTTTTGTGTCCCTTCTTTTAAGCGTCGCGGTATTTTCTCGTCCCAATTAAAATTAAATGAGTGATTACGAAAATTTTGATGAAGAGGCTTTAAGCATCTTAGATATCGTCAATGAGTTTAAAGTGTTGTTTTTTACCAACGTAAAAACAATTGTTTTCAGTGGAATTGCCATTTGTTTATTAACGGGCCTTTATCTATACAATACGCCCAAGCAGTATGTTACATACGCTAAAATAAAAGTCTTAGACGAGCAAGAAACATCTGCCTTCGTTCTTGAAGACATGCTAGATTTCAGCTCTGGCTTTAAGGACAAAGAGCTACTTGAAAATGAAATTGAAATAATTTTATCAAAAAACATTCTAGATCGGGTAATAGAAGATCTTGCACTAACACATAGTTATATTAAAGTCGGTGTTGTAACGAATGAACCCCTCATATACGCTACAAGGCCTTTTTCCATTGAAATTTCATCAGAAAGTTACTCCTCGAAAGACTTCGACATCGATATTTCACTTGGACAGAACATCATTACCAATGTAAATGATGAAATCTCGACACCCTTTACGTACGGGAAAACTTTTGTGCTAGGTCTTGATACATTAAAAATTACTAAATCCACTGCTTTTAACAGTATTGAGGAAAATGAGAGTAAATTTCTATTTAGGATTTTTTCCAGCTACAGCGTGTTCCAAAGTCTTAAGTCAACCATTGTATTAAACCCTGTTACAGACATGGTGCTGGGGGTATCACTCAAAGGCACAGACCCTGGTTTAAATGTTAAGATTATTGAATCGCTGCTCAAGGCTTACGCTTCAGATGGAATAAACGACAATAAATTAATCTCAGAAGGCACATCAGAATTTTTAAGTGAAAGGATTAATCTGATTAAAAGCGAGATAGAAATCATCGAATCGTCTCTTTCTGAGATAAAGAAGAAAAATGACTTTATCGATATTACTGCAATTAACGCATTATTTAGTAGCCAAAAAATCGTTTCTAATGATATGACTTTTGAGATTGAAACTCAGACCCTCATCGCAAATAGTTTCCTTGATAAACTCGAATCTCAAAGTACTTACGAATTATTACCCCTACCTATAGAAGTTGGAATCTCAAATTTTGAATTATCCTCTTTCACGGGAGATTATAATAAATTGGTTCTTGAGCGTTCTGTATTGCTTAAGGGTAGGACATTGAGTAATCCAGAGATTTACGTTGTAGACACTCAACTATCTAATCTTCTTCTCAACCTAAAGGTTTCAGTAAAAAACTATCTTTCTAACCTCGATCTTAAAAGTAATAAGATTGAAGATTATGATAGAGATTTAGAATCACAGCTCTACAAATTAAATGATACAGAGCTTGCTATAGTAAAGTTCGCGAGAAATCTTGAAGTGAAGTCAAAAATTCTGCTTTTTCTCTTAGAGAAGAAAGAGGAAAACGCTTTAAAATTAGCAGTAAACGCCCCTACATTTAAAGTTCTTGATTCGACGTATATAAATTACAAAGACCCCACTCCCAATACCCGTATCATCTTATTAGCTGGGTTTTTACTCGCATTAATTGTGCCCTTTACATTTGTGTATATAAAAACAATCCTTTACGATAAGATTACGTATAAGGTTGGATTAGAAAAGCTATTAAACAGTGACATCCCGGTCTTAGGAGAAATCCCCATGGTGGAGGACCCATTAATTAGTCTCTCAAATACAAGAGGGGCTTTGATGGAAAGTTTCCGACTTATAAGAACCAACCTGAACTATTTATCTAAGACCAAAGTCATTCTTGTAACCTCTTCTATACAAGGTGAAGGGAAAACTTTTGCTGCTATAAATTTAGCTCAATCTCTTTGTTCTGTTAAGAACAACAGAGTATTGCTCTTGGGTCTCGATTTAAGAAATCCTAAGATTCATACAATGCTCAACTTGGATAGAAAAGCAAATCAAGGTATTACGAATTATTTAGTGAATGACACTATTGAAATTAAAACATTGGTAGAAAAAAACGACAATGTTTCATTCGACTTTATCCTTTCAGGACCTATCCCACCTAACCCTACAGAGTTGCTCATTTCAGACAATCTTAACGATATCATAGAATTCGGAAAGCAGAATTATGACTATGTCATCATAGATTCTGCACCTTGTCTTCTAGTCTCGGACACACTCAATATCTCTAAGCATGCTGACACAACCGTTTATATGACCAAGTCAAAGCACACTAAAATTAAACTCATAGACTACATCAACAAACTCAAGGAGGAGAAGTCTTTAAAAAACATTGCTGTTGTGATCAACGGTTGTGAGTCTGGTGGTCCTTTGGGCTACAGTTATGGCTACAGTTATGGCTACAGTTATGGCTACAATTATGGCTATAATTATGGATACTCTTCAAATGAAGACGATTCTAAAACATGATTTAATATGCAGATTACTATTGTTGGAACAGGTTATGTAGGATTGGTCTCGGGTGCATGTTTCTCTGATATGGGAAATGTGGTAACGTGTGTTGATATAGACGCAGAAAAAATTGCTAAATTAAATAAAGGAGTAATCCCCATTTATGAGCCAGGGCTTGAATCGCTAGTAGTTAACAATTATAAAAATGGAAATTTATTTTTCACAACGAGTTTAGAAGACGCTTTGAGGGGTTGTGAAATTGTATTTATTGCTGTGGGAACTCCAATGGGAGAAGATGGTTCTGCGGATCTTAAACATGTATTAGCAGTAGCAAAAAAAATAGGTCAAACTATTACAAAGCCTATAGTGGTGGTAGATAAATCTACTGTTCCTGTTGGGACTGCTGATAGAGTTAAAGCTATAATACAGGCTGAACTTGATGCTAGAAATATTACAACTAAATTCTATGTAGTTTCGAACCCTGAATTTCTTAAAGTAGGGGCGGCATTAAATGATTTTATGAAACCTGACCGTGTGGTAATTGGAGCTTCCGAAAAAGTTTCAAGAGATAAAATGCGGCAGTTGTATGCACCTTTTTTTCGTACAAACGATCGTTTTGTTTTTATGGATATACGCTCTGCAGAAATGACAAAATATGCAGCCAATGCTATGTTAGCAACAAAAATATCGTTTATGAATGAGATTGCTAACATCTGTGAACGTGTTGGTGCAGACGTGAATAATGTGCGTATTGGGATAGGATCTGACCGTAGAATAGGTTATCCATTTATTTATCCGGGTTGTGGTTATGGTGGTTCTTGTTTTCCTAAGGATGTAAAAGCACTTAGTAAGCTGGCTTCAGATGTAAATTATTCATCGGAATTACTAGAAGCTGTAGGCAATGTAAATGACCGACAAAAATTTGTTATTTCAAATAAGGTGATAAATCGATTTGGAGAAGATTTGAGTGGTTTTAAATTCGCTATTTGGGGGCTTTCATTTAAGCCTGGAACAGATGATATGCGTGAAGCACCAGCAATTTTTATTATAAAAGAGTTGGTAAAAAGAGGTGCTAAAATTAGTGCTTACGATCCCAAAGCAATTGATGAGGCTAAAAATCATTATTTATATGGTATTGATGTCGAGTATTGTAATTCTAAATATGAAGCGACTTTACATGCAAATGCTTTGTTGTTACTCACCGAATGGAAAGAGTTCAGATCTCCTGATTTTGAAGAATTGAGATCACATTTAAAGAGCCCTGTTATTTTTGACGGTAGAAACCAATACAATACATTTAATTTAGAAGATATAGGATTTGAGTATTATCAGATTGGAAAAGTCTATGAATAAAAAAAACAAAATTGCGATAATAGGTCTTGGTTATGTTGGTTTACCTCTAGCTCGATTGTTTGCAACGAAATATTCAGTGATAGGATTTGATATTAATACAAAAAGAGTAGCTGAGTTAAACTCAGGTTCAGATAGTACATTGGAGATATCTAGTGAGATGTTAGAAAAGGTATTAGTTTTAGAGCCTTCAAATAAAAAAAGCCTCTTTTGCACAACCAAGTTGAACGATATTGCAGACTGCAATTATTATATTATAACGGTACCAACACCTGTAGATAAAAGTAACAAGCCAGACCTTAGGCAACTAGTGAAAGCAAGTGAAATGGTTGCTCAAGTTTTAAATAGAGGAGATGTTGTAGTGTATGAATCTACTGTGTATCCTGGCGCGACTGAAGAAATATGTATTCCTGTGTTAGAAAAAAAATCAGGAATGGTTTATAACAAAGACTTTTTTGCAGGCTATTCTCCTGAGCGGATCAATCCAGGGGACAAAGAATATACAGTTGAAAAAATATTAAAAGTAACTTCAGGGTCTACTACTGAAATAGGAACGAAGGTAGATGCTTTGTACAATTCTGTAATTACTGCAGGCACACATTTAGCTCCCACTATAAGAGTAGCAGAAGCTGCAAAAGTGATTGAAAACTCACAACGAGATATTAATATTGCTTTTGTAAACGAGTTGGCTAAGATATTTAATTTGTTAGATATAGATACTCATGCGGTTTTAGATGCTGCTGGTACAAAATGGAATTTTTTACCTTTTAAACCTGGCTTGGTAGGAGGTCATTGCATTGGAGTAGACCCATACTATTTAGCAGAAAAAGCACAACAAGTAGGCTACCAGCCTGAGATTATTATAGCAGGACGAAGAATGAACGATAGCATGGGTTCGTATGTGGCTTCCGAGGTTGTGAAATTAATGATAAAAAAAGATGTCAAAATAAAAGGAGCAACATTATTAGTTCTGGGAATCACCTTTAAAGAAAACTGTCCGGATTTACGCAATACCAAAGTAGTGGATGTGATAAATGATTTAGTACAGTACGGCACGAATGTTACTGTTTTTGATCCTTGGGCAAACCCAGATGAAGTATTGAATGCGTTCGACATCGAATTAATGAGAAACATACCTCAAAATAAATTTGACGTAATAGTATTGACAGTGGCTCATAATGAGTTTTTAAAATTAGATTTTTTGTCACTTTTAAATAAAAACGGTGTTATTTATGACGTGAAAGGTGTTTTGGATTTTAATGTTGATGGTAAGTTGTAAAAAAATATGAGTTTGGTAAATGTATTAGTTATATGTGGTTAATGTTATATAGGATGTAACGTAGTTAAATCAGGAATTTAGAAATAGCATAATTTTTATATTTGGATAAATTATCGATTCGTATTTTTTTGATAAATCAACAAGTGTGTGAAAAACATACTATATATTTGAAAATAAAATCTAACATTGTGACACTTATCTAATGACGACAGGTAGTTAACATCTAATATTCAATACTATTATGTTTTATGAATAATATTTAAAAATGAAGGAACTTATAAAGGCTCAACTGGCATGGTAGGTCGAAATATTCTAGAACATAAAGATTTTCAACCTTTGATGTGCTAAATCCCCTAGTCAGGAATTAAACCTATTAAATTTTACTGTATTATTTTTAAGTAACATCTTATGAACTATGAATAGAAGCATTTTAATTACAGGAGGAGCTGGATTTATTGGATCCCATGTGACGCGTTTGTTTGTAAACAAATATCCTAATGATTATATCTTTAATTTAGATTCACTCACTTATGCAGGAAATTTGGAAAATTTAACTGATATAGAAAATAGAGAGAATTATTGTTTTATTAAAGGAGATATTACAGATGAACTTTTTATAGAAGAGCTATTTCATAAGCATAAATTTGATGACGTTATTCACTTGGCGGCTGAATCACATGTAGATAGATCTATTACGGACCCTTTATCTTTTGCAAAAACTAATATTTTAGGTACGATGGTGCTTTTAAATTCCTTTAAAAAATTATGGCAAGGAGATTGGCAGGGAAAAATATTCTATCATGTGAGTACAGATGAAGTATATGGATCATTATCAAAAAAAGGTTTGTTCACAGAAAAATCCCCATACGACCCAAATTCACCTTATTCAGCATCAAAAGCAAGTTCAGATCATTTTGTAAGAGCTTACGGTGAAACTTATGGGATGCCTTTTTTTATCAGTAATTGTTCCAATAATTATGGTGCAAACCAATTTCCAGAAAAGTTAATCCCATTATTTATAAATAATATTATAAATAAAAAGTCATTACCAGTTTATGGAGATGGGAAATATACACGTGATTGGTTATATGTTCAGGATCATGCCATTGCTATTGATCTCATTTTTCATAACGGGAAAATTAATGAAACCTATAATATTGGTGGTTTTAACGAGTGGCAAAATATTGATTTGATTAAATTGCTTTGTAAACAAATGGATGGTAAATTAGGGCGAAAAGAAGGTACAAGTTTGGATTTAATTACCTACGTAACAGATAGACCAGGACACGATTTACGTTATGCGATTGACGCTTCAAAAATTAATAAGGAGTTAGGTTGGAAACCTTCAGTCACTTTTGAAGAAGGGTTATTGAAAACTATAGATTGGTATTTGGAGAACGAGGAATGGATGCAGCGTGTTGTTAGTGGTGAATACGAACTTTATTATACAAAACAATACAATTAATTATTAAACGAGCATGCTAGAAAGTTTATCATATAATGTAATAACTAACTACATGTGACCTTTATAAAATATATTAATACTTATGAAAGGAATTATATTAGCAGGGGGTTCCGGAACACGATTATTTCCCTTAACGATAGCAGTAAGTAAACAATTATTACCTGTGTATGATAAGCCAATGATTTATTACCCATTATCGGTTTTAATGTTAGCTGAAATACGAGAAATATTAATTATTACTACACCACAAGATCAAACCGCATTTAAAAAACTTTTAGGAGATGGTTCACAGGTAGGTTGTAAATTCGAATATGCCATACAGCCAGAGCCGAATGGATTGGCAGAAGCTTTTATTATTGGGGAACAATTTATTGGAAACGATAAAGTAGCCTTGGTGTTGGGAGATAATATATTTTATGGGAGTGGCTTTGGATCGTTACTCCGCAGTAAAACTGATGTTAATGGAGCAGCTGTATTTGCCTATCCAGTGAATGATCCTGAACGATATGGAGTAGTGGAATTTGATAAAAACCATAAAGCCATTAGTATTGAAGAAAAACCTAAAAATCCAAAATCATCCTATGCAGTTCCTGGGTTGTATTTTTATGATAATAGCGTTGTGGAATTTGCAAAAGAAGTACAACCATCAGCACGAGGTGAAAAAGAGATAACGACACTCAACCAATTGTATCTTGAGAGGAACAAATTAGAGGTGGGGATTATGACACGAGGTATGGCTTGGCTAGATACAGGTACAGTTGACTCTATGGATGCAGCTACTGAATTTGTTAGAGTAATTGAAAAGCGTACTGATAAAAAAATAGCGTGTATTGAAGAAATAGCCTATTTACATAAATACATTTCTAAAGAAGAGCTATTAAAAGTTTCAGAAAAATATGGAAAAAGTGGCTATGGAGAATACATAAAAAAATGTGTAGAGAAATTATAAAAGGTGTTCAGATGGTAGATTTACCAAAAATTAAAGATTCTAGAGGTAATTTAAGTTTTTTTGAAAACAGCACTCAAATTCCCTTTAATATTAAAAGAACTTATTGGATATATGATGTTCCGGGAGGAGAAATTAGAGGTAGTCATGCATTTAAGGAGTCTCATGAATTCATTGTAGCGCTTTCAGGAAGCTTTGATGTAGTTTTGCATAATGGAGAACACGAAGTCAAGTATTCACTAAACAGATCTTATTCTGGCTTGTATGTGCCTAATTTAATTTGGAGACGCTTAGAGAATTTTTCTACAAACTCCTTAGCCTTAATAGTATCGAATATTGGGTATAATGAGCACGATTATATCAGAGATTTTGACGAATTCAAAAAAGTAAAAGATGAAATTGAACAATAATACGGTTTTCGATTGTTCGGTGGTAGACATGTGTAAAGTACATACAACATCAGGTAATATTACTGTCGTCGAAAATGGATCTAATATTCCATTTGAAGTAAAAAGAGTTTATTATTTGTATGATGTGCCTGGAGGTGAATTTAGAGGGGGGCATGCGCATTATGAATTAGAACAATATATAATTGCTGCTAGTGGTGCTTTTGATGTTGTATTAGATGATGGGATTAATAAAAAACGAATTACTTTAAATAGGCCATATATGGCACTCCATATTGTGCCAGGTTTATGGAGAGGATTAGATAATTTTTCTTCTGGATCTATAACAATGGTTTTAGCTTCAGAAGTCTATGAAGAGAAAGATTATATTAGAGATTATAAAGAATATTTAAAATTTAAAGATAATGAAATTTAATAATAGAAATGTTATAATTAGTTCATCTGCAAAAATTGGTAAAAATGTTAGGATAGGGGATAATGTTACAATTTACGATAATGTGGTTCTTAAGGACAATGTTACAATTTGTAATGATTGTATAATAGGAGAACCTTTGGCTTCATATTATGAAGATGATGCATATGAAAACCCTACTACAATTGTAGGTGAAAATTCATTATTAAGAAGTCATTCTATTATTTATGCTGGGACTGAGTTAGGCTATAATTTTAATTGTGGACATAGAGTTACAATAAGAGAGTTTACTATATTTAAGAATAATTGTAGAGTAGGTACAGTTTCAGATATTCAGGGATATTCTACGTTTGGAAATAATTGTTGGCTTCACAGTAATGTTCACATTGGGCAAAAATCAACAATTGGAGATTTTGTTTTTATTTACCCATATGTAGTTTTAACAAATGATCCAACCCCACCTTCGGATATATGTATTGGGCCAACAATTGGTGACTATTCTCAAATTGCAGTATTTAGTGTTTTGCTGCCTGGTGTAAAAATAGGTAAGCATGCTCTTGTAGGTGCAGGAAGTATTGTTGGTAAGGATGTGGAAGATTACCAATTGGTTTTAGGTAGTCCATCAAAATTCATTAAAGATGTAAGGTTAATAAAGTCTCGAGATACAAGTGAAGCCCATTATCCTTGGCCATTAAGATTTGAAAGAGGTATGCCTTGGGAGGGAGTTGGATTTGAAACATGGAAGAAAACCAAAGTGAATGATTAAATTTTTAGATTTACAAAAAATAAATACGCAGTACGAGAAAGAATTAAAGGAAGCGGCTTCTCGTGTAATTGATTCAGGTTGGTACTTGTTGGGGAAAGAACTGGAAACATTTGAAAAAAATTATGCTTCTTTTTGTGGAGTACAGCATTGTTTAGGTGTTGCTAATGGATTAGATGCATTGCGTCTTATTTTTAAGGCTTATATAGAAATGGGAATTATGCAAAAAGGTGATGAAGTTATCGTTCCTGCCAATACCTATATTGCTTCTGTATTAGCAATTTCTGATAATGACCTAGTTCCAGTTTTTGTAGAGCCTAATGAACAAACGTATAATTTAGATAGTTCGCTTATTAAACAAGCTATTACATCCAAAACAAAGGCAATACTTATTGTTCACTTGTATGGTCAAATTTCTATAGATCACAGCATGATCCTGCTCTGTAATAAGTATAATTTAAAATTAATTGAAGATGGAGCACAATCTCACGGAGCTAGTTGGAATGGGAAGGTTTCAGGAGCTATAGGGGATGCTGCAGGACATAGTTTTTATCCAGGTAAAAATCTAGGAGCCTTGGGTGATGCAGGTGCAGTGACAACAAATGATAAAGACCTCGCAAACGTTATTAGCGCTTTGCGTAATTATGGTTCTCATTTAAAGTATGAAAACCAATATCAAGGTTTAAATTCAAGGCTAGATGAAATTCAAGCTGCGTTTCTAAATGTAAAATTAAAATACATTCAAAAAGATATTGAAAGTCGGAGAAAAATAGCAAACTATTATATAGAAAACATTAAGAATTCATTGATTTCACTACCTAAATTGGAAAAGCAAGAAAATCATGTGTGGCATTTATTTGTGATTAGAACATCAAAAAGAATAGAGTTACAAAACTATTTAAAAGAAAACGGAATTCAAACCTTAATTCATTATCCAATACCCATACATAAACAAGAAGCTTATAAGCAGTATAACCACCTTAATTTTCCTATTACAGAGAAAATTCATGAAGAAGTTTTGAGTCTACCTATAAGTCCAGTAATTAATATGAAAGAAACCGAATTTATTTCTAAAGTACTTAATAATTTTCTCATTGATTAAATCAGTATTAATTCGTTTAAAAAAGAACGAGATGATTAAAACCAGTTTCTTGACAGGAATTGGTACTGTGATTGCTCAAGTTTCAGGGATAATTGTTGTAAAAATTATTGCTATAACACTTGGAACAGCAGGGGTAGCAATGATAAGTCAATTTGTTGATTTTATTACTATGAGTACTTCTATTGCAACAGGAGGTATTCAGCAAGGTGTGGTAAAATATGTCGCTCAGTATAAAGAAAACCAGCAACAACTTGCAAAGATTTTATCAACTTCTCTAAGAATAACATTGATTTCAACACTTTTTTTTGGTTTAATCATTTTCCTTTCTTCTAACTATTTGTCTAGTTATTTATTTCAAACCAATATCTATTCATATATTCTTAAAATATTTGCTGTTAACATTATACTTTTTGGGTTAAATACTTTACTAATTAAAATTCTTAATGGAACCGACGAGATAAAAAAATTAGTGATGGTAAATATATCAAACAGTTTGTTTGGTTTGTTTTTAACATCAATCGCAGCATTTGTCTATGGATTACCGGGTGTATTAATTGCTTTAAGTATATCACAGAGTATTGTGTTTTTTGTATCCTTATTGTTTGTAACTAAATCTAAATGGTATCAAAAGAAATTATTTAATTCTGGAATTGACAAGACTAATTTACTAAGATTACTCGCCTTTACTGCGATGGGGATTTGTAGTTTAGTTCTTGGTCCCTTTGTAAATATTGGAATACGGAATTATATCATCGATCATCTTTCTATACATGATGCTGGTTTATGGAGTGGAATGTTGAAATTATCAAACTCTTATCTCGGAATAATTACAGTAACATTATCCTATTATTATCTTCCTAAATTATCAAGATTGACCAATAAACTTGAAATCCGTAAGGAAATATTTCAAGGTCAAAAAATAATACTTCCTTTGTTATTTTTAATGTTGTTAATCATTTTTTTATTTCGTGAGCAAATTATTATTTTGATTTATACTCGAGATTTTATCGATATGAACGATCTTTTTCTTCCTCAGTTAATTGGAGATTTTCTGAAAATTGCTTCTTTTTTCCTTTCCTATCTTTTGATTGCTAAAGCGAAAACGGCTAAGTTTATTATTTCATCTATCATTTTTGCAATAATTACTTATTTCCTTTCAATTTTTTTAATTAACAAATTTGGGCTTATTGGTGTAGTTTATGCTACCCCAATTATTTATTTTTTATATTTTTGCACTATGATTTATTTGTTAAGAGAATATGTATATGCAAAATAACAAAAAACCATTGGTAACCGTTTTGGTACCAGCCTATAACCATGAAGATTTCGTTGAACAAACGATTGAAAGTATTGTAAATCAGACTTATGGTTATATTAACATTGAGTTAATTGTTATTGACGATTGTTCAAAAGATGATACCGCTAATATTTTACAGGTATTAAGTAAGAAATATAAATTTGCCCTTTTTAAAAACGAATTAAACCTGGGTGTGGTCAATAATCTAAATTCTCTTTTGAGAATTGCAAAAGGAAAATATATAGCTAGTTGTGCTTCTGATGATTATTGGAGTGCTAATAAATTAGAAGAACAGGTAAAAGCTATGGAATCTTTAAGTGATGATATTGTAGTTTGCCATACAAATGCATTTATTATTGATACAAACAATAAATTTTTATTTTTTCATGATTCTGGAAAGACATTTCAGGGTAATATAATGCCACAAATATTAATTGATAACGCTATCGTTGCTCCATCTGCATTGATTAGAAAAGAAGTATTTAATTATGTCGGGTATTATGATCAAAAAATAAGTTTTGAAGACAGAGAAATGTGGATTAGAATAGCATTAAAATACAATTTTTTTCATATAGACAAAGCTTTAGTTTATAGGCGACAGCATAAAAATAATCTTTCTAGGGATATGACTCAATGGTATCAGTCTTATTCAGCGATATTTAAAAGTTATTATAAATATTATAAAAAATATAATTTAATAGAAGAGTATCATTATATTATGTTTACTCATCTGTCTGCTTCTAATTTTTTATTATCTTTCAAGCACATGTTAAAATCAAGACACTTGTTTTTTAGAAAAGCAAGTCTACGTGCAATTATGAAACTATTTATTCCCAGAATGTTTTTCAAATCAGATATTTCTTTAAAGGTAAAATCATATATTAAAAGTTGGTAATAAAGTTATTTAATTTTAATTGTATTAAAATAATTTTTACTCATGGATCTCACTTTTACTAAGAAAAATATAATTGCATTTATTTTAGCATTTTTAGTTGTTATTACATTACAACCTTATTTTGTATGGGCGAATACAAAATATGCAAATATTTTTGCAGGTATAGTTATGCTTGTAATTTCTTTAAGCATTGCTAAATTAACAATTTATAATGTTAGAATTTCTATTTTTTTTGTAATATGTAATTTATATTATTTTTTTGGAGGAACACACTACACGACCTTTTCTCCTATTTTCTTTTTACCTCTTTTCTTTTTATTGCTACCTAATGATTATAAACTTGTAATTTTTAAAAAATTTAATAACATTATTTCAATAATTTTTGCATTAGGTTTTATTACATATTCTCTTAGGTTTTTTATTAACTTACCATACATTAATATTCCACCCTTGAATCCCCTAAAAGCATATACCTATAATGTATATCTTTTTGACATTACCATTCCTCAAACTATTTTACCAAGATTTATGAGTCTATTTGACGAGCCTGGTGTAGTAGGAACACTATGTGCTCTATTAATATCGTACAAGAAAATAGCACTTAATTCATTTAATAATATCGTCATTTTACTTGCAGGTATTTTTAGTTTTTCATTGGCCTTCTACGTTATTCTAATTTTAAACTTGTTATATAATTTTAAAAAAAATTATTCTATAGTATTTATCCTTGTTTTACTGCTATTTTCTATTTTACCTAAGGACTCAATATTTTACACACAGATAGTTGATAGGTTAGAGTTTGTAGATGGAGGTTTTTCAGGAGATAACAGGATGAATAAGACTTTCGCAATGAATTCGAATTCTTTTATAAATAATGGAGGAAAAGATTTGTTTTTTGGCAGGGGTATGGGTTCTGAAAAATTTGATGACATTAATAACCAAGGCTCTTCAACTTATAAAGTGTTGGTATATAGACATGGATTAATAGGTGTTGGGTTGTTTCTTTTATTCTTCATATATATTACTTGGTTATTAGCACCCTCAATAAGGGGTGGGTTTTATCTAACAGTATTTATTTTATTATTATATCAGAGAATAAATCTTTTTTTATATTACAATATTGTAGTTTATGTTGGAGGATTATTAATGATTACTTATAATGATTCTATTTTAAAAAGAACTAGTTTATCTTTAAGAGATTATAAATAATTATTCAAGATATAATTTTGTAACGTAAACATTATGCATAAAATTCTAACATCTCCATCTTCATTCGGTCAGATCAGTAAAGAGCCTTTTGACATCTTAGAAAAAGAGGGGTTTAAAATAATCAACAATCCTTATGGTAGAAAACTCACCGAAGACGAGGTAATCGAATTGGCTACAGGGTGTCTTGGGATTGTTGCTGGAGTAGAGCCAATTACTGCAAGAGTTATGGATTCTTTACCTGGATTAAAATGCATTAGTAGAGTTGGCGTTGGTATGGATTCTGTTGATTTAGAATATGCAATAAGTAAAGAAATTGTTGTGGTTAATACGCCGAATGGTCCTACAAGAGCTGTTGCTGAACTCTCTTTAGGTTTAACACTCTCTTTATTAAGAAAAATCCCTCAAGCGGATGCAGATTTGAAAAATAAGATTTGGAAAAAACAAACCGGAAATTTATTGTTTGAAAAACAAATTGGGATTATAGGTCTAGGTAGAATAGGAAGGATGGTTGCTGAATTATTTCGAGGAATAGGAAATCCAGTTATTGGATTTGATTTGTTTCCCGATAATGAATGGGCAAAAGAGAATGAAGTGATTTTAAAAAGTTTTGACCAGGTAATAAAAGAAGCGGATATATTAACTTTACATATTCCGGGAAATAAAGATAAATCCCCCATTATTTCTAAAAAGGAATTATATGAAATGAAGCATGGTTCATTTTTAATAAACATATCACGCGGTGATGTTGTTGATGAAATAGCTCTTTATAATGCTTTGGTTAATAAAAAACTAGCAGGAGCAGCCGTTGATGTATTCAGTAAAGAACCTTATGATGGACCACTTTGCGAGTTAGAGAATATTATTCTTACGCCACATTTAGGTTCATACGCTTCCGAAGGTAAATTACAAATGGAAATAGATGCTGTCCAGAATTTAATTGATATTCTAGCTTAGTTAATATAGAATACTTATGTTATTTAATTCTATTGAATTTGCCATATTTTTAACAATAGTTCTATTGTTGTATTGGTCACTTTTTAATCGTAATTTAAAAATACAGAATTTTTTTATTTTATTAGTCAGTTATATTTTTTATGGATGGTGGAATTGGAGATTTTTAATTTTAATAGGGTTTACTTCTATATGCAGTTTTTATAGCGGAATATTAATTTATAATCTGAGAAAGACACATAATAATATAAATGGATCAAAATCATTAAACAGTAAACTAAAATTAGTAACCGGAATAAATATTGTTTTAAATATTGGGATTCTTGGGTATTTCAAATACTATAATTTTTTTGTCGATAGTTTTATGGATGTATTTAGATTATTTCACATAAATATTAATGTGAAGCTAATGGCAATCATATTACCAGTTGGAATTAGTTTTTATACATTTCAAGCATTAAGCTATACAATAGATGTGTACAGAAAAAAAATTGAACCAACAAAAGATATTATTTCATTTCTATCATTTGTTGCTTTTTTCCCTCAACTAATAGCCGGACCTATTGAAAGAGCGTCCCATTTATTGCCTCAGTTTTATAAACGAAGAAATTTTGATTATGTAATAATAGCTGATGGTTTAAGACAAATACTTTGGGGATTATTCAAGAAAATAGTTATTGCCGATCGACTAGCTATTCTTGTAAATACTGTCTATGGTAATCCCGAAAATTTTGATGGAATAACGCTTATTATTGCAACAGTATTTTTCTCAATTCAAATTTATTGTGATTTTTCGGGATATTCAGACATTGCAATTGGTGTTGCAAAACTTTTCGGAATAGATCTTAGGGCTAACTTCAATTTTCCCTATTTATCAAAGAGTATTACAGAATTTTGGAAAAGATGGCATATATCACTTTCAACCTGGTTTAGAGACTATCTATATATTCCATTGGGTGGCAATAAAGTGAGTAAAATAAGAAATGTCTTTAACCTTTTTATTGTATTTATTATCAGTGGATTCTGGCATGGTGCTAATTATACTTTTATTATTTGGGGGGCTATTCATGGTCTCCTATTAGTAATTGAAAAATTTACTTTTAAAAAGCAACATGAGGATGATGAAAAATTGAGTATATCTAATATATTTCGAATGCTTATCACTTATTTAATTGTTACTTTTGCATGGATATTTTTTAGAGCTAATAATTTATCAGATGCAATTTATGTAGTAAAAAATATTTTTAATTTTAACTTAGATAATCTTTCAATTTTTTATGAAAGCGGCTCTACTGTCAAGTTATTTGGCATGAACACTTTGGATTTTTATCTTTCACTGTTTTTTATAATAATATTATTTATTTTTGAAATCAATTCAAGGCAAACTAACGTATGGGCTAAAGTAAAATCATATTCTATTTATACTAGATGGACATGTTATACTTTATTTACAATTGTTATACTTTGGTTTGGAAAGTTTGGATTCAACCAATTTATTTATTTTCAATTTTAAATTTTCTATGAAATTATTTTTAAAATTTTTAATATTCATTGCTCTAGTAGCATTTTTGATTTCAATATTAAACAAACACATTCCTTCAACCAGTGATTCAGAAAAGATAAAAGTAGACTCACTGCTTTTATATAAAAATAAAATAGAATCTATTGTACTTGGACGATCCCATGCAGCTAGTTTAGATTACTCTCATTGGGATGTTTATGGAATGAACTTTGCTTTAGGTGGAAGAGATCTTGCTGGTATAGATTATCAGGTAACATATATTTTAAATAATTTACCAAACCTTGAAGAGATATTAATCTCCATTTCTTATTCAACCATGTATTTTGATAATGAATCATTAGCCCACGGTAATTTAAATGATGCACGGAAGTCATTATATTATTCAACTCCAACATATAGTATCATAGACAATCATGATTTAAATAATTATTTTTTTGGGAAATTTCTTCCTTTTATTCAAGCAGATCATGGGTATGCATTATTTAAAAAGGCATTTGCAAATAATATCCATGAAGGAACAGACAAAATTGATTGGAATAATCATTATATGGATTCATTGCTAATCATTAAAAGTTCAAAAAACCAAGCATCCTTACACTCTATTGACAGGAAAATATCTGAGACTTATAATTCTAATGTAATTACAAAAAATAGAGATTACTTAATTGACATAATTAATAAGACAAAGAAAGAGAAGATAAATTGTGTGTTTTTCACCCCACCATATTATAAAGATTACACAAATTATTTTCCGGTAAAAGATATATATGAAATGAAGACTATTATGAATGAGCTAGTCCTTGAGTATAATATTGTTTATTTAGATTTTTCGACTGATTCAATTATCAGCAATAATTATAAATATTATCATAATGCAGACCATTTGAATAATGAAGGAAAGCGAATATTTACTCTGGATTTATTAAATAAACTTAAAGATTTAAATATTAAGTAACTCTTTGGTGGCAATTATTTAGTTTAAAATCAAATACCCCCCCAAAAAATCATACAGTGCGTTAAATTAAGCTAGCTTCAATACAATAATTAAAAGCAGATATGCTGTGGAAAACTATAGGAAATTAGAAGAAATGTATATAACTTTAAATCTTGCTTTATATTCCGTGATGGCAGCTAAAAATAAATGTATCAAACTAAGAAACCTTTAAAAACTGTATATACAATTGGGGACAGGTAAACTTATCTGTCAATCAAAATTATTAAATAGAAATATTATGAATAGAATTGGTATTATAGGTTATGGTGTTATGGGACAGACGCGGCACACAGCAATAAATGAAACCTTGTCAGGTGATGTAATTGCTATTTCAGAACCACATTTAAATGTTGATACAGATCTGCCAAATCTTAGCCATGATGAGATTATTAATCATGTTGATATTAACATAATAATTGTGTGCACTCCCAATTATCTTAATAAAGAGTTAACAATTAGGGCTCTAAAAGCTGGAAAACATGTTTTTTGTGAAAAACCCCCGGCTTTTACAGCACAGGACATTCATGAGATAAGACAAGTTGAGACAGAAGCTAATGAACAAAAATTGATGTATGGGTTTAATCATCGCCATCACGACAGTATTATTCTGATGAAGGAAAAGATTGAGTCAAAAGAATTTGGAAATGTTCTCTGGATGAGAGGTCGATATGGGAAAAGTGTTACACCCGATTATCACAATCAATGGAGGTCAAATAAAAAATTAGCTGGTGGGGGTATTTTAATGGATCAAGGAATTCATATGCTTGATTTGTTTCTTTTTCTTGGAGGTGATTTTGATGTGGTCAAATCGGAAATTTCAAATCTTTACTGGAAAATGGAAGTGGAGGATAATGCTTTTGTAATTTTAAAAAATTCAAAAACAGGTACTGCTGCTTCTCTTCATTCTACGATGACCCAATGGCGTCATCTTTTTTCTATAGAAATATTTCTTGAAAAAGGGTATATGGTACTGAATGGTTTGATAACGGGTTCAATGTCATATGGAGAGGAAGTTTTATCAATAGCAAAAAGTAGGTCAACATCACCTGCAGCTACATGGGAAGATGAAGAAAAATTGAGCTTTAACATTAATAATAGTTGGCGATATGAAATGCAGCACTTTTTTGATTGTATTAATGAAAACAAGCCAATTGAGATAGGTACCTCTTTTGATGCTCTTAAGTTGATGACCATCTTAGATGAATGTTATAAAAACAATAATTAAAAATAAATAAAATGCATAGAAAAGAACAACTAACAGGCTACGTGGCAGATTACAGAGTACGCTTACTCAATTTATTCGACTCAATAAATATAAATGAACTAGAGGCTTTGATTGGGACTATGGTAACAGCCTTTAAAAATGGTAATACATTATTTGTTGCAGGTAATGGAGGGAGTGCGGCCACAGTATCTCATATGCAAGCCGACTTCACTTTTTTTGTTAGATACTTTACACAATTTAGACCTCGAGTGATTTCATTAGCTGATAATGTGCCTATTATAACCGCAGTAGGAAACGACAATTCTTTTGATGATATTTTTGTTGAACAAATGAGAGGGATGTTTAAACCTGGTGACGTTTTACTATCAATTTCTGCTAGTGGAAATTCAAAAAATATAATAAAAGCTTCAGAATATGCAAACTCAGTCGGAGGTAAAACTCTTTGTTTTGTTGGATTTCAAGGTGGCAAACTAAAACAAATTTGTGATGTAGCACTCTTTACACCAAATGATAAAGGTGATTATGGACCTATTGAAGATTTGCACATGATTTTAAATCATATGATAGTTAATTTCTTCTCGAAAGATGAAGAATTTCTGTCAATTAAAAATTAAGATGGTAATAGACTTCACAAATAGAACTGCTTTAATTACTGGTGCAACTAGGGGTATTGGGAAATCTATAGCAACCTGTTTGCATGAAGCTGGAGCTAATTTAATACTTACAGGAACAAACGCAGAAGAAATACAAAAATTGAATGATACAAATCAAAAGAAAGATATCTCGAATATTATATATATTCAAGCCGATTTTTTAGATGTTGAATCAACTTCAACCTTTTTAAGAAAACTAGACGAATATGATCGTATTGATATTTGTATAAATAATGCGGGAGTTAATAGAGTAGATGAATTTAATGATACAACATTAGATGATTTTGAATTGTTACACGATGTTAACCTCAAAGCACCTTATCAAATATTAAAAGTTATTGGCCCAAAAATAATTAAAAATAATTACGGTAGAATTGTCAATGTTGCTTCAATATGGAGTATTATATCCCGTCCAGGGAGATCCATATATGGTTCTTCAAAAAACGCTTTAGTCGGTTTGACTAAAGCATTAGCAGTAGAATGGGCTTCTCATAATGTATTGGTAAATGCAGTTAGTCCAGGGTTTACATTGACAGAGCTCACGAAATTTACAAATACGAGCGAACAATTAATAGATCTCGAAAAAATAATTCCAGCTAAGAGAATGGCTGAGACAATTGAAATAGCCAGAGTTGTTGCTTTTCTCTGTAGCGATTTGAATACGTATTTAACTGGTCAAAACATAATAGTAGATGGAGGATATAGTAATGTATAATTTTAAAGTAAAATCGAAGATTCACGATTATGAAGTTAAATTTATTGACAGTTTTCAGAATACTTTGAAAGAGGTGCTAGTTGAAGGTGATTTTATAATTATTGATAATAAGATTAAAGAGTTATTTGCAACTGAATTTAGTGATTTTTTTATTTCCTATCAGCATATAGGTATTGACGCTACAGAACCTCAAAAGAGCTACCAAGAAATCACCCCAGTTATACAAACTTTAATAGATAATGGATTTAGGAAGAATCATCGTTTAATAGCTATTGGAGGGGGAATCACGCAAGATGTTACAGCATTCATATCTTCAATAATGTACCGTGGTGTAAATTGGCTTTTTTTCCCAACAACTTTGTTAGCTCAAGGTGATAGTTGTATTGGAAGTAAAACATCTGTAAATTTTGGGGAATTCAAAAATCAACTAGGTGGTTTTTATCCTCCAAATCAAATTTTTATAGACACTAAATTTTTAGATACCCTTTCTAAAACTGAAATCAAATCAGGTATGGGCGAAATGCTACATTATTTTATTGTCTCCGGATCTGATGATTTTCAAATGTATAAAAAGTTCTATAAGGAAGCTTTTACAGATAAAAACACATTATCAAAGATTATTGCACGAAGTTTAGAAATTAAAAAAAGATATATAGAAAAGGATGAATTTGATCAAAACATTAGGCAAGTCTTTAATTATGGCCATTCCTTTGGTCATGCAATTGAATCGTTGTTTAATTATAAAATTCCACATGGTATAGCTGTGAGTTTTGGTATGGATATCGCAAATTTTATTTCTGTAAAAAACGGTTTTATTCCATCAGAGATAAGAAACGAAATTAGGGAAATAACAAAGTATATTTGGTCAGGTTATTCAATAAAAGGAATAGATATTTCATTGTTTAAAAAGGCCTTAAGTAAAGATAAAAAAAATGTGGGTTCTAAACTTGGCCTTATTCTTAATAAAGGATATGGTAGCATCTTTAAAAACCTTATGGAAGCTGACGATAAATTTACAGGTTGGCTTGAAGATTACTTTGCAAATGAAGCAGATTAAATTAATCAAATAAATTTAAATTAATTATGATTGTTGATCAAATTAAGAATATCGATATCTATAAAGGTGTTTCTTCTGATATTTATGCCGGACTTCAGTTTTTACAAATAGCCACACCTGATATTAACTTGGGAACTTATTCGATTAATGAAAAAGTAAAAGCACTGGTGACGGAATATGAAACCATTGAAAATTTTGAAAGAGGATATGAGGCTCATAAACATGTTATTGATATTCAATTTCCTATTATAGGTCTTGAACGTGTAAAATGGTCACCAATTGAAAACATGAATGTAAATATCCCTTATGATGAAGCTAAGGATCGTACTTTTTATAAAGATCCATCACTACAGGGTACACATATTGATATTGGTAGCGGCATTTTTGCTATTATGTTTCCTGAAGACGGTCATGCCCCACAACATTACATAAATCAACCAGAACTAATTAAAAAAATAACCATTAAGGTTTCAATATAATATGAAATATTTAGGGAAAATTGTTCTTCATATTCCTGCACGAGAAGGAAGTAAACGGGTTCAAAAAAAGAACTTACGGGAAATGAATGGTAAACCTATGATAAGTTATGCTATTGAAGCTGTATTAAACGCTGATATAACAGAGAATTGTTATGTAAATACAGATTCTGATGGTATTATTGAGTATGTAAAGGTCAATTATCCTGCAATGAAAATTTACCTGCGTGACAAAGAACTCTGTAATGATAATGCTCAGAGTGATCATTTTAATGCTGATATCATCAATAAATTACAACCTGATACATTAATAATGATCAACCCAGTTTGTCCATTAATTGAAGCCGAGGATATTGCAAATGCAGTAAATGCTTATGAAAAATCTGATTGTGATACTTTGATTTCATCTTGTTCAACACATATGCAGACTTTTTGCGATGGAGAACCTGTAAACATAGATATAAAAGATGCACTGGCACCTAGTCAGGATAATCCATTAATTACAATACTTAATTGGGCAATTACGATATGGGAGGCAAAATCGTTTACTGATCGAATTGATACAAATGGATATGGAGTTTGGGGTGAGCGTATTTCTTTCTATGACATTGATGATTTAAAGTCAATAAAGGTTAGCGAAGAAAAAGATTTTTTAATGGCTGAAAAATTACTTAAAATCAGATCTCTATAAATTATGATAGAAAATTCAAGCAAATATATTCTTTTATCACACAAATTAAGTAAAGAAACACCTTCTTACGGTAATCGTGATAAAATTGTAATAGAACCTAATTCTTCGATATCAGCTGGAGAAACTGCAAATTCTAGCCGTTGGATATTTACTAACAATCATATTGGGACACATATTGACGTACCCCGACATTTTAGTGATACAGGTAAATGTACATTCGATTACGCTATAGATTATTTTATTTTTAATAAAGTTGCATTGATAGATTTGGATTGTAAAGAGGGGCATTTGATTGGTCCAGATGATTTGGCAATGATGAATATCCCCTCAGACATTGAATTTTTAGCTATACGAACTGGTTTTGAAAACTATCGCTGTGAAGATAAATATTGGAATAGTAATCCAGGTCTTAAACCATCTCTAGCTTCATATTTACGTTCAAGGTTTCCTAAACTTCGATGTATAGGTTTTGACTTCATTTCAATAACTTCATGGTTACATCGTAGTGAAGGTAAATTAGCTCATAAGGCTTTTCTTTGCCCAGAAAGTGGAGAAAAAGAAATTTTAGCAATTGAAGACATGTCTTTATTAGGGATTAATCAAGAAATAGATCAAATAATTGTAAGCCCACTATTTATGAATGATGGAAACGGAGGAGCCGTCACAGTAATATGTAAATATATATAAAGCTTTATGTTCGATCAATTAAAAAGAATAAAATCGATTAAGAAAGAAGACATTTATTTTTCGAGAATAATTAATGCAATTCTGCGAAGAATCTATTATCTCCCGCAAAGGCTTTTGTATTTCATGCCATTTGGCTTTTATCAAAGAAATAGAAATAATTTAAAAAGTTTCAATAATATTCATAAAGGTGAAAGATGTTTTGTTATTGCAAACGGTCCAAGTTTAAAACATGTAGATTTTAGTTTGTTAGAAAACGAATTTACAATTGGTATGAATCGAATATATTTAATGAAAGAACAAAATGGGTTTACGCCAAATTATCTAGCATGTATTGATGAAAAGTCACAAATAAATCAATTTCATGAGGAATTTGATAAAGTGGAAATACCCTGTTTTTTTAATTTTAAACTAAGAAATAAATTCAGAAAATTATCAAATCAGAATTTCATTTTAGGGAAATTTAGTCAGACATTTGCCACTGGAATTTCAAAAGCTTATGGTAATGGTAAATCAGTAACTTATACCGCTATTCAGTTGGCTTTTTACATGGGTTTTAAAGAAGTGTATATCATAGGAAAAGACCATAGTTATAAAACGACACAAAAGGCAGGAGTAGGCATAAAGAGTGATGGCAACGAGGATAATCATTTTATTAAGGGATATTACAAAAAAGGTCAAAATTGGGATGCTCCTGATCTCACAGGTGAAGAGCTTGCTTATAGAATTGCTAAGAATGAATTTGAAAAAAATGAAAGAATAATCAAAGATGCTACTTATGGTGGTAAACTTGAAATATTTGATAAAATCGATTTTACAACTATTTTCGATAAATAATTTTAAAATTATTAGTTACAGATTTAAAAAAATTATTTATCTTTAAGAATCTCTATTATAAAATATACACCTTAGTTTTGATGTGAATAGCAAATATATCGATAAGAGGTAATCTGTTCTTGTTTTTATATTAGAGAAGGCCACAAACACATATTGTATTTATTAAAGAAACTCTTGTGTTCATTGTGTATAGATTAGTTAAAATCATAGTCATTTATGAAAAAGTACTTTAATGTAAATTTCGAATTTAAGAAATCAATAATTCATAAAACTATTGAAAACTATTTATCGAATAAAAAGAAAGGTTATGTTTGTATTGTAGACGGAAATGTGTTAGCGCATTCATATAAAAACACCACCTACAATCAAATTATAAATAGCTCTACATTGAATATTTGCGACGGCAGCTCAATTGCTTTATTGGCTGGTTTAATTCATAATAAGAAGCTAGAGCCTTATACGGGTCCGCAAATATTTTCAAAATATGTAAAAGAGAGTTATAGGCAATGTTTTCTTGGAAACACTCCAGAAAATTTATTAAAAATAAACAATAAAATGATGAATCTTGGTTATAATATGAATTTATTTAAATTTATCCCTTTACCTTTTCGAGAGGTTTCAAATTTTGATTATAAAGATATAGCTCAGGAAGTGAATGATTTTAAGCCAGATATTATTTGGGTTTCACTTGGTGCGCCAAAACAAGAATACTTTATAAGTAAATTATTTCCTTTAGTGGAGCAGGGGGTCTTATTTGCTGTAGGTGCTGTTTTTAATTTGTTTTTATATGACAAAACTAAAAATAATGATACTTTAGAAAAGCATAATTTAATTTGGCTTTCAAGAGTTATAAAAGAGCCAAAAAGAGTTGGAGTAAGAGCAATAAAATATTTATTTATCTTGCCAAGATTGATTTTATTAGAAATAAAAAATAAAAAATAACAATGAAGCAATTAGTTCGAAATGTGAAAATATCTGGGACTGGATCTTATGTTCCTGAGAAGATACTAACTAACGAATATTTGGAAACCATTATTGAGACAAATTCAAAATGGGTTTTAGATAATGTTGGTATTTTGGAAAGGCGTATTGCTGAAGATAATCAGGCTACTAGTGATTTGTCAACAATTGCTGGACAAAGAGCTATAGATGATGCGGGACTACAAAATAAAGATATTGATTTAATCATTGTTGCAACTGCAACACCAGACAGGAAAGCGCCATCTACAGCGGCTTTTGTCCAACATAAATTAAACGCATACAACGCAGCTGCATTTGATTTAAATGCAGTCTGTAGTGGGTTTTTGTATGGAATGTCTGTCGCTACCCAATATATTGCATCTGGAGTTTACAATAACATACTAGTTATAGGAGCTGATACATTTTCGAAAATTACAGATTGGTCTAGAAGAGATGCTGTCTTCTTTGGTGATGGTGCAGGTGCTGCTGTTGTAACTTCAGCAAACGTAACAGAGGGATTTTTAGCTTATAGGTTATATACTGATACATCAAATGATATGCTTGGTTTTACAATTCCTGGAGGAGGTTCAGAAATTCCTTTGACTAAGGATAATTTGGACGAACAATATTTTCAAATGAATGGAAAATCTGTATTTTCTTCTGCCACGAAAGCATTACCAAAAGCAATCAATCAGGTTTTGGAAGATACTGGTTTAGTAATTGATGATATTGATATTATGATTCCACATCAACCAAGTATTAGAATTTTGCAAAGGACAGCTGAAATTATTGGTTTGCCTTTTGAAAAAGTGATGACTAATATGGATAAATACGCTAATACAACCGGAGGTACAATCCCGATTTTGTTAGATGAATTGAATAAACAGGGGAAATTGAAAAAAGGTGATATTGTTTTATTTGCAGCAGTTGGTAGCGGGTGGACTTTTGGAGCCTCAATAATTAAATGGGGGTAATTAATACTAAAAAACAACATGATAATAATAACCGGAGCTTCACGTGGAGTGGGTAATTTTTTGATTAATTCGCTCATTAAAACCACAGAAGAACCAGTGGTTGGTATTTATAATAGATCAAAGCCATCTGATAAGAGTAAAATTTTTACAAAGATTGATGTTTGTAATATAGAGGAAATAAATAATTTTGTGCAGCATAGAAAAGAAGAATTAAATGAGATTACACTTATTAATTGTGCTGGAATTTCGTATAATTCATTCACTCACAAAAGTGATTCGAAAAAATGGAAAAGTGTAGTAGAAACAAATTTATTTGGCACTTATAATTTTATTAGAGCTTTACTACCTATCATGCGTGAACAAAAATTTGGAAGAATAATTAACTTTTCTTCTGTTGTAGCTCTGAAACCTACACCTGGAGTTAGTGCATATGCTGCTTCAAAATCAGCTTTATGGGGTTTATCTAAATCCATTGCTATTGAAAATGCACGACTAAATATAAATATAAATAATATTAATTTAGGTTATTCAGAATTAGGTATGATTGAAACGGTTCCTAAAGAATATAAAGACAAAATAATTTCTCAAATTCCCGCTGGAGAGCTTTGTAGTTCTTCAGACATTTTAAATACCGTAAATTATTTGAGATCTACAAGATACATTACTGGTTCATCAATAGATTTAAGTGGGGGGTTAGTATAATGAAAATTACAATAAATAATTTTTTGTATAAAGAATCCTTAAGTAAACAAAGAGTTTTATTTGGTGAATGTTTTCCAGAGACTATTGATACAGAGATTATTAAAGAAGCGCATTATTTTTGGAAGTTTCATTCTTTCCCTTCAAATATTCATTCCTATGAGTTTGGAGCATACGCAGAAAGTGATTTAATTGGTTATTATGCTGCAATTCCCTACCAATATTTAATTGACAACAAAATTATAAATGTAGGGATGGTTTGTGATGTAATGACTGGTGTTAAGGCGAGAGGTAAAGGGCTTTTTACAAGGATGGGTGAGTATTCAACAACAGAAATGCATAAATTCGGGTTGACGTTTACTACAGGTTATCCAGTAAGAAAAGAGGTTATCCCTGGGCATTTAAAAGTAGGTTGGGAAATTATGCACCCACTGCCTTTATATATAAAATTTCTTAGTATTAAAAGCGTATTTAAGAGTAAAAGAATTGATTTTTTAAGTTATCCTGTAAATGTTTTATTAAATTTTTATAATTCTCTACTATCCTTGCTGATAAGTAAAAAAGCTTATGACATAGAAATTTACCCAAGCACAGAATTACAAAAAATAAATGGAATTGAAGATTTCCTTACTAAATGGATTAGTGAGCAGCCAATAGCTCTTAATAAAAACACTAAATTTTTAAAATGGAGACTTGGCGCACCAGAGAAGAAATATAGAATAGTTGTTGCTAAAAAAAATGAAAAAGTTATTGGGTATTCAATTTTTTCTGAGATAATAAAAGAAAGTATTCCATGTATTGCTGTATTAGATATCAGCTTCTTAAACGGACATTCAAAATCTACCGGTTTAATTTACAGTTATATCAGTCAATTTGCAAAAGAAAGAAAACTAGAGTCAATCATTATTATGGCTAGTAAAAGTATCTATAAAAAACACAGTATGAGGAAAAGTGGTTTTATTAAAAGCCCATATCAATTTTCATTTATCCTAAAAAACTTAAACCAAAAGTTTGCTAATAAATTTTTAAAAAATGAAGATAATTGGCACTTAATGTGGATAGATTCTGATAATCTATAATAGTATGACTATTTTAACATTTGACATAGAAGAATGGTTTCATTGCGATTTTATTTCAAGTAATGATAGTTGGGTTAATTATGAGGTAAGAATTCATAATAACACAGATTTTATTTTAGATATACTTAATAAATATAATAGAAAAGCAACTTTTTTTATTTTAGGTTGGATAGCAGAAAAGCATCCAAACGTCGTTAAAAAAATTTATGATGCTGGACATGAAATTGGATGTCATTCTATGCAACATCAATTGGTGCATAAGTTTACGCCTAAAAATTTTAAAGAAGATACTGTAAACGCTTTAAATGTAATAGAAAATGTAATAGGTGAAAAAATTATCATGTATAGAGCTCCAGCTTTTTCGATTACTAAGGATACTCCTTGGGCTTTTGAAATATTAAATGAAGTGGGTATAACTCACGATTCTTCTATTTTTCCTGCCCATCATGACTATGGTGGTTTTCCTTCTTTTGGAAATGCAGAACCTTCTATTATTGAAGCAAATGGAATTTTAATAAAAGAATTCCCAATGAATATACATAAAATCTTTACTAAATCTATCGTATTTTCAGGTGGTGGTTTTTTTCGCTTATTTCCTTACCCAATTATCAAAAAATGGACAAATCAGTCAGATTATGTGATGACTTATTTTCATCCAAGAGATTTTGATAAAAATCAGCCGATATTACATCACTTACCTATTATGAGAAAATTTAAATCATATTACGGTATAAAAACTGCTGGAAAAAAATTCGATAAATTTATATCTGATTTTAGTACGACAAGTATATTAAAGGTGTCAGAAAGTTATGATTGGGGAAAAGCAAAAGTATATACAGTTTGATTTTTAAAGATGAGAAGTAAATTATAGACTTATTTGATATCTTTAAAAAAAAATTAAATTGAATATAATTACAGGCAACAAAGGGTTTTTAGGATCAAATCTTGTTAGTTATTTAAAACTCGAGGGCAAAACAACTATTGGTGTTTCCAGATCACCCACTTTGGACGAGTTGAATTATGAAGATTTACACATAGATCAATTAAATCAATCAAAAAGTTTTATTCATTTAGCGGGTAAAGCGCATGATCTAAAAAAAATATCAGACGATAAAGAGTATTTCGACGTTAACACAAAGCTTACAAAGGTTTTATTTGATCAATTTTTAGAAAGTAAATGTGAAGTTTTTATTTACATGAGTTCAGTTAAATCAGTCGCAGATTCTATTGAAGGAGTTTTAACCGAGGTGGATGTCCCAAACCCTTTAACAATATATGGAAAATCTAAGTTAGCTGCCGAACAATATATCTTATCAAAAGAAATCCCCATAAATAAAAGATTTTATATACTAAGACCCTGTATGATTCATGGGCCTAATAATAAAGGAAACTTAAACCTTTTATATAATTTTGTTTCTAAAGGAATTCCTTATCCTTTTAGTAAGTTTGAAAATAAAAGATCGTTTGTTTCGGTCGACAATTTATGCTTTATTATAAATGAGTTGTTAGAAAACAAAAACATTAAATCAGGTATTTATAATATTGCCGATGATGTCTCAATTTCAACTAATCAATTGGTTCAAATTATAGGAGACACTATTTCTAAACCCGTAATTTTTTTAAGTATCCCTAAATATTTTATTCATATTTTAGCTAAAATTGGAGATATTATACCTTTTCCTATCAACTCTGAAAGAGTTCAAAAGCTTACTGAAAACTATGAAGTTTCCAATCTAAAAATAAAAGAGGCAATACAAAAAGACTTGCCATTATCCACAAAAGAAGGAATAGAAAAAACAATTGCATCATTTTAATTTTGGAAAAATATATATCAGTTTTAGGAATTATAATAGCGGCTTCTTACATCTATTTAAAATTGGCTGTAAAATTAAATATTATAGACAAACCCAACGAGAGAAGTTCTCATAGTGAAATTACCATACGTGGAGGGGGTGTTTTATTCCCTATTTCCATACTTCTTTGGAGTTTTATTGAAGGTGTATTCAATCCTTTTGTAATAGGTTTATTATGTATTTCGGTCATCAGTTTTATAGACGATTGTAAACCATTATCTAATAAACTCAGAATCTCCATTCATTTTATAAGTATAGGATTATTACTCTATCATTTAGGTTTTGCGGAATATTCTGTAATAGCAAGTGTTATAGGGTTGTTATTTATTGGGGGTTGGATCAATGCATTTAATTTTATGGATGGGATTAATGGAATCACTGTTTTATATGCTCTTTCGGTATTAGCATCTTGTTATTTTATAAATATGCGGTTTACTTTTATAGAACCATCTTTGATGGAATACACCGCAATTGGTTTAGCGGTATTTGGCTTTTACAATGTTCGTAAAAGAGCAAAAAGTTTTGCAGGTGATGTAGGGAGTGTGAGTATGGCTTTTATTCTAGCCTTTATTCTTGTTTCACTGATTGTAAAGAGTCTTACTTGGCAGTATATATTATTAGTGAGTGTATATGGCATTGATACAGTCGTTACAATCGTGCAACGTTTATTGAGAAAAGAAAATATTTTTAAGGCTCACAGAAGCCATCTTTATCAGTATTTAGCAAACGAAGCAAATCATTCTCACATCGTTATAAGTTTTGCATATGCTTTTTCCCAATTGGTCTTTAATGCTATTTTATTACTTTGGATTCTTCCTCAGAACAACAATCTACAATCAGGACTATTTATAATAATTCAAGGAACTTTATATTTATTGATTAAATTACGATTGATGAATAAGTTTAAAATAAAACATTCGGATTAACTGGTTAAAGCCCTAAAGGCTTGAATACTGTTTTTGCTGCAGTGAATCCACATCATACCTTAAGCGTAATCTATTTAGGTCGTGAGACGTAACCAGTTAATCTGATAAATCGATTTTTTTCACTTGTTTAACCTTAGACCGAGGAATTAATGTCTTTTAATGTCAGTGATTTTTAAGGTATATAAAGTTAGAATCAAGTATATTTGAATATACACGTTGTGATTTTTAATTTGTTAAGCCGATAAAACCCATTGTATAACTTGATTTTTAAAAAACAATTCTTAAAAAACACAGAACAATACGCCTCACATTGGCTTGTACTTGTTATTGATTGTCTTTTAGTCCTTCAGGCTTTTGTTTTGGCCTACCTAATACGCTTCAACTTTACCCTTAATTTCAGTATTACAGATTTCTACTTACAACTGCCTGTTTTACTTGTAATATCCTTGGTTAGCTTTCTATTTGTTGGATCTTATAAAGGGGTAGTTAGGCATACAGGAGTCAAGGATGCTATCAATGTAGTGTATTCCGCTTCTTTAATAGCCCTGTTACTCACCCTCTTCGTTTTTGTAAATGGAAGTCTACAGATATACCCAGAATTTACAATCCCATTTTCAATCATAATCATACATTATTTATTGAATGTTGTGGTTTTAATTGCGAGTCGTTTTATGTTCAAAGTCTTATTTAGGTGGGCAGTGTTAGAATCTAAATTCCAGACCAATGTAATTATATATGGGGCTGGTGATTCTGGTCTGATTACACATTCGGTATTGGTAAAAGACACAAAGAACGGGTTTAATGTCATTGGGTTTATAGATGACAATTCTACTAAAGTAGGAAAGACGATTGATGGAGTTATGGTGTTTAATTCAAGTGTACTTACGAAGGAATTTATATTAAAACACAGATTGAAAGAGGTGATTGTTTCTATACAGAATATAAGTCCATCTCGATTAATGAAAATTACCGATGGTTTAATATCTCATAAGGTTAAGGTGAAAATCGTTCCATCAATGAATTTGTGGATAGATGGAGAATTGAATGTTGGACAAATAAAGCAAGTTAAAATTGAAGATTTGTTAGAGCGTGCTCCGATAGAATTAGAGAATCTAGATATTAAAAGAGAGTTGTCGGCGAAGGTTGTGTTTATTACGGGTGCTGCAGGATCAATAGGGTCAGAGATAGCTCGTCAAGTAGGTACTTGCAAGACAAAGACGTTAGTGTTGATAGACCAAGCAGAATCGCCTTTGTATGACTTACAACAAGAATTTATACATAGTAATACGGCTAATTTTGTTGCAGAAGTTGCCGATGTAACAGATCAGCGAAGGATGCAACAGCTATTTGAACTTTACAAACCCCAAATTATTTTTCATGCTGCCGCGTATAAACATGTTCCTTTAATGGAAGAAAACCCTTACGAAGCGATTAAAGTAAATGTAGGTGGAACAAAATGTTTGACAGATCTATCAGTTCACTTCAAAGTAGATAAGTTCGTCATGGTTTCTACAGATAAAGCTGTGAACCCTACCAATGTAATGGGCGCGACTAAGCGAGTAGCGGAAATGTATATTTCGAGTGTAGAAAATACTGGGAAAACAAAGTTCATAACCACCCGATTTGGGAATGTCATGGGCTCGAATGGTTCTGTAATTCCTCTATTTAAAAAACAAATTGAAACTGG
>Ga0114996_10001262_pt1 | contig 34166 bp, 35 predicted proteins | sample ArcticOcean_MG_C_4_FD_87039 | JGI IMG/M metagenome (GOLD analysis project Ga0114996, IMG submission 87039) | Marine microbial communities from western Arctic Ocean - ArcticOcean_MG_CB4_134 | ecosystem: Environmental > Aquatic > Marine > Oceanic | place: Arctic Ocean: Canada Basin | collected... | reverse complement strand
CAGGTCGATTCGACCTCCTGAGACAAGCATGGCGCCGTTCTCAATTACGCGACCGTCCCCGAGGATCAGCCGTGCGCCCTCGAACAGCGTGGCGTCGCTGTTGGCGTCGGAGCCATCCGAGGTGCACCCGGTCACGACAGAGGCCGCAAGGCCGATTACCAGAGCCAGACATCGGTTCATGTTCGCAATTTGCCCGTATATCGAAGGAGTCGATCGTCGAGCTGCTCAGAGTACGCGACGGCGCGCGGGTCAGCCAGCCCAGAGCTTGCCGCTACAAGGGGCCCGAGGGATGTTCCGGAAGCCTTCGTCCAGGGATCCCCATGACCAACAGCCCCAATCCCCGCCGAACGTTTCTCAAGCGGGTGCTAGCCGCGGGCGCGGCGGTCTCGGCATCGAGCGCCTTCCCCTCCGGCCTAGCCTCGAAGGAGCCACAGGCGTCGGGCGTCACAGCGCTGGATCACGTCGCGATACCCATTGGCAACGTGGACGAGATGATCGTGTTCTACAGGGCGTTGGGCTTCGCAGTCCGAGAAGGGGCCCAGATCGTCTCCATCCACTTCGGCGATCAGAAGATCAACTTCCACAGGCCCGGCCTCTGGCAGAGCGGCACGTTCACGCTCCGCGCCTCAGCCGCACAGCCGCCGTGCGGAGACTTCTGCTGGGTGTGGGAGGGGGCGGCTGCGGCGCTCTCGGAAGCGCTGGGCCGAGCCGGCGCAGACATCGAGACCGAGGGCGAGCGGACAGGTGGCCGAGATGGGGGCGATGCGACGGGCCAGAGCGTCTATACGCGCGATCCAGATGGGAACCTGCTGGAGTTCATCCGCTACGCGTGATCTGTGACCTGAGCTAGCATCGTCTCGGACAACACCCACAGGCGCTCTGCGGCCTCAGGATCGATGGCATGAAGCTGGACGCCATGGTACGGAAGGTCCGGATCGGCCATCGCAGCCACATTACAGTCTTCGAGATACAGTCCACCGCGACTCTCGAGCAGAGGGGTCGTCGCAGCCCACGTGGCTGTTGCAGCACCGCCCGCGGGTGTCTTGAATCCTTCCCGCACGTTGCCCTGTTCGTCGAACCAACCAAGGGCGTTCATCTCTTCCTGCGTCAGATCCTTCTGCAGGCCCGTCATGATGCCGCCCGGATGAACGGCGTTCGCGGTTATCCCCCTGCCCTCGTAGCGCGCGTTGAACCCGACTGAGAATAGAACATTGGCTGTCTTCGCCTGGCCGTAGGCATTCCACTTGTCGTAGTCCCGCGTGACGTAGTGGGGATCGTCGAAGTCGACCGAGGCGATGTGGTGTCCGGTGGAAGACAGGTTCACGACCCGGCTCGGGCCACCTCGCTCGAGCGCCGGCAGGAGTAGCGTGGTGAGCAGATAGTGTCCGAAGTGGTTCGTGGCGAACTGGCTCTCCCAACCCTTTGGTGTGCGCTCCAGTGGACAAGCCATGATGCCCGCGTTGTTGATCAGGATATGCAGCGGCCCTCCATCCGCGAGAAACGACTTCGCACAGGAACGAACGCTCGCAGGTTCTGAGAGGTCCATGTCCATGACGGACACATCGTCGCTGCCACTACTCGCACGAATGTCTTGGGCGACCCCCTCGCCTTTCGCCCGATCGCGCACCGGCATCATGACTCTCGCGCCGGCGCTTGCGAGGGCTCGGGCAGTCTCGATGCCCAAGCCAGAGGAGGCACCCGTAACCATCGCCGTCTTGCCGCTCAGGTCGATTCCCTCGACGACCTCCATTGCAGTGGAGGAATGACCGAAGGGAGAGTCGATTGGTGACTGCAGCATGGCACAGTTCCTTCTGGAATGGACAGGCGGAGCTGGTCCGCGCGCTGAAAAGGAGAGCCTAACTTAATCCCGTACTGCGTGGGCGGCGCGTGTGGCGGTGCGCGGAGCATAAGGCCCACGTATCATGTCGATCGACCACGGAGAATGAGATGATCGACGGAAACCAAGCGCGCGTGCTCGCTTTCATGAGCGGGTTGGCCCTATGCAGTGGCTCGCTCTCCGCCCAGAGCAGCTTTGGCGTCCCGATCCCGCCCCCTCCTGATCGGCCGGTCGTGTTCGAGACGGCGGAGGTGCCGCGCATCCGTGTGGTTCCTGTGACCGCAGGGCTCGAGCACCCGTGGGCGATGGCGTTCAGAGACAACGGTGACATCCTGATCACCGAGAGAGAGCGTGGCTGGCTACGCGTCATCCGCGATGGCCACCTGGTCGAACGGCCCATCCCAGGCGTGCCCGAGGTCTACTCCGGGCGCCTCAGGGCAGGGCTCATGGACATCGCTCTGCATCCGGACGACGACGCTCTCGTCTACCTCACTTACTCGAAGCCAGTCGAGTGGGAGGGCCTAGCCGGCTTCACGGTCGCCCTGGCCCGTGGTCGACTCGTCGGAGACGCGCTAACAGAGGTTCGCGACCTCTTCGTGGCCGAAGGGCTCGACCTTGGGATCGCGGCTGCTAAATTGCTCTTCGCGCCAGACGGCACGCTTTTCATGAGCGTCGGCGGCTCGTACGTGTTCGCGGGCACCGGCGAGCTCGCGCAGGATCCGAGCACGCACTTCGGGAAACTCCTCCGTCTCAACCCGGACGGCACGACGCCCGCGGACAACCCCTTCGTGGGCCGGGCCGGTTACCAACCGCAGATCTACTCGATGGGCCACCGAAACCAGCTCGGCCTGGCGTTCCACCCGGTGACCGGGGCCCTGTGGGCCACAGAGAACGGTCCGCAGGGCGGCGACGAGGCCAACGTCATCCTCGCAGGAGCGAACTACGGCTGGCCGGTCGCTTCCTACAGCCGTAACTACGCCGGCCCCTGGGTATCGGACACACCGTGGCTCGACTCGTTTGAGGACGCGCAGGTACTCTGGTGGCCCTCCATCGCTCCCGCCGGCCTGGCCTTCTATACCGGCGAGCGCTTCCCGGAGTGGCAGGGCAATCTCTTCGTGGGCTCCATGATGGTGGGGAGACTGCGAGGGACCGGACACGTCGAGCGCATCGTCTTCAATCAGAATGGAGATGAGGTGCGGAGGGAGTGGCTACTCTCGGAGCTGAAGCAACGGGTGCGCGACGTGCGCGTGGGGCCCGATGGCTACATCTACGTGCTGACAGAAGGACAGGCACGGCGCGGCGCGGATGCTGGGGCATTACTTCGGATCGAGCCCGACGCTCTTCCACTGGAGCCGGGCGCCAGCCGCTGAGCGGGGGGCGCGCTCACCCCTTCTTCTTGGGCTTCTTCGGCTTCGGCTCGGGCAGCTCCCGGGCCGTGATTCTCACGAGCTCGCTCAGCCACTCGCCGTCCTCAATCCGGTCCGTTATCAGAAGGCTCGGCTTGCCCCCGGGTATGGAGGCGCTTCGACGACTTCACCGATGAACGCCCGACCCCCTCCGGTCGGCTTTACGAACAGCTGATCGTCGCAGATCACTGCAAACATCTTACCCTGACTGTAGAGGCCGAACTCACCGAACATCTTCTTATAGGTGACGGCGCAGGCCACATCGAGTTGGTTCACCACGAACTCGACGAAACTCTGGTCAGAAGCCACTGCCTATCCCTTTAGGCGCCGCACTCAAGATCTCCTCCGACGCCCGGTCGGCGAATTTCTCGAAGTTCTTCACGAACATGCCCGCCAGATTCTGGGCCGTCGCGTCGTAGGCGTCTTTATCACTCCACACGTTTCGCGGGTTCAATATTTCGGTCGGCACGTTGGGTACGGCGTCGGGCATGGCCAGGCCGAACACCGCATCGCTCTCATATCGCGCATCCGCCAGGTCGCCCTCCAGAATCGCGTCGATGATGGCCCTGGTGTATCGCAGGTGAAATCGGTGGCCGACGCCGGCCGACCCGCCGGTCCAGCCCGTGTTCACGAGCCACACGTCGACGGAGTGCTTCTTGATCTTCTCGGCCAGCAGCTCGGCATAGACGGTCGGGTGCAAGCTGAGGAACGCGGCCCCGTAGCAGGCCGAAAAGTTCGGGACGGGTTCAGTGACACCCATCTCAGTGCCCGCGACCTTGGCCGTGTACCCGCTAATGAATTGGTACATCGCCTGAGCGGGAGTCAGTCTGCTGACCGGCGGGAGGACACCGAACGCGTCGCACGTCAGGAAGATAATGTTCTTCGGATGGCCCCCGACGCATGGGACTTTCGCGTTGTCGATGTGTTCGATGGGGTAGGAGCAGCGCGTGTTCTGCGTGATGCTCACGTCGGAGTAGTCCACCTCGAAAGTCTCGGAATCAAACCCGACATTTTCGAGAACCGCTCCGAAGCGAATCGCCTTATAGATCTGCGGCTCGCCCTCCTCACTGAGGTCTATCGTCTTCGCGTAACAGCCACCCTCGAAGTTGAAGACGCCCTCATCGCTCCAGCCGTGTTCGTCGTCGCCAATCAGCCGCCTCTTGGGGTCTGCCGACAGAGTGGTCTTACCGGTGCCGGACAGACCGAAGAAGAGCGCCACATCTCCGTCTTGCCCCTCGTTGGCCGAGCAGTGCATGCTCAAGATGCCCTTCTTCGGAAGCGCATAGTTCAGCACTCCGAAAACGCCCTTCTTCATTTCACCCGCGTACTCGGTGCCGAGCATCACCATCTCCCGGGTCTTGAAGTTCACATCGACGCTCGTGCGCGAGTCGACACCGGGTAACTCTGGAATCGCAGGCATTTGGCCGGCGTTGAAGATCACCCAGTCTGGATCTCCGAACTTGCCGAGCTCCTCCTCCGTCGGCCGGATGAGCATGTTGCGCATGAAGAGCGCGTGGTAGGCTCGCGTGCAGATCACGCGGACCTTGATACGGTGCCGGGGATCCCATCCCGCGAACCCGTCGATCACGTAAATGTGATCCCGACAATTGAGGTAGTTGATCGCGGTGGTCTTGTTCAGCTGGAAGGAAGTTTCCGGGATCGGACGGTTGACGTCCCCCCACCAGATGTCGGCCTTCGTGGACTCCTCCTCCACGATGTGTTTGTCCTGAGGTGAGCGGCCCGTCTTGGGAGCCGAAAAGGCGATCAACGCGCCGTTGTTCGCCAGCGCGTACCGCTCCTTGGGCATCGCGAGCGTGTACAGCTTGGCTACCGAAGGATTGCGGTAGACGTGGTAGCCCACGATCGAGTGATTTGTGGTCTCTCCGGTGATGCCGTACTGGGCCAGGTCGAAGCTCACGGACGTATGCTCCGGTCGGTAGCGAGTTGCGTGGACTCCCCCACACTGCAGTAAGGTGGGCGACATGGAAAGGAGCGGGGGTTCATGGACGTGGCCGTGCCTGGGCCCAACGCCTTGCCGGACGCCAGAACGCCAGGTACGATGCGCCCCCCCGCCCGTCGAATGGGCGTCTTTAACGAAGTCCCAAGGAGGTAGCTGGTGAGACGTATTTTGCTCGCCGCGGTGGCGCTGGGTCTGACGATGACCCCGAGCTTCGCACAGAGGGTTCCGGAGCTTCCGTTCGAGTCAGTTCCGAATCCATTGACCCTGCCCGATGACATCCACTTCGGTGAGATTGCGGGCGTGGCGGTCAACTCGCATGGGCACGTCTTCGTGTTCTCGCGCGGCAACTCCGTCGGACCGTCGTACATGGCGAGGGCCTCGCAACTCCTCGAGTTCGATGCCAACGGCAACTTCGTGCGTGAGATCGGGAAGAACCTCTCCGCGTGGTCATACGCGCACGCGGTCCGCGTCGATCCTCAGGACAACATCTGGGTGGTCGACAAGGGATCGGACACGATCCTCAGGATAACTCCTCAAGGCCGAGTGGATTGGGTATTCGGCCGAGTCCAGGAGGCGTCGCACTTCACGGGACCGCCCGACTACGCCACCGTGCTGTCGAGACACCTCGAGCGCGCGGGTGTGGACCTGGACATGCCCGAGAACAACAATCCGCGCTGGCCGATCCCCGTGCACCAGGACAACGCGTTCAACCAGCCCACGGACGTCGCGTGGGACTCCCAGGGCAATTCGTACTTCAGTGACGGCTACATCAATTCGAGGGTCGGGAAGGCGAACGCCCGGGGCGAGTGGGTCGCGAGCTGGGGCTCGCTCGGCAGCGGGCCCGGCCAGTTCGACACCCCACACGGGATCGCGGTGTCGCCCGACGACGAGATCTACGTCGCCGACCGCGGCAACCGCCGCATCCAGGTGTTCGAGCCCGACGGCACCTACATCCGCGAGTTCATCGTCGACGTGCCGGTAGACACGTCCCGTGGCGCGGTCACGTACGGCAACGCCAACCCGAACGGCACTCGGGGCTCGCTCGCCCCGGGCGCGCCCGATGCCCTGTGCATGACGCCGGGCCCCAACCCGGTGCTCTTCGTCGGTGACCTCTACCCGAGCCGGATTTACAAGGTGTCGCTCCAGGGCGAGGTGCTCGGCGTGTATGGGCAGCCCGGACGCAACCTCGGGGAGTTCGGTTGGATTCACGGAATCGCGTGTCCGTCCGAGGTCGAGATCTGGGTCGCGGAGCTCATCAACTGGCGTGTCCAGAAGCTCGTCACCAGAGGCACGGGGCGCTAAGCGGTGCACTAGGTCGAAGCACCTCCGCTAGGAGAGGCGGCGCTTCTTCCGGAAGCGTCGCCTCTCTCTGGCCACAGCCACGCACAGGCTAAGAAGCGACCGTGGTGGGAGAGAGACAGCTCGACCGGGAGCACGACGCCCCCGATCGACACGACGGGCACCCCCGCCCTTGAGATCTCGACCTGGGACGGCTCCACATCGGGCATGGAGCCGACTGCGAGGCGTGCCAGGTCCCTAACTTGGGCGCTCGCACTGGAGTCGCCCTCGAGACTCCCTACTTTCGAGGACGCGGTGGGCGACCCTTCAAGGGTGGCCACCGCGTGTACGTACTCGGGGGTAACCTCCAGCTGGACCTCGAACCGTCCGACAGCGTGATCGACGCGGGCAGCTGCAAGGTCGTGGAGCTCTACGGAAAAGGCCGAGGGATGGAACGAGAGCCGGGGATCGATCCTCTTGGCGGCCTTGAACGCGCTCTCCTTCGCGGCCCACATCTCCCACCTCGTGCGGTGGGGCGAGGACGCGGCGGCGAGCTCGCCCAACTCTTCCCGAGTGAAGACTCGGGAGTCCCAGCGGACGTGGATCGCCTCCGGTTGATTCTCCGGATCACGCAGGTCTACGACGTCATTGCCTATCGGCAAAGTACTTCTCTTCGAGGCGCACCAGCCGGTCCGCGACTTGATGCGCGAAGTCCCGGGAACGTCGCATACCGGAATTCTCGGAACTGGGGCGAAACAGCTCGAAGTCGAGGTAGAACGAGTCCCCGCGCGAGGGAACCGTGGACCACGTCTCTTGCCGGTCCCCGCGGAGATAGACGCACAGGACGTGGCAATCGGGAATCGCACTCACGATGCGGCCCACCCCGTGCGCGATCGATTCAAGTTGGATTCGCCCGGTGCGGCTGCGCGTCCCCTCCGCAAAGATGAGCGCTGGCTCGCCGCGCGAAACGACGTACTCGATTTTCCTGAGGGCATGAGAGAGGCGCTCGCGAGGGCCGCCCCGCACAATGGGGATGCATTTGACCATCCAGGCGGCGGCCCGGTCGAGCCCAACGCCCGCGAAGTTGCTAAGCTCCGGCACGTTCCAGGGTACCCAGCGATAGTTCCTCAGGAGCCACCAGGGGCCCCCGAGCGCCCACGTCGCGATCGCCGCATCCGCCATGGTGAGGTGGTTCGGGCAGATGAGGATGGGGGCCTCCGTCTCGCCGAGTAGAGCCCGAAAACGCCTGCGCACATCGGCGACGTCCCGGATCCGGTACCCCATGAGGACACGGAGGATGAAGACGGAAGCCGGAATCCAGAAGACCGATAGAAGCCTTCCGACTTCGCGTTGGACGCCGAGGGCGAGCCGCGATCTTCGGGAGAGCTGCGGTCCGACCTGTGCGGTAATCAGCCCACCTTGGCTTGGACCAGGTTTACGGCGTCACCCACCGTGTTGACGCTGTCAGCGTCCTCGTCCTCGACCTCGATGTCGAACGCATCCTCGAAATCGAGAATCACGTCCACCAAGCGAGCCGAGTTCACCTTGAGGTCCTCGAGAATGTTGGTCTCGTCGGTGACAGTAGCCATCGCCTCTTTGTCCTTGGCATAGGCCCCGATGATCTCGACGACTTTATCGCGAATCTCACTCCGCTCCATGCGCTGGCAACTCCGTTGTAGCTTGGCTGAAAACGTCGGGAGCGGGCCTAGATGCTGCGCTAGGAGCCCCATTTGCGGAAAACTACGCAAACGTTCACGTCCCCGAAACCGAATCCCGCCTTGATGACCGTGCGGAGCTGCGGCATCTCGAGCGCCTGCTGAGGAATCGAGGTAGCGAAGGCCTCGATGTCGGGATGCACGTCCTCGCTATTGATCGAGGGGTGAACGAATCCCCCCTGCAGCATCAGGATGCATGCGACGGACTCCATTGCACCCGCCGCTCCGAGCCCGTGGCCGATCATCGACTTGGTCGAGGTGATGGCCGGGAAGTTCTCAGGCGTTCTCTCGAGCGCAGCCGCCCAGGAGGCCACTTCGCGCGAATCCGCACCCGTCGCGGTCAGATGCCCATTGATCGCATCGACCTCATCCGGGCTGATACCCGCCGCCTCGACCGCCTGGCGAATGCATCGCTGGACGCTCGTCGAGTTGGGGGCAGTCATGCTTCCCCCATTCCTGTGCCCACCACAGTTGAGGGCGCCGCCGAGCACCTCCGCATAGATGCGGGCCCCGCGGGCTTCGGCGCTCTCGAGGCTCTCGAGATGCAGGACGCCAGCTCCACTCCCTGGAACGAATCCGGCCGCCGAGGCGCTCATAGGGCGCGACGCACGCTCGGGCTGATCGTTGAAGTTGCGGCAGAGGACCCGCATGGCGTCGAACCCCGCCCATACGTAGTGGCTCGAGCCTTCGCTGCCTCCACACAACATCCGCTCGGCGAGACCGTCCTGGATTCGCCGGTAGCCCTCGACGACGGCCTCGGCTCCGGTGCTGCAAGCACTGGAGTTCGAGGTGACTTGGTTGCCCAGGGCCAGCAAGCCCGAGACGCGCGCGGAGACCCCGCTTCCCATGACCTGTTCGACCATCGTGCTGCCGAGCTTCCTCACCTTACCTGCGTCGGTCAATGGAATCAGCTTCTCGGCCGCAGTGTCCAGCCCGCCGATCCCGGTGCCGATCACAGCTCCGGCCTCCCAAAACACATGCTCATCGTCATGGCTGGGCCGTTCGAACCCCGCGTCGGTCCACGCATCCAGGGCGGCGATGCAGCCGTAGCGGTGATTCGAGTTCATGGCCCGAAGCTCGCCCGCATCGAACCTCTCTTCGGCGATGGCGTCCACGCCTTGCGGAACACCCGCCAACGTGCAGCCAAAGTTGAGCTCATCGAGCATTGGGAAATGGCGAATGCCGGAGACCCCCGCTCGGAGCGCTCGCTCGAAGGCTTCGAGCCCGACCCCATTCGGGGCCACTACCCCCAGACCTGTAATGACGACGCGTCGGCTCACTTCCTCGGGACTCCCATGCCTGAAATTGTTCCGGAAATGACGACGGTACCGTCGTCTAGGGTCATTTCAGCCTCCGACCGAATCTTCCCTCGTCGGAAGAAGACCTTCCTCGCCCGGATCGTGACCCGGTCCCCCGGACTCACGAGACCGGAGAACTCCACGTTCGCGTCCGTGAACAACGCGAGCGAGTTGTGGACCGCGACCATGCCCTGAGCTCGAGCGATCTGATACAGACCGAGCGCGACCACGCCCACCTGCGCGAGGCTCTCGAGCAGAATCACACCCGGAGTGACAGGGTGGCCCGGGAAGTGGCCGCGATAGAAGTCTGCCTCCGGCCGGAAGCGGTATTGGGCCACGATGTGATCGTCATCGACCTCGAGGATCTCGTCTACGAACAGAAAGGGGTCCCTCTGCGGAAGCATCGCGAATACTTCAGCGGGGGTGAGCGTCACGACGCTCGCCTCGGCCCTCACGCGCCGTCCCCCATGCGGCCACCTCGCGACCGCTCCGAAGGCAGAGGGTAGTCCGAGTAGTCAATGTTCAGGAAGGCGCCCACCTTCGCGCGATCGATCCTATAGATCTCGACACCGTCTACGAGCACCCTGGCGTCTCCGATGGCTATCGCGGATCCGGAGGCCGGAAGCTCCTGATAACGAATGATGTCCACTTCATAGCGGACCAGCTTGTCGTGCGGTCGGATCTGCCCAGAGAACTCGACCTCCTTGCAGCCGAGCGCCCGGCCCGTACCCATCCCTCCACGGAGGGCACAATAGAGTCCGACGAGCTGCCAGATTGCATCGACGCCGAGGCAGCCGGGCTGCACCGGGTCGGCCGTGAAGTGGCAGCCGAAGAACCAGTCGTCCAGCCGAACGTCGCGTTCACCGACGATGCGCCCTCGGGCCCCCTTGCGCTCAACCTCCATCACGCGGTCCAGCATGAGCATGGGCGGCGCGGGAAGGCGCAACGTAAACTGCGGCGGCGCGGGGTCGACCAGGCGACCGTACGACATGGCCAGCACCTCTTCCTGGCTGAAGTAGGTGCGCTGACAGAATTCTTCATGGGTCACGGGGTGTCTCCAAATCGATAGAGATGGCCGGACCACGTGAGACCCGATCCCACGCCCACGACCGCAACGTCGTCGCCATTCTTCCACTCGTCCCAGCGCATGGACACGATACCGGGCGCGCCCGCGGCGCCTGTGTTGCCAAAGTTCACAACGCTGTGGTGATGACGATCGTCCGGAACATCGCACTGTCGGCAAACTGCCTGAAGCATGTTGAAGTTGGCTTGATGCCCCACGAAGTGCAGGGTCCGGCCAGGTTCGACGTATTCTTTCTGGAGCGCGCGCAGCACACGCACGGTCTTCTTGATGGCGAACATCTGGACCGTGCGACCCTCCTGCGTGAAGTGGTCGTTGTGCCCAATCGTAACCTTGTCGAATCCGGCCGGGCTGGACTCGAGCCTGTTACCAATCACCTGAACGCGCGAAGGCACCTTGGTGGAGAGGACGGCGGCGGTAGTTCCGTCCCCCCACAGTACGGCCGCCGAACGGTCCGAATAGTCCACCGTAGTCGTCACGGTCTCCGGCGTCACTACGAGGACGAAATCGGGCACGGCCTCGGGCCGCATCATCGACAGCAGGTGAAGCGCGACGTGGTAGCTCGTGCACGCCGAGTTCACATCGAAGGACGGCACTTCCATGCCCATGGTCGCCGCGATCGTGCAAGCGTCCGCCGGCGTCAAATACTCGGGATTACAGCTGCCGGCGATCACCATGCCAATGTCGGCCGCCTCCAAACCGGCTCGATTCAGGGCCATCTCGGAGGCACGCTTCCCCGTCTCTGCATGGGTGTACACTCGTGCATCAGGCACCTTCGTAAGGTCGCTGTTCAGGGTCTCCTTGATGTAATCCAAGGACAGGACGGTTCGTCGACTGAGGATGCCGGTCCGTTCCTCGATCCACTGTGCGTTCGTACCAATGTCGAGATCTGTGAGAAACTGGTTCGTGATCTCGTTTTCGGGATGGAAGTGGCCGATGCCGTGGAGGTACAGGGTCATCGCGAAAGCCCAGACACCGCTTCGCCCCCATCCACGCGAATGACCTCTCCGGTGATCCAAGCCGCCTCTGGAAGGGAGAGGAGGTAGATCACGTCAGCTACGTCCTCCGGAGTCGTCAGCCGGCCGAACGGGTTCCGTGTCCGCGCATGGGCCTTGAGTCGAGCGCTGCCGGGAATCATGCGGAGCGCAGGCGTGTCGGTCACGCCCGCCTGGATGACGTTCGATCGGATTCCGAAGTGCGCCATCTCGACGGCGATGGACCGTGACACAGATTCCAGTGCGACCTTCGCTGCCGCCACGGCGGCGTAGCCCTTCCACGCGATGGCGTTGCCCTCGCTCGTCAGACCGAACACGCGCGCGTCCGCCGAGAACATGCGCCGAGAGTGGAGGCTCTGGGTCCAGCCCAGGAGGCTCGTTCCCATCGAGTGGATGGTGCGCGCCATGTCCTCCTCCTCGATGAACACCTCCGAGGAGTATTGGGGCGGGCTAGCGATGCCTCGGAGGCCGTCGGTACCCGATGCGAAGAGCTCGTCGGCGGCCTCCGCGAGCGCGGTGGGATCGACTGCGATCCGGCCCGCGAGCCGCTCACCCGCGCTGTTGTCCACCGGCTCCTCGGGCGCAATCAGCTTGAGGTTCCCGAAGGCGATCGAATGCAGAAGCACGCGAACCGCCCCGTCCGTCCCCAGGCGCTCGGCCAGCCCGTCCAACACCTTGTCGCGCTCCTGAGCGTCTAATGCGTCCGTGTTGAAGGATAGAAAGCCCACACCACGACCCAGGATCTTCTCGAACTCGGGCTCGATTCGCTTCATCGCGCCGCGCCGATCCCGGTGAACGACGCAGACGCTGTAGCCCTCCCGCGAGAGCTTGTGAGCCGTAGCGAGACCGAATCCGCTCGACCCCCCCAGAATCAAGGCCCACTCGTTCGCCCGCGACTGCGCAATGGACATCAGTTAGCTGCTTTCCCTGTCTTTGAACCCGTGGGCCTGAAGGTATCGCGGCCCGGGAGATTGAGGCAGGCCAACATCCCACTCGCCCCCCCTCGTGGGCAAGCCGAGGGGCCCTCAGAAGCCTTTCACGCGAAAGTAGACGGAGTAGAGGACGATCCAGAACGCCGCTGCCAGCGTCATTTGGCTTCCGCCGGTCCACTCGACCAGCGGCCCGCCTACGAGCCACAAGGCGATCGATGTGGCAGCCGCGAATCGCACGCCGCGCGCCGGAACGGTGACCAGCAGGAACGCGGCGAAGGACATGCCTCGACTTCCCGCTTCCACCGCATAGATCTTGTACGGCGTGCCGAACAGAGGCCCCAGGAAGATCGAGCCGAAGCCGGAACTCTCCACACGCTGATGAACGCGGGCGACCTCCACGTCGTCAATCGCGGGAAGGCGCTTTAGCACGGCTTGCGCGCCCACAGCGTCACGCGCTCCCCAGCGATACATGATGGCACCACCGACGAGCGCTCCGGCGACAGCGGCGACACATCCCACCCAGGCGACGGGAGCGCCTTGAACGGCCAGGAACGTCAGATAGACGTCCGGGACGATGAAGAACAGCGTCGCTTCCCCGATGCCCCAGTAACAGGCCGACCAAGAGTCTTGTAACAACCAATCGTGCCATGCGAATGCTCCCATTGAACGTCTGCCCGCAGCTATCAGATCACGCCTCGCGATTCTGCTCCTCCGGCGGCATCGGCACAAGCGCGTGGCCCTTCTGACCAGTTGCGGACTCCCCTTGGGGCTGGCGACCTTGCCACTCCGAAAGAACCCAGGCGTCGCTGAAGCATCCGGAAATGCGCGCCGCGCTCGGAACCGAGTTCTGTATGCCCACGCCCATCCCGGCCGACTGGCCCCAATTAACCGACGAAGAGCTACTGGCCCTTCGGCTCAAGGCCCTTCCCCTCAAGATCGAAGGGAGCGTCCTCGAGGGCCGGATTGCCAAGCTCGCGGCAGAACTCGAGGCACGCGGGCTCTTCCTGCCCATCCACTACTACATCTCCACGGAGTGGTTCACACCCGACGGCACGACTTCGATGGCGGTGCCGTTCTACCTCACGCATCCGCGGCTGGAGCGCCTCGAAAAGGCGCAGATGCTCGAGGTCGAAGGTGGGGACGCCGAATGGTGCATGCGCATCCTCCGCCACGAGGCCGGTCATGTCCTCGACAACGCCTACAAGCTTCGGCTCAGGCGCCGCCGACGCGCCCTGTTCGGCCCATCTTCACTGCCGTATCCCGAGTCCTATGACCCGAGGCCCTATAGCAAAAGCTTCGTGCTCCACCTCGACCCGTCGTACTCGCAAGCCCATCCCGACGAGGACTTCGCGGAGACATTCGCGGTCTGGCTGACGCCGGAGTCGGATTGGCAGGTGCGCTACGAAGGCTGGCCCGCGCTCGCCAAGCTCGAGTATGTCGACGACCTAATGCGAGAGTTGCAGGGGAAGACTCCGCGTGTCGTCGCCGCGACGGAGGTCGATCCGCTCAAGGGCATCCGCCATACGCTCAGGCACCATTACCGCCTCAAGCGGCGTCACTACGGAGTCGATTCGCCGACCTTCTACGATCGTGACTTACGTCGCCTGTTTTCGGAGGCACCCGAGTTCGCCGCCAACATGACCGCGGCTCAGTTCATCATGAAGATCCGCAAGCCCGTCCGACGCATCGTCGCAAGTTGGACGGGGATCTACCAGTACACGGTCGATGGCGTGATTGAGGACATGATAGCACGGTGCCGGGACCTGAAGCTGCGCCTTGCGGTCCCGGAGGATCGGGCCCGCCACGAGTTCACGGTCCTGCTCACGGTGCAGGCGATGCACCACCTCCACAGCGGAAGCCACCGGGTGGCTCTTTGAAGAAGAGCCGTGTCCTCGTCCTCCTTCACCGCGATCTCACGCCGAAGGAAGGTATCGCGGCCCCGGAGGTCAAACCCGAATGGCGGATGGAGTGGAACGTCGTGACCAACCTGCGCGAGCGCGGCCACGAGCTCATGCTCATCGAGGTGCATGACGACCTGACTCCGATACGACAGGCTCTGGACGAGTTCAAGCCCACGATCGCGTTTAACCTACTCGAGGCCTTCGACGATGTCGTCGTCTTCGACCAGAACGTCGTGAGCTACCTCGAGCTCCTTCGTGTGCCGTACACGGGATGCAACCCACGGGGTCTGGTGCTCGCGCGCAACAAAGCGTTGGCGCGCAAGCTCCTCGCCTACCACCGCATCCCCTCTCCGGACTTCACGGTTGTCGCGTTGGACAGGAAGCCGACCCTACCCAAGAGGCTGAGCTACCCGCTCATCGTGAAGTCGCTCACCTACGAGGCGTCAGCCGGCATCTCCCAGGCTTCGATCGTCGCCAACGAGGAACAGCTAGCGAAACGTGTCCGGTTCATCCACCAGACCTTCCGCACCCCAGCCATCGTCGAGCAGTACATCGACGGGCGAGAGCTGTACGTGGGTGTCCTCGGTAACCATCGACTTCAGGTTTATCCGGTGTGGGAGATGTCCTTCGACAAAATGCAAGGTGACAACTGGCGTATCGCGACCGAGCGGGTGAAGTGGAACGTGAACTACCAGGAGAGGCACGGGATCGAGACCGCTGAGGCGCAGCTACCGGCCGAGGTCGCGGCCAGGGTTCAGCATCTGGCGAAACGCACCTATCGCGCTCTGGAGCTTTCGGGATACGCGCGCATCGACTTTCGCATGGATGCGAGAGGCGTGCCCTACGTCATCGAGGCGAACCCCAATCCGCAGCTCGCGGAGCAGGAAGACTTCGCCCAGTCGGCGGCGAAGTCCGGAGTGGCGTACCCCGTCCTCTTGGAGCGCATCATGACGCTGGGTGTTCGGTGGCAGCCGACCCTAATCGCCTCGTCCCTCACCCTGGACTAACGCCACCGCGATCAGGGGCGACTCGTGCCGTGGCGAATCGATACGAGCCCGCCCATGTTCACTTGTCGAAGACGATCCGTGAGCGCTGCTGGAGGGATGGGATGCAGACTTCCGAGTACGACGCGAGAGTCCGGAGTGAGCGACGTTCGCCCTACATGATTCCCATGAGACTGCTGTTCACCGCCGCCGCCCTGGCCTTCCTTCTCCCCACCGCCGCCCTGAGCGCCCAGGACCTCGAGGTCATCCCAGTGCAAGGCAACGTCTACATGCTCCAGACTGCCCAGGCCGGCGGGAACGTGGGCGTGCTACCAGGACCCGACGGCGTCCTGCTGGTCGATGATCAGGTGCCTAACTTGGCCGAGGGCGTACTCCGAGGAGTGCGCCGCATCACCGACGAGCCGATCCGCTTCGTGATCAACACGCACGTGCACATCGACCACATCGGCGGGAACGAGCTGATGGCAGGCTTGGGCGCCACGATCATCGCGCACGAGAACGTCCACTCACGGATGCTCCGCGAACTCCGCATCCCCCGCGGGGGTGGGCGGTTCATGCCGCAGCCCGTCGAGAGCGCTCGCCCGGTCATGACGTTCGGAGAGACCGCGACCTTCCGCACGAACGGGGAGGAGGTCCGGGTCTTCCACGTTCCACCCGCCCACACGGACGGTGACAGCTTCGTCTACTTCGTCGACTCCGACGTCCTCCACTTGGGCGACGTCTTCCGGACCAACATGTACCCGATCGTCGACGTGTATAACGGCGGCACGGTCGCCGGTATGATCGAGGCGTTGGAGATCGCGGCGGACCTAGCGGGCTCGAACACGAAGGTCATTCCCGGCCACGGCTTCGGGTTCACGGACCGGGACGGCCTGATGGAGATGTTGGAGATGCTCAAGGACGTTCATGACACGATCAGGGGGATGGTCGCCGAAGGGCTGTGGCTCGAAGAGGTGCTCGAGGCAGGCCCCACGGCGGCTTATGATGCGCGATGGCATGGGACGGAGTCGTGGACGGAGCTGGACCTGATCCCGATCATCTATAGCGAGGTCGGCGGGGCGGCGCCGACGGTACGAGCAAATTAGGCGGGGGGTACCGTGGCCCACTCGATTCTCTCCGCTTGGCGTGAGCGCGGCGGCCCACCCGGGCCTGCCTGACTAGGGCCTCGGCTACGGCTTCCCTAGATGAAAAAACAAAGAGGCCGCGGGCACGGTCGAAAACGACCGGCCCGCGACCTCTTGATCTACAAGGCTCGGAGCTTAGTCCTGATCGCTGACCAAGCGGTTCCGCTCGCGCTCAGCTTCGATCTCCTCGAAGCCTTCTTCGTCCAGGTGAGTGACCGCGATCCAGGCGTGTGACATCTCGTCTGCGGTACGGTCACCGATGCCGACCCACTGGTCCGGATCGGGGTTGTAGCGGTTGTTCTCCGTATTGTCGTACCACCCGGTCAGGATGATCTTGTCGCCCACATCCAGGAGCGGCGCCACGTCATCGTCATAGATGTGGCTGTGATGCCAGAGCGCGCTCCAGTTCGAGACCATGCTGACGGTCTCGGTGCGGCCGTTCGCTCGCAGGATCTCCATGGACATGGCCACGAGCCTGGTGTGGCCGTGCGGCTGCCAGCTGTCCAGGCGAACCGGTGTATTCCACTGGTGGATGCCCCGTGTCATGAGCGTGCCGTGCGGAGGGATGTCATAGCCCCGACCACCGTTCAGGTAGTAGAGCGTGAGGTTCTGCTGGTACTCCGGCTCGTAGTCCTCCGGATGCAGCCAGATACCGATCTCCACCTGGTCGTCGACAACATCGACTCCGTTCGGCCAGTAGTGGATGTCGAAGCGGACCTGTGCGTTGCCGGGTGCCGTGCGGCAGGCGCCCTCGGGGATGATCTCGCCGATCTTGCCAAGCGCGTACTCCGACAGCATGCCGCTGACACGCGTATCTCCGCCGACCCAGTTCGAGTTGGCGTGGTGCGCGACCGCCCGGCCTGCTACGGACGGCTTCGTCTCGATCGCCCGGATGCAGCGGTTGCTGGGGATCCCGGCCTCGACCACCGGCTGCCACCAACGATCCTGACCGACGGCCGGAACGTCATAGGGCGTGGAGCGAACGATCACGTCGGGCTGTCCGAACCGGTCGGCAAGACGGAACGCGCCAGGATCAGGCCACGTCATAGGAGCCGGCATCGCGCTGGGGTCACCCTCCTGGGAGCCCTGCTCCACCCAGGCAACGACCGTCGCGATGTCTTCATCGCTCATGCGCGGATCGTACTTGAGATCCTGGATGCCTACATCCGTATCGTACTGGTACGGGGGCATCTCGCGCGCGACGACCATGTTCCGCATGCGGGCCGACCAGCGGCGTGCATCCTGATAGGTCATCAGCGGCATCGGCCCGATCGCGCCTTCCTGATGGCACGACTGGCAGTTCTGCTGAAGAATCGGAGCGATGTCTGCGGTGAACGTCACCGCCCGCTCGTCCGACCCGGAGCTGGCGAACTGTGCGCCCTGCGCTGCGAGCTCCTGGCCCGCACCAAGCGACACGAACAGTGCCAAAACAGCCGCGAAGACGACGCGCGACGTGAGGCGATCGATCATTGCATCCTGCATGGTTTCTCCTCTCCCATGGCCCGCTGTTGGACCTGCCTGCGTAATAATAGGACTAATTACTCCGTGACGCTCACATTGACGTAACCGTTGGTCCAGCAGCACTGGTTGCCCGGCGAGCTGTCACCGGCCGCGCTGAAGGTGTCGACGCGCACGCGGATGATGTACTCACCCGGTGTGTCGAACGTTGCCTTGAACCGCCCGACGTTCGCATTCGGGCCCTCATTCGGGAGCCTGACGGCCCGCCCGACAGGGACCGGACCGGGACCCCCGGTGCCACCGCTACCGCCTCGTCCGGTGAGCTGTGCGCGGATCTCGGGCGGCAGGTCGTCCAGCGTGACCCCGTCGGGCAGCTGTGAGGCATCGAATCCGCCACCGCGTCCGCCGCGTACGGCACGTGGCGGCGACTGGACCAAGGACTCGAAGGCGATCTCGCCACCGACCGGCCCCCGGAACTTCCACAATGTCATGTTGACCTGTCCGAGCTCCCGCTCTCCGCGGTCGTGCGTCCAGAACTGCACCTCGATCGGCTCACCGACAGAACTCGTGAAGTCCTGCGGATGCTCGAGTCCGGGAACGCCCCAAACGTCAGGGCCGTCCTCCGTGAAGCGAATGGTTGGGCGGAGAGATCCCTCGGCCTGGGGTCCCGTGCTCAGCGCGTAGGCGCTCTCGAAGCCGATGAGTCCCTCAAAGCGGCCGCGGAGCCTGCCCGGAACGCGCGTCGTGTACCCGTCGGTCGTGAGTGTCCACCAGACATCGCCGTCGAAGTCCGCCGGAACCACGACGCCGAACACGCCTCGCTCTCGGGGGCCGCCGAAGCCGCCGTAAGACACGACGGGGAAGGTCGTCGGCTGAACCCCATCGTACTGAGCCGGCTCGAGGAAGTTGTTAGCACCGAGCGGAATCTCGATGAGTTCCTCGTCGTTCCGATTCATGAACCCGAACGAGAGGGTATAGGTGCCGTCTTCGTTCGGGTAATAACCGTCGAAGTAGGGCGCTACGAAGTTGCTGTTCGAGTTCGGGGGCGCCAACGGAAACTCCCGCCGCGTCCAATCCTGCGCGTCAGTAGGCACGGGCGCGACCGCCACCAGCCCCGCCACCACACAGATGATTGAAATGCCAAGTCTCGGCATTGGATCTCCTTTATTGTGTTGCATCCAGCCTGACGCGCGTCCGCCGGAAACCGTCTCACCTGTCGGCGAGCAGCGAAGTTTGGGGCAGATGGAGTTCTTGGTCCAGGCTCCAGAATAAGACGCTCGAGCCGCCGAAAACGCTGTACGCCCAAACAGCGCGTCTGTGCGTCTCTTCCCCCCTTACACCACTCGACCCAGAAACGAGCCCAAAAGAGGAGGAGATCAGGCCCCACTCTGCCCCGCCTCGATCACGCTGTCGGTCCAACCATCCGAGGCGTATAATGTCGACCGACATGAAGCGGTGGCGGTAGCCTCATCTAGAGAGGGAGAGACCCATGGGTTCGGAACAACCTGATCGAAGGGCATTCCTGAAGAAGGGGGCCGCGTTGGCTGGCGGCTTGACCCTAGGAGCGGCAGAGCCCGCGATCCTCAAGACATCCGCGTCTGGGCAGGCCGTTGAGCCCCAGTCCCAGGAGGCCCAGTCCCAAGAGTTCCATGACTACTCGGATCCAGAGTTCGTCGCATACGGTCAGCGCTCTCCTTACGTGAACTCTGTCCGGCAGGCGGTCAACGGCAGGCCGTCCCCCGACGAGTTCGGGCTCGTCTTCCACATCGGGACGCCGCTTCAGGATCAGATGGGCGCGATTACGCCATCGGCTCTCCACTACTTCGGGACCACACGAGGCTCCATTGTCCCGCACATCGATCCCGCCGAGCATCGCCTCATGATCCACGGCATGGTGGACCGTGAGCTGATCTTCACCATGGACGAGTTGAAGCGCTTCCCGTCCGTCACGCGCCTTCACTTCATCGAGTGCGCCGGGAACCGCTCGAGCTCGCGGCACAGGACGATCATAGAATCGCATGGGATGACCAGTTGCGCGGAATGGACCGGCGTGCTTCTCAGTACGTTGCTCGAGGAAGCGGGCGTGCAGGACGGGGGCGACTGGATCATCGCCGAGGGCATCGAGGAGGTGAAAGGGACGTCGAGCCTTCCGACGGCGAAGGCGATGGAGGACATCATCGTGGCCTACGCCATGAACGGCGAGCCGCTTCGTCCCCAGCAGGGCTTCCCCCTCCGGATCGTGGTGCCCGGCTTCGAGGGCATCCTCTCCGTGAAGTGGCTGAGGCGCATCAAGGTGGTCGACCAGTTCTACATGACGTACAACGACTACGGCCACCTTCGACAGGACCCCGCCGACGCCGCGCTGAGCTACCGGATCGGTCCGAAGTCGGTCATCACCTCCCCCTCGGGCGGGCAACAGCTTCCGGGCAGCGGATTCTACGAGGTGAGGGGCTTGGCCTGGTCCGGCAGCGGTGCCGTCAGCAGGGTGGAGGTGTCCACCGACGGCGGTGACAGCTGGTTCGATGCCGACCTCCGCGGGACGCCGCAGCGCATGGCGCATACCGCGTTCAGCTTCAACTGGACTTGGGACGGCTCCGAGACCGTACTCCTGTCCCGCACCATCGACGAGATCGGGCAGATTCAGCCGACACGCGAAGAGGTCGCCGAGTACTGGGGCCGGCCTGGCGTGAGGGGTCAGGACAACTCGATCCAGCCCTGGAGGATCGAGAGCGACGGGAGCGTGCACAATGGGATCGCTTAAGCTCCTCCCCGCCCTCATGCTTGTGGGGGCGAGCTCCTTGGCGGCGCAGTCCCCCACCTTCGGGCTGGGTAGGACCCCGGCCGCCGAGGAGGTCCTGGCCTGGGATATCTCTATCAGCCCGACAGGAGAGGAGCTTCCGGAGGGGAGTGGCACGGCCATCGACGGCGCGTTGGTCTATCGCCGCAGCTGTGCGCGATGCCACGGGGGCGAAGGGACGGACGGCGACGCTCCCAGGTTGGTGAAGAGCGACCGGGGCAGCGCCGAGAACCCTTGGGCCTATGGGCGAGTCCTGCCGATCCGCTCGCCTTATGCGACGACGGTGTGGGACTACATCAACCGGGGCATGCCACTCAACCGGGAAGGATCGCTGTCGCCGGATCAGGTCTACGCAATCACGGCCCTACTGCTGTATTGGAACGACCTCGTCGAAGAGGACGAGGTCATGGACCGCGAGAGTCTGCCGCTGGTGGCGATGCCCAATGTGGATACCTGGGCCCCTCTCCCGGATTGGCAGCCAAACTCACCGAGGTTGCCAGGCTACCCATACTGACGCAGGGGTCAGAACGCGAAACGAACACCACCGTTGAAGGCCCTGCCCTCCAGCGGCGCCCAGACATCTGTGATCCAGCGCCCCTCTGGGCCCCGAGCGGGGAGCACCAAGCGGTCGTGTGCAGTCTGTCGGGTGTCCAGGAGGTTCTCGGCGTTCAGAAACACCCGGGCACGCCCTAGGCGCCGCTCGATGAGGAAGCCGAGAGAAACGTACGGCTTCGAGACCGTCCGGTACGGGTTCTCGTCCAGCGACTGCCGGCCCGTGTAGTAGAACTCGACCCCGACCCGGCCGCGCTCCTCGTCTTCCCACGCGCCGACCACGCCTACCGTATGCCGAGGCGTGAGCGGCACCTCCCTCCGGTCGGAACCGTCAGGGTCCAACTCCCTCGAACGTGTGTAGACATGCGTCGAGGTAAAGTGCATCGGGCCCTGCTCGAAGCGTGCGAGCAGCTCGGTCCCCCAGGTGCGAACCGGCTCTGGAGAATTGGACAGCGTCAGTGTCCCGGCGGCTGCAGGTCTCACGACCAGTGGGTCATCTATCTCGGAACCGAAGAGAGTTGCGTTCACCTCCCAGGCCCCGAAAGACCGCCCCACGTCCAGCATCGCGCTGCGCACCCGCTCGGCGTCCACACCCTGCAGGGGCTCCAAGCGATTGAGGCCGACGGCTTCGGTCTCCTCAGTAAAAGGGGAAGGTCCGAAGTAGCCTGTACCTGCCGAGGTTCGAATCACCCACTCCCCGGGCCGGATGAGTGCGGAGAGTCTCGGACTTAGGAATGCTCCATACTCGCTATGTGCGTCCAGGCGCGCACTCGCCGATAGCGTCAACCACCGGGTCGGAGCGTATTCATCCTGAAGAAACGCGGCGGGAATCGTGTGCGTGAAGTCGAACTGGGATACGTCGCGCGAGCTGTAGCGCTCGAGCTGTATCGCGGTCCCGAGCACCCACGCATGAGCGCCGTCCTGACCCGAGAGCGCGGCCTCTGCGAAGTAGGTCCGGTGAAGATCTCGCTCGAGGAAGTCTCCAAAGAAGTGCTCATGGCGCTGGCTCGTGGCCGAGGCGCGCACGTTGACCAGCCGCAAGCCGGAGATGAGCGCTCGCCCGACGAGCCCCCCATCGAAGCGGCGCGTCACGAGCTCCTCGGCGAACGGGCCCCCAGCCGGTGTGGCACCGCCCTCGACGGTGCCGCCCTCACGATTCTCGGCCATGCCCCCCACCGTCACGAAGAGCGACCGACCCCGTCCGTCGTTCCAGAATAGGCGAGGGCGCGCGAGAACGCGTCGGAAGCTCGGGAGATCGGCCCAGCCGTCCTCATCCACGTCGGCCTGGGCTTGGCGGTTCAGGCTGGCAAGCACCGAATAACCCCAACGCTCGCTGGCCTCATCTGCCAGCCACAGGATCGCGTCGGTCCCGCCGAGCGTGCTCTGATTCAGAAGCAGCTCGCGCTCTTCTACTGGGCGCCGTGAAATCAAGTTCACGACTCCGCCCATGGCCGTTGCTCCATACAGGGCAGAGGCGGCGCCCTTGATGACCTCCACTTGGCCAAGGTCCATCGGGGGAATCTGGAGGGGCCCCAATGCTCCGGCCTGACCACCGTACAGGGGCAGCCCGTCCGACAAGATCTGAGTGTATCGACCAAGCAATCCTTGGATGCGCACGCTCGCCCCACCCAAGGACGGCGATGTCGGCTGCACGCGGAGTCCCGCCGTCTCGTTGAGGAGCATGGCGATGTCGCCCGGCGTCATGAGCAGCTTCTCCTCCACCTCCTCCCTCGACACGACCTCGATGCGGATCGGCTCATCTTGGATCCGCCGATCCCTACGAGTAGAGGTGACGACAATGCCCTGTGTCTCGATGGCCTCCTCTTCGAGAGTCACGACAACCGTCGTGTCGGCGCCGGCCCGCAGGGCCAGTCGGAACTCAATGGGTGCATACCCGATCCGCGCGATGCCCAGTTCGTGCTCCCCGGCGGAAAGCACTAGGACCGCCTCGCCCTCGGCCCCCGTGAGCGCGCCGACAGTGCCTGTCGTGACTCGCGCACCCTCCACGGGAGCACCGGTGCTGAGTGCGCGTATCGTCACCCGTGCGGTCTGGGTATGGGCAGACGGGGCTACCACTGCGAGGCCCAGGGTGGCCAGCAAGAGCGTCCTGAAGCTCACGTGCATGGACATGCGCGTTCGGCGGCTCACTCGACGCCTCCCGCGCGAAATCAGAGTCCCACCCGAGGTCGTAACCTCAAGCGATGGGAGCCGTCATTCGCGCCTGGCGCACGAGAAGCTGTCATCGCTCCTCGGGTCCCCGTTCCCATCGTCAACGGCCCTCGCCGGATAGGCGCACAACGGACGGCGCATCTCCACTTCGCCTTGCGAACCGAACCTCGTCGCCACCACACGGTCCGGCGCCTGACCCCTTTCAACCCACGCTTCGAGCGGGCCCATCTTGTCGAAATCACTTGGCCCCTCACCGCCGCGGCAATGCCCCATGCCCGGCGCCATAAACAGACGGTACGAGTCGTGAACTTCGTCGGCACTTCCGACGGACTCTACGACACGCTCGTAATATTGGGTGGCATTCAGCGGTGAAATCTGCGCGTCACTCCATCCGTGATACGCGAGTAACTTGCCGCCACGGGCGAAGAACGGCTGAAGATCAGGATCGAGGGCGTTCAGCGTCTCGTCGTCAACCTGCTCCGCCTTCACGATATCCGTATCGAAATCGAATCTGTCGATCGTCCAGGTGGGGTCGCCGTACACGAGGTAACGATACTGATCGAGGCCTGTGGCGCGAGCGGAGTTGGTCCACCCCAGGTCAGTCCAACTCAACTCGCTCCCCGGCAGTAGACCTGTGATCTGCCGGTTGGTGCTGGGGTTCACTGGGGACGAGTACAACATCCGCACGGTCCCGACCTGGGCGGGCGTCAGGCACGATCCATCCTTGGCACCCGAACATTGGAGGACTGCTGGGTCGAAGGTGCAACTCTGGGGGCTGTCGATGATGCCGCCCTCGACGCCGTCGGCCGCGTCGCACGCGGCGAGGGCCGCTGAGTGCACCAGCCTTCTATCATCTTCGGAGAGACGGGCGGCTTCGTTGAGTTCCAGATGCTTGGCGACTCGGAGCGCTCCAGCTGCGCGCCCGGTCCAGTCCTGGCCCGGTGCTCCCGCCACGATGCCATCGAAGTCCGCGGGGAAGCGCTGCGCCAACTTCATGGCCTGACGGCCGCCGGCCGAACACCCGTTCCAATAGGAGTAGCGAGGACCTTCATCGTAGTGGGCCGCGATGACGTCCTTGGCCACGACGGCCATCAGATGCACCGAACGCCATCCGAAATCGACTACCAACTCGGGATGCCCCATACCAAATCGCGCCGTGTTTCCGATGTGTCCGGTGTCGGTCGAGCTGGTCGCGTATCCGCTTGCCAACGCGGCGGCCATAGCTGAATGACCAATCGATCCTCTGAACGCGCCGTTCCCGACGGCCTGGTACTTGTTGTTCCACCCCGATAGAGGCATCCACAACTCGACGGAGATGTTCGAGGCGTCCGTCGGCCGGAGCGTGGCGATCAAGCGGCAGAACGCCGGCAGGCCACCATAAGTGCGGGCCACGGCAGGCCCAGAAGCAGGACGGGCGCCGGGCGCGGTGGGGGGCGTGAAAGCCCCCGCCTCAACCACTTCAACGCTCGTGATAGTACCCCCCGTAATCGAGAACGAGGTCAGCCCCTCACACGACACGTTCTCGGCGCCCGTGAGCGCTCCCCCTTCCCTGCCGGTCGGCGCCGAGGCTGCGGTGGCGCCGACGAGAGTCGTGGCCAGGATAGGGATCACAATCATCAAAGAGCGTTTCATGGTTCGCCTTAGTTCCAGCGGCGTGGTGGCTGCGGCGCGGGTCGTAAGCCCGCGCGGCGTTGCTCATCTATCGCTTGTATGTGACTCGGAAGGATACCGGGGAGAGCGGCTAGGCGCACGCGCAGGACGGCCATTCCGCCCGGCAGGATTTGGAATCGCTGGTCAAGGGTGGGCTCGAACGCCACGAGACCGTATCATCACGGCGTTTCCTTCGTCTCACCGCCGGTACGCGCCCGGGTGTCCGGGCGAGGAGCAGGATCATGAAGTCACGCACAATGTGGTTGTTGGGTGCGGCCGCGATCGCGGCGACGCCCCTGACGGCATGGGCGCAGGCACGGGAGTATCCGATCACGCTCATCGCCCCCGGAACGAGTGACTACACGTATCCGCAGGGCTACCAGACTCCGTGGGACCAGATCGAGATCATGGTGACGGAGCACATGTCGCCGAATCTTTTCGTCCTGCACGGGTCACAAGGTCTGGATAGAAACCACCCCGACGCGTCCGGCGGCCGCGTGATGGTGCTCTTCGGACCCGACGGCGTCCTGATGGTCGACACTCAGAACCGGCAGGTGGCAGACAAGACGCTCGCGGCGATCCGGACGTTCACTGACGGCCCCATCAAGCTGCTGGTCAACACCCACGTCCACAGCGACCACACGGGCGCCAACGCCTTCTTCGCCAGGCAGGGCACGGTGATCTTCGCGCAGGATAACCTCCGCATGGAGATGCTACGACCGCGCGGCCCGCAGGCGGCGGCCCTTGATCCGGCCAGCATCCCCGCGGCCACCTATCGCTACGACCCCGCCCAGCCGGGCGAACCTGCCGTCACGTTCCGCATGAATGGCGAGACGGTGGACTTCATTCCGATGATGCCGTCGCACACCGGGGGCGACACCGTCGTCCGCTTCCGCGAGGCCGACGTCATCTACATCGAGGATTTCTACCGCAACTTCGGCTATCCCTTCGCCGATCAGCGCAACGGCGGCTCGATCCAGGGGATGGTGGACGCAGCGGATCTCATTCGGCGGCTCGCCGGACCGAACACCACGCTCGTGCCCGGCCACGGCTCGCTGATCAATGAGGACGACCTACTTGCCTATCGCGCGATGATCGTGGACATCATGGCCAGGGTCAAAGCACTGCGCGATCAGGGCCAGTCGCTCGAGCAGGTACTGGTCGCCAACCTGACGGCACCCTACGAAGCGACTACACAGGGGGGCAACGAGCAGAGCACTAATCGGTTCATCACGGCGGTGTACGACGAGGTTCCGGGCCTTCCGCCGATCGTGGACGGCATGCGGACCATGCCTCCCCGACGATAAGAGAAGCGCAGGTCACGCCAACCAGAGGCCCGCGGACCGCAACCGCGCGAGGGCGGCCTCGGCGTGCTCCCTGATCTTCACGTCGGACTCAGCGTTCAGGACTTCCTGAAGGACGGGGAGGGCCCGCGCATCCACGAACTCCGAACCCACCATGATCACCGCCATTCGTCGGACTCGGATACTCGGATCGCGCTGGATCGTCGCAAGGAGAAGAGGCACAACGTCGATGGGGCACGACACGCCCTCTTTGCAGTGCTCACATGCGATGGAGTGGACAGCCCATAGCCGCACTTTCGGATGCGGATCGGTGAGCAGTGGAACGAGGTCGACAAGCGCCTCTTCGTCCGCGACCTGATCGAGGCACATCGCGGCCCAACGTCGTACCTGCCAGTGGGGATCGCGTAGCCCTTCACGGATCGCGGGTACGGCCGTCTTGCCCATCGCGATGAGCGCCTGGTAACTCGCGAAGCGTTCGTCTCCGCTCGCCGCCCCTAAGCCCTGAACGAGCCTACTGAGATCAGTCGTCATGCTCGTTGCTCTCCCGTCGCCTCACCGGTCCTGCGCCCTGACGTCTCGCGATTCTGCTGCGCCGCCAGCCCGCACACAAGCGCTCAGCGCTTCAGGCCTCTTCCTTGGCATCGGCACAATCGCTTGCTGAGTGGCACGGGTTGGGCCGCAATGCTACATCTTGCGCTGGAATGGCCAAGCCAAGGAGGAATGGTGCTTTCAGACGGGACGCAGCTCGCGTGGTACCAATCTCGACCGGCTCGGAGGTCGCGTTTTCGCGTGCTGGCGGTGGCTGTCGCCCTCATCGTCGTGCCGGCCGTGCGCAGGAGTCCGGGGCGTGGATCGTCCGGCTCGGAGCGGTCGGTTCAGCGACCTCGGACGAGGGCATCTGGAATTTCAACAGATCAAGCGGATTGGGCTCCCAGATATTCGAGTTCTCCAACTCCTGGGGTGCAGCCATCACCGGTGAGCGCGTCTTCCGGCGTCACCTTCACGTAGGGATCCATTTCGTCTATGCGACGACGGACTTCGCACTAACCGTAACCCCCACAGGTGGCGGAAGCCCGTTCACGGGCCGCGACAAGACCAGCTACGTGCCGATCCTTGGGGAGATACAGTACGCTTTTCTCCCCGCGAGTCGGGTGAATCCGCGCCTGAGCGTGACCGCCGGGAAATTTTTCACCCGAGACGTACGGCTCCAGACCACGCCGTCGGCAGCCGCCGTTGACTTCAAGTTCGAGCATCCCGTCATCGTCGGTTTCGGATTAGGAGCCGACGTTCGCTTGAGCGACTCGGGAGCATGGATCTTGTCCTTCGACATGAAGAGCACGCGGTACGAATACACGTTGGTAGCTAACGATTGGGTGGACACGCAGACACTACCGCCGAGATGATGGCGCCCGCCGGGAGTAACATCCCGGCGACGGCCCCGATGATGCCCATTCCCATGGGCCGGAGGTCGGCGAACCCTCGGCTCCGGTACAAGAGGCCGAGCCCCGCAGCAAAAAGAAAGCCGGCGAGAAATCCGTTTCTCGCACCGCTGAGCACCAGGACCAGAAGTAGGTCGAGTGGCGGGGGCCCGAAGCCACTCGCGAGCAGTACGTGGCTCGGGCCACCGAGAGCGCCACGCACGCGGGCTTCACTCTGGACCTCGAAAAGGAAGAAGCCGCCGCAGGCGGGCGGTGGGGCGCCTCGCCAGCAGGTCATCTTGCGGGACGGGCTGCCGGACAATTCGGTCTCTTGCTCCGTCGCGGTCGGTGGATCTTGAGCCACGATCGACTTCGGAGAGAAGGAGAGAATGGCCGTTGCGAAGACGATGGCCTCAACGGTGCGGAGTGTCTGCCGGACTCGTGCGGCTCGGAGACCAGGTGTGAACGGCAAGCGCATGATCGCTCCCGCGGTGGATGAATCAGGACTTGCCCGAAGATCACTGACGCGGCGGGGCTACGATGTACGTCTGGATGCGTAGGAGGTTTGTAACAGCGCGCTCCGCCTGCCGTCTCGCTCAGCGGAGAAGACGATCTTAGGGAGGAGCTGTCTTCGATCTCGACGGATTGGGCCCCAACTAACACCTCTCCGCCTCTACGGGCGATCGATTACAAAGCGGGGGAACCCATCCCACGCCTCGGCGATGGAGCGCAAATACCGGTCAGCACCCTCTGCCATGCGCAACTTGAACCGCGAGTCGCCCGGACGCGTCGAGTAGCCGAGCGAGGGGGACCTCGTAGACGGGTGCTGGCGGGGCGGGAGCCGTTGAGTCGATCGGCTCGCCGCAGTCCATGTCCTCGGGAAGCTCCGGGCGGAGCCTCACGGTCCCCTCGAGTACACCGAGCACCATGTAGACCCCTTCCGGCAACTCCGTGCCGCCGGGCCGCGGAGGCACGACAGGATCCAGGCGCCAGAGTCGACCCTCGAGCCCATACGGTCCTTCGACCACGCCGAGTCCCGGACCACTATCGGGCCCGAGCCAGTGTCGACCGGCCGACGCCAACAGCCAGGGACGGACCCACCCGTCGCGAGCCTCCTCGACATCGAGGTTGGCGCCGTATCCCCAGTCCCCGACGTCGTCGATCAGTGGAACCTCAATGCCCCCCACGCTTGCGAAGAGGAGGCCGACGTATAGCTCCGTTCCACGAGCCCGAAGCCGAGCGACGAGCCATCCCGACGGCTCGCCGACCTCCGCGCTCGGGAAGACGGGGGCCAGCCGAACGGCGGTCGTGTCGAGCTCCGTCTGGTAGCACACGTCGCCCGCACCCGCGCAGGCCGTTTGCATCCTCTGGTACTCGGCGTTGTAGATCGAGTCGAGCGGACCTCCCATCCAGACATCTACGAAGAGCGGCTCGGCGGCTGGGTCGGGTGTGCCCTGTGCAGTCGACACGGCTGGCGTGGCAGCGCCGTGGGCGAAAATCGTAAGTGCGAGTAGTGCTCTGTTCGTCACGTCGGACTCCTGGGCAGGGCGGAGTTCTGCGTTTTCGGTTCGCTCACCGAACCCGTGATCCAAGCTAGTCCCGGGCCGCCCTAGGTCTCAAGGATTCCAGGATGGATCCGAAAGACGCCGTCATTCCGGCCGGAGGGAGCCCACGTTCAGCGGCCCGCTCCACTCTACCTCGATCGGATTGTGGTCGCTGAGATTGAGCCAGGGAGTGCCCGAGTGAACTTTGGCAAGCATCGGTCTGCGGCTGAGTCTGGATGGCACGAAGATCCCATCGCAGTGATAGGGAGTCCGCGGCTCACGCATCCATCGAAGAGTCTGCGGGAGCTCTCCCTCCGGGTGAGCGATACGCCAGGACGGAACCAGCCCGAAGTCGTCGGCCATGCGGTGGATGAACTCGACCTCGCCTCGCTTGTGTCCCCGCGGATCTCCCTGATCTCGGAGACAAGCGGTGAAGTTCCAGTCCCCCCCTATGATGCAGGTGGCGCCGTCGAGGATCGGGGCCAATTCGTCCATTAGCCGGTGGCCGGTCTTAAGATAGCTGCCTTCCAAGCGAGGGAGATGAACACTGAAGAGAAAAGCCGGCTCTCCATCGATTTGGGTTTCTCCACCAGTGACCCAGCCCGTGAATTCGGGAACCGGGATCTCGGCTATCTCGCCACCACGATATAGGACAGCCGAACCCCAGGTGTTCTGAGCGGCGGAGCGCCAGAGGACGTGGCGGAGATTCAGCGGTTCGAGTGGATCCCCCGAGAAGGTCGTCGGGTCCTTGGTCTCCTGCACAAAGAGAAGATCGGGTTCGGTCGCCGAGAGAATCTTCGCCCAGTGCTCATATGACCCGCCCTGCCGCATGTTGTACGAAGTGACTCGCAGGAGGACCATCCAAGAGAGGGTTCTGGGGAAGCTTTCTTCGCTGAACCTACACAAGGCCGCCACTCGTCCTGAGGGCATCACTCACGAGTGAGCAATTGGCGCACCCCATGAGCTGACGCAGATTCAGGTGCATCCGGAACGCGTGCCACACCCGGGGAGGGGAGAATGAGCGAGCAGTCGAAGAGGTCCTCACCGGCGAGTGGGGGTTCGGAGCGACCTGCCGCGGTCTCACGGCCGCGCAGCCGGGTGTTCGGCGACTCCGAGATCGCACGGATTCTTCGGACCGCGGCCGACCTTCAAGAGCGGTCTGACTCCTTCGCCACAAGGGCTGGCCAGGGCCTGACGGTAGAGGACTTGCGGGAGGTCGCGCGGGAGGCGGGAATCGATCCGCGGTTCGTAGACATCGCAGTCTCACAGGGCCTTGGACCGGTGGGACGACTAAGTAGCACCGTTCTGGGGGGTCCTCAGAGTTGGCGCTTCCATTCCGAGATTCCCGGAGATCTCAGCGACGAGGACCGCAGCCGCCTCGTCCAAGCGGTCAGGTCCGTAATGGACGAGGAAGGGGAGGTCGCCGACGTTTATGGAAGGCTGGAATGGCGCCACGACGACCAGCTTGGACCCGTTACCATCGGGATCTCTCCACAGAGCGGTACTGAGCCACCGCGACGGCCATCCCGACCGGGATGATCGGCGCGGCCCTCACTACGGGATGTTGAGGGCCACCTCTGTGGTGTCGAGCCATGAACTTCCAAACGTTATCGGCACACCACGAATAGTGTCAGACCGAGAAGGACCCGCCGGTCTCCGTCATTGCAGGGCTGGGCGACGCGACGACAGGCTGGGTTTCCGTCGCGCAGTTCAATCCAAGGCGCCCAAGCAGACTGACCACGGCACCGTCAACAGGCGCCATCTGCGCGTCCACCACGGTGCCCCGCAGGAGGCCTGTCGCAATGGTCGACCCGCCGACGCCGACGACAGATGTATCTGTACAAGCAGCCGCGATGACCAACAGCAAGACGCCGAACCAACGCATTCTCGTGGTACCTCCTAAAGCGACCGAGGCGTGAGCCCGGTCCGACACGGGAGCTGCAGCTCTTCTCGATGAAGGCGCCGCTAACGCACGTGAAGAACCTCCACGTTCTCGAACTCGATCCAATCGCCGACGGCAGCGTCCGTGTCGTCGTCGTTCTCCACCCGCCCGCAGAAGGGCTTCCCGTCGCCATGCACGCGCATCACGATCCGAATCTCCTTGCCCACAACTGCACCCGTTCCCCTCACGCTCACCCGGAATACGTAGCTACGCGTATGAACGTGGTGAGTCTTGAACGCATCGCTCAGACGAATTGTCATTCGGTTCGCGAGCGAGTTCTTGACGCTTCGGTCCTCAACCATGAACGACGCCTCGGCCTGGGGATCGTCGTCGTGGTCGAACCGCAGGTTCAGACCCTCAGCTGTGGTCTCGCTACCGAGCAGAGCCCAAACCTCCCCTGCCTCCGGTGCCGCCACCGACCGCACCGACACGGCCCGAGCAAGGACGAGGTCGTCAACCTGTCGTGGGCCTGCGCGCTTGGTCTGGATCACAAACCAAACGACTATGGCCGCGAACGCGATCAGAAGGATTGAGGCCGGGTTCACGCCGACTCCGGGATCGCGTTATTCATTCCGTATCCTCCGTATCGGGCGCTCGACCTGGCCGCGACTCGGTGCTTCAGCGCGACCTCACACCCGTCCGAAGGAACTCGGCCCGGGTCGCCATGCCGATTCCGTTGCCGAGGTAGTCGGTGTCGCTGACCTCCTCCATCCAGAACACACCGCCGGGTTGAATCGAGGCCTGGAGGAAGTGCCCGTTCTGGTCCGGGGCTCCACCGTGCCAATGCTCCTCCCGGGGCCCCACCATGTGGCTATCGCCGCGATGCAGCGCCTGGACACGCTCTCCGCGCTTCTGCACACGTCCCTCGCCCTCGAAGAGTACCATCAGCTGCCCACCCGTGTGGCAGTGCCAAAACGAGCGGTGGCCTGCCGCCCAGTTGGCTCCGCCCCATGGCTCGCCGTTGATGACCACGCTCTCAATCGGTTGGTTTCGGTACTCGCCCGTGGCCTGAACTCCCATGGCCTCCCCCGGACATGGCGGCTCCTCCTGAGCAGGCGCCGGCTCTGTGGCCAGCACGAATCCGAGCTGGCCCGCGACGAGCGCGATAGGGACCGAGATCATCGCCGCACGCTTCCAGGCCTTCCGCTTCCATCCAGTGTCCGACACGCTGCTCCTCCTCGTTGGGTTCGAGGGCGTAGAACATACGCGGCCGGTGTCCACTGGCGCATCCGGTCGGCTATCAGAACGCTTCGGGCAGCCGAGATGGGAAGCGCGCCGGTGGTTGCCGAACAATACCCGAAACCTGGAGACGCCGATGTCAACCGCCGATGGGTTGGTCAAGGAACTTGAGTCCACACTCAAGTTCTTGGAAACCACGCTGTCCGTCTTCGAGCCCGCAGATGCCGGGTTCGCCCCTAGTCCGGAGTTGTACACCGTCGCCGGGCACGTCGGGCACGCGGCGGACTCCGTCGACTGGTTCATCGACGGGGCCTTTGGCGACGGGTGGGACATGGACTTCGACGCCCTCATTCTCAAGGCAAAAGCTGTTACCTCGCTCGAAGAGGCCACAAACTGGTTGCGCCGCGCTTTCGCCAACGCCATCAAGGTGGTCGGTGCGGCTTCCGACGAAGAACTCTTCGAGCCCATTCCTGACGCTCAAATCATGGGCGGGGCGCCACGGGCAGCTCTGGTCTCCGGGATCGTGGACCACACCGCTCACCATCGCGGCTCACTAGCAGTCTATGCGCGACTGATCGGGAAGGTGCCGCGATGCCGTACTCTTGAGCTCGTGGTCCCCATCATTAATGGTCCCCTGGCGATGAGCTTCCCCCCGGCGGATATGCCCTCGCGCACGTTCGCTCCGCGGCCCTTCGCTCAGGCAGTGATGGCTGTCAGCCGACACCAAGGCGTACAGAGTGCGCCAGAACGGCGATGGTGGGGCGGCTATTCAGCCACCCACACGAACGTGCCGTCACGGTTCTCGAACTTGCCAAGGCCCGGGAAAGGGAAGTGCACCGCGTAGACGCGCTGGCCGGAATCGGCGGCAGAAGCGAGCACGGCCTTCCGGCTTTCCTGCGCCAACGGAGCGTCGCCATCGAAGGCGATGGTCCAGTCCGGTCGCTGCACCGAAATCACCGAATGGTGCATCGTGTCACCGATATAGAGCAGTGAGGCCTCGCCCAACGTGATGAGGTAGCCAGAGTGGCCGGGCGTGTGACCCTGGATGTCCACCGCCTTGACGGTGCCGGGCACACGATCCGCGCCGGGCTCAAACGTCGCCACTTTTGGAGTGACCGTTGTCACTAGCGAGGCGAGCTGTGCGTTCGCCTGCATCGCTGCCCACTCATTGACCGAGATATGGATGGCGGCGTTGGGGAATGCCAGCGCGCCGCCCGCGCCCACGAGCCCGCCGACATGGTCGCCGTGGCTGTGGCTGATGAAGATGTCTGTCACTGCGCCTGGCTCGACGCCGGCGGTCGCCATCGATGCGGACAGCATGCCGGACGGGCCGTTGCCGGTGTCGAACAGCAGCACGCGGTCGGCTGTGCGGACGATCAGTGGCAGGACACTGAGTTCAAGGACATCGGTCGCGAGGCCCGCCGCCGTCAGTAAGGCGTCCACATCGGCCTTCGACTGGTTGATGGCGAGCGTCATGTTGTCGTTGACTGGCGAGAAGGCGGCGTCTTTCAGTGATGCGGCCTGGAGCGCGCCGATGGCGAAGGGCGACACGTTCTCGCCGGCGCCAAATGCGGTGATGGCTGGCGCCGCGGCTTCGGCAGTTTCGGCGGGAGCGGCTTCAT
>Ga0114996_10001261_pt1 | contig 34185 bp, 32 predicted proteins | sample ArcticOcean_MG_C_4_FD_87039 | JGI IMG/M metagenome (GOLD analysis project Ga0114996, IMG submission 87039) | Marine microbial communities from western Arctic Ocean - ArcticOcean_MG_CB4_134 | ecosystem: Environmental > Aquatic > Marine > Oceanic | place: Arctic Ocean: Canada Basin | collected... | reverse complement strand
CGTCTCAAAGACTTTCGCCGCATCGCCACCCGGTACGACAAAAATGCAAACAACTTCCTTGCCGCTCTGTGTCTCGCGGCCCTAATCTGTTACTGGATTTGAATGAGTCTGGACCCTAGGTCAGCCGGCTTCGGCTTTCCAAGGCGCGCGCGATCTGATTAATTGCCGCCATCGAATTCCAAGTTGGAGGGGGCCATGAGCGATCCTTTTATCGTCGACGAATTTCAAGAAGCCGTGCTGGATACAGTGCGCCGCTATGTGGACGAGGTGGTGCGCCCGGTGGCCGCCGATCTGGACCGCAACGCCGACCCCGCAGACAGCTTTTCCTGGGACATCGTCGAAAAAGCCGACCAGGCCGGCATCCGCACCATGACCTTGTCCGAAGACTGGGGCGGCATCGGCGCAGATTCGCTGACCACCGGCATGGTGATCGAAGAGCTGGCGCGCGGCGATCTCGGCGTTTCCGTGGTCATGGCGCAAACCCTCAAAATCGCCCAGATCATGCAGGCCGCCCTCACCGAAGATCAGCAGCAACGCTATATTCCGGGATTTCGCGATGATCCCAGAGGCACCCTGGCCATCGGCATCACCGAGCCGGAAACCGCGTCCAACTATTTCCTGCAAGGCGATTGGTCGTTCACGTCGAAGGCGGAAAAGACCGACGGCGGCTGGATCGTCAACGGCATGAAGCACTTCATTTCCAACGGCAACCGGGCCTCGATCTATCTGTTGTTCGTGCAGACCGAAAAGGGCAAACCCCTGCACCAAGGCTCCACCTGTTTCATCTTGAAGCGGGATACCCCCGGCTTCACCATTGGCCGCGTCCACGACAAGATGGGCGAGCGTCTGGCCAACAACGCCGAATTGATCTTCACCGATTGCTTCATCCCGGACGAGGACGTCATCGGCGAGGCCGGTAACGGCTTTCAGGTGCTGGTGGATTTCTTCCCCGCCTCCAACGCCTACGCCGCCGCCACCGTAATCGGCAACGCCCAGACCGCTTACGAGATGAGCGTCGAATGGGCGAAAACCCGCATCCAGGGCGGCAAGCCGTTGATCGAACATGACGGCATCCGCTCCCAACTGGCGGAGATGCACATGATGATCGATGTGGCCCGCACCTATATCCGCAAAGCCACCTGGATGGCCGATAACCGCGGCACCGTTGCGTGGGATCCGGCCTTGGGCGCGCTGCCGAAAGTTTATGCCTCGCAAGCGGCCTGGAAAATCGCCACCTGGGCATCGGAAATCCATGGCGGGTCCGGCTATATGAAGGATATTGGCCTGGAAAAACTGATGCGCGACGCCGCCGCGTTTCTGCATTCGGACGGCGTTAATCGGACGCTGCTCCTGAAAGCCGCCGATTCCCTATTTGAGGATTAGCATGATGAAAGCATTGGTGCTGGAAAATCAAGGTGAGCCGTTTGTTTTGAAAGACGTGCCCGACCCCAAGGCCGGGCCGGCGGAAGCGGTGGCCAGGGTGCTGGCCTGCGGCGCCGGTCTGACCATCCAGCATTACAAGATCGGCCGCACACATATCGAGACGCCACGCATCATCGGCCACGAGATCACCGCCGAGATTGTCGAGATCGGCCCCGGCGTCAGCAACGTGAAGGTGGGCGATGCGGTGACCGCCTATTATTACTTGAACTGCGGCTACTGCCCCAACTGCATGGCCAATCTGGAACCCCATTGCGAGAATTTAAAAGGCAATGTGGGCAAGGATTGCGACGGCGGCTATGCCGAATATATCAAGCTGCCGGCGCACAACTTTTTGCCGCTCCCCGATGGCCTCGACTACAAAAACCACCCGGCCGAAGTGGGCGTCATTTGCGATGCCATCGCAACGCCGCTCAAAGTCAACAAGCGCACCCGCACGGCGCCCGGCGAGACCGTCGCCGTGTTCGGCGCCGGCGGCGGGCTCGGGCTTCACCAAGTGATGCTGTCGGCCTGGGCCGGCGCCCGGGTAATCGCCGTCGATACGGTGACGGAGAAATTCGGTGCCTGCCTCGACGCCGGCGCCGCCGACTGCGTCGATGCCGGCGACGGCAACGTGGTCGAGGCGCTCAAGGATTTGACCGATGGCTGCGGCGTCGATGTGGCCATCGATTACGTGTCGGCGACGGTGACCTTGGAGCAGGCTTTCGCCGCCCTCGCCGTTCGCGGCCGCATGGTGACCCTCGGCGGCTCGGGCCAAACATTCGAAGCCGACGCCATGGCGATGCTGGTAAAAGAGCTGGATGTCTTGGGCAGCCGCTATGTCACCAAGTTCGAGGTGCACCAGGCGTTGGAACTGGTGGCCAGAGGCGAGGTCTGGCCGCTGGTGAGCGAGATCAGGGGCATGCAAGAGGCCGAAACCATCCACGCACTGGTCGAACAAGGCGGCGTTACGGGGCGGGCGGCGATATTGATTGGGTAACAGAGGGCGCAGCCCGGCTGGGGATGGCATGGTCGGCCAGCCGGGCGTGAGGCATGCTCAGACATAAATTATGCGTCCAAAGGTTTCGGGCCGTCTGGCAGTATCCTTAATTATTGCTAATTTGCTTTACCCCCTTGCGCCGAACCTCCAGCAGACTACATAGGTATTAGCGCACGCGAGCGCTCGTGCTCTTGGAAATTGTGAATAGGTCTATTTGAAACCACGCGGGGCCGTGCCCTTGGATCGTGGCCTTTACCTTTGTGCGCCCGATGGGCGCTGGTTGGGCGGTGCTCCGAGCACAATGCGGTGCCAAGTACGACACCCGGCTGGCCGACCCGGCCATCCCCAGCCGGGCTGGGCCGATTATCCATATATGACAAGGATGTCCATATGATTCCGGGTGTTGCATGTCGCACATAAGAGAAGATTTTTTAACACAGAGATCACAGAGGACACAGAGCAAGAGAAATGCGCTGCGCGCGGCGAAACGGGAATCTCTGTGTTCTCTGTGATCTCTGTGTTAATCCCCTTTTTCCCTTGTTCTTCTCACCGTCTCACCGTCTCTCGTGGTGATTCTATTCTCTTAGGCAGTGGATGCTCCGATCACAGACGGGCGCCCGGCTCCGGGAACGCTGATCAAAACCGTAAGGAACCGTCATAAACCGTCATAACCGTAAGGGGGGTCAAAAATGATGTCGCGCGAGTTTTTGGAGGTATTTCCCGCAAAGGAAGTAATCCAGGTATCTGTCCCCCCTCCCCTGGTGGGAGGGGGTTAGGGGGAGGGGGAGAGGCAAGGTACCTCTTCGGTGTCCATGACGGCTTTCGCACCCCCACCCCAACCCTCCCCCATCAAGGGGGAGGGGGTAGATAGCAAATGGCCGGGTGGACTTTTTACTCCGCCCTCACTCGGCACGGCACGCCGCGCAAGGTCATGCCGCCCGTCGACGGATCGTAGTCGGGGCCCGACGGGGTCAGCATGTTGATGTTGCTCTGTTTCCAGCCATAGCCGTTGCCGGACTGCTCGGGGAACCACCAGCCGAACGAAGCAACGACCACCCGGCGGTCGAGATTGCGGTTGAGGGACAGGCGCTGCTTGATGGCACCGTCGCGGGTCTCGATGACCACCCAGGCGCCCTCGGTGAGGCCCAATTTATCGGCCATGCGCGGGTGCATTTCGACGATCGGGTCGGGCCGGATGATGCGCACCGAGGCCACCTGTTTGAAGCCCGACAGCATGTAGGCTTCTTCCTTGGCGTTGGTCATCAACAGCGGAAACTCGGCATCCACCTTGACGGCTTTTTTGAGCTCCGCCCAGGTGGGCAGCGGCGCGTAGCCGATTTCCTCCAGGCGCTCGGAATACACCTCGATCTTTTTGGACGGCGTTTTGTAGGCGTGGGGCGCGAATTCCTTGGTCGGCTTTAGCGTGCGCTTGGTTTTAAATTCGTCGTAGGTCATGCCGGCCGGTTTGAGCATTTCGTCGAGGGCTTCGTCGTCATCGTCCCAGAAATCATCGCCTAGCCCTAAGCGCTTGGCCAGCTCGTTGATGATCTTGGTGTCCGGCCAGCACTCGCCCGGCGGCTCGGTCAATTTGGGATGAGCGCGGATTTCCTGGTACCAGCCGGGCCAGTAGCCGAGCTCTTCATGCTCCATGCCCCAGGCCGCCGGCAAGACGATATCGGCAATATCGGTGGTCGGCGTCATAAACAATTCGGAGACGACGATGAAATCCAGCTGCATCAGGGCTTTATAGGTTTCCGCCGAATTGGGCCAACTGACGATGGGGTTTGAAAGAATGACCATCAACGCCTTGATCGGCACCGGGTCCTCTTCCAAGATTGCCTTGGTCAGCACGTGCGGCGGAATGAACGCGGAGTTCTGCGCGAACTTGAATTGATCGCCCAGAATTTTTTCGGTGTTGCGGGGGTATTTGGACAGCAGGAAAAAGCTGCCGGGCCGGGTGAAGGCGGGCGCGGTCAGGAACACGTCGCCGCCGGGCACGTTCACATTGCCGCAAATGGCGCGGATGATGGAAATGATGCGCCCGGTCTGGAACGAGTTGACCAGCTGATCAACCGCATTGCCGGACTGCATGGCGGCAGGTGCGGCGGCGGCATAAGTCCGTGCAAATTCCTGTATCTGTTGCACCGGCACCCAGGACAGCTCTTCCACTTCGTCCAAGCTCACTTGGGCCAGCTCGGCGACGATTTTGTCGAAGCCCAAAACCCAATCGGCAACGATTTGCTGGTCGTAGAGATTTTCCTCGATGATCACTTTCAGGACGCCGGCGGCGAAGGCGCCATCGCTTCCGGGTTTAAGGCGAATCCAAAGATCGGCTAGCCGGGCGGTGTCGTTCTTCTGCGGATCGACGACCATCAGCTTGCCGCCCGCCTCGATCATCTTTTCCAGCGTCTCGCGCCTAATGCCGCCGGTGGTCTGGTTCATGTTGGAGCCCCAGAGAACCAGCAACTCGGCCAAATTGTCGTCGTCGCAGACGGTGCCGGCGCCCAGCGTGAAGGCGGCGGCCATGCCCTTCGGAATGCCGCAGGACCAGCCCGGCGTCACCACAGAAGGCGTGCCGAAGGCGGTCGCCAGGCGTTGGGCAAAGGCGAACTCCAACCCCTTGGGCTCGCCCAGGCCGAAGGCCACGGATTCGGGGCCCAAGGTTTCCTTGATGTGGGTGAACTTGGCGGCGATGGTGTCCAGCGCTTCGTCCCAGGAGATACGCTCCCACTTGCCTTCGCCCCGTTCGCCGACGCGCTTTTGCGGATACAAGAGCCGGTCCTTGTGGCCCATCACTTCGGGGATCGTAAAGCGGCCCTTGTTGAGGGCGCATTGCTCCGCATAGAGGCCGCTCTTCAGCTCCGGCTCCAGATCGACCACCCGGCCGGCCTCGACGATGGCGGTCATCGAACAATGGCCGGGGCAGAGATGGCAGAAGGTGTCGATTTCTTCGCTGCCGTCGGCGCGCGGCTCGCGGTGGTTGGCGCGCCGCTCGGCCACCTCGGGATGGATGAAATCCTCCATCCCCTGGCCGAATCCCTCATCGCCGGCGGAGCCTTGTTCCATGGTGACGATATCGGCGCCGTCCGCATCGACGGCCAGATAGAGGCAGGAATTGACGATCTTGCCATCGACGGAAATCGAGCAGGCGCCGCATTCGCCGACGCTGCAGCCTTCCTTGGTGCGGGACAGGCGGAAATCTTCGGTCAGCACATCCAGCAATGTCTGCCACGGCTCTACGCCCAAGCTGCGGGTATCGTCGTTCACGGTCAGTTGGACTTGATGGCTCATGCGCTTGCCTTCTCATTCTTAAGTGCCGCCGCCAGGACTTGGCGCAGCCCCGCCGCTACCATATCCCGAACCACGTCCCGGCGGTAGTCCGCATAGCCTCTGATATCGTCGATGGGCGTGGCCTCGTCGGTGGCTGCCGCCGCCGCCTGCCCAATCAGATCATCGTTGATGGTTTGCCCGGCGAGCACGGCTTCGGCTTTCAGCGCCCGGAACGGCACCGGCGCAACGGCGCCAAGGGCGATACGCACGCGGCTAGCCTTGCCGCCATCGATTACCAGCAATATGGCCGCCGAGGCCATGGCCACGTCCATGCGCCGGAGGCTGTGCTTGATATAGGTGTCGTGGATGCCCTGCACTTGCGGCGGCACGCGAATTTCGGTGATCACTTCGCCCGCAGCGAGGCTGGTCTTGCCGGGGCCGAGGAAGAATTGGTCGAGGGGCATATTGCGCGCGCCGTCCGGGCCAACCACGGTGAGCGAGGCTTCCAGGCAGAGCAGCGGCGGCGCGAATTCCGCCGATGGCGAGGCGTTGCCGAGATTGCCACCGATGGTGCCGATGTTGCGGATCTGGGAGGTACCGAGAACCTGGGCGGCCTCGGCCAGGGCAGTTGAGACCGATCCCGCACCGGAGGCGGCGATGTCGGCAGACGTGGCCAGGGCGCCAATCACCAGGGTGCCGTCTTCTTCGGATTTGATTCCGTCCAAGCCGGGGATGCGTTTGATATTGATCAGGAAGCGCGGCAGTTTTTTCTTGTGCTTCATGGCGATCAGAAGATCGCTGCCGCCGGCGAACAGTTTTGCGTCCTCGCCGTGCTCACCAAGCATGGCAATGGCGTCCTGCACCGAAGCAGGAAAGAGAATGTCAAAATCGGGTAGTCCTAACAGCAATTTGGTTACGCTCCTTAGGTCACTCCCGCCACTTAAGGCGCGGCGTTTTCCCGCAAATAGCGCCGGTCGATCTTGCCCTGTCCGGTCTTCGGCAAGGCGGCCAGAAACTCGATGCGGGTCGGAAATTTGTGCGGCGCCAGGGTTTCCTTGCAATATTGTTTCAAGGCCTCGGCGCAGTCTTGGCTTATCGCTTCGCCATTGGCCAGCACCACGAACGCGCGCAGCCGCTTCAGGCCATCCGCATCGTCGATGCCGAGGACGGCGGCCTCGGCCACCAGGGGGCTGGTCTGGATGCCGCGCTCGATCTCCATGGGCGCCACCCAGACGCCGGAGATTTTGAGCATGTCGTCGGCGCGGCTCACATACCAGAAATAATCCTGATCATCCTGGGTGAAAATATCGCCGGTGTTGACCCAGCCGCCGCCGGGAAAGGTTTCCAGGGATTTCTCGTATTCGCGTTCGTAATACATGCCGGACGCCCCGGAATGGACAAGCAAGCGGCCGGGCTCGCCCTTCGCCACATCGTTGCCGTCCTCGTCCACCAGGCGCAGGGTTACCAGGGGCGCAACCTTACCGGACGAGCCGGGCATGACGGTGCCGGGCATGTTGCTCAAATAGCCGAGCGTGGTTTCGGCGGACCCAAACCGGTTGACTGCCTCGATGCCGAACTCCTCCAGCCATTCCTTGTAGAGCGGCGCGGTCAGGGGCTCGCCGGACGACATCAGGCGGCGGAGGCTCGACATATCGGGGCGCTGCTCCTTGGGCGTCTGGATCATGGCGCGCATCATGGTGGGCACGTTGACCAGCACCGTCGGCTTGGTCTTGGCGATCAGATCGAAGACGCCTTGGGTGCTGGTGCGTTCCTCGAACACCACCGAGGCAGCGCCGTTGCGCAAGGACCAAAACAGATGGTCACGGGAATAGTGGAAAAACAGCTTCGGTACGCGCAGCACGATATCGTCTTCCCGGTACTGCAAAATGGAATTGGACGACAGGTACGAGACCAAGCCGTCCCGGTGCATGTGCGGCACACCCTTGGGCTTGCCGGTGGTGCCGCTGGAAAAATTCCAGAAAGCGAGATCGTTGCAGTTGGTGGGCTCGGGCGTCAATTGATCGCTGGCGGCGGCCAGCATTGCATCCAGGCTGAACTCGCCGGGGCCGAGATCATCCACCGGGCCGGAAACCAGCAGCGCCGGCACCCGCTGTTTGCCGTTCATGGCCTCGCGAAATCGGGGCAAGGTTTCGGCGTCGACAATGGCCACTTTAGGCCGCACCAATTCGAGGAGGTATTCGTAATCGTGGGCATTGAGATACGTGTAGACGTGGGTGCCGACGGCGCCGATCTTCATGACGGCGATCCAACCGGCGACCCAGGCGGGAGAATCGCCGAGCCCCAGCATCACCCGGTTTTCCGGCTCGACCCCCAATTCGCGCAGCACATTGCCCATGCGGCTGGTCAGGCTCCAAAGATCGTCGAAGCTGTAGATGTCGCCGCCGTGGTAAAGCGCCGTCTTGGCCCCCCGCCCTTCCTCCAGATTGATATCCAGAATGAAGGAGCCGAGGTTGAAATCCTCGGGGATGGTGACGTCGAACATTTCGCCTTTGATCATGGGTCCTCGGCGCGCATGGGGTTTCGCCGTAACCTAAGCCGGCAGCGGGTTTCTGGCAAGAATGTGCGGACTGTACTTGGCCTAGGCTGGTATGTTTAATGAGGTTCAAGAAATTTAGCGAGGCAATCGGAAATATGAACACGAATAGCGCCGAACTACCGGGAAAGAGAATCCCATGCGCGTTTTAATCCTCGGCACCGGCGCGGCGGCGCCCGATCCGGAGCGCGGCGGCTCCGGCATCCTGATCACCCATGAGGGCCGCCACTATCTGTTCGATTGCGGCGTCGGGACAACCCGCCAGATGGTCCGCGCCCATGTGGACCCGACCGAGGTGGACAATATTTTCCTGTCGCACCTGCATTACGACCATATCGTCGATTTCCCCTATTTTCTGCTGACCAGTTGGATTTGCGACCGGCAAAACACGCCGGTGGTGGTCGGGCCCGAGGGCACCCAGGAATTCATCGATCATCTGTTCGAAGGCGGCGCCTTTGCCAAGGATATCGAGGCGCGGCTCCAATTCCCACGGCGCCAGGGCAACACCCATGTGCTGCGCCCCGATGTGCGCCAGTGCGAGCCGGGCGTGGTCTTCGAAGACGATCTGGTAAAAGTGACGGCGTGCTATGTGGAACATATCCCCCGGGAAATTTCGCCCTGCTTCGGATTGCGCCTGGATACCCACGACGGCAAATCGGTGTCTTTTTCCGGCGACACGTCGCCCTGCGAGCGGTTTATCGAACTGTCCAAGGACGTGGATTTGATGATCCACGAATGCACCTTCCCGGAAAGCGCCATCGAACACCGCAAAAAGATTCAAGTGGGCACCTGGTCGCATACCAGCCCGAACGAACTAGGCAAGATAGCCACCAAGGCGGGCGCCAAAAAGCTGGTGGCCACCCATTTCGGCAGCTACGACACCACCAATCCCATCGTCCGCAAGATCATGGGCGTGCATATGCCCATCGAATTGGTCGGCCCGGAACGGCTGGACGAAGTGGCCGCCGATATCAGCGCCAACTACAAAGGCGACATGCGCCTGGCCCATGATTTGATGCGCATCGATCTATAGGGGGAAACGCCCGTGGCCGAGCCAAACGAGTTTGTGACCAGCGTGCTGACCATCATGACGCCGCTCGGCGATGTGCAGCCGAAGCGCATGTTCGGCGGCTGGGGTCTGTTTCTGGAAGGCAACATGTTTGCGCTCATCAACCGAGCGGAAGAGTTGTTCCTGAAGGCCGACGACGAAAACAAAGACGCCTTCATCGCCGCAGGCTCCGGCACGCACGGCAAGATGCCCTATTACGCGGCGCCGGCGGGCGCGCTGGATAGCTGGAAGAATTTGCAAGGCTGGGCCGAAGGCGCCGTCGCCGCGGCCTTACGCGCCAAGAAGAAATAACAGTGCCGATGAGTTTTCGCCTTCCAGACTGGGCTTTGCTGGTATCGCTCTGCGCCTTGTCGGCGTGCCAGACGGCACCGAAGACGCCGGAGGTTGCCGCTGCGCCCGGCCGCCATATCCAAACGCCGGGCACCGGGTTCAGCGATTGTGCCGATTGCCCAAAGATGGTGGTGCTGCCCACGGGCGCATTCATGATGGGGGCGACTAGCCGAGAATCGGGCGGCGTGTTCTTGGAAAGACCGAAGCACCGGGTCGCCATAGCCCGCCAGTTCGCCATCGGCAAATATGAAGTCACGTTCGCCGAGCTGGATGCCTGCACGGCGGACAAAGGCTGCAAGCGCCGCCCCTTTGATCAGGGCTGGGGGCGCGGCAACCGGCCGGTGGTCAATGTTTCCTATTCGGACGCCAAACTATATGTGCAATGGCTGTCGGCAAAAACCGGCGGCGATTACCGCCTTCCGAGCGAGGCGGAATGGGAATATGCGGCCCGGGCGGGCTCCACCACCGAGCGCTATTGGGGGAACGACGCGGCGCGCGCCTGCGCTTTCGCCAATGTGGGCGATCTTACCGGCACCGCGTCCGGCGTGGTGGCGGGTGAGGCTCAGATGCATACCTGCAGCGACGGCTTTCGCACCACCGCGCCGGTGGGCAGCTTTCGCGCCAACGCCTATGGCCTGCATGACATGATCGGCAATGTCTGGGAATGGGTGGCCGATTGCTGGAACAACAGCTACGCCGGCGCGCCCGCCGATGGCTCCGCCTGGATGGAAGGCAATTGCAAGCTGCGCATCGGGCGCGGCGGCGCCTATAATTCGTATCAGGGCTATGCGCGCGCCGCCGCCAGGGTGCCCGGCCCGCCCAACAAATTTAACCGGCAGCTTGGGTTCCGCGTCGCCAAGTCCTTACAAACACAGGTGAAATAATCATGAAATACCGCCCGCTTGGAAACACCGGCGTGGAAGTTTCGGCCATGGGCCTCGGCTGCATGGGCATGTCGGGGCGCTATGGGCCGGCGGATGACGGCGAAAGCATCGCAACCTTGCAGGCCGCCATTGCGCGCGGCGTGAATTTCATCGACACCGCATCCGGCTATGGCGGCGGCCATAATCAGGAGTTGATCGGCAAGGCTATCAAGGGCCGCCGGGACCAGGTCATCGTTCATTCAAAGTTCGGCATTTCCCGCTCCGCCAATGGCGAAATGATATTCGATACCTCGCCCATTGCTGCCCGCGCCGATTGCGAAGAGAGCCTGGTCCGCTTCGGCATTGATGTTATCGACGTCTTCTGCCCGGCGCGCCCGCACCCCGATTTTCCCATGGCGGAAACCATCGGCGGCATGGCGCGGCTGCAAGAGGAGGGCAAAATCCGCTTTCTCGGGCTGTCCGAGGCCGGACCCAAATTCATCCGCGCTGCGGCGTCGGAAGCCGACATCGTTTCCCTGCAGATGGAATATTCGCTGCTGTCGCGGGACTTGGAGGCCGAGCAGGTAAGCCTTTGCGAGGAATTGGGCATGGTGATCATGGGCTACGCGCCGTTCTGCCGGGGCATGCTGACCGACACCCAGTTCGACGGCAATTTCGCCGACGGCGATGGAAGGGGCCGCACCGCCCGCTTTAACGAAGAAAATTTGGCCACGAACATGGCGCTTCGCCAAACGGCGGCCGAGGTGGCCGGCGCGCACGGCGCCAGCGTCGCGCAAATCGCCCTCGCCTGGGCCCTGAATAAGGGCGCACCGGTCATCCCGTTCCCGGGGTGCAAATCCAGGGCGCATCTGAAGGACAATCTGGGGGCGCTGGAAATCACCCTCAGCGCGGACGATATGGCGCGGCTGGATGCGGCCTATCCGCTGGGCGTTGCCGCTGGCGGGCGCTACCCGGCGGCGCAACTGGCCGAATGGCACCAGTGATCAGAAACGCGCCTCGGCGGTGACTGCGAGATCGCCCTCATAGTCGGTGGCCCACATTTCGGCGAAGTCGCCGTCCAGCTTGCCGAACGCCGAAAACGGCCCCAAATCGATCACCGGCTTTTCCGAGCGGTAGCCGAAATATGTCAACGGCCGCCCCGGCGCTTCGGCGCGCACTAATTCCATCATCAAATATGTGACCAGCGTGACCGGCACCACCAACCCGGCAAAGCCTTCCACCTTGGTGGCATAGTCCCGGTCGTAATGAATGCGGTGGGAGTTGTAGCGGGACGCCGACAGCCGGAAAATCATCACCGGACTGGATTCGTAGGTTTTGCTCCAACTGGGATCCGCCGGCATCACCGGCGCCGGCCACATCTCGCCGGGCCCGTCTTCGGTGTAGCTCAGGAAATCCCGTTCCTCGATGGTGCTGACGCCCCTCGGCGTCGAAATGGTATCGCGGATGGTGATGACCACCGTCGGCCCGGCGCCATAGTCCTTGATCACCACATCGGTGACTTCGGTGTCGCGGGTAATATCGTCGCCAACCCGCATGGGATCCAGAAAATCGGCGCGCACGCCGATGATGCGCCGCCTCGGCAAGGGCGCCGCCGGGGCCGGGCCGCCGGACTTGGGCTGGCCGTCGCTGCGCATGTTCGATAGCGGCGCCAAGCCTGGAAAGAAGACCCCGTGATAACCGGGCGGCACCGCATCGCCCTTGTTCGGCGCCGGATGATCGACCATCAGGGCGCCGGCCAGACGGCCAACCTGGGAGGCGGTAACCACGTCTTCGGAGCTGTGTTTATTGCCGATATGCTTTTTCAAATCTTCAAGATCGTCGGTCATCGCCGCCTCCGCCATCAATGTTCCAGGATTATCTTCAAGCGCCGCTCGCCGCTTTCGCCGAGCATGCTGATCGCCCGGCCAAGTTCTGTAAAGGGCTCGGTATGGGTGATCAAGGGCGCCAAATCGATAGCGCCTTCCCGCAACAGATCGATACAGGCGGGGAAATCCTCGGCCCGGGCGGCGCGGGCGCTGATCACGTTCAGCTCCTTGAAATACAATTCGTAGAACGGCAGTTTCGCCTCGGTGCCGGAATAAATGCCAAAAGGCAGCACGCGCCCGCCGGTACGCGCCACATCCATGGCTTCGGCCAGCACCGACAGATGGCCCACCGATTCCACCACCAGATCGGCGCCGCGCCCATCGGTGGCGGCCAGGATGGCCTGCTTGGCTTCCTCGCCGTGGCTGGCCACTTGATCGGCGCCCATTTCCATGGCCAGGCCGCGCTTGTATTCGTTGCGCGAAACCCCGATGACCGGATCGGCGCCGAGGGCCTTGGCCAGTTGAATTTGCATCAAGCCGGTAACGCCGAGGCCGAGCACGGCGACCGCTTCGCCGGGCACCAGCTTCGACAAGGTAAAGGCGTGGCGGACCGTGGTCAGGACCTGGATCAGCGGCGCGACCACATCGTCGATGTCATCGGAGAGCGGAAACAGATGGGCGGCGGGCGCCGTGCAATATTCCTCAAACCCGCCATTGATCTCGCGCCCCATAAGCTGGCCGGTGGGGCAAAGATGGGTCTGGCCGGCCTGGCAGTGGAAGCAGGTGCCGCAAAACATCACCGGATCGATGAGCACCCTTGTGCCCACACCGGAGCCGTCGGCGGCTTGGCCTTCGACAATCTCGCCGACGATTTCGTGGCCCATGACCACCGGCAGCTTGGCCGGGATGGCACCGGTGAATATTTTGCTGTCGGTGCCGCATATGCCGCTATGACTGATGCGCACCAGGGCATCGCCCGGCGCCGGTTCGGGCATCGGCAGATCGCGCATGGCGACCTGGCCGGGCGCCTCCAAAACCATTGCTTTCATTACCGCCGCCTTTCCAGTCTCAAACCAGTTGATTCAATATATTGCTCAGTTCCGCCATCCGGTGCGCCGCGGTGTGATGGGCGAGGAACCGTCTGTGCCCGGCTTCGGCGATGGCGTCCGCTTCGCCCGGGTGCGCCAAAAAGCGATCGATGATATCGGGCAATTCCGCCAGCGATTGGAAATATACCGCTTCCACGTCCGGCTCGAACAGGGCGGCGGCATCGACGCGCCAATCGGTCACCGCCAGCGCCCGGCAGGCGGCGATCTGAAACACCCGGTGATGGCAGGAGCGCGGCCAGGGGGTGCAATTCAGATTGATGCGGGTGGAGCAAAACAGCAATGACAGATCATCCCAGGCGCGGCCCGCCCCGTGATGGATATTAGGCCGCTGCGAGACACCGCCGCCGATGCCGGTGATGGTGAGATCGCGCCCGCCCACGGCTTCGATCACCAGCTCCCGCACCAGCGCCTTTTGTTCGAAATACATGGCGTGCGACATCAGCGAAAACGGCAGCGAGAAGGGATCCCAATCATCGCCGGAGAGGCAATCGAGCACATCCACATGATCGCCGGCGGCGCGCAATTGGGCGATGATGCCATCGGCGGCTTTGTTCATATGATGGTCCCAGAACATGCGCCACTTGGCGCGTTCGGCATCCAAGGCATTGACGGTGGCGGCGAAACCCACCTGGCATTGTAGCTCTGCGGCGGGCGCCACCGGGCGGAATATTTGCGGATCGATATGCCAGGGCGGCAGATAGTGGAGATTGTCGAAGCCCAGATCGCGCATTTGTTCGATGACGCGGGTATCGGCGATGAACAGGCCCTTGTGCATGGGCCCCATCACGTCTTTCAACAGGAACAAATGTTTGACCGGATTGTCGGTCCAGAGGCTCACATAGGGAATTTCCATGTCGTCCAGAAAAAACGGCTTAGCTGACGTCATCAGGAAATTCTGCAGGCTGGAACCCCAAAGGACGGCGACATCGAAATCCAGCCGGCCGGCCAGTTTGCGGTAACCATCGATGGACAGCACCTCATCCACATAGACAACCTCGTGGCCGAGATCGGCGAGCGCCTGCAACGCCGGCGCCCGCTGCGCATCCCACTGGCTGCGCAACATGGACAAGATGCGCAACGGACGGCCGAGGGTCTGGCCGGTGCGGTTTTCAAGAACGCGCATCGAGCGCCCCATTGCCGGAGCGCCAATCGGCAGCGCCGCTCGGCTGGTAGGAAAGCAGATCGGGATGGCTGTAGCAGCGATCGATATCCAGATAATTATCCATCAGAACCCATTTTCGAAATTCCGCATCATTTTCGAAGCCATCCAATTGCGCCGCCATGCCGTCTTTCAGCCCTTTTTCAACCCGTGCGACCAAATCGCCGGGGGCAGCGCCGGGCTCGCGAAAATAGCCCGCCGCGATGCCGGCGATCTCCGCGTTGGTGGGGACCGCGAAGGCTTTGCCGGCGGCGCGCAAGGTCTGAAACGCGCGCGCGCAACCGGACGTGACGAACTTGGCATAGACCGCGTCCAGGCTCATGCGCCGGGCCGGGATATGATGCGCGACGCCGGCTGCCGGATGGTAGCGCGCCTTGTAGCCCAGCGCACCCGCCGCCCGGCCCACATGCACCTCGCCGTCGCCGTAAAAGCGGATCAGGCTGGCCGGCATGGCGCCAGGATGGAACCCGCCGGCCTCCAACAATACCTGCCGGCGGACCGCGAAGTTGGAACCCCACACCATATTATTGGGAATATCGCGAACGTCCGATCCCGCATCCAGGAGACCCAGAAACGGCAGGGTCTGGCCGCCCGGCTCGCCAAGGGTCATGGCCGCCAGCCAATCGGGCGGCGGCGCCTCGAAGGCCAGCCGGATCGGTCCGGTCGCCAGCCCCACCTGGTCGTCGGCGGCGAACGCATCGGCGAGGGCGCTGAGCCAGGTTGGGTCCGGACAAACATCGTCGTCGATAAAACAGGTGATGTCGCCGGACGCCTTGGCCAAGGCCAGGTGCCAGCCGACCAGCTGGCCGGGGCGCGCATCATGGATATAGGTGAAATCGGCTATGCGCGCCCGGGCGGCATCGCAAACCGATTTGGTGTCATCGGTGGAGCCGTTGTCGGCAACGATGACTTCGAATGCGCCGGCATCCAAATCCTGGGCCCGCACCGCATCCAGGGTGCGCGCCAAGCTCTCGGCCCGATTGCAAGTGGTGATGGAAACCGTAAATTTCACCAACCCTCTCCCGCATCCACAATTCGGTCCAACAGCGTCCGCGTCCAACCGTCCAATAGCGCCTTATGCTCGCCGGCCACCAACAGGGTTTCCGGCGTCACACCGTAGCCCGTGCCATCGCCGGTTTTGACCCGGCTCGCCACCCGCGTCCACTTGGCGAGGATTTCGGCGGCGTTGCTCCGCCGCCCATCGGCCAGCTCGGCCTCGATACCGATCTTCAGAAGGCCCGGCAATTCTCCGGGATAAATGTTAACAGCCCGGTAAAATGCCTGGCGCACCGTCGCCGCCGCCGCGCCATCCACGGCGCGGGCGCGCGCCGTCAAGCGCCAAACCGGGGCTGAGCGGTCAAACAATATCGAAGCCGCGTCCAACAGTTCCAGCGCCTGATCATTGCGGCCCTCGTCCAGCGCATCGGCGGCGAGAAAGGTCATGGCGGCGCTTTTCAATATGCTTCGGGGATTGACGCCCTTCGCCTCGTGACCGGCCGCCGCGCCATAGTAATCGCCGAACGGGAACAGATAGGATATGGCGCGCACCCGGTGGCTGAGCGGGGCGTCCCCGGCGGCATCGTAATCAAGCTCGGATTCCTGATCGATGGCGGCCATGAAATTGGCCGACGCCTGGTTCTTGTGGCCGAGGCACCATTGCACACAGGCGCCGTTAAAGCGCAGCATCAGACTTTGCGGAAAGGCGTCCATGCCGGCGCCATAGAACTGCAAAGCCAGGTCCCCAAATTCGGTTTTTTCCGGCGCCAGGATGGCAGCGTAAAAGGCCGCCGCCGCAGCGTAGTTGTAGTTGGCCGCCGTCTTGGGGCTGGCGGCATTGAGGTTGGCGATTTGGGTGTAGACCCGAAGCCCGTGCACCGTCTCGTAGCCGCGCAACTCGACCGGAACGGCGCTGGGCGCAGGCGGTTTTTGCCGCCCGCGCGCCAGCAATGATTGGAACAGGCAGAACTTCAAATAGCGTTCCTCGCGCCCGGGCGAACGCCAGAACACAAGGTCCATGTCCGCGGCCGCGTACCCCCTTTCGAGGCCCGCCATCCAATCACCGGCGACCGGCGTGAACGGGTCCGCACCATCGCCCAGCAATTCGCCGAAACTGCGCGCCTCGCCGGTCAACACCAACGCGCCGGCGCGCAAGGCATCGACGCATCGGGTTTGAATGCCGCCCGGATAACGCCACACCGTGGGCACCAGGCGGGCGCCTTTGAGGCGCGCCGCGTAATCTTCCTCGCTCAAATATCCGTCGAGAAATTGCACTTGGATTTCGGGATCATCGTGGGCCGCGAGGGCGAACAGGAACTGTGCCTTGTCGCGCATATACGGCGCAAAGCCGCGCCCGGTGAATAGAACATCCACCTCTCCGGCACTGGTCTCGCCGGGCCGAATATTTTGCGCATAAGTATCGTGGCCGGGAAAGCTGGCCACCCGGCCTCCATAGCGGGCCGCCAGCTCGGCACATTCCGACGCGGAATTCACAGTGATGATATCCGCCGATGCGTGATCGTGATGCCGCGTCGCCAGAAAGAAATCCACGTCCGAAGACCAGAGCGCGACGGGCGCCTCTTGGCTGCCAAGCCCGGCCGGCAAATAGGGGCCGAACGCGTCCAGCCCAATAATCAAAGCCGGGTCATCGCTGCCGCCGTTTTTGGCCCACAGCGATGGCCAGGAAATTCCGAAATCCTCGGGCCCAATGGACAGCAGGGTTACATCGAAGCCGCTCGCACCTGCGAACCCCTTTGCCTTGCCGCCGCCGGGCATGGTGATGACCGCCACCGGGATATCGGGCGCCGCGACCAAGGCCTCCATGGCGCGCGCGGCGGCGCCGTAATCGCCGCCTTCGATAGCGCCCAGTTGGATCAGCGCCGCCTCGCCACCGCCTAAGCACCAATGGCCATAGGCGGCGCACAGCCGCGCGCGGTCACCTTTCGGCGCGCGCAAGCGTTCGAGGCCCGGCGCCACGGCGCCGCACATTATGGACGCCATGGCGCGCATCGGCGAGGCGGCTTGGCTCTGCAAAAATGCCTCGGCATAGTTGCCGGCATCGAAGGCTTCTTCGGCGCTGGCATAAAGCTCCGGGAAGATGCCGGCTTCGGGTTTGGGATCGATCCTGTCTTCGGCGATGGCGATAGTGATGGCGTTAGTGTTGGTCATGGGCATCAATCGACGGCGAACAGGGCGGCGGCGACCCTCCGATCTTCGCCCACCAGGACATTGAAGGTGCGGCATGCCGCGCCGGTGTTCATGCATTCGGCGATGATCCCGGCGGCGCGCAATTGGGCGCGCAAATCCGCCGGCAAAAGGGCGCCCTGGCTGCCGGCGCCCAACAATAATATTTCCGGCTTGGGATCGGCGCCGATTACCACGGCGAAATCATCGCCGGTTAAACCTTCGAGCTGGGTCACGTTCCAGGCAAGGCTGCGTTCGGGAAACACCAGCATCGGCCCGGTCAGGCGAACGCCTGAGATCACGAATTGGCCGGAGCCATAGCTTTGAATGACTTGGCGGCCGGCGGGCACCATTGGCGTAATGTCGAGGGACATGATCTTAGGGCGCTTGGCGCGGCCTCCTGTCCTGATAAATGCGTGTAAGCGGGCCTATTCGGCCGGCTCGGGCTGTTCGCCGCGGCCGCCGCCACTGGTCTGGACACCCCGGTTGACGTTCAAATGCAGCAACACCGGCACCGCCACACAGATCGACGAATAGGTGCCGATGACCACGCCCCAAATCAGCGCGAAACTGAAACCCCTGATAACCTCGCCGCCCAGGACATAGAGCGACACCAAAGCCAGCATGGTCGTCAAACTGGTCATCACGGTGCGCGACAAGGTCTCGTTGATCGAATTGTTGAGCAGTTCCGGGAGCGGCATGGTTTTGTATTTGCGCAAATTCTCCCGCACGCGATCATAGACGACGACCGTATCGTTGATCGAATAGCCGGCGATGGTCAAAATCGCGGCCACCGTGGACAAATTAAATTCCAGCCCGGTCAGCGCAAAGATGCCGATGGTGGTGATCACGTCGTGCAGAAGCGCAATGATGGCGCCCAGCCCGAACTGCCATTCGAAACGAAACCAGATATAGGCAAGGATGCCGACCATCGCCAAGATAACCGCGATGACGCCGTCACGGAACAATTCGCGGCTGACCTGCGGGCCGACAAATTCCGTCCGCCGGTATTGAACGCCCTCGCCAAGCGCCGTTTTAACCTTTTCGACCGCCACCTGCTGCGCTTTTTCGCCGCCTTCCTGTTTTTGAACGCGGATCAGAATATCGGTCGGCTGGCCGAACTCCTGCAAGGCCACCTCGCCAACGCCGAGATCGGACAGCTCGGTGCGCATTTCGGACAGCTTGCCACCTTCGGACATGCGCACTTCGATCAGAATTCCGCCCTGGAAATCGATACCGAAATTCAGGCCGCGCGATGCGAACAGTCCAATGGCAAGGGCCACCAAAAGCGCCGAAAAGATGAAAAATATTCTTTTGCGCCCAATGAAATTTAAATCGGGTTTGATGGGAACCAAATTGAGCGGTTTCATGGGCGGCTCCTACAACGGTAGTTCCGTCGGCCGCTTGCGCCGCAGCCAGGCGACGACCAAAAGCCGGGTTAACATGATCGCCGTGAACAGCGACGTGATGATACCGATGGTGAGCGTCACCGCAAAACCCTTGATCGGACCCGATCCAAAGAAAAACAGAATTGTCGATGCGATCAATGTGGTCAGGTTGGCGTCGATAATCGTGGTGATGGCGCGGCTGTAGCCGGCGTCGATGGCCGATATGGGCGTTCGCCCGGCGCGCACTTCTTCACGGATTCTCTCGAACACCAGAACATTGGCGTCCACCGCCATGCCGATGGTCAGCACAATGCCGGCAATACCCGGTAGCGTCAGCGTTGCCTGCAAAACCGAAAGCGCGGCCAGGATAAGGATCATATTGGCGATCAGGGCTACGTCCGCAAATAGCCCGAAAAGCCCATAGGAAATCGCCATGAAGATGACCACCAGGACCATGCCGACGATGCTGGCGAATTTGCCCGCCGCGATGCTATCGGCGCCGAGGCCCGGCCCGACGGTACGTTCCTCAAGAATGGTCAGCGGCGCCGGTAGCGCGCCGGCGCGCAGCAACAGGGCCAATTCCTGCGCTTGCTGTGTCGTGAAATTTCCGCTGATTTGGCCGGAGCCGCCCAGGATCGGTTCGCGAATAACCGGCGCGGTAATGACTTCCTTGTCCAAGACAACGGCGAACGGGCGGCCCACATTGCGCGCCGTGATATCGCCGAATTTCTTGGCGCCGAGCGTGTCGAAGCGGAAGTTGACCACCGGCGCGTTGGTCTGGCTGTCGAAGGATGGTTGCGAATCCACCAGCCGGTCGCCGCCGACAGCAACCCGCCGGCGCACCAGATAATGGGACGGCTGGCCTTGGCTGCGGCTTGACGCCTCGGCGGGCAGCAGCATGGCGCCCGGCGGCACCCGCCCGCGCCTGGCTTCTTCCACCGAGCCATTATTATCCAAAAGATGGAAGGTCATTTTGGCGGTGCGGCCCAAAAGCCTTTTTACCCTTTCGGGATCATCGACGCCGGGAAGCTGCAGCAGGATGCGGTCATCGCCCTGCTGCTGGATGGTCGGCTCGCGGGTGCCGGTCTCATCGATGCGGCGGCGCACGATCTCGATGGATTGTTCGACCGCGGCGCGGGCCTGCTCCTTGATCGCGTCTTCGCTGAAGCTGAGGATGATCTGATTGCCGGCAACGGCCAATTGCATGTTCTGTTGCGCCGCCAGGATCAGTTGGCGGGCATTTTCCACCTTGGCCGCCTCGCGGATGGAAACCGAAACCGTATCGCCGCGAACGCCAAGCCCGGAATAGCGAATGCGTTCCCGGCGGAGCACCGCGCGCGCGCTTTCGACCACCGCCGTCAGACGTTCGCGCAGGACCGATTTGACATCCACCTCCAACAGAAGGTGTGATCCGCCTTGCAGATCAAGGCCCAGATTGACCTGCTCATGGGGCAGAAAATCAGGGACCGCATCGGCAACTTTTTCACTGAAGAGATTGGGCGCCGCAAAGATCAGGCCGAGCGCAACGACGCCCAGCACAAACAGAACCTTCCATTTGGAGAAATAGACCATTTGGAACTGAAATCCGTTTCCGGCGCCCCCGCCCGTCCGTTTAGCGGCCGCCGCCGAGGAGTTTTCCCAAAAGCCCGCCGGACTGCTGCCCGGGGCCGGGCGCCGCCGCGCCAGGGGTGCCGGGTTTTGCCATCACACCGGAAACACCGCCGCGCTGGACGCGGATTTTCACGCCCTCGGCAATCTCCACGTCAAGCTCGTCATTGTCGCGCACCTTGATGACTTTGCCGAGAATGCCGCCGCCGGTAACGATTTTGTCGCCGCGGCGGATATTGCCCAGCATTTCGCGATGCGTTTTGGCGCGCTTTTGCTGCGGCCGGATCAGAAGAAAATAAAAGACCGCAAAGATAAGGACCAACGGGACCAGCGTGGTAAATCCATCGCCGCCGCCAATGCCTTGCGCGTAAGCCGGAGAAATAAACATCGAGAGCTCCTTAAACCCAGTGATGGGCGGAATATAGTCTGCCGGGCGTCCATTGCAAACCGTTAGAGCGCGTCAGCGCCCAATTCAGCGCACGCCTCACGTCCAGTTTACTTAAAATGTAGCCGGAATTGGATTTTTGCCCGGTTTTCGGCGTTCAACTAATGGCGTTGAGCGCGAATTTGAAGCCGGTGACCAGTTTCGGCAATGCACCCACGTTGCGGAGATTGGGCGGGCTCGGCCGCTCTTTGATATCGGTCAGGATGTTTTCCGATAGCGCGCACAAATCGATCAGATTTTCATCACCGATCCGGCGCGCACGCCGCTCAATACCGGCGAGCAGCTTCAGCAGTTTTCCAAGATAGGCAAAAAATTCATCATCAATGGCGCCGTTTTCGTAGGCCGGCAGAATATCGCGCACCAGGGCATCGAACAATCTGATGTCGGCGCGCAATTTCCGCGCATTCAATTGCTTGGAAGCGGCGTGGATATCGCGCCACATTTCTTCGCGGTCGCCGCCAAATCCAAGGACGCGCATGGGGTTTGGGACGTCAAACTCTTCGGTGCCGCCGCCGTCATCTTCATTGCGCGCCTCGGTGCGCCGGGTCGGGCCAACATATTCGGACGTGACCACGAATTTTTTACGGCGCGCCGCCAATTCGTTCATGCGCCGGACAAACACATCCCTGGAAAATGGCCGCATCATCAGATCATCGGGACCGGCATCGATGGTATGGGCCAATTCGTCGCGCTGGGTCGAGCCGACCATGCTGACCAGAACCATAAACGGATTTTGGCCAACCTCCTGTTCGCGAACGCCGCGCATCATGTTCCAAGGCGCATTCGATTGGGTCTGCATATTGCAAAGACACAAATCGGCCTCGTCGTTGGCGACGGATTTACTGACCTGTTCAAAATCGCCCATGACCCGGACTTTTTTAACGCCGAGGATGCCAAGTTGGCGCTTAATTTCATTGCCGCTATCGACGCGCGGCTCGCCAACCAAGATTTTGATGCCGGAATAATCGATGACCGCTTTTGGGAACGTAGAAATTATCGCCTCCTATTGTAGCGTTACGTACGCTTCCCTCAAAGCCACCGCTATTTCGCCTAGTTATTATCGTGGTTTTCCCTAGACTTAATTTCGCTGGTTTCGGCGATTGATGCAAGGAGAAATTTTGCCGGCAAACCAGCCGCCATTGACGATGGCGAGGATTTTGGTAGTGTCCCGCCAATCTCGGAATGAAAGCGGAACGACCATGGCCAACGACGATCTGCGCCCTTTGTTGGAACGCATAGCTGACGCTCTGGACCGGATCGCCCCGGCGCCTGCGCCCGCCTTCGATATCGATTGCGCCGATGCTTTTGTCTGGCATACGGAGCCGGACGCGCTGGAACCGGTGCATCAGGTCAACCGCATCGATCTTGATCTGTTGTGTGGCATCGAGCAGCAGCGCGACACATTGCTGGCCAATACCCAGCGGTTCGCCGCCGGATTGTCGGCCAACAACGCGCTTCTTTGGGGCGCCCGTGGCACCGGCAAAAGCTCCCTGGTCAAGGCCCTGCACGCGGAGATAAACGCCACCGGTGAAGACAAGCTGGCGCTGGTCGAGATTCACCGGGAAGACATTCCGTCCCTGCCCCGCCTGCTGGCATTGCTGCGCGCCGCCTCGCGCCGCTGCCTGTTGTTTTGCGACGATCTGTCGTTCGAGGCCGAGGACACCAGCTTCAAATCCTTGAAGGCCATGCTCGAAGGCGGCATCGAGGGACGGCCCCGCAATATTTTGTTTTACGCCACCTCCAACCGGCGCCACCTGATGCGCCGCGACATGATCGAGAACGAACGCTCGTCGGCCATATCGCCGTCCGAAGCGGTGGAGGAAAAAGTCTCGCTGTCCGACCGCTTCGGTTTATGGCTCGGCTTCCACCCGGTGCGCCAGGATACCTATTTCGAGATTATCGACGGCTATGTGGAGCGCTTCGGGTTGGAGATCGAGGCCGATCAATTGCGCGCCGAGGCGCTGGAATGGTCGATGACAAGGGGCGCGCGCTCGGGCCGGGTCGCCTGGCAATATGTGCAGGACCTTGCCGGACGCCTAGGCAAAAATATCGAGCCCGGCGGCTGATCACGGTTATTTCATAAGGCTAAGACGCCGCCGGGGCAGCGGCCAGTTGGCGCGCCGGATTGATGGCGCGGCGCCCCTGCCGGATCTCGAAATGAAGCTGCGGTTTAATGACGCTGCCGCTGCTGCCGACGCGGGCGATGGCCTGGCCCTGGCGCACCTTCTGGCCGCGCTGAACGAGCAGCTTTTGGTTATGGGCGTAGGCCGTCACCCAGCCGCCGGCATGGCGGATCAGCAACAAATTGCCGAAGCCGCGCAACTCGTTACCCGCATAGGCAACGGTGCCGGACCCGGCGGCATGGACAGCCGCGCCGCGCGGCGCCGCGATATTGATGCCGTCATTGTGCAAGCCTTCGCCCTTGGGCCCATAGCTCGACAGGATGCGCCCCCTGAGCGGCCAGATGAAGCGCCCCTTGGGGCTGGCGATCCTCGGCGGCGGCGGACCTTTGGGCGGCGGCTTCGGCGCGGACTTCGCCGCCGGTTTTGGTTTCGGAGCCGCCAGCGCAACCGGCAACGACAGCCTCTGGCCGCTATAGATATTGTAGGGCGGCGCCAGACGGTTGAGGCGGGCCAGCTCAAACGCATCGACGCCGAAACGCCGCGAGATGCCGTACAGCGTGTCGCCCCGGGCCACGCTATATTGGCGCGCCGCCGGGATTTTCAGGCGCAACCCGGGCGCCAGACGGTAGGGCGGGCGCAGCCGGTTGGCATCGATGATGGCGCGCGCCGAAACGCCGTGGCGGCGGGACAGAATGAACAAGGTCTCGCCGGCCTTGACGCGCACCTGGATCGCGGGCGCCGGCTTGGCAATGGTTCTGGGCTGGGCCGGACGGCGGGCGGCGCGGTTATTTTGCGCCGGCGGGCGCGCGCCGGGTCTGTCCCCTGGCGGCGGCCATTGCAACGAGCCACAGGCGGCCAGCGCCAGCATGGTCCCCGAAAGGACCAGAACCCGGCGTGCTTTGTTGGACCATTTCGGCATTCTTATGCCCCGCCAATTCCTAAGCGACCGATCGTCCCGCTTCTTCCGGGATCAGCGGCACGAAGCGGACATCGGAAAGCTCTTCGGTCTCGAACGTATCGCCATCGCGGCTGACCCGTAAAATAGTCTGCAACGCATCGTCGATGCCGATGGGCACCACCATGGCGCCGCCATCGGACAATTGATCGGCCAGTACCGGCGGGACGTCGGCGGCGGCGGCGGTGACGATGATCCGTTCGAACGGCGCCTGCGCCGGCCAGCCGAGGGTGCCGTCGCCGGTCTTGGCGACGATATTGTGCAGCTTCATCTCATTGAACCGGGCCTCGGCGATCGCCAACAATTCGGCGTGGCGCTCAATGGTGTAGACGCGCCGGCAAAGGGCCGCCAATACCGCCGTCTGATAGCCGGAACCGGTGCCCACTTCCAGCACCTTCATGCGCGCCCCGGCCTGCAAGGCCTCGGTCATCAGCCCGACGACGCTGGGCTGGCTTAACGTCTGCTGATGGCCGATGGGCAGGGCGGTATCCTCATAGGCCTGGGCGCGTAACGCATGCGGCACGAACGGCTCGCGCGGCAGCGCTTCCATGGCCGCCATCACGTCCCGGTCGGTGACCCCGGCCCGTCTGAGCCCGAGCACCAGACGCGCCTTGCGATCATCGAAATTCATTTCTTTGCCCCCAGCTGGCTCACCGGAAATAATGACGTCAACTGGCGCAGCATGCCCCGATGGGTCAAATCCAAAGACAACGGCGTCACCGACACCTTGCCCGCATGGACGGCGGCCAGATCGGTGCCCTTGCCATAGGTGGGCGAGGTTTTCTGATTGCCGATCCAATAATAGGGCTCGCCCCTGGGATCAAAGCCCTCGAGGATTTCATCGCCCACCTTGCGCCGGCCTTCGCGGGTGACCGCGATACCGGTCACTTCGGACGCCGGCCGGTCGGGAAAGTTCACGTTCATCAGCACATCCCGGGGCCAGGCGATAGATGCCAGTTTACGGATCACGTGCGCCGCGTAACCTTCGGCGGCCGACCAATCCGCTGGGCCGCCGCTGTTCAAGGTCTCGTACGCAACGCGCTGGCTCAAAGCGATAGCGGGAACGCCGAGCAGCGTCGCCTCCATGGCCGCCGCGATGGTGCCGGAATAGGTCATGTCCTCACCCAGATTACTGCCCCGGTTGATGCCCGATAGCACCAAGTCCGGCCTTGAGCCTTTCATGATTTGGTTAACGGCGAGTAAAATACAGTCGGTGGGTGTGCCGTCGACGGCGTAATGGCGGGCCGATATTTTGCGGATACGCAAGGGCCGGCGGAGGGTCAACGAATGGCCGGTGCCCGATTGCTCTTCTTCCGGCGCCACCACCCAAACCTCGGCGCCGAAGCCCGCCGCGATCTTTTCCAGCCGCTTGATGCCGGGCGCGCCGATGCCATCATCGTTGGATATGAGGATCCGCGCCGAGGCCAGCTTGAGCGCCGATTTAGCCATCGGCGGAAATAATCTCGAGCCCGCCCATGTAGGGGCGCAATACTTCGGGCACTTGCACCGAGCCGTCTTCCCGCTGGTAGTTTTCCAGAACGGCGATCAGCGTCCGCCCGACCGCCAGGCCGGAGCCGTTGAGGGTGTGCGGGAAGCGGGTGCCCTTATTTTTTCCTTGGCCTTCGCTGGGGCGGAAGCGGGCATTCATGCGCCGCGCCTGGAAATCGCCGCAATTGGAGCAGGACGAGATTTCCCGGTAGCGGTTCTGGCCGGGCAGCCAAACCTCGATATCGTGGGTCTTATTCGCCGAGAAACCCAAATCGCCGGTGCATAAAACAACCGTGCGGAACGGCAGCTCCAGCCTTTTCAGGACCTCTTCGGCGATGCCGGTCATGCGCGCATGCTCTGCGTCTGATTGATCCGGATGAACGATGGAGACCATTTCCACCTTGGTGAACTGGTGCTGGCGGATCATGCCTCTTGTATCCTTGCCCGCCGATCCGGCTTCCGAGCGAAAACACCAGGTCATCGCCGTATAGCGGCGCGGCAAATCGCTCGCGTTCAATATTTCGCCGGCCACCATATTGGTCAGCGGCACCTCGGCGGTGGGGATCATCCAATAATCGTTGTCGGTTTTGAACAAATCGTCTGCAAATTTCGGCAACTGACCGGTGCCGAACAGCGCGTTGTCACGTACCAGGGCCGGCGGGTTGATTTCGGTATAGCCGAACTCGCCCGTGTGCATGTCGAGCATCATCGACGCCAGCGCCCGCTCCATGCGCGCCAGGGCGCCGGACAGGATCACAAACCGGGCGCCGGACATTTTGGCTGCGGTTTCGAAATCCATGAGCCCCAAAGCCTCGCCGATATCGAAATGCTCCTTGGCTTCGAAATCCAATTCCTTGGGCTCGCCCCAGCGGTTCAATTCGGCGTTATCATCCTCGTCGGCGCCGTCCGGCACATCGGCGGCGGGAATATTGGGCAGCAACCCCATCGCCGTATCCAGCTCGGCGCCCGCCGCACCTGCTTCTTTTTCGGCATCGGCTTGCGCATCCTTGGAGCGCGCCACCTCTTCGATCTCGGGTCCCGCATCCTCGCCCTTGGGTTTTGCCTGGCCGATCAGTTTTGACAGCGCATTGCGTCTGGTCTGTAATTCCTGGGCCGCCGTCTGGGCGCCCCGGCGGCGCTTATCGATGGCGATCAGCGCCGCCGATTGCGGCGCCAGCCCACGCCGCGCCATACCGGCATCGAACGCATCCGGCTGGTCACGAATGGTTTTAATATCGAACATGGTGTTCCTTTATAACGCCGCCTAAACCCAACCAGCCCGGAAATCAGCTTTGATTAAAGTCGGTTTCCTCGGCCGCGTCATCATCGGCCTCCGCTTCGCGGTCTTTTTTGCGCTCGATAATGCGGACCGCAATGATGGAGATTTCATAAAGCGCAATGATCGGCAATGCCAGACCAACCTGAGAGATCACGTCCGGCGGCGTCAGGATGGCGGCGGCGACAAAGGCGACGACGATGGCGTATTTGCGTTTACTGGCCAGCCCGGCGGCGCTGGTAAAGCCGACCCGGGCCAACAGGGTCAGCAGAATCGGCAGCTGGAAACTGATGCCGAATGCAAAAATCAGGCGCATCACCAGAGACAGGTATTCGTTGACCTTGGCTTCCAGTTGGATCGGCAACCCGCCCGCCAGTCCCGCCGATTCGAAGCCTAAGAAAAACTTCCAAGCGAGGGGGAATATGAAATAGTAAACAATCGCGCCGCCGGTAAAAAACAGGATCGGCGTCAAAACCAGATAAGGCAGCAGCGCCCGCTTTTCCTTGGCGTAGAGGCCAGGCGCGACGAACTTCCAAAATTGTCCGGCGATCACCGGGAACGCCAAAAACAGCGCCGCAAAGAACGAAACCTTAATGTAGGTGAAAAATGCCTCGTGCAGGGCGGTGTAGATCAGGCGGCGCTGGCGCCCCTCCTCGGCCATGACGTCGGCCAGGGGCTGCACCAGGAACCCGTAAATGTTTTCGGCAAAGAAATAGCACACAAAAAACAAAAAAATGATGGCGACGAACGATTTGACCAGCCTGGTGCGCAGCTCGACCAAATGCTCCAGCAGCGGCATTTTCTGGGTATCATTGGCCACCGCCGCCGCTTCGCTCATGACGCCACCTTCTCGGAGCCGCCGCTGTCTTCTTCGGCGCTTAGCGTCTCTCCCGATTGGCTTTCGATGGCGGCGCTCTCATCAGCGGTTTCGGAAACCTCGTCATCGATGCCGCCGACATCGTCCAGACCAAACTCGGTGCTGTCGCTGGCTGCCTCCAACTCACCGGTATCGAACTCACCGCCGGCGAAATCCATGGCGTCCTGGATTTCGTGATCGGGATCGATGGTATTTTCCATCAGCCCTTCGGGATCAAGATCGGCGCCGGCCTCGATTTGGTTTTTGATCTCGTCCAGCTCGGATTCGCGCACCATGTCATCCACATAACCCCGAAATTCCCGGGTCATGGATTTGGCCTTGCCCACATAATGGGCGACGGTGCGCATCACGCGGGGCAAATCCTTGGGCCCGACGACCACAATGACAAGGACTGCAACGAGCAGTAATTCCGGCCAGCCGATGTCGAACATGTGTGTCTACCGCCCCGTTAGAAGCGCAAGAGCCGACGCGAATTCCAGGCCGATTTGGAAAAGATCACGCCTGTTCGGCGGTCTTTTTTTCAGTTTCCTCGGTGGCACTGGTAACCGAACTTTCGGCGCTGAACTCGGATTTGGTGTCCTCAATCACTTCCTCGTCCTTGATGCCTTTTTTGAAGGATTTCAGACCTTTGCCGAAATCGCCCATCAGCGACGAGATTTTACCCTTGCCGCCGAACAGGACCAGGACAACGGCCAGAACGACGAGCCAATGCCATATGCTGAAAGTACCCATAATTATCGTTCTCTCGCAATTGCTTAGATGAATTGACGGGCATAATGGCAGAATCAGCCGCGAAGGGCAATCGCCGGGCACGGATAGTTGATTTGGCTCAGGCTCCCGGCCCGCCGGCGCGCTCAAGGTACCGAACCTATGGTATTCGTTGATTGCTTTTGAATTGCGTGCTTCCGTATGCGCATCGGCTTCGGGGATGAGGAGTGCCAGCCATGGCGATCATCGATATTCACACCCACATGATGCACCCGGCCTGGGTCGCCGCCATCGGCAACCATTCGGGCTACGGCCTTAGCGAGGCGGCCGGCAAAAAGATGATTGCCCTGAATGGCCGCCCCTATATGCCGGTCGAAGCGGAAATGCTGGATTACGGCCGGCGCATCGCCGACATGGATAAAGCCGGCGTTGATATGGCCATCGTCTCGTTAACGACGCCCAGCGTTTATTGGGCGGAGGCGGAAATGGCGGCCAAACTGGCGCGTTGCGTCAACGACGATATGGCCGAGCGGCAAGCGGCCTGGCCGGACCGCATCCGCTTCCTCGCGACGCTGCCCTGGCAATATCCGAACGCCGCTTTGGCCGAGTTGGAGCATGCCGCCGGGCTGGGCGCCGCCGGCATCTTTGTCGGCGCCAATATCGAAGGATTGTCGCTTACCGATCCGGCCCTGGCGCCCATTTGGGCGGAGATCGATAAGCGCGCGCTGCCTGTATTACTGCATCCGGCGCCGCTGCCGGTGGCCGCAAGCATGAACCTGATCCAGTATAATCTGGTGCAGGCGGTGGGCTTCATGTGCGACACCACGATTGCCATAGCGCGCATGATCTTCGACGGTTTTTTCGAGCGCTATCCCAATTTGAAACTGATCGCCGCCCATGTCGGCGGCACCTTGCCGTTTATCGTCGGACGCCTGGATGCCTGTTACCAATATATGGAGCCCTGCCGCGAGCATATTTCGTCGCCGCCGAGCGAATATCTGGCGCGCATCTATTACGATAGCATCGGTTACACGAAAGAGGCCGTCGAGCTTTGCATCCAGGTAAGCGGGCCTGGAAACGTCATGTTCGGATCGGACTATCCGCATCTGATCGGCCATATGGGTCCGGCCATTGAGCGGGTGCGCGCCCTGGCGCCGGAATTCCACGCGCCCATATTCGGTACCAACGCGCGGCGCATCTTTGGACTGTAACGCATTCCCGCGCGCCATCGCTCATCCTTTGATTACGGCGGCCAACAACGATGTATTCGGATGGCAGTGGCCGGCCGCACCTGGCCCACCCCGAAACAGGAGCGCTTCCATAAACTCGGAACAAGATGGTCCAAGAACCGGCATCCGGCCAATCCACACCGGCCCGGGACGGGGCTGGATATTGGCCGCCTGATTGCTCCAACAAAGCGCACCGGCGGCCAGCCGCGAATCCAAGGTGAATCCGGCAACCGATATTGTGAGGAATACGGTTAGCGCCCAGCCTTGTCCGGCGGTCATGTCAGCAAATTATGTTTTGGTTTAACCGGTATTGGCGTGCCCGGGTGAACCCAAAATTCGCCCGCATTCCCAGATACGTGGCAAATATTCAGCCTATTACCCATCGATTAATTATAAAGCGCCGCGCCACCGGCAGCCTAGCTACCAACATTGGCAGGGGTCCGGGCCAGCAAATTTCCGTTTAATGCGGTGGCAAATCAAAAATAGGCGTGAAATTTATACGTGTTTATACTACGATAGACTAGGGAATCAATCGTAACCGGCACTGCGTGGCGCTTGCTGATCGGAAAGACCATTGACCAGATTTGCAGACTTCATCGAGCAATCCAATCAGGCGGCCTCTCCGGGCGAGCTTTTTACCATGTTTGAAGCGGCGATGGCGGATGAAGGATGTCCGTTTGTCGCCTATGGCTCGCTGACCAATCACGTTGTTTACAATGCCGCCCGCTACGAGGCGCCGGCCATCGTATTGAACTACCCTCCCGAGTGGGTCGAACATTATTTCGAGCAGAAATATCAGGAAATAGACCCGATTGTCTTACAGTCGCCGTCCTACCGGAGCCCGTTTCGCTGGTCGGATTTGGCGGCGGCGCACGCGCTTCAACCCGCCCAGCAGCTTTTTATGGATGAAGCCGAAGACGCCGGTCTGAAATCGGGTGTGACGGTGCCGCTGCATGGCCCGTTCGGCGAGGTGGCGGTGGTCAGCCTGGCGCGCGATCAGGCGGGTGAAAGTGAGCCCGAGCAAACCGACAAACTGGCCGCCCTCGCAGCCCAGTTCCACATCGCCTACACCGAGATTATGCTCGGCATCCGGCGGGTTGAAGCGCCGGCGCTGCTGACCCCGAGGGAACGCGAATGTCTATTATGGAGCGCGCGCGGCAAAAGTTCGTGGGACATCGGCATGATCCTGAAGGTGTCCGAACACACGGTCAATTTTCATCTTAAGAACGCCATGAAAAAGCTGGAATGTTCGTCGCGCGTGGTCGCGGTGGTGAAAGCGATCCGCATGGGCATGATAACGCCCTGACCCTGATACTGATCCCGTTTTACCCGCCCCGGCCCTGATCGACACCCGATCTCCCTGCCTGACTAGGTAGGCTGACCGGGACCCGCGAACCTGATTTCCTGTCACTGATAATTATGGATATTGGGGATTGGCTATGATTGACTGCATCACTTGGGAAACGGCACATCTTTACGGCGACGCATGGGCGGCGCATCACCGCCTTCGCTACAAACTTTTTGTCGAGCGCCAAAAATGGGACGTCCCCAATTTTAATCAGCTGGAATATGATCAGTACGATACGCCGGCGGCGGTCTATTTGGTCTGGCGCGACAATGCCGGTTCGGTCAGGGCGACGACGCGCCTGGTGCCGACGTCCCGCCCCTACATGTTGCAAGACATTTTTCCAGATTTGGCGTCCTCCGGGCCGCTGCCCAATTCGCCCGATATCTGGGAGGCAACGCGCATCGGCGTTGACCGGGACATGGAACCCGGGATGCGCGCCCGCGCCGCCGGCGAATTGATCGCCGGTTGCCTGGAATACGGGCTCCGCAACAATATCGGCCGCTATGTTTTCGTGATGCCCATGGCGATCATCAAGTCGCTTCTTACCCGCGCCGGATGCTCGCCGGTATTGTTGGGCGAGCCGAGGCGCATTGGCAAGCAACTGACCGCCGCCGCCGAAATCGTCATTACCGCCCAGCAACTCGACCGCGTGCGCCGCAATTGCGGTCTGCGTGGTCCGGTCATCTCGGACGCCAGCGTTTCCTATCAGAACGTCGCTTAAGCGCAGGATAATTCCGATCAAAAAACATTCGGACACATCTGGAACGAATAGTGCCGAACATGTAACCACGACGACAGCCGCAACAATTGCGGCGGCATTATACTTCCTCCGCCGTGAAGCAGCGGCCACGGGGTTCAACTCGCTAGCCGGCATCATTGATCTGGCGGTGAAGGAAGCCAGCGAACTGGCGCGCCCGGACGGCGCCGATATTCCCAAATAATTGGCGAGGCGGCGTCCTTGCGATCTATTGCCAGGCCATCAATATTCCGTAATATGACGCCATACCGGAAAAGCTACGGGTGGAACATCGAAATGTCCAACTTTGGTAAATTCTGCGCCGCCGCCATCCTGGCGGCCCTGGTGCTGATCATCGCGGCACCAATCGCCGCCCCCGGCGCCGCCCAGGATATGAACCAGAAAATGAGCCAGGTCACGTTCAAGCGGACCCTGCTGATGGGAGCGAACTACTCCCGCCTTGGCAATTTGACCAACGCCGCCGAGGCCGAAGATTTCGTCAAGGCCGGGATCGCGGCGGAGCGGCTTGCCGACAACGCCCGGGCGCTCGCCGGGCTATGGCCCAAGGGTTCGGGCGGCGTGGCCACTGCCGCCAAGCGGGCGATATGGACCGATATGGATGGTTTCAAAGCCGCGCTCGCAGAATTTCTAGGCGCCGCCAAGGCCGCCGCCGCCGCCGCCAAGGCCAAGGATATCGGCACCTTGGATGCGGCCGCGGCGCGCACCAAACGGTCCTGCGACATCTGTCACAAAGCCTACCGCACGTTCTGATCGTGGGGTGCCTTAAGGCGTCTCAAATCCGGCGCGGATGGCTTGGCGCTGGGCGAATATATAAAAGCCGACCAGGGCGGTAATTCCGACGGCCGCGAGGATCGGCCATTGAAAGCCGATGAAACCCGACAGCCAGCCAAGGATCACCGCGCCGAGCGCCGGGCCGGAGCGGCTGAACAGACCCCAAAGGGCCATGGCGCGGCCGCGAAATTCGCCGCGCACGGTGATCTGCACCATCACCTGGCTGGTGATGTCCATGCCCACGGTGGCGACGCTCAACAAGACCGCGCAGCCGACGGCGAACCAGAAGTTATGGGTGGCGGCAAACAGGGCCAAAAAGAAAAGGCTCGCCGCCAGACAGATGAAATAGGCGCGTAACAAAGACTTGGGCGCCGTGATATTGGCCATCAGGAGCGAGCCGAAGATGGCGCCGAGGCCGATGGCCGATATGAAAATGGCGACCCCGTCCTTGGGATCGCGGGAAAACACCGCTTCGGAGATGCCGGCCAGAAGATCCATATAGGCGCGCCCGAACACCGCCGCCACCAGGATGATCACGAACAGATATTTGAGCGCCGCATGGGTGAAGGCATAGGCGAAGCCTTCGCGGATATGATCGAGCATTTTGCGGCCCGCCTCGGCGCGCTGATCGGCATTGTCCAGCGTGATCAGGAACAAAACGATAAAAAACGGAATATAACAGGCCGCGCCGACCGCGAAGGCCGGACCGACGCCCCACACGGCCAGGATCGGCGCCGCCAAAGCGGGCCCCAGAAAGCGCGCCAGATTGAACAAGGTGGCGTGCAGGGCAACGGCGGCGCCAAGATCTTCCTTGGGCACCAGATTGGGAACCATGGCCAGACGCACCGGCATCCAGAAGGCACCGGTAATGCCGTGCGCCACCGCCAATGCCACCAGAACCAAAGGCGTGATCCAGCCGAGGATCGTGACCATCGCCAGAGCCGCGGTCACGACAATGACCGCCAACTGGATAATACGGGCCAGGATCAGGCGGTCGAAGCGGTCGGCCAGGGTGCCGCCCACCGGTAATAACAGGAACAAAGGGATCGATTCGGCTACCGCGATGACCCCCAGCCAGGCGCCCGAATGGGTCAGCTCCCAGGTCAGCACTTGCAATCCGATGCGGTAAAACCAAAAACCCGCCGCCGCAGACCAGCCGGCCAGCTCGACCATCGCGAAATTGCGGTGGCGAAGCGCGCGCAGCGAGCTCTTGGTCTTGAGCGTTTCAATGATGGATTGGTACATCGGGATTGTTATACCAAGGATCGCTGATCATAGGAATAACAGGCGTTTCCGCATTTCCGCCTGTACGATTGCCAACGCTTCAACATTCATTACAATACCCGCCAACAACAAACTGCCCCGGAGAAACCTCCGGGAATTCGTCGGGGAGGCGAAGCCGATGGCATCAATAATTGCCGGTTATAACCGCG
>Ga0114996_10001257_pt1 | contig 34232 bp, 31 predicted proteins | sample ArcticOcean_MG_C_4_FD_87039 | JGI IMG/M metagenome (GOLD analysis project Ga0114996, IMG submission 87039) | Marine microbial communities from western Arctic Ocean - ArcticOcean_MG_CB4_134 | ecosystem: Environmental > Aquatic > Marine > Oceanic | place: Arctic Ocean: Canada Basin | collected... | reverse complement strand
GTCGTAGCGGATACGTTGACGCTGGCTGGCGAAATCGCCTGGGGCGATGACCCCTTCCAGGAGGTCCTGCTCGAGGACGTCTACCTGGAGGGCGGCGTCGGCGACGGCGGCTGGTTCGGCGCCGGATGCCGATTGGCGGCGTCTGTCGCCGGGCCGGCGCCACAGCGGTTCGGTGGCCCAGCAGATGGTGAAGGCGAGGCCGGCGAAAAGCCCGACGGCCAGCAGGATGGTCATTCGTCTTCGCGCCGGCGGGCGAGGCCGGCGTCGACGCGGGCGACGAAGTCATCGAGGCCGGCCGCGGCGGTTTGGGTGCGCCCGCGCCGCCACAGCACGGTAGCGACCATGCCTAGGGCGACGCCGATTATCACGAGCGGGCCCAGCCAAACGCCGAGTTGAAAGCCGGACTTGGGCGGGTCCAACCTGATGCCCTCGCCGTAACGGCCGACCAGGAATTGAACGATGGCCTCACGATCTTCGCCGGCTTCGAGTTTCTCCACGATCAAGGCGCGAATCTGGCGGGCCAGGGGAGCGTTGGAGTCCTTGACGCTCTGGCCGGAACAGACCGGGCAGGCCAGGTCCGCGGCGATCTCCCACATTTCCTGTTCGTATTCTTCGGCGGAGGCGACCGCGGTGAAGGCGCCGCCGACGCCTAGGGCGAGGACGACTATCAGAATCCACTTCATGGGGAGGTTTGCCGCGGCGCGAGGGCTTCGACGCGGCGTCGGTCTACGGGCCGGCGTAGGGGAGTCCCGGGCCAGGCTACGACCAACACGCCAGCGAAATAAACGAGGCCGCCGATCCAGAGATAACCGACGAGCGGATTAATGATGACGCGGACGGTGACGGAGTCGCCCGACTCGTCCCAGGCGGTAAGAAGGACGTACAGGTCAGTCATAGCGGGCCAGGAGGTATCGATGCCAACGCGGGAGATCGGCTGGCTCTCCCATCCCCGATGAATCTGGCGGCCGGGGACGACGTCGGCGATGATGCCGTCGGGTCTCGTGATCAAGATGTCGGCGTCTACGCGAGTGAGGTCGGGGGCGGTGGAAAAGCGAAGCTCCTTGAACGTGAGGGTGTAGCCGGCGACGACGGCGGGCTGGTCCCTGGTGAGAGCCACCGGCTCTTCCAGCTTGAAAAAGCCGGTACCGATGATGGCGAGGGCGATGAGAGCCATGCCGAGGTGCACGACGTAGCCGCCGTAGCGACGGCGATTGGTGGTCATGACGATTCGGGCGGCGGCGGCAAGACTGACGCCGACGTGCCTAGAATAGGTCTGGGCACCACGGACGAACTCGATGGAAACGGCGCCGATTACGAAGGCCACGGCGCCGAAGGCGATTAGGGGCAGGCCCTGCCGCAGGCCAAAACCGGCCAGGAGGCCGCTGACGGCCACGGCGGTGGCGACGGGAACCGCGAACCGGCGGACGGCACGGCGAAAGCTGGTGCGGTGCCAGGAGAGCATGGGGCCGATGCCGATTAGCGCCAGCAGCGCGAGCATGAGGGGGCCGTTGACCTGGTTGTAGAACGGCGCGCCGACGGCAACTTTGGCGCCTCGGGCGATCTCGGAGACAAGCGGGAAGATCGTTCCCCAGAACGTGGCGGCGGCGATGGAAACGAGAAGGAGATTGTTGATGAGAAATCCGGCTTCGCGGGAAGTGGCCGACTCGAAATGGCTTTCGCCGCGCAGGATGGGACGCCGGTAGATAACGAGGGCGACGGCGGCGATGGTGACGGCGCCGAGGAAGCCGAAAAACAGGGGACCGAGGAGAGAGGTGGCGAAGGCGTGTACGGACGTGAGGACGCCGCTGCGCACGACGAAGGTGCCGAAGATGGCGAGGACGTAGGCGGAGAGGGCGAGAATGATGTTCCAGGTTTTCAGCATGCCGCGACGTTCCTGCACCATGGCGGAGTGGAGGTAGGCGGTGGCGAGCAACCAGGGGACCAGGGCTACGTTTTCGACCGGATCCCAGCCCCAGTAGCCGCCCCAGCCAAGGACGCGATAGGCCCACCAGGCGCCGATGATCAGGCCGGCACCCTGGAAGGACCAGGCAAGGAGCATCCAACCGCGGGTCGTGCGTACCCAGGTGCGGTCGACCTTGCCGACTAGCAGAGCGGCGACGGCGAGGGCGAACGGCACGGCGAAGCTCACGTAGCCGGCGGTGAGCAGCGGCGGATGAATCTGCATGGCGGTATCCCAGAGGAGAGGATTGAGACCCTGTCCGTCGGGGGGCACGATGGGAAGTTCGTCAAATGGTGAACTGGCAAAGACCAGCACGCCGAGGAAGAACACGAGCAGGAACGCCAGGACGGCGGTCATGTGTGGGGCAAGGTCCGGAGCTCGCAGGCGGACGCGCCAGGAGGCGAAGGCGGAAAGCACGGAGAGAATCCAGGCCCACACCAGCAGAGAGCCGGCCTGACCGCCCCAGACAGCGGCGAGCGTGAGGGGAGCGGGCATAGCGCGGCTGGAGTTCTGGGCGACGAAGGCGAGCGAGAAATCGTGAGAAATGAAGGCGGCCATCAGGATCAGGAGGGCCAGGGTGGCGAGGACGGCGACGCCGGTGAGGGCGTTACGAGCGCTCAGGGCCAGCGCCGAGGCACCGGGCCGGAGACCGAGCGCACCGGAAACCGCTGCGTAAACGGTGCCGCCGAAGGCAAATCCCAGAGCTATGCGGCCCAGGTCGCCGAGGTCAAGCATGGGGTTCGCCGGAAGGTCGTCGCATGGGTCTCTCTCCCGGGTTAGTTCGGGTAGCTAGTCGCCGCCCGGCGATTCTGTCCCATAGTTAGCATCGTGGGGCCCGCCACCAAGGCCGGTCAGTTCTTTTTCGACGGAACGGAGTCGAGTGACAGCGTAAACAAGGTATCCAAAAATACCCAGCCACACGATCCCATAGCCGATGAGCAGAAGAAGTAGTCCGGAATCGATAGAGGTCAATACGCACCGTCCTTCGCGAAGGCTGCCATCCGTAAGTCTGCGGCGGCGTCGCTGAGGCGTTCCAAACGTACCTGTAGCCGCAACAGCAGACCAAACAGGAGGATGAACGCGACGAAAGTCACTATCAGAGTCTGGAGCATTTCGGGCGCGAGGCCGCCTCTGCCCTCGACGATTATCGTGGATTGAGGATGGAGGTTGCGCCACCAGAAGACGGAGAGGTAGTTAACAGGCACGACGACGGCGCCGACTATGCCGACGATGGCGGCGATGCGCCGCTTTTGCTCCCGCTCATCGATGTAACCCCTGAGCATCAGGTACCCGACGTAGACGAACCACAGGACGAGGGTGGTGGTGAGGCGGGGATCCCAGGTCCAGCAGGCGCCCCAAACTCCGGTTCCCCAGATACATCCGGTGAGGAGAACAATTGTGGTGAAAACGACGCCGAGCAGGGCGGCGGCGCGAGCCAGGCGATCCCACTTCGGATCGCGGCGGGCGAGGTACATCGTGCCGCCGATAGCGACGATGATGAAGGCGATGTAACAGATACCGGCGGTAGAGATGTGGGAGTAGAAAATGCGCTGCAAATTACCCTGCACCCGGTGTTCGGGGGCGTAGGCGAAGGTCATGAAGACGGAAGCGCCGACGGCGACGAGGGTCAGGGCGAGAACCAGCTTCATCGCGAGACTGATATTGCCGGCGGATTGGGAGCGCGGGCCGACGTCAGTCTTCAAAGATGTAGTCCACGAGTAGCACCGCCAGACTGAGGAGAATTGCGCAATAGGCTAGCACCAATCCAAGCCACGGCAAGCGGGCGGGGACGGCGGTCGCGGAGAGGGAGTCGAGGGTGGCAGCAACGCCTCCTATCAACACGGGCATGGTTACGGGCAGCATCAGCACGGGGGCGAGCATTTCGCGGGCGCGGGTGTTGGTGAGAAGGGCGCCGTAAAGGGTGGCGATAGAGGCGAGGGCGGCGGCGGCCACGAGCACGGTGAGGACGGTCATCCAACCGGCGAAGGCGATTCGGAAGAAGACGGAGGTCACGACGGCGGCGACGCCACCCACAAGGGCGATGGACACGAAGTTGACGATCCATTTGCCGCCGAAAATTGCGGAGCGGCTGATCGGGGCGAGCAATTGCGTCTGCAAAGTGCCGCGATCGCGCTCGACGGCGAAACCGCGCACGGCCCCCAATACAGTGGCGAAAATGAGGCTGGCCCAGAATGCACCGCTGGCGGCCGCGGGCGCGTCCTCCGGTGGAATGGCGAAAGCCAGACTGAACACCATCAACATCAAGACGCCCAGGACGACCATCGCGGGGACAAATTCTCGGCTGCGCAGCTCGGCCCGAAACTCACGGGTGACGAGCGTCCGCCAGGCTCGTAGCCAGCCGGGCCGGCGGCGCGTGATCCGGTCGGGGGTCGAGTCGGCGGCCGTTCTACCCGACTCGGATTCGGCGGGCTGGTGCGGGGGATCGCCGGCTGCGGCCTGATCCAACACTTCCCGCAGGTCCCGGTCTCCGAGCGATTCGACAGTGGCGTCCAGCTGGAGACGTCCGCGGTGAAGGACCAGGACCCGATCGGCGATCGAGCGGGCGTGATCGATTTCGTGGGTGGCGATGAGAATGGCGGCGTTGGGCTTGCGGCCTGCCAGGAGGGCATCCACAGAGGCCCGAGAACGCGAATCTAAGGCGTTGAAAGGTTCGTCCAGCAGGATTACTTCAGGATCGGCTACCAGTGCCCCGGCAAGCTCCAGGCGCTGGCGCATGCCGCGCGAAAGTTCGCGGGCCCGACGGTCTCGGAACCGCCATAAATCAACCTGTTCGAGCGTTTCTCGAATCCGTGGCGAGTCCGGCGCGACGGCTCGCAGTTGGGCGGCGAAGCGGACGTTCTCAATCACGGAGAGCTCGTCGTAGCTGCTGGCGCCGTGGCCAACGAAGGCGAGTCCCGCCCGGGAGATGGGGTCGGTCTGGGAGACGCGACGGCCTCCGGTGCGTACGGACCCGGCGGCGGGTCGCAGCAGACCGGCCATGAGCCGCAGCAGGGTGGTTTTGCCGGCGCCATTTTCGCCGAGGACCACGGCAATCTCTCCGCGCCGCTGAGTAAAGGACACTCCGGCCACGGCTTCGACGGCGCCAAGTCGTCGGTAGAGAGAATGCACTTCTACGAGCGGCCCGCGCCCGATGCCTATCCCGGTGGCGGGCTTGCCGCGCGGGCCGGATTGCGACATCGGTTAATCGTCGCTCCCGGCGAGGGAGTCGACGGTTTCGAAATCCGATCCATGCTGCACCAGGAGATTCCGCGCTTGCAGAATGCCGTTGGCGTCGAGGTGGCCTTCGACGATCACATCCTGATAACGGTTCTCGGTGGAATAGCCCAGCAGGTCGGGTGGAGTGCTTTCGTAGACGACGGGGATCACGTCGACGCCATCGGTGAGGTCGAAGTTGATCCAGAGGCGGGTGGCGTCCTGCTGGATGGAGCCATCGGCGACGGTGCCCTGGACGCGAATGCTGCGGCCCTCAACGCCGGCCGGGTCGCCGAGGACCTCGCCGACGGTGAAGTAGTAGACCGAGGCGGACTGGGTGGCGGCCCAGATCAGATAGGCCACGGCGATAAGGATGACGGCGCCGATGACGAGCAGGCGCGGCGATATTCGGGACCGGGATTCTGGATCCAGGGTTTGGTCGGTCAACTCTTGAAATCCATTCGCGTTCGGGGCGGAGAACGTCTCCGATGGCGCGCCGGAATTATAAGCGGATGTTGGCCGCACGAGGTGTGGGAAAAAGCTTGCTAAAAACGGTGAGAGACCGGGCTCAGCGATCTACGAGACCGGCCTCGATGATTCGCTGGAGAACGATCGCCAGGAGATAGGCCACCGAGCCGAGCACGATCGCGACGCCGCCTTTGCTGCGAAAGAGGCGTGGCAACAGCAGGCGTGCCGGGCCGGGGCTGAATCCGGCGAACATCTCACCGCGCTTCCAGACGAGGGCGAAGGCGGTCACGCTTACGAGAGTCTTGAGGATGAGGACGATGACGTAGGCCAGGCTAGTCTGGGGCTCGGCGAGGCGCTGGAAGGTCATGACGACCCCGGTGAGTACGAACACGCCGATACCCCCGCCCAAGACGCGGACGGCCTGACGGGTCATCCAGCCGGCTTCCGGCGACCCGGCGCCGGACTCGCGCAGGCCGCGCGCGGCGGGAATCACGACCAGCAGGTAGACGAGCCCGCCGCCCACCCAGAGAGCGGCGGCGGTGGCATGGACCCAGCGGTTGGCGACCAGCAGGGTGGTCCAGAGACCGCTGTCCATCATGGGGCTGGCTCGTCGAGCAAGGGCTGGATGGAGGCTACGAGGCGGTCTTCGGTCAGGGGGCCGATCCAGTGTTGCACCACGACGCCTTTGCGGTCGATCATGAAGGTTTCGGGAATGCCGGTGATGGCGAAATCGATGGCGATCTTCCCGGAGGGATCGGGGGCGTTGATGTAGGAGATGTCGAAGTCCTGGATGAACGCCAGAGCGTCAGGCTCGTCGTCCCAAACGTCGATGCCGAGCATGACGAGGCCCTGAGGCGCCAGACGACGGTGGGTGGCCTCGAGATGGGAAGCCTCGAGCTGGCACGGACCGCACCAGGACGCCCAGAAATTGATGACGATGACCTCGCCCCGCTGCGCGGAGAGCCGCAATTCGTCGCCATCGAAGGTGGTGAGCCGGAAATCGGGGGCGGGGCGGGGCTGGATGGGAGCTTGCTGAGTCTCGCTATTCACGCCGATGGCGCTGCGACCTCCGCCCTGACCGAGGCGGGAACCGAGCACCGCCAGCACGGCGACTACCGGGGCGACGCCGATGGCGGTGATGAAAAGGCGGCGGGAGACGCCGGAGGAAGTCGCGCGAAAAGGGAACCCGGGAGATGATTGCGGCCGGCTAGCGGAATTGGATTTCTGGTCGGCGCCTCGGGCGGTCATTGGGTCAACCAAGGTTGAGGGTGTAAGGCTGGCCGTCGGTACCCGTCAACGGGGTGCCGCCCAGCAGCGAGGGTTCTCCTGAAAGGGCGCGGCGGGCGATGGCCAGATTGATGGAAGGTAGGGGGTCGATTTGTTCGACCTCGGCCAAGTCCAACCATTCGGCGCGATCAGTCTCCTCACCGTCCGGAGTGGGGTCGCCGGCGGACCAGTTGAGCAGAAAGACGACGTAAGTGCTGTTGCAGTCGTCCTGGAGCCGGCTGCGCAAGGCCAGAACGCCGCGGGGCCGCGCCTCAATGGCGGCCTCTTCCTGGACTTCGCGGACGACGGCCTGCTCCAGGGTTTCGTCGCGCTCGACGAAGCCGCCGGGAATCTGCCAGTAGCCGCGGCCTCGGGCGGTCGCGCGGCGCACAAGTAGTATTCGACCTTCTTTCACCACGGCTCCGCCAACCCCGACGTTGTAGCCGCGATTGTAGGATTTAAAAAAAGAACTGCTCGATCGCGACAAGCTAAAACCTCATCCGGCGGCCGGTGAACTACTGGCAAGCTTAGCAAAGCGTGCGCCCGCGAAACCGGGTTGGCGCAGGGCTGACGGCGGGCCTACGGAACGGTCCGGGAAGCCCGGCCCGGACGATGGCGTGGACGGTGTGCTGGTGGACATTCGCCCGGTGAGGGCGGCACCTGCGATAATTGGTCGGAAAGCGACGCAGACACACGAGGGACGTATTGCCGACCAAGACCGCCAACCCGCCAGAAGACTCCGATCCCCCACCTATCACGGCCACGTCCGAAGAAGCGATGATCCTGCCGGTGTTGCCGGTCCGGGCCGCGGTGCTGTTTCCGATCCCGGAGGCGATGACACCTCTACTGGTGGCGCGGCCGGCTTCGGTTGCCGCTATCGAGTCGGCGCTGGCCGGGGACCGGCGCCTGATTGTGCTGGCGCAGCAGGACCCGGAACAGGAGCAGGTGACGGCTGAGGATCTCTACACAGTGGGGACCGAGGCGCATGTGGGTCGCATGCTGAAGCTTCCGGACGGTACGACCAGTGTCCTGGTTGAAGGGCTCCAACGGGTCCTGGTGGACGAGATCATCCAGGAAGAGCCGTTCGTGCTGGCCCGGGGGCGGCCGTTGTCCGACGTTGAGGATGAAACCGGGGCGTCGGCCGATCTGGGGGCCGTGATCCTGAAACTCTTTGAGCGGGTGGTGGACCTGAGCGACGCGATCGCGCATGACGTCTACATCCGTGCGATGAATGCAGAAAATCCGGGAATCCTAGCGGACACGGTTGCGGACGGGCTGTCGGTGTCGTTCGTGCGGATGCAAGAGCTTTTGGAGATCGAGCAAGTCATCGAGCGCCTGCGGCGATTACAGCTACTGCTGTCGGAAGAAATCGAAATCCTGGAGAGGCAGCACGCGGTCCAGGAGGAAATCGACGAGCGAGTGGAAACGGCTCAGCATGGATTCATCCTGCGGGAGCAGATGAAGGCGATCATGGACGAGCTGGGGGATTCGGACGCGGCGACGCGGGACATCCAGGAATTCCAGGAGAGGCTGGAAGCAGGGCGCTATCCGGACCACGTGAGGGAGCGGATCGAGCGGGAATTGGGACGGCTGAATTCGATGCCGATGGGATCGCCGGAGATAAACGTGGTCCGCAATTATGTCGAGTGGCTACTGGATGTGCCGTGGGCGAAGCGGACTCGCGACCGGCTGGTAATCAAAGAAGCGGAAGAGGTGCTGGCGACGAGCCACTTCGGGCTGGACAAGGTGAAAGAACGAATTCTGGAGTACCTGGCGGTGCGGAAGCTGGCGCGGCGCATGCGCAGCCCGATCATATGTTTTGTGGGCCCGCCCGGGGTCGGTAAGACCAGTTTAGGGAAGGCGGTGGCGCGGGCGATGGGCAGGCGTTTCGCGCGAATCTCGCTGGGTGGCGTGCGCGACGAGGCCGAGATCCGCGGCCATCGGCGCACTTATATAGGCTCGATGCCGGGGCGGATCATCCAGGCGATGAGGCAGGCGGGGACGGTAAACCCGGCCTTCATGCTGGACGAAATCGACAAGCTGGGACTGGATTTTCGGGGCGATCCGACTACAGCGCTGCTGGAGGTCCTGGATCCGGAACAGAATCACGCCTTCTCGGACCACTACCTGGAAATCCCGTATGACCTTTCGAAAACGCTTTTCATCGCCACCGCGAATCGCTTGACTGAGCTTCCGCCGGCGCTGGTGGATCGGATGGAAGTAATTGAGATCGCCGGCTATACAGACGAGGAGAAGCTGGAGATCGGGCGACGCTTTTTGCTGCCAGAGCAGGTGGAACAGCACGGCCTGGAGGTGGAGGGCCTGAACCTGACAGAGGGCGCTTTTCGGAAAATAATTCAGTCGTATACCAGGGAGGCGGGGGTGCGTGAGTTGGAGCGCCAACTGGCGAACATCTGCCGGCGGGCGGCTTACCGCAGGGTGAAGGGCCACGCCGGGCCGTTGCGGGTAACGGCCGGAAACTTGCACAAATACCTGGGGCAGAAACGGCATCGCCATGGCGAGGTGGCGGAGAAGGATCAGGTGGCCACGGCCATGGGCGCGTTCTGGACGCCCTACGGCGGCGAATTGATGCCGGTGGAGGTGACGGCGGTGGACGGGAGCGGAAGGATGACGTTGACGGGCAGGCTGGGGGACGTGATGAAGGAATCGGCGCGTACAGCGCGGACCTATGCACGCGCTTATGCCGGCCAGCTGGGGATCACTGATACTAATTTCGATAAGGTGGATTTCCACGTCCACATCCCGGGCGGGGCGGTGCCCAAGGAGGGGGCGGCGGCGGGGATCACCGTGGCGGCGGCGATGATCTCGGCATTAACAAACCGGGCCGTTCGGCGGGACACGGCGATGACGGGGGAGATTACGTTGCAGGGCCGAGTGCTGCGCACCAGCGGGGTTAAAGAGAAGGTGCTGGCGGCCCATCGGGCGGGAGTGAAGCGATTTGTGATGCCGGAAGGCAACGAGCGGGACCTGCACGACGTGCCGGACTCGGCCCGGCGTGGGCTGGAGTTCATTTTTGCCCGGTATATGCACGAGGTGGTGGACGCCACGCTCATCGCTTGAACAGCCCGTATTGACGCGCTCCAATCCTGTGAGATGCGCGTTCTGGCCGGCCGATAAAAGGTGTTTTTCGTGCTACACTGGCCCGGATCCGGCCCCCTGCGACACTTCCACCTGGCCGATTTGTCAGACGAGTACGTACTGATGTTCCGCCCCCTCAGCGCCCTGATGGGTCTATTTTCGCGCGATCTGGGTATCGACCTGGGGACCGCCAACACGCTCGTCTATGTGCGCGACCTGGGGGTGGTGATCTCCGAGCCGTCGGTGGTGGCCAACGACACGCGGACCAACCGGGTGCTGGCGGTGGGGGAGGAAGCGAAGAAGATGGTAGGCCGCACGCCGACAAACATCATTGCGGTGAGGCCTCTGAGAGACGGGGTAATCGCGGACTTTGAAACGGTGGAGGTGATGCTTCGCTACTTCATCAACCGCGTACACGAAGAGACCCCGTTTTTCCCTAGACCCCGGGTGATCGTGGGTATTCCGTCAGGAGTTACGGAAGTGGAAAAACGGGCGGTGCGCGAGGCTACGCTATCGGCGGGAGCCCGAGAGGCCTATCTGATCGAGGAACCGATGGCGGCGGCGATTGGAGCGGGGCAGCCGATCCAGGAGGCCGAGGGCAGCATGATCGTGGACATCGGGGGAGGTACCACCGAGGTTGCGGTCATCTCGCTGGGTGGGGTGGTGGTAAGCCAATCGATTCGTATCGCCGGCGACGAAATTGACGAGCAGCTCATTGATTACCTGCGCGACCAGCATCATCTCTTGATCGGGGAGCGGACGGCGGAAGCATGCAAAATGGAGATCGGTTCGGCCTTCCCGGGCGTCGCCGAGCAGACGACGTTCGTCCGCGGCCGGGACCTGGATACGGGACTCCCGCGAGCGCAGGAAGTATCGAGTGGAGAGGTGCGGGAAGCGATATTGGGTACCGTGAACGAAATCATCGACAACGTGAGGTTGGCCCTGGAGGCCACGCCGCCAGAGTTGCTGGCGGACATCATGGAGCAAGGGATCTATCTGGCGGGTGGGGGGGCGTTGCTGCAGGGATTGGACCGGCGGATTGAAGAGGCGACCGACGTGCCGGTGGTGACGGCCAAGAATCCGCTGGAGGCGGTGGTGCGCGGGACGGGAGCCTGCCTGCAGAACCTGTCGGCGTACCGGGATCTTTTTATCTCGGACAACGGGTACTCGATCAGCTAGGAGAACGGTTTGCGCGCCCAACGATCACTGGTATGGCTGATCGCGCTATCAATATTGTCGCTGGGGTTTTCGGTTCTCCACAACAACGGAGCGCTCAACCCCATGGAAGACCTGGTGGGGCGGGTCGTGGCGCCCACTCAGAGGATGGTTTCGAATGTCTCGGCCGGGGTGGCACGTACTCTAGGAGACGCGGGGGAATTCGCGAAGCTGCGAGAGGACAAGGCTCTCCTGGAGCGGCAGGTCGGAGAGCTGACGACGGAGCTGGCCCGGCTACGGGCAACCGAACGCGAGAACGAATCGCTCAGGGAAGCGGTCGGGTATACGCGGGACCATCCAGATCTGGATCTGGCGGCGGCCAAGGTGATCGGGCGGGACGTTTCTAATTTGCTGGATTTGCTCATCATCGACCGGGGACGATCGAGCGGAATTAAAGAGGGAATGCCGGTGGTGTGGCGCGGGGGACTGGCGGGGCGGATCATCTCAGTGACCGAAAATACGGCACGAATATTGCCGATCACGAGCAGCGGCAGTGCGGTCAACGTGGTGTTGCAAGGCGAATTCGCGGATGCTGACGGGGTCCTGACGAGTGGGTCGGGCGGAACCCTGTTGATGAGCGACATTCTTGAGGATGAGATCGTGGAACCGGGGCAGTTCGTGATTACGTCGGGCCTGGGAGGCACGTTTCCGCGAGGCATTCTGGTGGGGCAGATCGTCGATGTGCGACGGCTGAGCTCAAGCGTCCTCCAGGAGGCGGATGTGCGACCGTTCGTGCAGCCGGACGCGCTGGATACGGTGCAGGTAATCAAGGCCTTTGACGATGGCTAGCCTCATGGGCGGCCGGCCAGGGGGACCGACGTTCACCAGGCCCTCGCCCGACCGGGGCACGGTCATCCGGACATTGCTAACCGTGGCCACCCTGGTGAGCATGTCGATATTGCAAACGTCGGCGATGCCATTTTTCCCGATACTGGGAATCCGGGCGGATTTGGTGCTGATATTCGTTGCGATTTGGGCGACGGTCGCGCGAGGAACGCGAATCTTGTTCTGGGCGACCGCCGCGGGATTATTACTGGATTTGAGCAGTGGAACACCGACCGGGACGAATATGATGGCGTTAGCGCTGGCGGCGTATGTGGCCGCGATGGGCGGTGCGGGGATGTTTCGCACGACCCTGCCGTGGGCGCTGGCGGCGGTGGCTTCCGGAACGCTGGTGTACTACCCGATCTCGATGATTTTACTGGCTGTGCAGGGGTTCGCCGTGCCGTGGGGGAGCGCCTTCACGAGCACGCTGCCGCTGGCCGTAGCGGTGAATCTGGCGGTGGCGTTGGCGCTTTATTGGCCGATAGCTCTGCTGGAACGGTTGACCAGAGGTCGAAGGCCGTACAGGATTCTCTAGCGACGCGGTCGCAACGCTAGTGGATCTGATACCGATATGGATAGTAGGACGGCGATGCGGCGTTGACCGTCCGCGACCTAATTTTGCCGGTTATCGGGTGACGACTCCCGGACCTCGCCAGGGAAACTGACACGGTGGACGAAACTACGGGACGGGGCGCGGGCCGCCCCAATAGCAGCTCCCGGCGAACCCTGTTAATCGGGGCGGCCGCGGCGGCGGGCGGAGCCGCGTTGATTGCACGACTGTGGGATCTGCAGATCGTGAGGAGTGGGGAATACATCGGCCAGGCGGAGGCGAATCGCACTCGACAACAGGCGGTGAGCCCGGTGCGTGGAGTCGTATACGACCGGAACGGAGTCCAACTGGTACGGAATCTGCCAATTTTCGACGTGTGGGTAATGCCGGGCGATGTGCCGGAGGAGCTGCTTCCAGACGTGGCGACGCGGTTGGGGGAGCTGACGGGGAATGATGGCCCCGAACTGGCCACCGCGATCGGGCTGGGCCAGGGAAGGCCGCTGGACCCGATTCGGCTGATACGGAACGTAACTCGGGAGACGGCTCTGATCATAAAAGAACGCACGCTGGATCTGCCGGGCATCACGGTCCGGGATTCGGCGAAGCGGGAGTACTTCCACGGCGAGGTGATGGGCCAGATGGTGGGTTTCACGGGTCCGATCTCGCCGGAGAGGACGGAGGAGTACCTGGAACGCGGCGTTGGCCTGGACGAAGATGTGGGGCTGTCGGGGATCGAGAACCACCTTCAGGACCTTCTACGCGGCCGCGATGGCCGGAGGTTGATCGAGGTAGGGGCGCTGGGGGAAGAACGTCGGGAATTCGCCTACACCCCACCGGAGTCGGGGCGCAGCGTTTACCTGACCGTGGAGGTGGAGTTCCAGCGTGGGATGCACGAGATCATGGCCCGCTTCCTGGGTGATCTGGGGGCGGGGGTGGCTATCGTCATGAACATCGACAGCGGCGATGTTCTGGGGATGGTGAGCTACCCCGCTTTCAACAATCAGTTATTCGCGGAGGGAATATCGACGGAGGACTTTTCGCGCCTGGCGAGCGATTCGAGACGGCCGCTGATCAATCACGCGATCGCAGGGCTGTACCCGCCGGGATCGACGTACAAGCTGGTGGTGGCGGCGGGAGCGCTGGAGGAAAAAGTGCTGTCGCCAGAGCACATTGTGGATTGCCCCGGTCACCTGACTTTGCCCAGCGGCTGGATTTTTTATGATTGGCTGCTCACCGGCCATGGTGAGGTAAACATCCACCGGGCAATTTCTGAATCGTGCAACGTGTATTTCTACAACGTCTCCGGCGGAAATCCTTACACCGATCTGGTGGGACTGGGGGAGCGCCGACTGGCCGAGTACTCTCGCGCGTTTGGATTTGGGCGGGCGACCGGTATAGACCTCCCGAACGAGCTTGACGGAATCGTCCCGGACAGCGAATGGAAACATGACAATCTCGACGAACCCTGGGTGACGGGTGATACCTACCAGGCGGCGATTGGGCAGGGCTTTGTGCAGGCGACACCGCTGCAACTGCTGAACATGTACGCGGCGATTGGCAATGGAGGCACGCTGTATCGCCCGCGCCTGATCGATAGGGTGGAGAACAGTCAAAGAGAAGTGATCGACATTCCGGAGGTGGAGGAACTGGGGCGGCTACCGCTCTCGGCGGACAATCTTGAGCGACTTCGTAGTGGATTGCTTGAAGCAGTGCAGGGAGTGAATGGAACAGGGAAACAGGCCCGGAGCGAGGTGGCGTCGGTGGCCGGGAAGACGGGCACGGCAGAGTACACGGGGCAGCTGGTGGAAGGCGGAAATCTGCCAAGTCACGCCTGGTTCGCCGGTTACGCGCCGGCAGACCGACCGCGAATCGCCTTCATAGTGCTGATCCGGGATGGAGGAGAAGGTTCGGCGGCGGCGGCGCTGGTGGCGCGGGACATTGTCGATTTTTATTTCACGGGCACGGTGGCTCCGATGCGATACGCGCCGTTCAGCTCGCGTCGAGGCATCGGATAGAAATGCTCGACACCATCCGAAGAGTCCAGTCCGGCGATTTTGCGGTCACGCTGGCGGTAATGGGGTTGATTACGGTGGGGCTGGTGACGCTATCGGGAATCAGCGAACCGGCTTCGGCGGGATTCGAGAGTCAGATCGTGCGGCAGAGTGTGTTCGTGGTGATCGGGGTGTTCCTGTACATAACGGTCGCCACCATCGATTATCGAATTCTGTCGATTTTTGCCTGGGGGGGCTACGTGTTCGCAATGCTGGCCCTGTTATTAGTGTTGTTCTTTGGGGTCGAGCGTTTCGGGGCGCAGCGGTGGTTTCTGTTTGGACCGGTGCAATTCCAACCGTCGGAAATGGCGAAGGTTGCGCTGATAATCGTGCTTGCCCGTTATTTCACCGCTCTGCAAGAAGTGCGCAATTCGACGTGGACGTTTATGGGTTCGATCGCGCTGACCGGTATTCCGGTAGTGTTGGTGCTGCTGGAGCCCGATCTGGGTACGTCGCTGGTGTTTGTGGTGATCTGGTTTTGCATGGCGTTCGCGGCGGGCTCGCGGCTTTTGCATATGGGAATTATCGTGATGCTGGGAATCATCTCGGCCCCCATTTCCTGGTTCGTGATGCGTCCGTACATGCGGGAGCGAATCATCACGTTTATCGATCCCACGATCGATCCACTGGGTTCTGGCTACAACGTGCTGCAGGCCCAAATCGCGGTGGGGTCGGGTGGTTGGTGGGGAAGGGGGATCGGCTCGTCGACGCAGAGTCAGCTTGAGTTCCTGCGGGTCCGGGATACTGACTTCATATTCGCGGTGGTTGCGGAGCAGTTCGGATTCGTGGGTTCGTTGGTAATTATTTCGCTGTTCTTCATCATCTTTCTCTACGCGCTGATTGTGGTGGTGCGAGCGCCAAACGACTTCAGTCGGTTTCTGGCCGCGGGAATCCTGGCGATGATCGCGTTTGAGGTGCTGGTAGCGATCGGAATGAATATTGGCCTGGCACCGGTTACGGGTATTACGCTTCCACTGATGAGCGCGGGTGGCAGCTCGCTGGTAATGACTTTGATTGCGCTGGGAATACTGGTGAGTGTGTCGCTGCACCGGGACGTGGCGCTATTTCATGCGTCGTCTCGCGCGGAATTGCCAGCGGGCCGGCGCGCCGGTCACCGCTTCTAAAGGAACGACCATTGGCTGACAACTCTTATTTCGTGACGGTGCGGGTGCCGGCGACGTCGGCAAATCTGGGCCCCGGCTACGACGCCCTGGGCCTGGCGTTGCATCTTTACGACGAATACACGTTCCGGCGAGGCGATGAGGCCAGGGTACGAATGGAAGGTGAGGCGACTGGAGAAGCGCCGACCGGAGCCGAAAACCTGGCGTTGCGAGCGGCGCTCCTGCTCGCCGAGCGGCAGGGCGCGACGTTCGATTATCTAAATGTAGAGGAGAAATCGGCGATTCCGGTATCCCGGGGGCTGGGAGCGAGTGGGGCCGGAGTGGTCGCGGGGTTGATCGCCGCGAATCATGTTCTGGGAAATATTCTCACGACGAGGGAACTGGCTGCTCTGGCCATCGAAATAGAGGGGCATCCGGACAATGTGCTCCCGGCGCTGGTGGGAGGCCTGGTGGTTGTGGCGGCGACCGGAGCGGAGGCCGAATGGGTGAAAATAGATTGCCCTCCTTCCCTCCGGGTGGCGCTGGCGGTACCGGAACTGAGGATCACGACCAGCGCGGCGCGCGAGGTGTTGCCGGAGCGGGTCGCATTCGGGGACGCGATCCACAATGTGTCGCGGGTGGGATTGCTGGTGGCCGCGGTGCAGAACGATCGTTTAGATCTTCTGGGGACGGCCATGGACGACCGCCTGCACCAGCCATATCGCCGCCGGTTGCACCCGGCGTTGAACGAGATGCTGGCGGCGGCGCGGGAAGCGGGGGCGCTGGGCGCGGCCCTTAGCGGTTCGGGTTCGACCGTCATCGCGCTGTGCGACGGCGACGCGCAACCCGCGGCGACGGCGATGCGACAGGCTTGCGAAGAAGCGGGGATCGAGTGCTGGGACTCCGTCTGCATGCCGTCGAGCACCGGGGCCACGATCGTTTCGAAATGAGCTTTGCCGGGGAGGTTTGCGGGAACATATACTAGGAAGGTGAGCGGTAGTAACGGTATCAGTCCGGCCGGAATCAGGGTTTGTGACGCCTCCCGGGCGAGCACGGACCGGCCATCCCGACTCGCTTGAACGCGGTGGTCCGCGTGGATAACTCCGCCCCGGCCGACACGACTCCAACGCACCCATCCGATTCGACCTACGACACTGTCGCGGTGCTGGATTTTGGATCGCAGTACACACCGCTGATCGCGCGCCGAATTCGCGAAGCGGGCGTATACAGTGAAATCGTGCCCTTCGACGTGGATGCGGACAAACTCCGAGCGCTGCACCCGAAAGGGATCGTGCTGTCCGGCTCGGATGCAAGCGTCCACGACGAAGATGCGCCCCGGCTGGCCGACAGGCTGTTGGACGCCGGAATTCCGGTGCTGGGCATCTGCTACGGGATGCAGTTGGTGACGCACGAGCTGGGAGGAACGGTGGGTCGGGCCGATCGTCGCGAGTACGGCCCGGCGGAACTGGAGATTGTGGACCGTAAACACCCGCTGTTCGCGGGCTGTTCGTCGCCAAGCAAGGTCTGGATGAGCCACGCCGACAAGGTGCTGAAACCACCGCCTGGGTTTGAGCAGATCGCGCGCACCGAAGGGGCAGAGTGGGCGGCGGTGGGTCGGGGCGATGTCAGCCTGTTTCAGTTTCACCCCGAGGTAAATCACACCGAGTTCGGCGGCCTCATCCTGCGAAATTTCGTCCTTGACGTTTGCGGCTGCCAACCCGGTTGGAATGCCGGCGCGTTCATCGAGGACACGGTGGAGTCGATCCGGCGCATGGTCGGGGACGCCGGGGTTTTGCTGGGGATCAGCGGAGGGGTGGATTCGGCGGTGGCAGCGGCTCTGGTGAATCGGGCGGTTGGCGATCGGCTCCACTGCATTTTCGTCGATACCGGGCTGTTGCGAGGCGGGGAGGTGGAGGAAGTCGAAGTCATGTTGCGCGATGAACTGCGGCTGAATTTCACGACGGTCTTTGCGGCCGAGCGTTTCATGGCCGGACTTGCGTCGGTCACCGATCCAGAGAGAAAGCGGGAATTCATCGGTGATGAGTTTTTCGCGGTCTTCATCGAGGAAGCGGCGAAACTGGAAGGGATCGAGTTCTTCGTGCAGGGGACGATTTATCCGGACACGATTGAGAGCGGGGCTGCCGGACTGGGATCGGCGAAAATCAAGACTCACCACAACACGCGAATTCCGGATGTGCTCGATCTCGATGTGATTGAGCCACTACGGCGCCTGTTCAAGGACGAGGTGCGCAAGGTTGGGCTCGAGCTCGGGCTGCCGGAATCGATTGTGTGGCGACAACCTTTCCCGGGACCAGGCTTGGCGGTGAGGTTAATTGGGGGGATCAGCGCGGAGCGGGTGCTGACGCTGCAAGCGGCGGACCGGATATACCGGCAAGAGATTGAGAAAGAGGGACTGGACCGGGAGATTAGCCAGTACTTCGCGGCGCTGACGGGAGTGCGGACGGTGGGAGTCATGGGAGACAGTCGAACTTATGGCGAAGTGGTGGCGCTGCGGGCGGTGTCCACCGACGATTTCATGACAGCGGATTGGTATCGAATTCCCGAAGAGGTGCTCGCCCGGATATCCAGCCGCATCGTGAACGAGGTGCCGGCGATCACGCGGGTGGTGTTCGACATCACGTCCAAGCCGCCGGGGACGATCGAATGGGAATAAGACTGTTGGTGTTGGGTGGAGGCGGGCGCGAGCACACCATGGTGTGGAAGCTGGCCCAGAGCGCCACGATTGACGATCTCTTTTGTGCTCCCGGCAACCCGGGAACGGCCTCACTGGCGACGAACGTCGAGTTGGATCCCGCCGATCCGGAGGCAGTGCGGAACTGGGCGGAAGACAATGCCATCGACCTGGTGGTGATCGGACCGGAGGACCCGCTTGCAGCGGGAATGGGAAATAAACTCCGGGCGGCCGGTATTCCGTGCCTGGGACCGGACAAGGGCGCGGCGCGGATTGAATCGAGCAAAATCTGGGCAAAGCGTCTCATGGTGGAGAATGGCGTCCCGACCGCGGCGTTCGAGGTGTTCGACGACGTGGATGAGGCAATCGAATACCTGGCCCGCATCGAATATCCGGCGGTGGTGAAGGCGGATGGGCTGGCGCGGGGAAAAGGAGTTGTGGTGGCGCGCGACTTCGGGGTGGCCGAGGAGGCGGTCCGCAGGATGATGACGGAGCGGGTGTTCGGAGAGGCCGGAGCGCAAATCCTGGTGGAGGAATGCCTGGTCGGGGAGGAGTTGTCAGCCTTCGCCATTGCCGACGGTGAGATGTACAAAATGCTGCCGTTCGCCCGTGACTACAAGCAAATTGGCGATGGGGACCTGGGGCCAAATACCGGCGGGATGGGGAGCTACTCGCCGGTGGCGCTTCCGGACGATGCATTTGCGCAAACGATTGAGAAGACAGTGTTTGAGCCGATCCTGCGAGCGCTTGCGGAGTCGGGCAATCCCTATCAGGGCTTTCTCTACGCGGGACTGATGCTGACGGCGGAGGGGGTGAAGGTCATCGAGTTCAACGCCCGCCTGGGCGATCCGGAGACCCAGGCGATATTGCCGTTGCTTGGTGGGGATTTTGCCGACACTGCGTATCTGGCGGCGCGTGGGCGGCTGGCGGAGGCGAACCTGGAGATAATTTCGGGCTCGTCCTGTTGCGTGGTGATGGCATCGGAGGGCTACCCGGCGGACTATGAGACCGGATTCCCGATTGAAGGCCTGGGAGACGTAGGAGACGATTTGCTGGTATTTCAGGCGGGGACGTCTGTCCGAAACGAGGAACTCGTAACCAGCGGAGGACGGGTGCTGGCGGTGGTGGGGCTTGGGGACGATCTTGAGAACGCAAGGATCAGGGCGTACGGCGCTCTGGAGACCGTGTCTTTTGAAGGTGCTTATTACCGTGCCGATATCGGCGCCGCCGAGCAGAACGGCGTAGGGGGTGGCAATGCCTGAGCCAGTGGAATGGACCGGTGCGGGCACGATGAAGGGGCCCTGACAATGATCCCTCGTTACACGTTGCCGGCTATGGGCGCAATTTGGGACCGGCAGATTTATTTTGAAATTCAGCTGCGGGTCGAGATCGCGGTTTGCGATGCCTGGGCGGAGACGGGCGTCATTCCGACCGAGGACGCGGAGCTGATTCACAAAGCCACGTTCTCGCTGGAGCGAATCGACGAAATCGAACGAACCTCGGATCATGAAACCGACTCGTTTGTCACCGCGGTCGCCGAGAGCCTGGGAGACGAGTCGCGCTGGCTGCATCTGGGGCTGACCTCATCGGACGTCCTGGACACGTCGCTTTCGCTGCAACTCACCGCCGCGGCTGATCTGCTACTTATGCGCCTGGAAACGCTGGAGGAATCGGTCAGCGGGCTGGCGATCCGGCATAAAGACACGCTGATGATCGGGCGGTCTCACGGTATTCACGCCGAGCCGACTACCTTTGGCTTCAAGCTGCTGGTGTGGGTGGATGAGATTCGGCGTAACCGGAAGCGGTTGGCGGCGGCCCGGGAAGATGTCGCGTTCGGCAAAATCTCCGGATCGGTGGGCACCCACGCGAACGTACCGCCGGAAGTAGAAGAGATAGCCTGCCGACAGCTCGGCTTGCGACCGGCGAGCGTATCGAGCCAGATCTTGCAGCGCGATCGCCATGCGCATCTCATGTCCACGCTGGCGCTGATCGCAACCTCGCTGGACAAATTCGCGACGGAAGTGCGAAACCTCCAGCGCACGGAAATTGGCGAAGTGGAGGAGCCGTTTGAAGAGGGCCGGCATGGGTCGTCATCGATGCCGCATAAGCGCAATCCGTCGCGCTGCGAACGGGTGAGCGGCCTGGCGCGAGTGATCCGTAACAACGCCGGGACGGCACTCGAAAACGTGACTCTGTGGCATGAGCGCGATATCAGCCACAGCTCATCGGAGCGGATCATCCTGCCTGATTCGTGTATCGCCCTGGACTACATCCTGTGGCTGTTCGACAGCATCGTGTCCGGGCTACGGGTAAATGAAGAGCGGATGACTGCGAACGTGCACTCGACGCATGGGCTGGTCTTTTCTCAGGGTGTCCTGCTGGCGCTAATTGAAGCGGGCATGTCGCGCCAGGAGGCGTACGGGGTGGTACAAAGCCACGCGATGCGGGCGTTTGAGGAGGGAGAATCGTTACAAAACTTGCTGGCTGCCGATGAGGAGGTCACTTCCAGGATCGGCACGAAGGAACTCGCGGCAATCTTCGATCCGGCCCGCCACCTGCGCTGGATTGACGCCGCTTACGAACGCCTTGGACTTGATTCGGAGGGAGATAAATGAGCGCACCGACAGCTGGAATGTACGAATCCCGGATTCCGGGAATGGAGCCGTGGAATCGCGGCAAGGTCCGGGACATATACGAGCTGGGCGAGAATTTATTGATCGTCGCAACGGATCGCGTCTCGGCGTACGATTCGATAATCCCCAGCCCCATCCCAGGGAAAGGCCGGGTTCTGACCAAGTTGTCCGAATTCTGGTTCGAGCTGCTGGGTGACGTGGTGCCGAATCATCTCATCACCACGGACGTTCGCGCGATGGGGCTTCCGGCGGAGGCCGATCTGGGGGAGTTGGAGGGGCGGTCGATGCTGGTGCGGCGGGCGGAGCCGTTCCCGGTGGAATGCGTGGCGCGCGGGTACCTGGCCGGCTCCGGTTGGGCGGATTACCAGGTGAGCGGCTCGGTGTGCGGTATTGAGCTCCCGCAGGGTCTAAGGCAGTCGGAAATTCTGCCGGAGCCGATCTTCACGCCCGCGACCAAAGCGACCTCCGGGCACGACGAGAACATCGGCTTCGAAGAAGCCGCGGCGGAGGTGGGCGAAGAACTGGCCGGGCAGCTCCGCGATCTCACGCTGCATATCTACCGGATGGGGCACGATCACGCCCGGTCACGCGGCCTGATCCTGGCGGACACCAAGTTCGAGTTCGGCCTGTACGACGGTGAAATCATGCTGATTGACGAAGTGCTGACCCCGGACTCGTCCCGCTTATGGGAAGCGAGCGCGTATGAAGTCGGCACGTCGCCGTTGAGCTTTGATAAGCAGTTCGTGCGCGACGCACTGACGAAATCCGGCTGGGATCGAGAGCCCCCGGCCCCGTCGCTCCCGGAGGATGTGATCCGCAATACGACGCGCAAGTACGAAGAAGCGCTGGAACGGCTGACGGCGGCAGCATGAAGACATTCCAGGTGAGCGTTACGGTGCGGCTCCAACCGGAGGTGGTGGATCCGGTGGGAGCGACGATTCAGACGGGGCTGCGGAATCTTGGATTTACCACGGTGTCGGGAGCGCGGGTGGGGAAGCTGGTGGAATTTCGGCTGGAAGCGGAGAACCCGGATGAAGCTCGGGAGCGAACGAAGGAAATGAGTGACCGGCTGCTGGCGAATCCGGTGATCGAGGACTACGAGATCAAGATCGCGGAAGTGTCTCTGGAAGGAGCCACATGAAGGCGTGTGTAGTCGTCTTCCCCGGGAGTAATTGCGATCAGGATGCCCACCACGCTCTGAGTGAGGTGGCGGGATTCGAGACCGATTTCGTCTGGCATGCTAAAACTGATTTGGATGCGTACGATCTGATCATGATTCCGGGCGGGTTCTCCTATGGGGATTACCTGCGCAGCGGGGCGGTGGCCAGGTTCGCGACGGTGATGGGTGCGGTGCGGACGGCGGCGGCTCATGGGGTCCCGGTGCTCGGCGTCTGTAACGGCTTTCAAATTCTGCTGGAGGCCGGATTACTGCCGGGAGCGATGCTGCGAAACGCCGGCCTGGCATTCCGCCACGATTGGGTGGGATTGCGCACGGAACGCACGGACACCGCGTTCACCGGCGGTTGCGGGTCGGAACAAATCCTGCGGATGCCGATAGCCCATGGCGAGGGGAACTACTACGCGGAAGAGGAAATGATCGCCCGGCTCGAAGGCGAGGGGCGGGTCTTATTTCGTTACTGTGATGAACACGGCGTGGCGACGGCCGCAGCGAATCCCAATGGCTCGATCAATAACATCGCGGGCATATTGAACGAGGCGGGCAACGTGCTGGGGATGATGCCCCACCCGGAGCGGGCGTCGGAGGAGTTACTGGGCGGGAACGACGGCGCGTATATCTGGAAATCGCTGGTGGCCCATCTGAAGGCCGTGCCGGTTGGCTGATCTGACCGCGGCGGCGATCGACGACAAGATTCTGCGCGAGATATCCCTGAGCCGGCCCGAGTACGCGCGAATTACCGATCTGATGGGACGGCCGCCGAACAACGTGGAGCTGGGAATCTTCGGCGCGCTGTGGAGCGAGCACTGCGGCTACAAGCACTCGCGCCCGTACCTCAGGACCATGCCGACAGAATCCGAGGCGATCCTGGTGGGCGCCGGGGAGGAGAACGCGGGCGCGGTTGATATCGGCGATGGATTGGCCATTGTCTTCAAGATCGAGAGCCACAATCATCCGAGCGCGGTAGAGCCATTCCAGGGTGCGGCGACCGGCGTGGGCGGAATCATCCGGGACATTTTCACAATGGGGGCGCGTCCGATCGCCCTACTCGACTCGCTGCACTTCGGACCGCTGGACTCACCCCGAAATCGTTACCTGGCCAACGGCATCATCGGCGGGATCGGCTCGTACGGGAACTGCGTCGGCATCCCGACGGTGGGTGGCGAGGTGATAGTGGATGAGAGCTACGAGGGAAATCCGCTGGTGAACGCAATGTGCGTGGGCATACTCCCGCACGAGCGCCTGACCAGCGCGACGGCCTCGGGGGTGGGTAATCCGCTGATCCTGGTGGGGGCTGATACCGGGAGAGATGGCCTGCATGGGGCCACTTTCGCGTCGGTGGAAGACCCGGAAGCGTCGGCGCGGGGGGTCGTGCAGGTGGGGAATCCGTTTCTGGAAAAGCTCTTGATCGAGGCGTGCCTAGAGTTGTTGGAAACGGGAGCGGTGGTGGGAATGCAAGACCTCGGCGCGGCCGGGCTTACGAGCGCGGCGGTGGAGGCGGCGGGGCGGGGTGGGGCGGGGATCAGGATCGACGTCGATAAGGTCTCCCGGCGCACGGCGAACCTGACGCCATACGAAGTTATGTTAAGTGAGAGCCAGGAACGGATGCTGGTGGTCGCGGAAAAAGGCCGCCAGGACGAGGTGCTCGCGGTATTCGATCGGTGGGAATTGCATTCGGACATCATCGGAGAAGTGACCGATGACGGCTACGTAACGGTCTTCGACGAAGGCCGGCAAGTTGCTCGCATCGCGATCGAACAGCTCACCGACGCCCCGGAATATGAATTGCCGGTGGAGAGGCCCGCTTACCTGGATGAGGTGCAGAGGTTGGATCTGGCGGCGGTGCCGGAGCCGACCGACGTTGGGGACACGCTGCTGGAATTGCTGGAGGCGCCAAATATCGCGTCCAAGTACTGCGTGTATCGCACCTATGATCAGACAGTAGGGGCGAATACGGTGATGGGTCCGGGGGCGGATGCGGCGGTGCTCCGGATAATGGGGACCCGGCGGGGAATCGCACTCTCTACGGACTGCAGTGGACGGCACACGTATCTAAATCCCCGGGCCGGGGGGGCGAGGGCGGTGGCGGAAGCGGCTCGCAACGTCGTCTGCGCGGGCGCCCGGCCGGTGGCGATCACCAATTGCCTGAACTTCGGGTCGCCGACCGACCCGGCGGTGTATTACCAATTTACGGAGGCCGTAGCCGGCATATCGGAAGCCTGCCGGCGGTTGGGAACACCGGTTACCGGGGGGAACGTAAGCCTGTACAACGAAGCGGCGGGACGTCAGATCCACCCGACGCCGGTGATCGGCATGCTGGGGGTGCTGGAAGATGTCGAGACCCGCTGTGACATCGCATTCAAGGACGAAAGCGATGTAATCGCCCTGATCGGGCCGCTCGAGTCCGGCCTGGACGGCAGCGAGTACCTGAAGTTCATCCACGGCCTGGAGCGGGGAGCGCCGGACATCGATCTCGATCTGGAGGCAAACGTGCAGGCGGCATGTCTGGAAGCGATTCAGCGGGGTGTGATCCGGTCGGCGCACGATGTGGCGGACGGCGGGTTGGCGGTCGCGGTGGGGGAAAGCTGCATAGCGGGGCACATCGGCGCGTCGCTGGACCTGGCGGAAGTGCCAGGACGGCGAGACGCCCTGTACTTCGGCGAAGACCCGTCGCGCATCATCGTATCGATGGTTACTGACCGAATAGGTGAACTGGAAGAGATTTGTTCCAGGCACGACGCACCGGTGCAGGTCATCGGTCGGGTGGGCGGAGATCGCATCACCGCCCCGCCGGTTATCGACGTCAGCCTGGCCGATGCCACCGAGCCGTGGAATCAGGGTCTCGCCAACGCTTTGGCGGGGGAGAGGGACAAGGGCTAGAATTGCAGGACCCCGAACAATCGCGGAGAAAAGGCTTGCCCGCCACGCCTGATCCATACTGGTTCGGACCGGAGAATCGCACCCTCCTTGAGGAATGCGGGATCTTCGGAATCTATGGCCCCGGTGAAGATGTCGCGCGACAGACTTTCTTCGGCCTGTACACCCTGCAACACCGGGGCCAGGAGAGCGCGGGAATCGCCGTCACCGACGGCTCCGGTATTCAGATACACCGAAAGATGGGCCTGGTGGCCCAGGTGTTTGACGACTCTGACCTGAACAGCCTCAGCGGGTTCGCCGCGATTGGACATACGCGCTACTCCACCACCGGATCCAGCCGTATCGAGAACGCCCAGCCAGTGTTCGCGGAGACCGACCTGGGCCCGGTCGCCATGGGACATAACGGCAACCTGGTAAATTCTCTCGAATTGCGGGACGAACTGCTCGATATATCTCCCGATTTTTCCACCGGTACCGACAGCGAACTGATACTGGCCCTGGTGGCCCAAGCACCCGGTGAGGACCTGGTGGAGCGCATCCGGCAGACGGTCCCGCGTCTTCAGGGGTCGTTCAGCCTGGTGTTCCTGACCCAGGATTCGGTGATAGCGGTCCGGGATTCGCTGGGCAACCGCCCGCTGTGCCTGGGATCGTACGCGGGCACCTGGCTGGTGGCGTCGGAGTCTTGCGCTTTCGAGGCGTTGGACGCGAAGTTCGAGCGTGACCTGCTGGCGGGCGAGATCGTCAAGATTGACGCCGACGGTCCGCACAGTTACGGCGACGACGTCCACCCGCCCACGGCGCTCTGCGTATTTGAGTACATCTATTTCGCGCGACCGGACAGCGTGATTGAAGGCACCAGCCTTTATGAAGCGCGGGCGCGGATGGGTGCCCAGCTCGCTCGCGAGCATCCTGTAGACGCGGATATCGTGATCGGTATCCCAGATTCGGCCACGGCGGCGGCGATCGGGTATGCGCGAGCGGCCGGCATCCCCTATGCGGAAGGACTGGTGAAGAGCCGCTACATCGGGCGGACGTTCATCCAGCCCGACGATCGCATTCGACGCCTTGGCGTGAAGCTCAAGCTGAATACCCTGCCCACGATTACCGCCGGCAAGAAGGTGATCGTCGTGGATGATTCCATAGTGCGGGGTAACACCACGCGGGCGATCGTCAACCTCTTAAGAACGTCCGGAAAAGCGAAGGAAGTACACCTCCGGGTGAGTAGTCCGCCGATCAAGTGGCCGTGCTTTTACGGGATCGACATTCAGCACACGAGTGAACTGATCGCGAATGGCAAAACCGTGCAGGAGGTCTGCGATCACGTCGGGGCGGATAGCTTGAATTATCTGAGCTTGGAGGCGCTGATACGGGCCACCAACCTGGGGCGGGAAAAGTTGTGCACCGGCTGTCTTACGCGGGAGTATCCGATCCCGGTGCAGTTGGAGATGGACAAACTCAAGTTTGAACCCGCCAGCACGCCCGATCCAAGCATGAACGGGGAAGCCGCCGAGAGCGCCGTGGGGCTCTCTGACAAACCAACCCCGACCCGGCTTGTCTGACATCCCCGAAACCAGGGCGTACCAGGAGGCTGGAGTGGACCTGGTGGCCGCCAATGCCTCGTTGGATGCCATCAGCGATGCCGTGCAAAATACGTTCAACGAGAGCGTGGTGTCCGGATTCGGAGGGTTTGGCGGAATCGTTCGGGTCCCGTCCGACATCGAACGGCCGGTCGTCGTGTCGAGCATCGACTCCGTGGGAACCAAGGTTTCGGTGGCGGTACAGGCCGGTCGGTTGGACACGGTTGGTTTCGACATCGTGCATCACTGCGTAAATGACATCCTGGTGACCGGCGCGATCCCGCTTTGTTTTATGGACTACTTCGCCCACTCGGATTTGACTGCTGCGCAGACCGCCGAGGCGATCAGAGGGGTGGCGGCGGCTTGCAAGGCGCTTGATATACCTCTGGTCAGCGGCGAGACGGCCCAACTGCCGGGTGTCTACCGGGACCGGGAATTCGACCTGGTCGGCGCGGTGATCGGGGTAGCGTCTGAAGACGACTTGCTGGATATTCGAAACGTGCGATCCGGCGATGTGGTGGTGGCGCTGCCGTCCAACGGCATCCACACGAACGGCTACTCACTGGTCAGGCGGTTGTTCACGGACGTGCCGCTGGACCGGATCTACCCGGAACTGGGCCGACCGTTGGGGGAGGAGTTGCTGGCGATTCACCGCTGCTATCTGCCAGATTTGCGGGAATTCCTTCCGCGAATCCACGCGCTGGCGCATATTACGGGCGGCGGTCTCTGGGACAATATTCCCCGGTCGTTACCGGATGGAGTGAGGGTCGATCTGGAGTGGGGCACCTGGCAGGTGCCTACGATCTTCGAGCTCATTGCTGAAATGGGCAACACCGTGGATGATGAAATGACGCGAATCTTTAACATGGGTATCGGTATGGCGGTGATGTGCGATCAGGCTACGGCGGACGATCTGATCCGGCAGACCGCCGGTGCGTCACTAGCAGGTACGGTTCAGGCGAGCGGGGTGGCGGAGAAGGTAAGAATATTGAGATGAAGGAACGGCTGAAGCTGGGAGTGCTGGCGTCGGGCAGGGGGTCCAATTTGCAAGCAATCATGGATGCGATCGACGCCGGGACGCTCGATGCCCGGATCGAGGTTGTGGTGAGCAACACGAAGGGATGCAGGGCCCTGCAACGGGCCAGCGAAGGTGGGATCAGGACGGAAAGCATAACCCGCAAGGAGTGCGGCGGACGGCGTCCGCAGCTTCTGAACATCACGCAACTCTTGAAGGAGGCCGGCGTCGATTTGGTGGTCTACGCCGGCTTCAACCTGGTGGGGCCGCCAGAGATGACGGCGGCGTTCCCGGACCGAATGATAAATATCCACCCCTCGCTGTTGCCAGCGTTTGCGGGAGGAATGGCGCCGGGGCCGCAGGCGGATGCGGTCGAGAGGGGAGTTAAGTATTCGGGCTGCACGGTGCATATCATCACCGACAAAGTGGACGCGGGGCCGATAATCGCGCAGGCGGTGGTGCCGGTGCTCGAGGATGACGACTCCGATTCGCTCTCCGCACGCATTCTGGCCGAGGAACACAAGCTGCTACCCAGGGTGATCCAGTGGTATGCCGAGGATCGGGTGAGCGTCGAGGGCCGGCGTGTACGGGTGGCGGAACCGGTGAGCGCGGGGCGAGGCTAGCCGGTGTCGGCGCTCCTGAGTGTCTATGACAAGACGGGAATAGAGGAGTTCGCCCGAAAGCTATCCGATCTTGGACACGAGCTGATCTCTACTGGAGGCACGCTGGAGGCGCTGCGGGAAGCGGGGATTCCGGTAACGCAGGTAGCGGACGTCACGGGCTTTCCGGAAATCTTGGATGGACGAGTGAAGACGCTCCATCCGGCGATCCACGCCGGAATTCTGGCACGCCGGGACGATCCGAAACATCGGCGCACACTGGAAGAGCTGGGGATCGCGCCGATCGATGTGGTGGTCGTAAATCTGTATCCGTTTGCGGCCACGTTGGTGCTTGGGCTGGCGCACTTGGAGAACGTGGAGCAGATCGATATCGGGGGTCCGACGATGATTCGGGCGGCGGCGAAGAATGCGGCGGACGTGGTGGTCGTGGTAGATACGGGTGATTACAAGCGCGTGGCGGAGGCTCTTGCCAGCGACAGCGTTGACGGGGCACTCAGGCAAGAACTGGCGGCGGCGGCGTTCGCGCACACCGCCGGGTACGACGCGCTGATCGCGGCCTACTACGCCGACATACAGGGACAGCCGCTGCCGGAAAGATTGGTGGTTCCACTCACCAGGGCGGGCGATCTTCGCTACGGGGAGAATCCGCATCAGGAAACGGCGTCGTTCTATCGATTTGGACCACCGGAACTTCCGGCCTTTGGCCTGGCGGCGGCGGAGCAACTGCACGGGCAACAACTTTCATACAACAACTACCTGGACGCCGATGCGGGGTGGGGCCTGGTGATGGATTTTACGGAACCGGCGGTGGCTGCGGTGAAGCACGGCAACCCTTGTGGGTTGGCTGTAGGGGACGAGCCGGTGAGCGGACTATACGAGCGGGCGTATGCGTGCGATCCGGTGTCCATCTTTGGGGGAATCGTCGCCATCAATCGAACTCTGGATTTGGAAATGGCCACGGCCATGCGGGGAACACTGCTGGATATCGTCATCGCGCCCGATTACGACGAGGACGCCCTGGCGATACTGCGCAAACGTCGCCGCACGCGGATACTTCGCATCCCGCTGGAGGCTCGGGAACCTGCGCCCGGCGTCCCGGGACTCGCGGGACTGAGCTTGCGCACGATAGCCGGTGGGGCGCTGATCCAGGAACGGGATCGACTCCCGGATGCGAATATGACCTTTGAGGTCGTTAGCCGACGAGCACCGACGGACGAAGAGCGGCGAGATCTGCAGTTCGCCTGGCAGGCGATCAAACACGTGAAGTCGAACGCGATCGTGCTGGCGAAGAACGGTGACCTGGTCGGCGTGGGGACGGGGCAGATGAGCCGGGTGGACAGCGTTCACATGGCCGTCCGCCGGGCGGGAGATCGGGCCGGCGGAAGCGTGCTGGCATCCGACGCCTTCTTTCCGTTCGCGGACGGACCGGAGATGGCGCTGGAGGCCGGAATCGAAGCGATAATCGAGCCGGGAGGCTCGGTGCGCGACAAGGAAGTCATCGAGGCGGTCGACAAAGCCGGCGCCGTGCTTGTGTTCACCGGCGGAGAACGCCATTTTCGGCATTGATTGATTCGCAGAGCAGGATCGGCGGCGCGGCGGTTCAGCGGGCGGCCAGTTAGCATGATCGCCATCCAATGAACATCATGATGATCACCGCGGAGATGGTGCCCTAGGCCAAGACGGGCGGACTGGCGGACGTGCTAGGGACATTGCCGCGATACCTGGCGGAACTCGGACACGACGTGCATTGTTTCTTTCCGCTTGACGGGTTTATCGCCCGTATTTCCTATCAGAAGGGCATGGATCTGCTGGAGGCCACGCTGCCTGCAGTGATTCGCGCCGGTGGGCAATTCATCCTGCTGGGGACGGGCGATCCCCACTACGAGCATGTGTTCCGCGAGCTCGCCGCGGTCCTCCCGGCCGATTGCTGCGCCAGGATTATGTTTGACGCGGCGCTCGCGCAACGAATGTACGCAGGCCTCGATTTCATGCTGATCCCATCCCGGTACGAGCCGTGCGGACTGACGCAGATGATTTCAATGCGCTATGGGACGGTGCCGATCGTGCGGGAGACCTGGGGGCTGGCGGACACCGTAAATAATTTTGATCCGACGACGGGAGCCGGAACCGGTTTCAGTTTTGGGGCCTACGCTTCGCTTGATTTCATGGGAGCGATCACCCGGGCGTTTGAGTTATACCGGCGCCCGGATGAGTTTGGCGAGCTTGTGCGGCAGTGCATGCGAGAGGATTTTTCGTGGCGACCTTCAGCCCGGGAGTACGACCGGCTTTACCGGCAGATGACAGTTCCAGGATAGGTGTCGGGAAGGCGCTAGTCTGGCAGGTGGGAGTCCGTGGCGAGTTCCAAACTAGGGTCGATGTCAGGGCTGTCGGCCGCGTACTCGCCTCGTTCGAGCAGGAACGATCCGGCCATGGCGATCATGGTGCCGTTGTCCATGCAGTGCGCGATCCGGGGCATGAATAGCGGGACTGCGATCCGGGCGGCAAGGGCTTCGCGGAGGCTCGTGTTAGCGGCGACACCGCCGGCCAGGATGACGCTGCGGGCGGCGGATTCCTCGGCGGCGAGGGCGGTCTTGGATACCAGCACATCGGTAATCGCCGCTTGAAAACCGGCGGCCATTCGGCGGATCGCCGATGGCTCACGCGCCTGTAGCGGGTCGGATGGTTCTCCTCGAAAGATTCGCTCCGCCTCGGATGGTCCCAATTTGCCAGAACAGGCCCGGTAAACGGCGGTTTTAAGCCCGCTGAAACTGAAATCGTGGGTTCCTTCCAGCCGGGCCCGCGGCAGGACGTAGGGATCGCCATCGGCCGGGTTCAGTTCGGAAGCTGCTTTCTCGATGGCCGGCCCGCCCGGGAATCCGAGCGCGAGCACGCGGGCGACCTTGTCGAAGGCTTCGCCGGCGGCGTCGTCGCGGGTGCGGCCCAGCAGGTAGTGACGGCCGTCTTCGCGCAGCACTGTCAGGTCGGTGTGTCCCCCGGAAACGACCAGGCAGACCGCGGGCAGCTCGGGGGGGTGAGCCGGGTCGCGGCCGATCCAGCAGGCGTAAACGTGGGCCTCCATGTGATTCACCGCCAGCAGGGGGATACCGAGGCCGGTGGCGAGGCCCCGGGCGAAGTTGAGGCCAACGATCAATGAGCCGGCCAGGCCCGGCCCATAGGTGACGGCGATGGCGTCCAGGTCGGTTGCGCGAATTGCAGCCCGCGCGATGGCGGCGTCGTAGACCGGGGCGATGGCCGCGATGTGTTGCCGGGAGGCCATCTCCGGCACGACTCCGCCGAACTCGGCGACGCCTTCCAAGTGGGTCTGGGTGACCACGGATAGTTCGTCGGCTCCGCGCATGACGGAGATCGAGGTGTCGTCACAGGACGTCTCAATTCCGAGAATCAGCGCCAACGGCTTATAGCTTCGATTCCCAGGTGAGGCGCTTTCGTAACTTCGCCCGCAACTCCCGAAAACTCTTTTGGAATGGAGGAGAGTTGATTTCCTCGGACCACATGACGACCGCGTCCTCGCCGTCGTCGCTGTAGTAGTGGCGGCGGATTCCGTGCCGGCTGAAGCCGTATTTTTCGTAGAGCCGCTGCGCGACGGCATTGCTCTGCCGGACTTCCAGGGTCATCATCTTCGCGCCCTCTACCCCACTGAGCTCGGTTGTTGCCACGAGTAGAAGCTCTCCCAGCCCCTGCCCTCGAAATTCCGGATCTACGGCAAGAGTGGTGATGTGGGCTTCGTCCACCATCATCCATATTCCGGCGAAGCCCACGATGGAATCCTGCCCGAATGTACGAGTTCCCCCTAAGAGTCGTCGCAAAATCCCAGGCTGCGGCTCGACGGGCGGGGTGGACCCCTCCGGGTGTTTCCGGCGGAGAACAAAATAGCGAGCCATGTGGTTGCGCTCGAGTTCGTAGCGGAACGATTCCCTGGGCCAGGGAGTGGGAAAACACTTTTTCTCAACGGCTCGGACCGCGTCGATACCGGCGATTGCCATGGGAGCCAGCACGAATGTGTCCCGGGTGGTGGATTTCTTTGTCAGTACCGCGGTCAAGCCTTCCCCCAGCCCCTCTTCGGCAGCGTCGCCCCCGGGGCTCGCAGATAGGTCGGAACCGCCGTGCGCACTTCCCGACCGGACATTTCACCAATTTTAGCCCAGCCGGCCACGGCCACGGCCTCGGCGAGAGGATGCACGGGGGAAATAAATTGAAGGGATGCGCCGTCGCCGGTGAACGCCTCCAATTCAAGTCGCCGAGCCTCGTCGAAGGCGCCGGCCAGGAGGGCGTCGCCGGTGGTTAAGGCGACAAGATCAATGGCGGACAGCAGAGCAGCATCGCCGAGAGGGTTCACGAGCGCACCTCCCACCTCAAACTCCCGGGCGAAAAGGCTGGACCGGCCCGCGTCCAGCGCGGCAACCACGCGCCGTGGCTCCATCAATGGAAGCGAGGCCGCGAGGGCGGTAAGGCTTTCCACCGCCGACAACTTTATGTCAAGTGCCAGGCAGATACCTTTGGCGTATGCCATACCGGTCCTGACGGAACTGAATCCGCCGGGTCCGGCGGCGACCGCGACCGCGACGAGACGATCCCCCGCGTGCTCCAGCAGCGCCGCCCCGGCGCGTTGCAGATTGACCGTATGGCTGGGAGAGGCGCGCCACTCGATGGTTTTTTCGATGCCGGCGGCCGTTGCCAGGGATGCGCTCCCGTGGCGACTCGTCGTGTCGATTCCCAGGATGAGGTCCGCGGTCATAACTTGCCGTCCAGGGAGTCGCGTAGTCCGGCAAGAGCGCGTTTCGCGGCGGCGCCAGCCGCCGTCAGGGTCAGGCGACGGCCGGATTCGGTGTCGTGCTTCAGGAGAATTTCGATTCGATCGCCGGAGAAGCGGTCGGGAGTATATTCCGGCCATTCTACCGCGACCACGGCGCCCTGATGCAGGTAATCGTCAAGCCCGAGCCCGTCCTGGCCGACGTCGACGCCGTTCAGCCGGTAAAGATCCATGTGGAAGAAGGGCGGCCTGGCTTCCGGGTACTCGGCGATAAAGGTGTAGGTAGGTGAGGTGACCCGCCGGGTCACTCCCAGGCCGCGGGCGATGCCCCGGGCGAAGACCGTTTTTCCCGAGCCAAGTTCACCCACGAGCAGCACGACGGATCCGCAATCCAGTCTCTTCGCCAACAACTTGCCCAGGTGTTCGGTCTCGGATGGACTCGCGCTGAAAAGCAACAAATCGGTTTCGTCGGCCGTTGTCACTTCAAGTCCAACTCGCTACCCATGATTGCGGTGGTTACCATACGGCGGGCCGGCCAGTGGAGCCGTCCGCCGCCGGTGCTTGTTGTCGTCCCCGGGTCTGAGGTCGAACATAGCCTACCGAATTGCTCACATCGCCCCGACGTCGTTCTTTGGCGACTACGGCTGCCACGTGCGTATTCTGGAAGAAATTCGCGCGCTTGAGCGGCGCGGACATGAGAATACGGTGTTCACCTATCCGACCGGAGATGACTTGCCCGGGGTCGATATCAAGCGGAATCCGCTTCAGCGTCGGCGTCCGGAGGTCCGGGTGGGATCGCACTGGGGCAAGTTGCCGCTCGATGCGGCGCTCCTCGGGACCACGATCGGGCATGGACTGAGGCAAAGGTTCGACATCGTGCACGCGCACCTGCACGAGGGGGCGCTGATTGGACGCCTGCTCGCGTGGCAGCAACGAGCGCCCCTGGTGTTCGATTTTCAAGGAAGCCTGACAGGGGAGATGCGGGATCACGGTTTTCTGCCCGGCGGAACTCTCTTAGAGACCTTAATCGGCCAAGCCGAACAGATCATAAATCGGCTGCCGAATCGGATCATCACCAGCAGTCGCCACGCCCGCGATCTCCTGATCGGGTCGTTCGGAATCG